>Ga0308398_1001824_pt1 | contig 10900 bp, 7 predicted proteins | sample Hotspr20SampleT9_FD_202360 | JGI IMG/M metagenome (GOLD analysis project Ga0308398, IMG submission 202360) | Hot spring phototrophic mat microbial communities from Mushroom Spring, Yellowstone National Park, Wyoming, United States - 20051001_T9 ...
AGTCTGTTTGAGGGCGTAGCGCTCTTGAGTGAAGCGGCGTTGCCGGTCATGCTCCTCATTCTTGGCGTACAACTGGGTGCCGGAGCACCTCTTGTTCGACCAGGAATGGTGGCAATTGCCACGACAATCCGGTTGGTAATATCACCGATCTTGGCTTTCGGTCTGGCCCGTCTGCTCGGTATGGAGGGAGTTGCACTCGGGGTTGGGGTGATGATGGCCGGTATGCCAACAGCAGTGAATACCACAATCCTGGCGATTGAGTTTGATACTCGGCCACAACTGGTGGTCAGTACCGTCGTGGTGTCGTCGTTTGCCAGTCTGATAACACTGAGCGTATTACTTAGCCTGGTACGATAGGTATGATTGTTCTACGCAACATTATGCTGCCCGGTCAGGGAAGTCCTCAGGCCCTGCTCATTCAGGGTGATCGTATTACCTGGATCGGTTCTGATCAGGATGCTTCACGATGGCAACAGCCGAACGCGCAGATCATCGATGGCGCCGGGATGCTGGCGCTTCCCGGATTCAACGACTGTCACTTTCATTTGCAGAACGGTGCTCGGGTGCTGAACGTTCTGCGGTTGGAGCAGGCCAACAGTATTGCTGATGTCCAGCACCTTCTGGCCCGATATGCTGCTGCCAACCCGCATCTCCCATGGCTGATCGGACGTGGCTGGCGCTATCGCCTGTTCGCTGCCGGTCAGTCACCGACCCGTCACATGCTCGATGCCGTCGTTGCCGACCGACCGGTACTGTTAACGGCGTTTGATGGTCATACGGCCTGGGTCAATACCAGAGCATTGCAGATAGCCGGTATCCTGATCGGCACAGACACCGGTAATCCCTATAGTACGGTCGTGATCGGAGATGATGGTCTAGCCAGCGGTGAACTGCGTGAAGCACCGGCGATAGACCTGGTGCGACGCTGTATTCCACCACCAACTGAAGCCGAAATTCGGTCGTCGTTGTTGCATGCGCTCCGCGAATTAGCCGCACTTGGCTTGACTGGCGTGCACAACATGGATGGTGATGAAGTGCAGCGGATGCGCTATCGCGAGTTGGCGGCTGATGGACTGTTGACGCTCCGTATTCGGTTACCACTGTCGATAACACCAGGAACTGCCCCACAACGGATTACCGAGTGGGCAATTGATGCCCGACAACATCAACATCCGTTGGTGCAGACCGATGCGGTAAAGCTGTTCGTTGATGGTGTGGTTGAAGCGAAAACGGCTCTGATGCTGGCACCGTATGCTGATGACAGCAGCGATTGTGGCGCTGCGGTCTACGATCCAAGCGAATTCGCTAACCTGATAACCCATGCCGATGCTGCTGGTCTCCAGGTTTGTGTCCATGCAATTGGTGATGGCGGTGTGCGCCAGACACTCGATGCCTTTACGCACGCTCGCCACATCAACGGTCATCGCGATTCACGGCACCGGATTGAACATGCCGAAATTGTTGATCCGGCTGATCTCCCGCGTTTTGCACAACTGCGTGTCATTGCCTCTGTGCAGCCGTTGCATGTCGAGTTCGGCATGGATCAGCACAATCCGTGGTGGCGCTTAGTCGGAACACAGCGCCATCGTTATGGCTTTCCCTGGCGTGATCTCTTGCAGGCCGGAGCCAAAATGGCGTTGGGAAGTGATTGGCCGGTTGCCGATCCAGATCCGTTGCGAGGGATACAGGCGGCTTGTACGAGAGGAAAACTCGATTTCAGCCCGCCTGACAGTCCGTTTCCCGATCAGCGCCTCACAGTTACTGAAGCTTTGGCTGGTTATACGACCTGGGCAGCGTATGCCGGTTATCGCGAACACGAACTGGGACGGCTAGCTCCCGGTTATCTGGCCGACCTGATCCTTCTGGATCGCGATATTACGACCTTACCGCCCAACCAGATTACTACGGCAAGAGTTATGTTGACCATGGTAGGAGGACGAGTCGTTTTTACACGCTGATCGTCATCGCTCATTCCAAACAAGGTTCGATAAGAGACCGTTAAGATGCGAGCCGTAGGTCCGCGTACCTAAGGAACGAGCAGGTACCCTTCGCAAAACGGACAATTCAGAGACTCCGATCTATGCCCCTACGGCACATCTTGACTGACTTTATGTCAAAAATGTCAGCAACTCAACCTCATCATCGCGCTCGATCACCGTATCATCCGATGGCAACCACTGAAAATGATCACCACGTCGCAGGCTCAACGGTAACTGACCCGCAGCACGGAGTTCGGCAACTGTTTGCCCGACTCGCCGGTCGGTAATAACCTGACGGCGCACAACCAGTAACTGATCACCGACGTCAAAGGCCGCTTCAACATCAGGAAGCAGGGCGGCGGCAACCAGACTGGGCGCGGCCAGCGCTGAGGTACTGAAAGCAGTACGGATGCCAAATAAGTCGACCAGACGATCTGCCAGCACATCGCTAAACACGCGCAGTACCAGATGAACATCAGGATACATACTGCGCACGGCCAACCCGATCTGTAAATTGAGCAGATCATCACTGTAAAGAGCAGCTAATGCTGTTGCCTGTTCAATGCCTGCTTCGCGGAGGATAGTGGGATCGCGAGCATCACCACGCAAGACCCGTATTCCCTGCGCCGTTAAGGCTTCCACATAGCGTGGCGGTGTCTCTACCGTACAAATCACGGTCAGCGACGGTCGTGGCTGGTAGCGGTTGAGCAACCGCACCACCTGCGTACCCACCTTTCCCAGCCCACAAACTATTAGGCTGGCATCACTGCGCTTTGGTCGTGGTTGATTAGCCCACTGTACCGCCTCAAGTGCCGGTAAGGGGCCAACCAGCGCAATCTCTTCGCTGGGCAAGACAGGCAGGTTCGCATGAGGCCCAGGGATGCGACGCACACCAAAACGAGCCTCTAGATCGGCGACCGATCCGATAAGTGGGCTATCGTTACTTACGGTAACGAAGGCGATGCCCAATAATCCGGCAGGTAAATCAAGCACATAGCGGACCTGAGAACTCAATAGCGCGGCAGCAAACGTTGGTGCGGCCAACGCTGCCGGACTGAATGCCGAATTACGACCAAAGGATCGCTCAATGCGAGCATCAAGGGCGCGACTAAAGATACGCTGGACGGTTGGTAATTCAGGACGGATACGGCGGGCTGCCAGAGCAATCTCCAGATTTTTCAAATCGTCGTCAATGGTCGCAATCAAACCCTGAGCACGACGCAAGCCCGCCCGAGTCAGAACAACCGGATCACGGGCGTCACCCTGCACAACCGGTACGCCCAACTGATACAGGGTTGGCAAAAACTCACAGTTAGGATTAAGCTCAATCGCCACAACCTCGCGCCGACAATCGAGCAGTTGGAGCACGGCACGATAGCCAACTCGACCCAAACCACACACAATCATATGACCACGGTACGTAGCGGCCAACGCCTCTTGCCAGCGTTCGGGGCGCGACCGTTTATCGACCAGCAAGCGTCCAACATCAACCGCGCTCTGCAACAAAAAGAATAGTCCAAGCAAGGGTATCAGGAAGAAGAGGACACGGCCAATGCGATCGGGGGGTAACTCAAGATCAGTCTGAAAAATCAGCAGTTTCAGCGTTTCAAAGAGCGCAACTGCAATATCGGGACGACAGTTGCAGAGAGGTGGCAAGTAAAACCATTGCAAATAGAGCGCACCACTGGCCAGCACGAGTAGTAACGCCGTTACCGGGAACCACGCTTCACGGAGAATGCGTAGGTCGTCGAGCAGGTTAGCGACAAGTAGACGCCAGAAAGCGAACCGTCGTCGCCGTAATCGAGAAAGACGAATATCCTGGGCCATGCTTGCGTATTACGCTACATCACCGCGACTAACAGCGATCATCCGGTTGAGTCGCTCTAAAGCGCGTCCACTATCGATACTGTGACGGGCCATTGCCACACCAGTTTTCAAATCAGGAGCCAGATCACCAGCTACCATCGCCGCAGCCGCGTTTAATAGCACGACATCACGCCGCGGTCCCTGGTCTTCACCGCTCAGGATGGCACGAATGATGGCAACATTGTAGGCAACATCACCACCGCGCAGTGCATCCTGCGGTGCACGGGCCAAACCAACATCTTCTGGAGTTACGATGATTTGACGTGGCGGTTGACCGGCACGTACTTCAAAGATCAGGTTGGGGCCTGACAGCGTCAATTCATCGACTCCGCCGTCACCGTGTACAACCAGAGCATGAATCGTCTCCAGCCGACTAAGTGCATACGCCAGTTTTTCAGCTAACGCAGCGCTAGCAACACCCAACACCTGATAGCGAGCGCGAGCCGGATTGGTTAACGGGCCGAGGATATTAAACACAGTACGAATCCCTATCTCACGGCGAACCGGCCCGGCAAAGCGCATTGCCGGATGAAACTTCGGAGCGAACATAAAACCAATCCCGGCTTCGCGCAAACAGCGCGTCACCCCCTCGGCATCGAGTTCGATCTGTACTCCCAGACCTTCCAGCACGTCAGCGCTGCCACATACGCTTGACATAGCCCGATTACCGTGCTTTGCCACGGTTAAGCCCGCACCGGCCGCAACAAACGCTGCTGTCGTACTGATATTGAACGTGTGCGCGCCATCGCCGCCGGTTCCACAGGTATCGATCACCGGACCATCGAAATAGACGTGAGTTGCCTTTTCGCGCATCACGGCAGCCATCCCGGCAATTTCGGCGTCCGTCTCACCTTTCATATGTAAGGCAGTCAGAAACGCACCGATCTGCGCCGGTGTTGCAGCCCCACTCATAATCTCTTCCATCACGCTGGCCGCTTCTGCCTGAGTTAAATCGCGTCGTGCAACTACGGTGGCTATCGCCTCGCGAATGTTCATGCTCCACTCCTTAAACGCTCCTCGTTACACTGCGGTTGTATTGTAGCGATCAGGAGGGTTATGGTCAATCGGAAGTGAGAAGGAGAGAGGAGGTCCGGACACTGCTACCCCCTTCTGCTCTTCGTGTGAGAGCGGAAGGGGGGTTGGGTAGAAGGTGAGGGGCACCAGCTTACACGTGGTCGCGTCCCCTCTCTCATCACCGCTAGCAGGTAGGTTGAAAAATCCTTCCTTGTTCTCCTATGATCTAGAAACCAGACGCAACGGATGGATGTTCACCTCTACACACACCGATGAGCGATGATCGGCCCGGCTATGAGGAAGTCTGAGACGACGATTCGGTTGGGAGTGATGAAAGGTTATTCAGTTGCGGTAAGAGACGTTGACGAGCCATCTGCAAGACCTGACAACTCTCACCATGGTTATGGCAGCGCGGACAACCGGCAACCAGACGTTTCTCGTGCAACTCAATAATCGCATGGGCTGAACTCCAGTAAATATTCCGTGCACCGACCAGATCAAATAAACCGGTACGTTTGAACATATCGAGTACAGCCGGTTGTAAAGCGGTAAAGATGACCTCACCACCACGGGCATGGTGTTCTTCGACAATTTGATGGAGCGCCTGGATACCCATCGCATCAATCAGCGGCACACCACGCATACTGATGATAATAGTGTGATAATCACCGGCAGTTTCAAAAGCCTCGAGCACAGTCGTAACACTTCCGAAAAAGACTGGACCGGTAAGGTAATAGACATGTATGCTTGGACAGGTGGCAGTAATAGGTGAACCCTGCACCTGTAACTGTTGCGGATTGATCGGAGAACTGGTGACCGTCGTACTCGTTGCCGATTGCCGCAGATAAATAACTGCCGAAATCGCAACCCCGATGAGAATTGCTTGCGTGAGATCGAGTGCCGCAGTTGCCACCATTGTAATGAAAAAACCAATCAGAGCGTGGCGAAGACGGGCATTCACGAAAAAGTGAATCGTCTCCCATTCATTCATCCGCCAGGCTGTGACCAGTAATACCCCACCAAGCGCAGCCAGAGGTACGTAGCGAATGATCGGCCCCAATACCAGTGCACTGAGGAGCAGTAACAATGAATGGACAATACTGGTGAGACGTGTAACCGCCCCACTCTTGATTGCAACACTGGTCCGAGCAATGGCAGCAGTCGCTGGCACTCCACCGAAAAACGGGATCAGCAGATTACCAATACCCTGGGCCACCAGCTCTTGGTTGCTATCGAACGGCTTCCCACTCATCGTCGAGCCAACTGCACCACACAGGAAACTTTCGATCGCACCGAGGGCGGCAATTGAAACAGCCGGCGCAAGGAGGTCGTTCAAATGATCCCAAGGGATTTTATCCCACGTTAGCCGATTCTCTAGCAGGATGGTACGCGGAATATCGCCAATAATGGGAACATTCCATCCCAATACAACACTTACAATCGTTGCCACAATGATTCCAATCAGTGAAGCTGGTACCGCCTTACTCACCCGTGGCAACAGAATCATCACTACAATCACGATTCCGGCAATCACCAGTGTCCGCCAATCGGGCATAAGCGGATGGGTGAAATAGTGGAGGAGTTTTTCCAGCGCATTCTCGGCTGCTGGGGTTCTGATCCCCAACACATTATCAAGTTGACCAATCGCGATAATCAGCGCAATCCCACTGGTAAAACCGGCAATGACTGGTGAGGGAATGAAAGAGATATACCGGCCAAGCCGAAAGATACCGAGCAAGGTCAGCATGAGACCGGCAAGGAGCGTAGCCACTCACACTGCCTCCAGACCATAGCGTGCGGAAATGGCAATCAAGATAGCCGACATCGCACCGGTGGGACCACTGATCTGATAGGCCGCACCACCGAGTCCGCCAATAATAAGACCCGCAATAATTGCAGTTACCAAACCCGCAGGGGCATCAGCCCCTGAAGCAACACCGAATGCTAAAGCCAGCGGTAAGGCCACGGCACCGGTGGTTAAGCCGGCCAATACGTCAGAGCGGAAATGATTGACCGAGTAACCGGCAAATTCACGCTCTAGCAGGGAAATGAGAGGAAAACGGCGAGAAGCAAGTTTCATGTTTGACCCTTTGATGGATATATGATAATATTCTAATATTATCGAAATTCTATCACGCTCACTATTCTCTGTCAAGGTACTGGGTAGCGATGGTTGTTCAACAGTTCACCCGACCTGGGAGAGATGTGTTGAGGGAGAAGGGCGAGAAGGGCGAGAAAAGCGAAACATGCCCAGAAGCCAGCGCCGGGGGACACCCCTGCCGACCGACCGTTTACCACTACTCTACGCAAACTTCAAGGAGATGGTGCGATGAAGGAGGCTACAGCAGCCCCCCCCTCACCTTTCCCCAAGCCCCTGCCGCTCCCACCAGCGGAGCGGCAGGGGAGTGTGAAGCACCTGCGCCGGGGGATACCCTCACTGGCCGTTCACCACTGCTCTACACGAACCCCAAGGAGATGGTGCGATGAAGGAGGCTATCCCCCGCTCCCAATCCGCTTTCCTCTTTTCTCGCTTCTCGCGTCAATGCACGGCAGGAGCGGCAAGGAAAACACCTTCTTCACAAGCAGGAAGATGGCTTGCTTCTGAGGCAGGCTCATCCGCCACGGCTGCTCCCACAGGGGCAGGCCAACGGCCCGAATCGCCGGTGCAAACGCTCGGATCGGGAGCATTATGCGAGGGTAAACAACGTTGACCGGAAAACCTAACCAAAACCTGAAAACCCCTTGTCGCGCTTAAAGGGTTATTGCTGTTTATCATACATTGTTGTATAATCTATACGAATATTAGAATATTAAAAGATACTTTTATGCCACTTCATCGCTTTAAAGCCGAATTCTTCAAAGCCCTCGCTCATCCTACCCGCCTGGCCATTCTCGATCAATTGCGGGCGGGTGAACGCAGTGTGCAAGAATTACAACAGGCACTCGCCATCGAACAGTCTAACGTGTCACAACAACTGGCTGTTCTGCGCAACAAAAACATCGTCGATTCGCGTAAAGAAGGCACAACCGTATACTACCGGGTTCGCGACCCGATGATCTTTCAGTTGCTCGATGTGGCACGTATTATCTTCAACAATCATCTTATCGACACACAAGAGATGCTAGCAACGTTGAATGAAGAGCAGTAGGGCTTTCAACATGTTTTCACCCGCCCCAGTAGAGAGATAAAGCGACTCCTCAGCTATCCGCATTGCGTGTAGAGATACCCAACCTTCCATACCAGCAGTGGCCGAAGCACAAAACTGCCGTTTCCTCGCCGATGATGCAATCTGAGAGGGGCAGGTTCCCAAGCTGCCCGCTGTAATGCCGCATCCCTAATAACGTTCTGTCACCATACAGGAGGGGCAGGTTCCACGCCCCTACCCCCCACCTATGAAGGTCATAGTGTGCTCATGCACTACACGCCGATTTTCGGCTATTGACCACCCGACGCGGACCGATGACCCGCGATCTCAGGACAACTGTATGATTCAGAGGCATCCTGAAGCGTTGGATGACGCTCATTATTCACGTGCCCTGATACGGGCCAGGTAGTATGCAGGCAAATGTGAGAACCTTCAGCACGCTATGACAGCGACGCTAGCATTCACTATGCCCGCAGGCATGACACTTCCGACATCCTTCCTCGTTGAACATCGCCGCATTCTGACATTCGGGGCAGATCTCAGCAGCCTCTGACGAAGCGTGATGGAGGTCAGCGTGCAGAGAGTTGACCGCCTGCGATGGCGTCGGTTCGCTTACCCTCACCGTATCGTCTGGTGTCGTTTCACCGTTACCGGTATTATCGTCGTAGCCATGACCATTGCCATTCCCGTTGCCATTCTTCACATAGTGATCGAGCAAGACCTTCCCGATAGCATCGGGAACGGAACGGACCCGATCAGGACCGAACCCTGCCGAACGTGAACCACCGATACCGCGAAGCTGCTCGGCGATGAGCTTCACCGGTACACCACAGCGTAACGCCAGCGAAATCAACCGTCCAATAGCCTCGGTGAACGCAGTAACATCGCTTCCGGCGCGCCCGATGATCGCAAACACTTCAAACGGCTTCCCGTCTAACTCGGTAACAAACAGACGAAGCTTGCCAAGCGGCGTAACGACCGGGTATGAGTGACTGGGAAGACCCTCTGCCGGTACCGGTCGCGGTGTAATCTCTGCCGGTAGTGGAGCAGGCGCCTGCACTGTACTGGTGCTCTTTGCGGTCGAACCGGTCGACAGAACCTGATTTGCACGTGATCCATCGCGATAGACGGTAATCCCTTTACATCCAAGCCGAAACGCCAATTCGTAGGCTTCGCGCACCTGATCGGGGGTCGCTTCGTGGGGGAAGTTGATCGTCTTCGAGATCGCACTATCGGTATACTCCTGGAAGGCAGCCTGCATCCGCACATGCCATTCCGGTGCAATATCGTGGGCAGTGACCCACACCCGCTGCACATGGGCCGGGACTTCAGGGTGATGAATGTGGCCGGTATCGGCAATCCGCTCCATCAGTTCCGGGCTGTACCAGCCCTCACGTTTCGCCTGAGCGACAAAATCTTGATTGATATCGAGCATCCGGGTATCGGCCTGATACCGCCAAAAGGCGATGGCAAAGAGTGGCTCGATCCCAGACGAGCACCCTGCAATGATACTGATCGTCCCGGTCGGGGCAACGGTGGTCACATTACAATTCCGCAGCAGTCGTTGCGGACGAATCCGCGACCCATCAGGACGGCGGGCACAGGTCGCATCAGGACCCCAGATGCTATACTCCCATTCCGGGAACGGGCCACGCTCACGGGCCAACTGCTCGGAAGCGACCTTGCTCTCTTCGTCGATGAAGTGCATCACCTTCCGCGCCAGATCGATTGCTTCGTGCGAATTGTACGGAATCTCCAACCGCACTAGCATATCGGCCCATCCCATCACCCCGAGCCCGATGCGCCGGATGCGCTGGCTCAGTTGGGTGATCTGTTCGAGCGGATAGTGGTTGGCATCGATCACATTATCGAGAAAGCGCGTGCTTTCGTGAACTACCTCACGCAGATGATTCCAATCAATCGTTCGTTCTGGAGTGACAAATTTGCCCAGATTGATCGAGCCAAGATTACAGACATCATACGCCAGGAGTGGCTGTTCCCCACAAGGATTGGTGGCCTCGTACTCGCCGAGGTGCGGAACCGGGTTGTACTCGTTGGCCCGGTCGATGAAGAACAGACCGGGTTCGCCGGTAGCATGGGCACACTGAACGATGAGATCGAAGACCATCCGGGCACGCAGGCGTGTTGGCTGACCGGGCGGAACCAGCACCTCACCGGTCAGGGGATGTTTCAGGCCATCGCGTGACGCAATATGCACCGTACCGGTGCGAGGATTGATGAGATCATACGTTTCATCGCGCTCAACAGCGCGCATAAACGCATCGGTAACGGCAACAGAAATGTTGAAATTCGTGATTTTTGTGGTATCGAGTTTGCAGGTAATGAACTCAAGAATATCGGGATGATCGCAGCGCAAGATCCCCATATTCGCGCCACGGCGGGTTCCACCTTGTTTGATGGCCTCGGTCGAGTGGTTGTAGACATCCATAAAACTGACCGGACCACTGGCAACGCCCATTGTACTGCGCACCACATCATTGCGCGGACGCAGGCGCGAGAAGCTAAAGCCCGTGCCACCGCCGCTCTGATGGATCAGAGCCTGATGCTTCAGAGTCTCGTAAATGCTGGTCAGATTGTCGTCAATTGGCAACACGAAGCATGCACTGAGCTGACCCAGTGGCCGCCCGGCATTCATCAGAGTTGGGCTGTTGGGTTCAAAATAGCCCTGGGTCATCAGATGGTAAAATCGCTCGGCTCGCTCTTCAACCTGTTCTGATGATGCACCGTAGCGAGCATCAACGGCAGCGATCGTCTCGGCTACCCGCCAGAACATCGCTTCGGGCGTTTCAATGACGTCGCCATGCTCGTTCTTGAGTAGATAGCGCTTCTGAAGGACGGTTCGGGCAATGTCGGTCAGATTGGCAGGGGCAAGCT
>Ga0308398_1001825_pt1 | contig 10899 bp, 7 predicted proteins | sample Hotspr20SampleT9_FD_202360 | JGI IMG/M metagenome (GOLD analysis project Ga0308398, IMG submission 202360) | Hot spring phototrophic mat microbial communities from Mushroom Spring, Yellowstone National Park, Wyoming, United States - 20051001_T9 ...
TATGCCTCCAGAGCTTCTCCAGATATTGTTTCAATTCCTCATAGGTAGGCTCGCAACGGAGAAGATTCTGCAAGATTCATAGGAGAGAAAATTGAGTTTCAATTCCTCATAGGTAGGCTCGCAACTTTGATGCAGAAAGTTTATACATTTGCAAGCACTGGTTTCAATTCCTCATAGGTAGGCTCGCAACTATGTGCTCCTTGTCGTATCCAGCGAGTATAGGAGAGTTTCAATTCCTCATAGGTAGGCTCGCAACTTAATAAGGATAAACTGGGTAGGTTGCAGCTAAATGAAGTTTCAATTCCTCATAGGTAGGCTCGCAACCTCTAAGAGAGATTTATACCTACAAACCAAGTCGGTGTTTCAATTCCTCATAGGTAGGCTCGCAACTACAAGGTTCGAAGGGACTTGATTACTCATTGCACATGGGTTTCAATTCCTCATAGGTAGGCTCGCAACACAAGAATGTGATTGAGGTTGAGACAAAAGAAGGTAGTTTCAATTCCTCATAGGTAGGCTCGCAACTACAAGGTTCGAAGGGACTTGATTACTCATTGCACATGGGTTTCAATTCCTCATAGGTAGGCTCGCAACGAGGCAGGAGCTGCAAGCCTTGTTGAAGCTATTGGAGAGTTTCAATTCCTCATAGGTAGGCTCGCAACCAAGTCAAATTAATTATATCTGCTATTGATAATACGTTTCAATTCCTCATAGGTAGGCTCGCAACTGGATTTGAAAAATTTTTAGAAAAAGTCATCAAGAGGTTTCAATTCCTCATAGGTAGGCTCGCAACTTGTTCCTTCTCTCTTCCATAGCTCTACTTTTTGCTTGTTTCAATTCCTCATAGGTAGGCTCGCAACATAAAGAAAAGCCTGTTTTCTCCGACTATGAAATTTTGTTTCAATTCCTCATAGGTAGGCTCGCAACTCTTTCTATTTATTCCCTTTTCTTTATCCTTCTCCTGGTTTCAATTCCTCATAGGTAGGCTCGCAACAAGGCTGATGATGCTGACTTGATAGCAACTACATCTAGTTTCAATTCCTCATAGGTAGGCTCGCAACATGTTGACTAAATGGAAAGATATAATATATACTTATGTTTCAATTCCTCATAGGTAGGCTCGCAACTAGGCAGTTGCAACTCGGGATAGAGCTTGCAGAAAGTTTCAATTCCTCATAGGTAGGCTCGCAACTACAATCCACCAACCCACTTTTTACCAAAACTATGGTTTCAATTCCTCATAGGTAGGCTCGCAACTGCAGAAATAAAAACTGCTGAAAAATCAAGAGCAAGTTTCAATTCCTCATAGGTAGGCTCGCAACCAGATTATCGCACTCTTAAACAGCGTTTCAGGAGTTTAGTTTCAATTCCTCATAGGTAGGCTCGCAACAGCAAATTAGAAATCTTATCAAACATATGAAAAATGCGTTTCAATTCCTCATAGGTAGGCTCGCAACTCAGAACTTGGGCATGAATGCTTGAGATATTTAGTTTAGTTTCAATTCCTCATAGGTAGGCTCGCAACAAGATGAGAGATGGTAACAATTAAAGAAATAATTAGGTTTCAATTCCTCATAGGTAGGCTCGCAACCAATATTTAATTGAAGAAGCAAAACAAGAAAATTTAAGTTTCAATTCCTCATAGGTAGGCTCGCAACGGTTTCTCTTGTATGGCATGGACATAGAAAAAGTAAGTTTCAATTCCTCATAGGTAGGCTCGCAACAATGCCTCAGAGAAAAGGCTATCAAACTATACGATAGTTTCAATTCCTCATAGGTAGGCTCGCAACCACTTGCTAAGGAAGCCGATGCATGGGTAGTTCGTGGTTTCAATTCCTCATAGGTAGGCTCGCAACCAGACCCTCCATACGGTATGAAATTAAAAACGAATTTGTTTCAATTCCTCATAGGTAGGCTCGCAACTTTTTTCAAGAATATATTTCAAAGCATATGACAAATGTTTCAATTCCTCATAGGTAGGCTCGCAACGGATATCAGCAATATTACGGAGAAGAGATACGAGACGTTTCAATTCCTCATAGGTAGGCTCGCAACGAATTATCAGAATTGCCAGAATTCAATATCGATCTAAGTTTCAATTCCTCATAGGTAGGCTCGCAACTTGTGTTAGCTTATACAATAATTTCTGGCATAGGCATTGTTTCAATTCCTCATAGGTAGGCTCGCAACGTTGCATGGGAAAAAGAGTTTGCATCACCCCGTTAGAGTTTCAATTCCTCATAGGTAGGCTCGCAACCTTTGAAATAAACATTATCACTTTCTATGTCTACTTTGAGTTTCAATTCCTCATAGGTAGGCTCGCAACTCCTTTTTTTTTGTCTTTTTTCAGTATCCTTATTTTTGTTTCAATTCCTCATAGGTAGGCTCGCAACAGAACAACAGCTTGACAGGCACAGGAAGTGGCTCATGGTTTCAATTCCTCATAGGTAGGCTCGCAACTGAGCTGTGGTTTATCGGGAAAGTGCTCTTGAAGCTTTCGTTTCAATTCCTCATAGGTAGGCTCGCAACTGACAGTAGTTTCTCGTTTTACCGCAGACTACGAGAAGTTTCAATTCCTCATAGGTAGGCTCGCAACAAAAAACAACCCCCGGTGAGTCCCCACCGGGGTTTTGTTTCAATTCCTCATAGGTAGGCTCGCAACCAAAGTAGCCTATGATTTTATCATAACACATTCGACATAGTTTCAATTCCTCATAGGTAGGCTCGCAACCCTATCAGCAAGACAGGACAAAGTAGAGCAATCTGGTTTCAATTCCTCATAGGTAGGCTCGCAACAAAACATGAAACATCTAAAAAAAGTGAGTATGAAAGGAGTTTCAATTCCTCATAGGTAGGCTCGCAACTTCGTATAGCTCTGGACTTTCGCTTTTCAAAATCTGTTTCAATTCCTCATAGGTAGGCTCGCAACTAGTTCATAGTAAGGGTTTTCTGTATCTTTGCTAATTGTTTCAATTCCTCATAGGTAGGCTCGCAACTATATAGGAAATGCAAAATTAAAATGCGATATCATCTGTTTCAATTCCTCATAGGTAGGCTCGCAACAACTGGAACATGGCAACTGAAAAGAATGCCAGGATTGTTTCAATTCCTCATAGGTAGGCTCGCAACTCCGTATTACAGCATCGCCTACGACTATGAAAGAATGAGTTTCAATTCCTCATAGGTAGGCTCGCAACAAAAAAAAGATACTTTGTCCCCGAGATTCTTCTTGAGTTTCAATTCCTCATAGGTAGGCTCGCAACTTACTTCGGGCATTCCTGAATTTTGTCGCTCGTGCAAGTTTCAATTCCTCATAGGTAGGCTCGCAACAAAAATCATATAGAGATTTTTCTCCCTTGAAACGAAGTTTCAATTCCTCATAGGTAGGCTCGCAACAATAGTAGTACATACGGTTATGTATGCGGAGGATAGTTTCAATTCCTCATAGGTAGGCTCGCAACCAATGAAATTTATTGTTTACCATGGAAAGTAGAAGACGTTTCAATTCCTCATAGGTAGGCTCGCAACAAATTGCAGGCAATGTCCGTTATTTAGACTTTTTGAGGTTTCAATTCCTCATAGGTAGGCTCGCAACTAAGAACTTATAATTTCCTTTCTATTTACTCTCTTTAGTTTCAATTCCTCATAGGTAGGCTCGCAACTTAGTTATATTTTTATTATTTTCTTTTTCTTAAGTCGTTTCAATTCCTCATAGGTAGGCTCGCAACTTCTTTTTTATCTTTACTATTAATTTTTTTAATGCTAGTTTCAATTCCTCATAGGTAGGCTCGCAACTTCAGACATAAAAGATTTTGAAATAAACGTAGAAAGTTTCAATTCCTCATAGGTAGGCTCGCAACATAGAAGATATTGTCCCCCAAAAGGAGTGGGAAATGTTTCAATTCCTCATAGGTAGGCTCGCAACTCGACCCTTATTCGAAGATGGAATATTATTTTACTCGGTTTCAATTCCTCATAGGTAGGCTCGCAACCTATTTTACTGTTTAAACAAAAAGCTTCTTTGGAGCTGTTTCAATTCCTCATAGGTAGGCTCGCAACGGAGGCAAAATCATGGAAAAACTAAATTGGGGGTGGAGTTTCAATTCCTCATAGGTAGGCTCGCAACTACTGGGTATTGTTAAACACTTTTAGGGATACCTTTGTTTCAATTCCTCATAGGTAGGCTCGCAACGAATATCTATATTTAATTTCTCGCTTAAAGCATAACTGTTTCAATTCCTCATAGGTAGGCTCGCAACCCTCTTCAACATACGATATAGATGATGATGTAGGAAGTTTCAATTACTCATAGGTAGGCTCGCAACCCATCTTAAACCAAAGGGCTATGTAGGAGAAAATCTGTTTCAATTCCTCATAGGTAGGCTCGCAACTTTGCTGGCATGCCGAAGCCAGCCACAATTCAGGAGCGTTTCAATTCCTCATAGGTAGGCTCGCAACTTAAGCATAAAAAATCTTAATACTTCTATAAAGAAATGTTTCAATTCCTCATAGGTAGGCTCGCAACGTAGAGTATGTTATTAGCGACAATGTTGAAGAAGTGTTTCAATTCCTCATAGGTAGGCTCGCAACTTCAGAACAGGACAGTGTTTCTGCAAGCTCGCTGAAAGTTTCAATTCCTCATAGGTAGGCTCGCAACCTAATGGAATTTATAACTGAAAAATGGGGAGAAAATAACCGTTTCAATTCCTCATAGGTAGGCTCGCAACAATGCCTCAGAGAAAAGGCTATCAAACTATACGATAGTTTCAATTCCTCATAGGTAGGCTCGCAACCACTTGCTAAGGAAGCCGATGCATGGGTAGTTCGTGGTTTCAATTCCTCATAGGTAGGCTCGCAACAAACTTTTGCACAACTTAAAAAAGAACTACCAAGTGTGTTTCAATTCCTCATAGGTAGGCTCGCAACTATTTATAGTATATTCAAAAAATCCTTATTTTACAAGTTTCAATTCCTCATAGGTAGGCTCGCAACCTTCAAATCTCAATATTAGAACTAGAGTTAGAAAGACAGTTTCAATTCCTCATAGGTAGGCTCGCAACTTTTTTGGTATTCTTATTATACTATATCATATTGAGGTTTCAATTCCTCATAGGTAGGCTCGCAACTCTGCCAACCCCCGGTGAGTCCCCACCGGGGGGTTTGTTTCAATTCCTCATAGGTAGGCTCGCAACGGGCTATTAATGCAAAACAAAATAACGGAGTTAAAGAGTTTCAATTCCTCATAGGTAGGCTCGCAACCGCTTTCTATTGGAAAGTCTCAGCAAGGCATATATGGTTTCAATTCCTCATAGGTAGGCTCGCAACTTGACGCTTTAAAAAGAATTGCAAAAGAGCAGGGAGTGTTTCAATTCCTCATAGGTAGGCTCGCAACGCTTTAATAATTTATTTATTTTGGGAGGGGAAAATGGGTTTCAATTCCTCATAGGTAGGCTCGCAACTATAAACAGAGTGAAAAGGAATAATTTCTGAAATTTGTTTCAATTCCTCATAGGTAGGCTCGCAACTAAAGTTGTCTCTTACTCTTGCTGGTTAGAGGATGTGTTTCAATTCCTCATAGGTAGGCTCGCAACGAAAGAACTTTTGGGATTATCTTACAGCAATATTGAAGTTTCAATTCCTCATAGGTAGGCTCGCAACGGGTGCAAAGGATTGTTGACAGAAAAGTCACACTTGCGTTTCAATTCCTCATAGGTAGGCTCGCAACGAAGATATAGCTCAAACAAATATTGACAAACTGTTTTGTTTCAATTCCTCATAGGTAGGCTCGCAACATCTCTCTTTCCATTTAAAACCTCCTTATAAAAAAAGTTTCAATTCCTCATAGGTAGGCTCGCAACCGGGCAAGGACTTCTTGCCCATATTTTTTGAAATAAGTTTCAATTCCTCATAGGTAGGCTCGCAACAAGTTCCGACCAGTGGCAATATCTTCCACTGGTTTTGGTTTCAATTCCTCATAGGTAGGCTCGCAACAATGGAGTTTATTTTGGCAGTATTATTTGCAATCAGTTTCAATTCCTCATAGGTAGGCTCGCAACGATTAACTCCTCTGTAATTCCTGATAGTGCAATAAAGTTTCAATTCCTCATAGGTAGGCTCGCAACCAAAGAACACCGCAGAAAAACACACAAAAGCAAAAATGTTTCAATTCCTCATAGGTAGGCTCGCAACCATACCAAATCGGCAAATTCTTTGGCCCTGGCGTCAGTTTCAATTCCTCATAGGTAGGCTCGCAACAAATCAAAGCATACCTATATGAACTGTCTGAGTTTTGTTTCAATTCCTCATAGGTAGGCTCGCAACGGAGGAGCTTTTTAGATGATTGATTATGAAATTTAGTTTCAATTCCTCATAGGTAGGCTCGCAACGTAAAACCAAACAATACGGCAACACCCCCTTTTAAAGGTTTCAATTCCTCATAGGTAGGCTCGCAACGAAATTATAGCGTATGCCTCGACATAGAGTATCCAGGTTTCAATTCCTCATAGGTAGGCTCGCAACTTTGAGCAAAAAAAAGCTTGCCGTATGGCAAGCATGTTTCAATTCCTCATAGGTAGGCTCGCAACTCCAAAACCAATAAGCAAGAAACAAAAATAAAAAACCGTTTCAATTCCTCATAGGTAGGCTCGCAACTCAAACCACTGCTTGAATTCCATGTCCTCAGGTGTCTGTTTCAATTCCTCATAGGTAGGCTCGCAACTCCACAGAACCAATCACATCCAAATATGAAATCTTGGTTTCAATTCCTCATAGGTAGGCTCGCAACGAAGAAGAAGTTGTTGAAGTTCTGAAACAGTCATCTTCTGTTTCAATTCCTCATAGGTAGGCTCGCAACGCTCTGGCAGAACTTTTCAGGGATGAACATATATGGTTTCAATTCCTCATAGGTAGGCTCGCAACAGGAGAAAGTCTAATACTTTTTTTCTCTCTATCGGGGGTTTCAATTCCTCATAGGTAGGCTCGCAACAGTCTATGGGTTTAAAAAGCATGGCTGCAGGAGCAGGTTTCAATTCCTCATAGGTAGGCTCGCAACTTTGGAGTATAAAAAAACAATAGATGTTTTATACATGTTTCAATTCCTCATAGGTAGGCTCGCAACATATCAAGGAAACTCTTCAACCCATCTTTTTCTTGGGTTTCAATTCCTCATAGGTAGGCTCGCAACCTGGCTTCGGCATGCCAGCAAACAAGCATCTCTCATAGTTTCAATTCCTCATAGGTAGGCTCGCAACCCATAGTGTTGCCCCTTTTAACTATTTTTAAAATTGTTTCAATTCCTCATAGGTAGGCTCGCAACTTAAATTTTGTCCGCCGTAATTATCAAGAATTCTGTGTTTCAATTCCTCATAGGTAGGCTCGCAACTGAGTATTCTGATTTGGAAAAAAAATGATTGGCTATGTTTCAATTCCTCATAGGTAGGCTCGCAACATTCTAATTATAGGATACCATGTAGGTATGTAAAAGGTTTCAATTCCTCATAGGTAGGCTCGCAACAGAAAAAAGGTGTTTCTTGTTTTGGACGAGTGGGAGTTTCAATTCCTCATAGGTAGGCTCGCAACATGTTTTTATCTCCAAAAAAGATAAGTAGAGGAGAGAGTTTCAATTCCTCATAGGTAGGCTCGCAACCAAAGGCTCTTCAACTTGGGAAATTTCTGAAATTTTGTTTCAATTCCTCATAGGTAGGCTCGCAACACACCCCACACACACAAAAGCAAATAACCAATGATGGTTTCAATTCCTCATAGGTAGGCTCGCAACAATATGTTAAAAAATGGAAAAAAGAAATGTCTCAAAAAGTTTCAATTCCTCATAGGTAGGCTCGCAACCTGTTCTGTCTTTTACTTTAATCATATCTTACCTCCTAGTTTCAATTCCTCATAGGTAGGCTCGCAACGTGCCACAAAAACTGAACTCAATTATTCGCTATATCCAAGTTTCAATTCCTCATAGGTAGGCTCGCAACAAAAAAGACGATGATTTAGACGTTTTTTAGGAGGTAGTTTCAATTCCTCATAGGTAGGCTCGCAACTGCTTATTTCCAAAATTTCCACGAGGACTTTTGGGAAGTTTCAATTCCTCATAGGTAGGCTCGCAACCAGTCTTTCCAAGCCTCGTTTTTTTCCTCTACGCCAGTTTCAATTCCTCATAGGTAGGCTCGCAACCAATTATCTTTTTTGCCTTTCTTGCTATCCCGAGAGTTCGTTTCAATTCCTCATAGGTAGGCTCGCAACGCAATATATTTGATAGCGAGCTTAGTATTGTCTCCCCTGGTTTCAATTCCTCATAGGTAGGCTCGCAACTAAAACCGATGAGATAGGAGGTGTTTTAATGGCAAGGGGTTTCAATTCCTCATAGGTAGGCTCGCAACCTTACAGTTGGTATATGAACAACTGGAATAGAAATTAGTTTCAATTCCTCATAGGTAGGCTCGCAACAAATGGGAATTAAACTAAAAAATGACCCACGGAAGGAGTTTCAATTCCTCATAGGTAGGCTCGCAACAATTGAAGCACTTTGGCAGGGAATGAAGTCTGCAATAAAGTTTCAATTCCTCATAGGTAGGCTCGCAACAAAGCAATATATTTGATAGCGAGCTTAGTATTGTCTCCCCTGGTTTCAATTCCTCATAGGTAGGCTCGCAACTAAAAAATCCACTTATTGGTTTCCAGAACTTTATGATGTTTCAATTCCTCATAGGTAGGCTCGCAACATGAAAGAATTTCACCTATAGCCTTCCCAAATCTTACTCCGTTTCAATTCCTCATAGGTAGGCTCGCAACTTAGAGCAATTTACTAAGCTTTCTATAAATTCTTTCTGTTTCAATTCCTCATAGGTAGGCTCGCAACTAAGTAGAAAGTCGGCAGTTCCTTCTCTGGATGCAAGTTTCAATTCCTCATAGGTAGGCTCGCAACTTGATGAAATATTGGGGTATCATGATTATACTGCAAGGGGTTTCAATTCCTCATAGGTAGGCTCGCAACTTTTCAAAGAGAGAATTCTACGATAAGACAATGTTGTTTCAATTCCTCATAGGTAGGCTCGCAACAGTCTGGAGAGCAATAGATGAATACTTCAAGAGAAAAGTTTCAATTCCTCATAGGTAGGCTCGCAACATTTTTCAAGCTCTGCAATCATTCCACGAATTCCCTGTTTCAATTCCTCATAGGTAGGCTCGCAACTTTATTTCAGGAGTAACTATCGGCAATATTAACCCGTTTCAATTCCTCATAGGTAGGCTCGCAACAAGCCAAACATCTTTAGCATACAAGAAGAGTTATATTGTTTCAATTCCTCATAGGTAGGCTCGCAACGTCAATGTCAAGCTTTGACGAATTAACGATTAGATTGTTTCAATTCCTCATAGGTAGGCTCGCAACACAATATACAAACCTGACGAAGTGCACAAAACGCATCTCAGTTTCAATTCCTCATAGGTAGGCTCGCAACTATTACCATTAGTGCTTTCTTGGAGTTTTGCAAAAGTGTTTCAATTCCTCATAGGTAGGCTCGCAACGCAGTACCAATAGTCAATTTGCATCCCTTCACTCTGGTTTCAATTCCTCATAGGTAGGCTCGCAACACGGATATGCTGAACTACTGCTTAGTGCAAAGGACGGTTTCAATTCCTCATAGGTAGGCTCGCAACATCCTTTACCTAATCTATCCCTTTTTAGGATTTTTAGTTTCAATTCCTCATAGGTAGGCTCGCAACACAGCGAATGGCAGAGATTTCGCATAGGCTTGAATCGTTTCAATTCCTCATAGGTAGGCTCGCAACGATATACCAAGAACGAAGAGGATATGACCTATATGGGTTTCAATTCCTCATAGGTAGGCTCGCAACGAATTTTCTTTATCAATTTTACCTTTGCCCATTGTGGTTTCAATTCCTCATAGGTAGGCTCGCAACACATAAATTTTTAGATTGCGGGCTCTTCGTCCATTTTGTTTCAATTCCTCATAGGTAGGCTCGCAACCAATGAAACTTTTTTATACCTCCATAAGCAATCTTTGTTTCAATTCCTCATAGGTAGGCTCGCAACCTTCAAGCAAATATACTAACTCAGAATTTTCTTTATGTTTCAATTCCTCATAGGTAGGCTCGCAACATTTCTTTTTCAAATTGCCTTATATTGTCACCATCATAGTTTCAATTCCTCATAGGTAGGCTCGCAACGGAAAATCAAAATACCCTTATCTATTACACAATGGGGTTTCAATTCCTCATAGGTAGGCTCGCAACAATCCCGAAATAGTAAGGCATTTTGAAGAGAGCGAAGTTTCAATTCCTCATAGGTAGGCTCGCAACTCTTGAACAGAAACAGGCAGCAATGCAGACGACAGGGTTTCAATTCCTCATAGGTAGGCTCGCAACTCTCCACCTTGACCCCTTCCTGTTTAGCAAAAAGGAGTTTCAATTCCTCATAGGTAGGCTCGCAACCCACCCACGGTGAATACTCTCCATGTTGAGATACTTGTTTCAATTCCTCATAGGTAGGCTCGCAACTTAATATCAGAAACCAAAGAGTGTAGCAATACTGATATGTTTCAATTCCTCATAGGTAGGCTCGCAACGGATATACCAAGAACGAAGAGGATATGACCTATATGGGTTTCAATTCCTCATAGGTAGGCTCGCAACTATCAAATCAGTATGGGTAAATGTGATAATATGCCTAGTTTCAATTCCTCATAGGTAGGCTCGCAACTATTTTTATATAATAAAATCAAGCATACAGACTTGTCAAAGAGCAGATAAATTTTTATAAGTTTAGCAAAAATTTGTTGATTTTGCAAGAAAAGTTTTTTCGTCTATGTACAGGGTTTTTTGCATTATTGGACATAGACGAAAAATTAAGGATGAGATTCTTCCCCTTCG
>Ga0308398_1001830_pt1 | contig 10878 bp, 12 predicted proteins | sample Hotspr20SampleT9_FD_202360 | JGI IMG/M metagenome (GOLD analysis project Ga0308398, IMG submission 202360) | Hot spring phototrophic mat microbial communities from Mushroom Spring, Yellowstone National Park, Wyoming, United States - 20051001_T9 ...
TACAACCGCAACCCAGAATCAAGCGAAGCCTTTCTTTATCTCGGTTCTATTGCAATGCTCCTGAATAGGCTTTATCCGAGGTGTTAGTTTTTGATCACGCTCTCAGTGCTCTTCAGCGAGCCGAAATTCCTCAAGCCAATGCGTTGGCGTCGCTGCCGTGGGAGATCACCACCGTTTCAGTGCTCTTCAGCGAGCCGAAATTCCTCAAGGCGCTCAACGTCGAGGACTTCCTTCCTTCCAGTTGGATGTTTCAGTGCTCTTCAGCGAGCCGAAATTCCTCAAGGCGCCAGCAGCAGCGCCGCGCTGAGGCGCTTGGCGTGCGTTTCAGTGCTCTTCAGCGAGCCGAAATTCCTCAAGTTCGCGCGTGTGAGCCGCAAGGGCCATATCAGGCAACAGTTTCAGTGCTCTTCAGCGAGCCGAAATTCCTCAAGTTGAAATATTCCAGCTTTTGGCAGCCGGGCACAACGGACGTTTCAGTGCTCTTCAGCGAGCCGAAATTCCTCAAGTTAATAGTTAAAAGAAGAGCTGGTGTTGTGACGGCGCGCTAGGTTTCAGTGCTCTTCAGCGAGCCGAAATTCCTCAAGTCCAGCGCGCGGCGGAACTGATGCTGACCGCGTTCCGTTTCAGTGCTCTTCAGCGAGCCGAAATTCCTCAAGCGCTGGACTACTGGGGCGCGGATCGCGGCATCGCGTGTTTCAGTGCTCTTCAGCGAGCCGAAATTCCTCAAGCGATCTGCTGCTCGTGCGCGATGTCGGGATGGGGCGCGGTTTCAGTGCTCTTCAGCGAGCCGAAATTCCTCAAGCGCCGACCTGTCGCACTACGCACTCGTCGAGCGCGCCGTTTCAGTGCTCTTCAGCGAGCCGAAAATTCCTCAATTAGATTACTCACCTCTCACCTACCAGCGCAAGTATTTGTTTCAGTGCTCTTCAGCGAGCCGAAAATTCCTCAATCAACACGCACGACGCCCCAGCCATCGAACTGGTACGTTTCAGTGCTCTTCAGCGAGCCGAAAATTCCTCAATTCTATGCGGAACAGGTTTTCGACCTTCTCGAACAGATTGGTTTCAGTGCTCTTCAGCGAGCCGAAAATTCCTCAATTGGGAACGCATCCCTCATCCCGTGCAGTTCCGGCGCGTGTTTCAGTGCTCTTCAGCGAGCCGAAAATTCCTCAATTGGAACGGATGGATGGACTCGTTGTTGCATCCCGCGCGTTTCAGTGCTCTTCAGCGAGCCGAAAATTCCTCAATTGCCCGAAGCCGATGTAGGGTATGCCCGCGATCTGTGGTTTCAGTGCTCTTCAGCGAGCCGAAAATTCCTCAATTGAGATAGACATATCTCCTTCCTCCCTCTTCTAACCGTTTCAGTGCTCTTCAGCGAGCCGAAAATTCCTCAATTCCGCAGTACCGTCTCCAGTACCGAAGAGAACTTAAGTTTCAGTGCTCTTCAGCGAGCCGAAAATTCCTCAATCGTCCAGAACGCGAATCCAACAACCATGAGCGTCACGTTTCAGTGCTCTTCAGCGAGCCGAAAATTCCTCAATTGTACGCCCGCACGCCCGCCGTCGCCGCCTCGGTCGGTTTCAGTGCTCTTCAGCGAGCCGAAAATTCCTCAATCGGGCTGGCAGACGCTGACGCGCGCTAATTTCACTTGTTTCAGTGCTCTTCAGCGAGCCGAAAATTCCTCAATTCGACACGAGAACGGCGCTGCGACTTGCGGGCGTCAAGTTTCAGTGCTCTTCAGCGAGCCGAAAATTCCTCAATGTCAAGCGCGAGTACGTCGATTGCGTCGCTTGCGCGTTTCAGTGCTCTTCAGCGAGCCGAAAATTCCTCAATGCAAGCCGAAACGGTTGACGCACCCAAACGGCGGGAGTTTCAGTGCTCTTCAGCGAGCCGAAAATTCCTCAATGGAGTTGGGGGTCTGGGAGAGCAAATCAAATGACCGGTTTCAGTGCTCTTCAGCGAGCCGAAAATTCCTCAATGGAAATAAAGCCCGGCGCGCCGTAAACGGTTCCGCTGTTTCAGTGCTCTTCAGCGAGCCGAAAATTCCTCAATCCCGTCCGGCGGCTGGCGACGCAACCGAACTGGTGTTTCAGTGCTCTTCAGCGAGCCGAAAATTCCTCAATTTGACCTTGTGCAATCGCTTACTGAGTAGTGTTCCAGTTTCAGTGCTCTTCAGCGAGCCGAAAATTCCTCAATCCTATTTTCAAAATTGTTTTCAATAAACCGAAACTAGTTTCAGTGCTCTTCAGCGAGCCGAAAATTCCTCAATTGAGCGCGCTTGATCTCAGCGACAACCTCAAACGCGGTTTCAGTGCTCTTCAGCGAGCCGAAAATTCCTCAATCGCGCCACAAACTGCGCAACGACGCGCAGGCGGTCGGTTTCAGTGCTCTTCAGCGAGCCGAAAATTCCTCAATCCGATGCCTATACGACCGTCAGCGTCAAACTGACCGAGTTTCAGTGCTCTTCAGCGAGCCGAAAATTCCTCAATTGCGTCAGCGCAGCATCGCAGCGCGGACAGCGATAGTTTCAGTGCTCTTCAGCGAGCCGAAAATTCCTCAATCGAGCGCGACCGGCAACGCCCAGATCGGCAGCCAGAGTTTCAGTGCTCTTCAGCGAGCCGAAAATTCCTCAATACTTGTTCCCAAACGGGTAACATCAGTTTGTACGGTTTCAGTGCTCTTCAGCGAGCCGAAAATTCCTCAATATGGGATGGAGGTTGTTAGGGTGACGGGTGACACCGGGTTTCAGTGCTCTTCAGCGAGCCGAAAATTCCTCAATGGGTCGGAGTCGGCGTGCGAGTCAGCGTCGGCGTGCGTTTCAGTGCTCTTCAGCGAGCCGAAAATTCCTCAATTGTATTCGTATCGATAGTGGTCATAAACCGCTCTTAGGAGTTTCAGTGCTCTTCAGCGAGCCGAAAATTCCTCAATCGACGCGCAGGCGGTTGCGGAACTGATGTTGACCGTCGTTTCAGTGCTCTTCAGCGAGCCGAAAATTCCTCAATTTACTACACACTGGCCCTTGCAGTTTGCGCGCCTAGTTTCAGTGCTCTTCAGCGAGCCGAAAATTCCTCAATGTATGTGTTCGACGGCTGGGGCGTTGTGCGCGTTGCGTTTCAGTGCTCTTCAGCGAGCCGAAAATTCCTCAATGGTGACGGGGACACTGGTCAATCCGTTTCTCGATTATGTTTCAGTGCTCTTCAGCGAGCCGAAAATTCCTCAATTCTACGCCGCCGTCGACCGCCAGATATACCGTGTCGGTTTCAGTGCTCTTCAGCGAGCCGAAAATTCCTCAATTCATTATTTGCATTGCGCCAGGGTCCTAACACGCCAGTTTCAGTGCTCTTCAGCGAGCCGAAAATTCCTCAATTGAGCGCGCGGGTTGCAAGCCCTTTATCGCGTTCATGTTTCAGTGCTCTTCAGCGAGCCGAAAATTCCTCAATGGTAGAGTAGAAGCGTGATCGATTTTACTGACAGAGTTTCAGTGCTCTTCAGCGAGCCGAAAATTCCTCAATCGTCGGGGGCGATTCTCGTTGAAGACCCGATCGGTTAGTTTCAGTGCTCTTCAGCGAGCCGAAAATTCCTCAATCACAAAAGACGTTTGGTTTCCTGCCCTCTCGATCAGTTTCAGTGCTCTTCAGCGAGCCGAAAATTCCTCAATCGGCAGTGACGCAATCCGCGCGGCGGCGGCGATTGCGTTTCAGTGCTCTTCAGCGAGCCGAAAATTCCTCAATTCTTCGGCTCCGACGCCATCCGCGCGGCTGCCGCAATCGGTTTCAGTGCTCTTCAGCGAGCCGAAAATTCCTCAATAGCGTGAATACGACAGATTTAGTGATACTGTCGTACCGTTTCAGTGCTCTTCAGCGAGCCGAAAATTCCTCAATGCGGCCCGTCGCGCCGAATGCGCCAGTACAGAATAAGGTTTCAGTGCTCTTCAGCGAGCCGAAAATTCCTCAATATGGTTGTGGTACCGACAAATCGAAATCATACCGCCAGTTTCAGTGCTCTTCAGCGAGCCGAAAATTCCTCAATTTTACGGATTCACGCGGCGTGTCTCTCGACGCGCTCGGTTTCAGTGCTCTTCAGCGAGCCGAAAATTCCTCAATCATCAAAATCCTGTTGTTTCGGAAAAAACACGTACGTTTCAGTGCTCTTCAGCGAGCCGAAAATTCCTCAATCGATCCGGACTACTACGATCCGGTTCTGGCGGCGCGGGTTTCAGTGCTCTTCAGCGAGCCGAAAATTCCTCAATCGCCAACGCCGCCACGATCGTTGCAAAGCAACTCGGGTTTCAGTGCTCTTCAGCGAGCCGAAAATTCCTCAATGACGCTCAATATTCTGAATGTCCCGCTGGGTACGCGTTTCAGTGCTCTTCAGCGAGCCGAAAATTCCTCAATTTACAGTTCCGTAGGGAACTAAACGGCGATTTCGGGGTTTCAGTGCTCTTCAGCGAGCCGAAAATTCCTCAATATATCACGCGGCGATTGCACTATCTCAGTGGTAGCGGTTTCAGTGCTCTTCAGCGAGCCGAAAATTCCTCAATCTGAAGTTCTATTTCGCCAAACAATGTACTGCGACCGTTTCAGTGCTCTTCAGCGAGCCGAAAATTCCTCAATGGGGATACGCCGGTTATGCTGAAGAAGAGACGGCGAAGTTTCAGTGCTCTTCAGCGAGCCGAAAATTCCTCAATCATCTTCAACCCGGAACAGGTTTTCAATCTTTTCAAACGTTTCAGTGCTCTTCAGCGAGCCGAAAATTCCTCAATGCAATCGGCGCGTTAGGTAGCCGTGTGGTGCACACAGTTTCAGTGCTCTTCAGCGAGCCGAAAATTCCTCAATTAACAGGATTTTGATGATTTCTACGGGAAACTTCAGCGTTTCAGTGCTCTTCAGCGAGCCGAAAATTCCTCAATGATAACGGGCCTGTAACCCGCGCGCTGAACGGGTTACGTTTCAGTGCTCTTCAGCGAGCCGAAAATTCCTCAATTGTGATCGTTGACGAGATCGAGCAAGTACTCAAAGGTTTCAGTGCTCTTCAGCGAGCCGAAAATTCCTCAATCATCAACGCATCCGCCAACTTGGACGTTCGCTCGTACGTTTCAGTGCTCTTCAGCGAGCCGAAAATTCCTCAATTGCAGACGGCGGGCTGGTGCTGCTGCCGTCGGCGCGTTTCAGTGCTCTTCAGCGAGCCGAAAATTCCTCAATCGGTGATCGACATCAAAACCGTCAGTGCGCGTGAGTGTTTCAGTGCTCTTCAGCGAGCCGAAAATTCCTCAATGTTTTTGGTTTGCCGACGCCTTCGTTGAGCGCGAAGTTTCAGTGCTCTTCAGCGAGCCGAAAATTCCTCAATACTACTGGCTGCGGGACACAGCGGGCTGACCGCGATCGTTTCAGTGCTCTTCAGCGAGCCGAAAATTCCTCAATCCACGTCAGCGTGCTGTCTGTGCGAAAATCAATTACGTTTCAGTGCTCTTCAGCGAGCCGAAAATTCCTCAATGTTGATACGACGCCGGAGGAACAAAGCGACTTCTGCGGTTTCAGTGCTCTTCAGCGAGCCGAAAATTCCTCAATATCGCGAAGCCGTCGCCCTCGTTGAAGTCTGGCAGCGGTTTCAGTGCTCTTCAGCGAGCCGAAAATTCCTCAATGAACCTCTCAACCCTCATCTCCGGCGCGTTGGTGGGTTTCAGTGCTCTTCAGCGAGCCGAAAATTCCTCAATAATGAACGTATATTTGTGTCTCCCTCTGCGTACACGGTTTCAGTGCTCTTCAGCGAGCCGAAAATTCCTCAATCCAGGAGAGCGCATTTAGGATTGTTGCCAGCAATTGCGTTTCAGTGCTCTTCAGCGAGCCGAAAATTCCTCAATCATCGAGATTGAAGGTGAGGTTGTAGGCGCTTGCTGTTTCAGTGCTCTTCAGCGAGCCGAAAATTCCTCAATTTGACAACGACTACGAGATTATCACATTCGCCGGGGGTTTCAGTGCTCTTCAGCGAGCCGAAAATTCCTCAATGTTCGCTCGCCGTCCGCTGCTCGCGCCGCGTCGAACGTTTCAGTGCTCTTCAGCGAGCCGAAAATTCCTCAATTCGACCGTTATATGCAACTTCTTCGCCAGCCCAACCGGTTTCAGTGCTCTTCAGCGAGCCGAAAATTCCTCAATATTCAGCGAACACGTGCGGTTCCTCAAGCGCCAGTGTTTCAGTGCTCTTCAGCGAGCCGAAAATTCCTCAATATTGCTGCGTCTGCGTAACCGTTTGGCGATAGCGCGTTTCAGTGCTCTTCAGCGAGCCGAAAATTCCTCAATATTGACGTACCGGCGTCGGCGGCGCTGCTGAATGAGTTTCAGTGCTCTTCAGCGAGCCGAAAATTCCTCAATGGTCGCAAAGACGGTCGCCTTCCTTTACTTCTACGGGTTTCAGTGCTCTTCAGCGAGCCGAAAATTCCTCAATCTAGCGTTGTCGATGTGGAAATCTGGTCGACCGACGCGTTTCAGTGCTCTTCAGCGAGCCGAAAATTCCTCAATTAGTATAGTCACAGTAAATCAACACTATCACACAGGGTTTCAGTGCTCTTCAGCGAGCCGAAAATTCCTCAATGCAACCGTCGCCTCGTTCTCCCACCGAGACCAATTCACTGTTTCAGTGCTCTTCAGCGAGCCGAAAATTCCTCAATTCTACGCTGATCGCGTCAACATCGTAGACATTCGCGTTTCAGTGCTCTTCAGCGAGCCGAAAATTCCTCAATTGAACAGCAGCGCTTTCGGGTCGCGCACGCCAAGCGCGTTTCAGTGCTCTTCAGCGAGCCGAAAATTCCTCAATCAATGGCGGATGCGTTCCTTCTCTGCGAACCGCGCGAGTTTCAGTGCTCTTCAGCGAGCCGAAAATTCCTCAATCTAGCGAGGTAGGCGCTGAAGGTTGACGTTGCAGCGAAGTTTCAGTGCTCTTCAGCGAGCCGAAAATTCCTCAATATTCGATCCCCAGCGCCGCCTCAACGTCACCCTCGCGGTTTCAGTGCTCTTCAGCGAGCCGAAAATTCCTCAATTGGTGCTGCTGATGCTGCTGGTGCTGCTGATGCTGCGTTTCAGTGCTCTTCAGCGAGCCGAAAATTCCTCAATCGTTGTGCTGCTGGTCAACCGCGACACCGGCGAGATGGGTTTCAGTGCTCTTCAGCGAGCCGAAAATTCCTCAATAGCGCACCGACCGGCGCTTGACTTCCAGCGCCGCGATGTTTCAGTGCTCTTCAGCGAGCCGAAAATTCCTCAATGATGGCGGATGCGTTCCGTCTCTGCGAACCGCGCGAGTTTCAGTGCTCTTCAGCGAGCCGAAAATTCCTCAATCGTATCGTCCCCGCCGTCCCCGCCGTCCCCGTCCGTCGTTTCAGTGCTCTTCAGCGAGCCGAAAATTCCTCAATAATTTGACGTTCGATGTGCAGTTCGTACTGCACACCACGTTTCAGTGCTCTTCAGCGAGCCGAAAATTCCTCAATAGTGCCGCAGTGACGCTGTGATTGTCGCCGCCCGCCGTTTCAGTGCTCTTCAGCGAGCCGAAAATTCCTCAATGTGGGATGTCGTCGTAGCGGATCGCGTGATTACGTTGTTTCAGTGCTCTTCAGCGAGCCGAAAATTCCTCAATGGAGTGGCAGACCGCGCCCGGCGCGGCGCTGAAAGGTTTCAGTGCTCTTCAGCGAGCCGAAAATTCCTCAATGCGTCTTTCAGCGACGCCCAGCGCCCGCGGTGGACGCGTTTCAGTGCTCTTCAGCGAGCCGAAAATTCCTCAATAATTTGACGTTTGATGTGCAGTTTGTGCTGCACAACGTGTTTCAGTGCTCTTCAGCGAGCCGAAAATTCCTCAATGAACGGACTGACGGTGTTGTTCCCCGCGCCGTCGGCGGTTTCAGTGCTCTTCAGCGAGCCGAAAATTCCTCAATGGTGAGCGACCCCACGCTTGCCCGCCTTTTGACTTCGAGTTTCAGTGCTCTTCAGCGAGCCGAAAATTCCTCAATTCGTCGATCTCCCACACCGCCCGCGTCGCGCGCGTGGGTTTCAGTGCTCTTCAGCGAGCCGAAAATTCCTCAATTTCGCGTGCGGCGAACCCAATCTGCTGAACATCCCGCGGTTTCAGTGCTCTTCAGCGAGCCGAAAATTCCTCAATGAACGCTGGATCGGCGAGACGCTCGATAAGAGCGTGCGTTTCAGTGCTCTTCAGCGAGCCGAAAATTCCTCAATGGAACAACGCAAGTAGCGCGGGGTCTTCAGAAAGATGTTTCAGTGCTCTTCAGCGAGCCGAAAATTCCTCAATCTTCCGCAACACCCCGCGCCGCGTGCGAAGCCAGCGAAGTTTCAGTGCTCTTCAGCGAGCCGAAAATTCCTCAATCGGTTTCGCTTGAGGTACGCAAAGTACGCTTTATACGGTTTCAGTGCTCTTCAGCGAGCCGAAAATTCCTCAATCTACGTGTACGGAATGCCCCAAGCGCGCGTCCACCGGTTTCAGTGCTCTTCAGCGAGCCGAAAATTCCTCAATTCGGGTGCCCGACGATCCCGCGCGGCTGCCCGACGCGTTTCAGTGCTCTTCAGCGAGCCGAAAATTCCTCAATCATTGCGCACCACGCGCACCGCCCGCGCCCCGCTGCCGTTTCAGTGCTCTTCAGCGAGCCGAAAATTCCTCAATCAGCTCGAACACCACGCCGCGCAGCACCTGCGGCGCCGTTTCAGTGCTCTTCAGCGAGCCGAAAATTCCTCAATCTCTTGGGCTTGGACGCCAGTATTACGCCGACGCCCGGTTTCAGTGCTCTTCAGCGAGCCGAAAATTCCTCAATGCAGATTTTCGAGCCGGACGAGGCGGTGCGGTCGCGTTTCAGTGCTCTTCAGCGAGCCGAAAATTCCTCAATAGCGCCAGTCGGTGTGGTTGTTCGGTGTGCGGATGGAGTTTCAGTGCTCTTCAGCGAGCCGAAAATTCCTCAATCCGCCCGTTGGGGCGAGTTGGCGGACGAGGCGGAGCGAGTTTCAGTGCTCTTCAGCGAGCCGAAAATTCCTCAATCGCCCGCCAACCGCAGCGCCGTTCTTACGTCGAGACGTTTCAGTGCTCTTCAGCGAGCCGAAAATTCCTCAATCGTTCGCTGGACGAGCACTCTTGGAGACCCGCACTAGTTTCAGTGCTCTTCAGCGAGCCGAAAATTCCTCAATTAGTTCCGCCCCGCTGTTCCCACACCCCGCCGGCGTGTTTCAGTGCTCTTCAGCGAGCCGAAAATTCCTCAATTCATCATTCTCACCTGGGCGCTGCGTGAGTTCGCCGTTTCAGTGCTCTTCAGCGAGCCGAAAATTCCTCAATTTCACGCTCATTGAATCGTTGCAACCGTAAACCGTTAGTTTCAGTGCTCTTCAGCGAGCCGAAAATTCCTCAATCGAAATACCGCTATCTCGCCCAGATCGCGCCGGAGATGTTTCAGTGCTCTTCAGCGAGCCGAAAATTCCTCAATGCACACTAGAGATCACTGATGAGGGGGTGATTATCCGCGTTTCAGTGCTCTTCAGCGAGCCGAAAATTCCTCAATAAAATCGCTGCTTCCGCCGACATACGCCTCACCGGAGTTTCAGTGCTCTTCAGCGAGCCGAAAATTCCTCAATGTACGTGTACGGAATGCCGCAAGCCCGCGTGCACCGGTTTCAGTGCTCTTCAGCGAGCCGAAAATTCCTCAATCCACACCCCGCGCCGGTTGTCAAGAGGGAAATTCACGTTTCAGTGCTCTTCAGCGAGCCGAAAATTCCTCAATTCGACCGGCTGATGCTGAAACGTCAGCGTTGTCGGCTCGTTTCAGTGCTCTTCAGCGAGCCGAAAATTCCTCAATCGATGCGATCCGCGCCGCCGTCGCCGCGAAGCGCCGTCGTTTCAGTGCTCTTCAGCGAGCCGAAAATTCCTCAATCCTCAATTCGTACCATCCTTTCTCTGATGTCGTACTCGGTTTCAGTGCTCTTCAGCGAGCCGAAAATTCCTCAATTGTGGGAGATCGACGACCTGCTGCTTGTGCGCGACGTGTTTCAGTGCTCTTCAGCGAGCCGAAAATTCCTCAATGTTCGTAGGGCAGCCCGAATGCGGCTTGTTCGTCAAGTTTCAGTGCTCTTCAGCGAGCCGAAAATTCCTCAATATTGTCCGATCGCGGCGCTGGAGGTCAAGCGGCGCTGTTTCAGTGCTCTTCAGCGAGCCGAAAATTCCTCAATTGGGCGTCCAGCGCGCCCTCGCCCCGACGCGCGGCGAGTGTTTCAGTGCTCTTCAGCGAGCCGAAAATTCCTCAATGTTCAGCGAGCACGTGCGGTTCCTCAAGCGCCAGTGTTTCAGTGCTCTTCAGCGAGCCGAAAATTCCTCAATCGCCGATCTGTCGTACTACGCCTTCGTCGAGCGCGCGTTTCAGTGCTCTTCAGCGAGCCGAAAATTCCTCAATATCGACGCGCTGTTGCTTGAAGAAGACGATACGTTGAGTTTCAGTGCTCTTCAGCGAGCCGAAAATTCCTCAATTTGAACTGAACCGACCTTCCGGTGAGGCGTATGTCGGGTTTCAGTGCTCTTCAGCGAGCCGAAAATTCCTCAATTCGGAGTTGGAGAAAGCGGAAGCAATCCAGAGACTCACGTTTCAGTGCTCTTCAGCGAGCCGAAAATTCCTCAATCGCGCGTACTGTGAGGTGACAGATGTACGCGACGTGTTTCAGTGCTCTTCAGCGAGCCGAAAATTCCTCAATCCGTCTGTGCGATTATGTGTTCGTAGGGCAGCCCGAACGGTTTCAGTGCTCTTCAGCGAGCCGAAAATTCCTCAATTCTCTGGACGCAAGCGCATCGAGAGCTTTTTGTCCGGCGTTTCAGTGCTCTTCAGCGAGCCGAAAATTCCTCAATTCCCCTG
>Ga0308398_1001831_pt1 | contig 10869 bp, 13 predicted proteins | sample Hotspr20SampleT9_FD_202360 | JGI IMG/M metagenome (GOLD analysis project Ga0308398, IMG submission 202360) | Hot spring phototrophic mat microbial communities from Mushroom Spring, Yellowstone National Park, Wyoming, United States - 20051001_T9 ...
CGAAACCAAGCCCTCGTTTCAGTGCTCTTCAACGAGCCGAAATTGCTGAAATCTGTTCAACCCAACCGACCCGCGCCCGGCGCGGTCCGGTTTCAGTGCTCTTCAACGAGCCGAAATTGCTGAAATCCAAACCCATCGAATGCCCATCACGCGAACTACATGTTTCAGTGCTCTTCAACGAGCCGAAATTGCTGAAATAACTAATTTCGTGGTAGAGCGACGTGTAACGTCAAAGAGTTTCAGTGCTCTTCAACGAGCCGAAATTGCTGAAATCTTGACAAAACGGGTGTTCTGGCGTATACTGCGGATTGTTTCAGTGCTCTTCAACGAGCCGAAATTGCTGAAATGTCGATTGGGCGCGCGGGGTGCGAGGGGTTCCGGCGTTTCAGTGCTCTTCAACGAGCCGAAATTGCTGAAATCAATAACTCCAGAGTGCGCCATATCCTAACCTCCTAGTTTCAGTGCTCTTCAACGAGCCGAAATTGCTGAAATCTTCAAGCATCTTAAAGCATCACGACCGTCACCAAGTTTCAGTGCTCTTCAACGAGCCGAAATTGCTGAAATCCGACGCGGGCGCGCGGTGCTGGCGGGGACGCCGAAGTTTCAGTGCTCTTCAACGAGCCGAAATTGCTGAAATCCAACGTGACACCAATAGCGAGCGCAAGGACACCTACAAAGTTTCAGTGCTCTTCAACGAGCCGAAATTGCTGAAATCGCCGACGGCGTGACCTATCCGGCGTCGCTCCCCGGTTTCAGTGCTCTTCAACGAGCCGAAATTGCTGAAATAAACGCTGGTCGCGGCATTCAGGATGTCATTCATCGAGTTTCAGTGCTCTTCAACGAGCCGAAATTGCTGAAATCGGGCAGCCGTACGAAACCCAACACCGGCGACGCGAGTTTCAGTGCTCTTCAACGAGCCGAAATTGCTGAAATCCAGATGCGCGTGGATTGCATCACCGATCAGCGCCGAGTTTCAGTGCTCTTCAACGAGCCGAAATTGCTGAAATTTTATCTTTTTCGACATCGTAACCGACTACAAAGAAGGTTTCAGTGCTCTTCAACGAGCCGAAATTGCTGAAATAGGTTCACGCGATCTCCTCCTACTCATCTCTCTCAACGTTTCAGTGCTCTTCAACGAGCCGAAATTGCTGAAATGCGGGTGCGCGGATGGTTGCTCGTGTACGATGATCTGTTTCAGTGCTCTTCAACGAGCCGAAATTGCTGAAATGAACCCATCGCACGCCGCGCCTTCTTATTGCAGAGAAGTTTCAGTGCTCTTCAACGAGCCGAAATTGCTGAAATCTACGACGCAGAACAGCACAGCGTCGAGTTGGGCGCACGTTTCAGTGCTCTTCAACGAGCCGAAATTGCTGAAATCGTACCAGGCCGGCGCTGGGGGTACGCATAATTACGGCCGTTTCAGTGCTCTTCAACGAGCCGAAATTGCTGAAATTCTGTTGCTCGCCGCGAACGTGCGCGCGCCCGGCGGGTTTCAGTGCTCTTCAACGAGCCGAAATTGCTGAAATCAATTTTTAGAAATCGGGTTCGCATCCACCGCAGGCGTTTCAGTGCTCTTCAACGAGCCGAAATTGCTGAAATCGTTCCGCCAGTGCGACGGCGACCGGCGTGAGATAGGTTTCAGTGCTCTTCAACGAGCCGAAATTGCTGAAATCAATACGAGCGACGCGGCGCGGTCGATCCGCGTTGTGTTTCAGTGCTCTTCAACGAGCCGAAATTGCTGAAATTGTGCCGTAAGTATACCGCGTTCCGGCGACTGCAAGGTTTCAGTGCTCTTCAACGAGCCGAAATTGCTGAAATCGCGTTCAAGATGTCATTCATCGATGGAGCACTGAACTGTTTCAGTGCTCTTCAACGAGCCGAAATTGCTGAAATCTGAAGCGTCTCGACGGCGGCGTTGAACTGGTCGAGTTTCAGTGCTCTTCAACGAGCCGAAATTGCTGAAATCTGTCTGGTATGAGCCAGCGGACCGACGCTATAAGGTTTCAGTGCTCTTCAACGAGCCGAAATTGCTGAAATCAAGCGCTACCCGCGGCTGATGGAGATGGCGCGGGAGCGTTTCAGTGCTCTTCAACGAGCCGAAATTGCTGAAATATGGATAGCGCGCTCCAGCCCGACCAACCAGTTTCGGGTTTCAGTGCTCTTCAACGAGCCGAAATTGCTGAAATTGCGATATGTGCCCGGCCATCAGCTCACCAAGCAATACGTTTCAGTGCTCTTCAACGAGCCGAAATTGCTGAAATGGTTTATCTGATCGTCTTCAACGGCGAACGGATCGGGTTTCAGTGCTCTTCAACGAGCCGAAATTGCTGAAATCTCGCGTTTGCGCAACGAACTTGGGAAGGGATTATGTTTCAGTGCTCTTCAACGAGCCGAAATTGCTGAAATCTTGAAGATCGAGAATACCTTGACAATTTCATTGATGTTTCAGTGCTCTTCAACGAGCCGAAATTGCTGAAATCCAGAGAACAAAGATGATCCGCTTACCAGACGCAAAGTTTCAGTGCTCTTCAACGAGCCGAAATTGCTGAAATGCAACTCAATTCTTACATATTCACCACCACTATCTGTTTCAGTGCTCTTCAACGAGCCGAAATTGCTGAAATTGCGCAGCGGCGAGGCGGCGGTGATCGGCGTGGATTGGGTTTCAGTGCTCTTCAACGAGCCGAAATTGCTGAAATGTCTACGTCCGACAACGCCGCTTCGCCGCACGTCTGTTTCAGTGCTCTTCAACGAGCCGAAATTGCTGAAATATTCGCTCGCCGCGCATGCGCTGTTACTCACGTTCGGTTTCAGTGCTCTTCAACGAGCCGAAATTGCTGAAATGCCGTCTGCGAGTATGACGAGCAGCGGCGCGGTTAAGTTTCAGTGCTCTTCAACGAGCCGAAATTGCTGAAATAGGAGATCCTGACCATGCGGGCGATAGACCTATTCTGGTTTCAGTGCTCTTCAACGAGCCGAAATTGCTGAAATATAAGGAATACGTTGACAACTTCATAAATCGCTTGTATAAGTTTCAGTGCTCTTCAACGAGCCGAAATTGCTGAAATCCAAGGACGATCCAATAGCACGTAAAAAGCGCTGGTGTTTCAGTGCTCTTCAACGAGCCGAAATTGCTGAAATCCGGTATACACAGTAACGTACACGTTTCAAGACGAAACGTTTCAGTGCTCTTCAACGAGCCGAAATTGCTGAAATCGGTGTCGCTAGCGCGTCGGGCGATTGCGACGTTGCGTTTCAGTGCTCTTCAACGAGCCGAAATTGCTGAAATCGTGAGGCGGAGCCGCCCGAGATCGCGCCGCGTGCGTGTTTCAGTGCTCTTCAACGAGCCGAAATTGCTGAAATGCAAAAAGTATTCAAAAAAGTTATAGCCCGCACGCGCGTTTCAGTGCTCTTCAACGAGCCGAAATTGCTGAAATAGCGAAGCGCGCATCGACGCAGTGCAGAACTCAGAGTGTTTCAGTGCTCTTCAACGAGCCGAAATTGCTGAAATTCAAGCGCGCGGTGGACTGGGCGCGCGGGGTGCGCGGTTTCAGTGCTCTTCAACGAGCCGAAATTGCTGAAATCAAATGAGCGCTACGATATCAAAGCGCTCAATCTGGGTTTCAGTGCTCTTCAACGAGCCGAAATTGCTGAAATCGAGCGTGCGCGCGAATCCGCTGCGCTCGCCAGTCTCGTTTCAGTGCTCTTCAACGAGCCGAAATTGCTGAAATCATAGCCTGGGCAGGGTTCCTGCGCGCCGTCCTGTCCCCGTTTCAGTGCTCTTCAACGAGCCGAAATTGCTGAAATCTACGCGCCGGAGCCAGGCAGGGCCATACCGACGCCGTTTCAGTGCTCTTCAACGAGCCGAAATTGCTGAAATCCTGGAATCTCATTGCCTCTGGCGGCGCTGCTGACCAGTTTCAGTGCTCTTCAACGAGCCGAAATTGCTGAAATCGGCGAACAGCGGGCACCGCAAGCGCATGATCCACCGCGTTTCAGTGCTCTTCAACGAGCCGAAATTGCTGAAATCGCAACTTGGGCGTTAGGGCTTCCCCTGGGAGCACCAGTTTCAGTGCTCTTCAACGAGCCGAAATTGCTGAAATCGGAGTGGTACGGCGGACCGGGTCACGGTATTGCCTGTTTCAGTGCTCTTCAACGAGCCGAAATTGCTGAAATAAGCGCACTGCTGCCGCATCTGACGCAGGTAGTCGCAGGTTTCAGTGCTCTTCAACGAGCCGAAATTGCTGAAATGCGTCGTCTTTCGACTTCGGCAGCGTCTGTGCTTTGTGTTTCAGTGCTCTTCAACGAGCCGAAATTGCTGAAATTAATCGTATCGTTGAACTTGAGAAGAATTTGCATATTGTGTTTCAGTGCTCTTCAACGAGCCGAAATTGCTGAAATCCAGCGTGCGCTTGCGCCGACGCGCGGGGAACTGGCGTTTCAGTGCTCTTCAACGAGCCGAAATTGCTGAAATCGATCTGAGCGCGCCGGTGTGGGATGAAAACGAAGAAGTTTCAGTGCTCTTCAACGAGCCGAAATTGCTGAAATCAACGTCAACCGTACTCGCGTTCGCCGCCGACGCGAGAGTTTCAGTGCTCTTCAACGAGCCGAAATTGCTGAAATTAAAATGAGCGGGTGAACATCGCCCGCTGGAGAGAGAGGTTTCAGTGCTCTTCAACGAGCCGAAATTGCTGAAATCGTTCAGCGCGTGATACGCGCGCGCCACAGCGTCGTTTCAGTGCTCTTCAACGAGCCGAAATTGCTGAAATGCGCACGCGAGCAGCACCGCGACGCGCACCGCCTGCGTTTCAGTGCTCTTCAACGAGCCGAAATTGCTGAAATGCCTGGATGAACCAGAGGCGGCGGTCGGCCCACGAGTTTCAGTGCTCTTCAACGAGCCGAAATTGCTGAAATCCGGCGATGTACGGCACGTATTTTCATGGTCGTTCCGTTTCAGTGCTCTTCAACGAGCCGAAATTGCTGAAATTCCCCTCGCTGTATGAAGCAGTGGCGGTGTTCTGGCGTTTCAGTGCTCTTCAACGAGCCGAAATTGCTGAAATTGGCGCGTTTGGTGGGGCGTCTGCAACGGTATGAGCCGTTTCAGTGCTCTTCAACGAGCCGAAATTGCTGAAATCCTGTGGGAGTCCTGGTTTTGGCGCGTCGAGCGAGAGGTTTCAGTGCTCTTCAACGAGCCGAAATTGCTGAAATCCTCGCCCGTGAGCGCGGGTTTGAGGGGACGATTCCGTTTCAGTGCTCTTCAACGAGCCGAAATTGCTGAAATTCACGGTACGGCCCTGCCCCGCCCCCGGCGCGTAGGGTTTCAGTGCTCTTCAACGAGCCGAAATTGCTGAAATGGCGACGCAGCCGTACCCCCTACGCGCCGGGAGCGCCGTTTCAGTGCTCTTCAACGAGCCGAAATTGCTGAAATCGTCACCCGGAAGCGGTATTGATGCTTCGATGTCGTGTTTCAGTGCTCTTCAACGAGCCGAAATTGCTGAAATCTTAAAGCCATACTGCTCCGGCGCATCCGCCAGGATGTTTCAGTGCTCTTCAACGAGCCGAAATTGCTGAAATCTTGCCGCCGGATGTGCCGGACGTGCCGTATGTTCCGTTTCAGTGCTCTTCAACGAGCCGAAATTGCTGAAATCGACTGCTGGCTATCATTGCACGCCATCAGCAAGCGACGGTTTCAGTGCTCTTCAACGAGCCGAAATTGCTGAAATTGAACATTGGTATCCGTCCATGTACGGCACGTATTTTTAGTTTCAGTGCTCTTCAACGAGCCGAAATTGCTGAAATAGCGTGAGCCACTCCGCCCCCGTCGCCAAAACGTCAGGTTTCAGTGCTCTTCAACGAGCCGAAATTGCTGAAATTGGATGAACCAGAGGCGGCGGTCGGCCCACGGCACAAGTTTCAGTGCTCTTCAACGAGCCGAAATTGCTGAAATCCCTCGCCGGTGCCCGTGCCCGACTGCACGCGCTGGGGTTTCAGTGCTCTTCAACGAGCCGAAATTGCTGAAATCGAACCCTCGCACGCCGCGCCTTCTGATTGAAGAAGTTTCAGTGCTCTTCAACGAGCCGAAATTGCTGAAATCAGCGCATATTGGACGCGATTGCGGCAATCAACGAGGGTTTCAGTGCTCTTCAACGAGCCGAAATTGCTGAAATTCAAAGGTAGTCAATTGCGGTCAGCCCGGCGTGCCCCGGTTTCAGTGCTCTTCAACGAGCCGAAATTGCTGAAATGGTGGCGACGATATGTCCTGGGACGGCTCGCTCGGTTTCAGTGCTCTTCAACGAGCCGAAATTGCTGAAATCAATAATGCGTTATCTGGTTGGAATTTAGGGCAAAATGTTTCAGTGCTCTTCAACGAGCCGAAATTGCTGAAATGTATTTTTGGTATGCGTCTATGACGCTTTACTATCGGTTTCAGTGCTCTTCAACGAGCCGAAATTGCTGAAATTGGGCGCGGGCGGCGCGGTTGAGGAGCGAAGACTGAAGTTTCAGTGCTCTTCAACGAGCCGAAATTGCTGAAATGTTGTTCGAGTCGATCTGGCACTGGCAAAAAGCAACGTTTCAGTGCTCTTCAACGAGCCGAAATTGCTGAAATTGTACTTGCAAACCGATTACCATACGGATATTTGTGTTTCAGTGCTCTTCAACGAGCCGAAATTGCTGAAATACAATGACGGTACTTGATGCAGATTTTATGATAGAGTTTCAGTGCTCTTCAACGAGCCGAAATTGCTGAAATTGTGCGGCACAACTTGTAACTTTTCAGGTTCCTGTCGTTTCAGTGCTCTTCAACGAGCCGAAATTGCTGAAATCAATTAGCGCCTAAACCTGGATTAGCCCAAGAAGTAAGTTTCAGTGCTCTTCAACGAGCCGAAATTGCTGAAATGCGAACGGTCATCGACTTTCGTGAAGACAGTACGCGTTTCAGTGCTCTTCAACGAGCCGAAATTGCTGAAATGTATCTGCGCAACCAAACCCTGCAACGCCGAGACCTGTTTCAGTGCTCTTCAACGAGCCGAAATTGCTGAAATTCGCTGCGTTGATTGGCGGGGCGCTTGCGCCTGAGACGTTTCAGTGCTCTTCAACGAGCCGAAATTGCTGAAATGAAAAACGTTGCTCAAGAGCACTTGACCAGTCAATGTTTCAGTGCTCTTCAACGAGCCGAAATTGCTGAAATACGGTAAAGACCTCGCCCTGAGTGATGCTGTTGATGTTTCAGTGCTCTTCAACGAGCCGAAATTGCTGAAATCCCAATGTAGTGCCAGTAACGACCAGGCTCGGGGGCAGTTTCAGTGCTCTTCAACGAGCCGAAATTGCTGAAATGTTGATACGGTCGTGCGATCCATCGAATCGCTACCGTTTCAGTGCTCTTCAACGAGCCGAAATTGCTGAAATACACGACGCCGACAATGCGCAAAAAATCCAACCACGTTTCAGTGCTCTTCAACGAGCCGAAATTGCTGAAATCTGGAACATCCGAACAATTCTCAACGGGATTATAAGGTTTCAGTGCTCTTCAACGAGCCGAAATTGCTGAAATCGATCGCTTCGACGTTCATCAGTTGTTCGAGTCGATGTTTCAGTGCTCTTCAACGAGCCGAAATTGCTGAAATCTGGCAGACGACGCGCCACCACTACGCGCATTATACGGTTTCAGTGCTCTTCAACGAGCCGAAATTGCTGAAATTGACAGACGGGAACTTGTGTGCTAGTGTACCGCTTGGTTTCAGTGCTCTTCAACGAGCCGAAATTGCTGAAATATGCTGGTGCCCGCGCCCGTCAGCAGCCCCTCAACCCGTTTCAGTGCTCTTCAACGAGCCGAAATTGCTGAAATCTCCGCTCCACAAATACTGTGATCTTATCGATCAACACGTTTCAGTGCTCTTCAACGAGCCGAAATTGCTGAAATTTCGGCGATTTGATGACGACGATGTTCGGGTACTGAGTTTCAGTGCTCTTCAACGAGCCGAAATTGCTGAAATTCCGCAAACGATAATCGACTTTCGTGAAGACAGTACGTGTTTCAGTGCTCTTCAACGAGCCGAAATTGCTGAAATCGATGGCGAGTGCGAGGACACCCACAAACGGGTTGAGTTTCAGTGCTCTTCAACGAGCCGAAATTGCTGAAATCAAAACGCCTTACCGTCGGGCGTTGCGAACTGAACGGTTTCAGTGCTCTTCAACGAGCCGAAATTGCTGAAATCGCCCCGCGCCGCGTCCGCAGCCAGCGGACGGTCGAGTTTCAGTGCTCTTCAACGAGCCGAAATTGCTGAAATGTCTGGGCCAGCGGCCCATGGCGCTTGTGGTACAATGTTTCAGTGCTCTTCAACGAGCCGAAATTGCTGAAATAACGAAAGCGCCATTCATCATGGTCTTCTGCACGCGTTTCAGTGCTCTTCAACGAGCCGAAATTGCTGAAATATCCCATGTCCACGTGATCCCGGCCTCATTCCAGTGTTCGTTTCAGTGCTCTTCAACGAGCCGAAATTGCTGAAATAGAAGCAAGTGCTTCAATTGCCGTAACCGAGTTGACGTTTCAGTGCTCTTCAACGAGCCGAAATTGCTGAAATTCCCATGTCCACGTGATCCCGGCCTCATTCCAGTGTTCGTTTCAGTGCTCTTCAACGAGCCGAAATTGCTGAAATGGTGCGGTTACCCCAGTTGCACGCCGACCAGCGCGGTTTCAGTGCTCTTCAACGAGCCGAAATTGCTGAAATGCTGCGCGAGTTCGCGGGGATCGACCTGCCCGCAGGTTTCAGTGCTCTTCAACGAGCCGAAATTGCTGAAATCGGGATGAGACCTGCCTGCCTGAGTTCCCGCCAGAACATGTTTCAGTGCTCTTCAACGAGCCGAAATTGCTGAAATCGTGAACCCGACCAGCCCGCGTTTCGGATCGGTGATGTTTCAGTGCTCTTCAACGAGCCGAAATTGCTGAAATAAACGTAGCCTCGTTCTCCCACCGAGACCAACGCACTGTTTCAGTGCTCTTCAACGAGCCGAAATTGCTGAAATAACCGCACTACGGTTCCATCTACCGGTTCAGCAACCTGGGTTTCAGTGCTCTTCAACGAGCCGAAATTGCTGAAATCGTTCCGTCATCTCGCGCTGTCGAGCGAGATCAAAAGTTTCAGTGCTCTTCAACGAGCCGAAATTGCTGAAATCGAAATTACCGGCATAGAGACCGGCGATAACTCCAGGTTTCAGTGCTCTTCAACGAGCCGAAATTGCTGAAATCAACGATGCGCGTGCGGTCGCGGAACTGATGATGAGTTTCAGTGCTCTTCAACGAGCCGAAATTGCTGAAATAAGTATGGTAGGATCGCTACTACCGTGCTGGTAACAGTTTCAGTGCTCTTCAACGAGCCGAAATTGCTGAAATTCATCATCCTGATGACATCCCTGATCTCGACCCTATCCGCGTTTCAGTGCTCTTCAACGAGCCGAAATTGCTGAAATTGGTATGGCAGCCCGTCACCAGCACGATTTGAGAAGTTTCAGTGCTCTTCAACGAGCCGAAATTGCTGAAATTCAGTACGTAATAATATGGCGCGATCTTTCTACTTGAGTTTCAGTGCTCTTCAACGAGCCGAAATTGCTGAAATTGTGCTTGACACGCAACGAAGCCGGAAGCGCGGTCAGTTTCAGTGCTCTTCAACGAGCCGAAATTGCTGAAATTGACGATACGTGCAAGTACTGAGTTGCGCGGTAGGTGTTTCAGTGCTCTTCAACGAGCCGAAATTGCTGAAATCCAGATGACGTGCACCACGATGCGTCCGTTTTCGGCTGTTTCAGTGCTCTTCAACGAGCCGAAATTGCTGAAATATTTAGGAGGTGATTATGGGTAGCGAAACGGAATGCAACGTTTCAGTGCTCTTCAACGAGCCGAAATTGCTGAAATGTATCGCGCCGAATGGCGTGTATCACTATTTCCACGTGTTTCAGTGCTCTTCAACGAGCCGAAATTGCTGAAATCACGAAACGGACCACCGGCCTGGCCGTCGATATCGTACGTTTCAGTGCTCTTCAACGAGCCGAAATTGCTGAAATGATGTTGTTGCGCGTGATGATGGATGACGGCGCGGAAGTTTCAGTGCTCTTCAACGAGCCGAAATTGCTGAAATCCGAGCCAATCCACTATCCAGCGCAGGGACGGAACCGAGTTTCAGTGCTCTTCAACGAGCCGAAATTGCTGAAATACAACAACGAGCAGTTTCTCGTCAGAACGCCTGCGTGTTTCAGTGCTCTTCAACGAGCCGAAATTGCTGAAATTGTTCCGTTCCGGCGGCGACAACCATAGCGTCACTGGTTTCAGTGCTCTTCAACGAGCCGAAATTGCTGAAATCCCGACCGTCCCGAACTCGCGAAAAGCGCCCAAAGGTTTCAGTGCTCTTCAACGAGCCGAAATTGCTGAAATCGTTGACGCAGCAGCAGTACGCAGCAGCGCGGCGGTAGTTTCAGTGCTCTTCAACGAGCCGAAATTGCTGAAATTTGAGCAGAAGCCTGTCCCGGCGCATCTGCAAGCGCGTTTCAGTGCTCTTCAACGAGCCGAAATTGCTGAAATCAACGTGCGGCGCGTCGGGCTGGATGTGTTCCTTCGTTTCAGTGCTCTTCAACGAGCCGAAATTGCTGAAATCTCGGCGTCGAGACTACCACAACCGGTGTTATCGCGCGTTTCAGTGCTCTTCAACGAGCCGAAATTGCTGAAATCATGGCGCCGTCTGCGAGCGCCAGCGAGCAGCGGCGGTTTCAGTGCTCTTCAACGAGCCGAAATTGCTGAAATGTCCTTGAGCGACGCCCAGCGTCCGCGATGCACGCGTTTCAGTGCTCTTCAACGAGCCGAAATTGCTGAAATGAAGC
>Ga0308398_1001839_pt1 | contig 10821 bp, 8 predicted proteins | sample Hotspr20SampleT9_FD_202360 | JGI IMG/M metagenome (GOLD analysis project Ga0308398, IMG submission 202360) | Hot spring phototrophic mat microbial communities from Mushroom Spring, Yellowstone National Park, Wyoming, United States - 20051001_T9 ...
GCGGGAGTGGGTGTCGCTGTGCTGGGATCCCTTCACCAGGGTCAGCCCCTGCAGCTGGGTGTGGGCCTGGGGCTCCACCTGGACAAGCTCCAGGTTGTGGCGGGAAAACTGGGATCCCCACTGGATGGCCTGCAGCCGGTAGTGGCTGTCGCGGCCCTGGCGCACGGCAGTCTGGTTGATGTGAAAAGCCTGGGATCCCTGCCGCTGCAGGATCACATGGTGTAGACGGGATCCTTCGGCCAGGGCGATCTCGGTAACAGCGTTGCCGAAGGGGATCCCTGCCCCCCACGAGACGTGGTCTTCGATGAGGGTGAGGGAGCTGTGGGCCTGCAAAGCCACCAGACAGCGGGGCTGGGCCAGAACCGCCTCTCCTTCAGAGGCCACCGTCACCCAGAGCAGGTGCAAGGGCGGCAAAACTTCCTGCTGGGGTGGCAGCTCGATTTGGATCCCGTCGGCCAGATGGGCGGTGTTGAGGGCGCTGAAGACATCGACCTTGGCGATGGTTTGCAACAATCCAGGGGCAGACTGGCTCAGAGGAGCTATTCGCAGGGCCGACGGCAGGCCGCTCAAGTCAGAAAGCTGGGGGGCAAAGTAGCCGTTGACGAACACCGCATAGCTGTGACGGCTCTCCGGCCACAGCCAGGGCTCCAGGGTGGCCCGCTCCAGACCCAGATCCCCAGGGCCGGCCAGGCGAAAGGCATGGGCCACTAGCGGCGAGAGGTCGCTGTATTTCCAGTCTTCCTCGCGGGGGGTGGGGATCCCCAGCTCCGCCAGTTGGGCGCGGGCCTGCTGCCTCAGGGTGGTATGGGGATCTTCTACCTCCGGGATTTGGCGGAGGAGGTGCTCCAGAAAGGAGTGGCCAAAGCGCTCAGCCCTCTCGGAGGGGTTGCTCATCGCGCCTCCTCCTTGAGCCAGTCGTAGCCCCGCTCTTCCAGCTCCAGCGCCAAGGTCTTATCGCCGCTGAGGACGATGCGCCCGCCTTCCATCACATGCACATAGTCGGGGGTCACATACTCCAGCAGGCGCTGGTAGTGGGTAATGAGGAGCATGGCCTTCTCAGGGCCGGCCAGTTGGTTGATGCCCTGGGCAACGACGCGCAGGGCGTCGATGTCCAGGCCGGAGTCCGTCTCGTCCAAAATGGCCAGCGTCGGCTCCAGCACAGCCATCTGCAGGATCTCGTTGCGCTTTTTCTCGCCGCCGGAAAACCCTTCGTTGACGGAGCGCTCCAAAAAAGCGGGATCCATCTTGACAATGCTCAGCTTTTCCCGCACGAAGTCGTCAAACTCGAGGGGATCCATTTCCGGCTGATCCCGGTATTTCTGCCGGGCGTTGTAGGCAGCCCGCAGAAAATCCAAGTTGCTCACCCCCGCAATCTCAATGGGGTACTGAAAGGCCAAGAAGATCCCGGCCCAGGCCCGCTCCTCCGGCTCCATGGCCAAGAGATCCTTGCCCAAATAGAGGATCTCGCCCCCTGTTACCCGGTAGTCGGGGTGACCGGCCAAGATCTTGGAGAAGGTGCTTTTCCCAGAGCCATTGGGCCCCATGATGGCGTGGATCTCGCCGGCGCGGATTTCCAAGTTTACCCCCTTGAGGATAGGAGTGCCGTCGATCTCGGCCGTGAGATCGCGAACGGAGAGGATGACAGGGCTGTTTTCCCGGATCATGTCAGCAGTTGCTCTCGAATCGATGACAGCTTGGCGCCTAGGAGTTCCCCCCAGCGCCGCTCCCCAAAATCTAGCTGCGCCAGACCCCTCGGCAATGGACAACAGGCAGGATCCCTTGCCAAGGATCTAGCCAACGGATCCCTCTAGCTTCAGGCTCAGCAGCCGATCCGCCTCGACGGCAAACTCCATCGGCAGTTGGTTGAACACCTCGCGACAGAAGCCGCTGATGATCATGGACACGGCGTCTTCTGTGGAGATACCGCGCGACTGGAAGTAGAACAGTTGCTCTTCTCCGATCTTGGAAGTTGAGGCCTCGTGCTCGACCTTGGCGGTGTGGTTTTGCACCTCGATGTAGGGGAAGGTGTTGGCGCTGCACTGATCCCCAATCAACAGGGAATCACACTGGGAAAAGTTGCGGGCGCCCTCTGCCTTCGGCCCAATTTTTACCAAGCCGCGGTAGCTGTTTCTGGAGTGCCCTGCCGAGATGCCTTTGGAGATAATTCTGCTGCGGGTGTTGCGGCCGATGTGGATCATCTTGGTGCCCGTGTCGGCCTGCTGGTAGTGGTTGGTGAGGGCCACTGAGTAGAACTCGCCCACCGAGTTTTCCCCCACCAACACACAGCTTGGATACTTCCAGGTGATGGCCGAGCCGGTCTCCACCTGCGTCCAAGAGATCTTGGAGTTGGCCCCCTGACAGAGGCCGCGCTTGGTCACAAAGTTGTAGATGCCGCCTTTGCCGTTTTCGTCGCCGGCATACCAGTTCTGCACCGTCGAGTACTTGATTTCGGCGTTGTCCAGGGCAATCAGCTCCACCACCGCCGCGTGCAGTTGGTTGGTGTCGAACATGGGGGCCGTGCAGCCCTCCAGGTAGCTGACGTAGGATCCCTCGTCGGCAATGATCAAGGTGCGCTCAAACTGGCCCGACTCGCTGTTGTTGATACGGAAATAGGTCGAGAGCTCCATGGGGCAGCGCACCCCCTTGGGCACGTAGACAAAGGAGCCGTCGCTAAATACCGCCGAGTTCAGCGCCGCGTAGTAGTTGTCGGCAATAGGCACCACCGTACCCAGGTACTTACGCACCAGCTCGGGATACTCCCGCAGCGCCTCCGACATGGAGCAGAAGATGATCCCTTCCTTGGCCAGCTTCTCCCGGAAGGTGGTGGCCACCGAGACGCTGTCGAAAATGGCGTCCACCGCTACATTGGCCAGTCGCTTCTGTTCAGACAGCGGGATCCCCAATTTTTCAAAAGTCTCCAGCAGCACCGGATCCACTTCGTCCAGGCTCTTTTTCTTCTCCCGCACCTTGGGGGCCGAGTAATAGACGATGTTTTGGTAGTCAATGGGGGGGTAGGTCACGTTTGGCCAAGTGGGCTCGCTCATCTTCAGCCACTGGCGGTAGGCCCGCAGCCGGAACTCCAGCATGAAGTCCGGCTCCCCCTTTTTGGCCCAGATTTGGCGAATGATGTCCTCGTTTAGGCCCTTGCCGATGGATTCTGAAGGGATGTCGGTAACAAAGCCGTACTTGTAGGGCTGGTCAACCAGGGCGCGGACGCTCTTAGACATGGGTGGCTCTCAAGTAGGGATTAGAAGCGCGCAAGAACAGACGGGCAACTAAAACAACATAGTTGTTGCTTAACTAATCCTCAAGTTACTTTAGCAATGATCCCGTTGTCAAAATAGGCAGGAGGACAACGGTGAACCGAGCACGTAGGATCGCCAGCCAGGCTACCCAGCCTACTTCCAGTAAGCAGGCTATCTTGATCTACCTGCGCAAGGCAGGACAGGCTACTGCCCAAACCCTAGCAGAGCACTTGGGCATTTCTCCCCAGGCCATTCGCCGCCACCTCAAGGATCTGGAGGCGGAGAGACTGATCCGCCATGTCGCTCAACCCAGCGGCCTTGGCCGTCCCCAGCACTTCTATCAGCTTAGCCCCCAGGGGGAAGCGCAGTTCCCTGCCCGCTACGACGAGTTTGCCCTGGGCCTACTCAACACGCTGGCCGAAACCCTGGGATCCGAACAGATGGGATCCCTGCTCCAGCAGCAGTGGCAACGCAAAGCCCAAGAGTACCAAGCCCAGATGGGATGCGGATCCCTGGCCGAGCGGCTAGAGCGCTTGGTGCAGTTGCGCCAGGCAGAAGGCTACATGGCGGAGTACTACCCCTATCCCAACCACCTGGCTGCCCCCAGGCCAGCAGAAGGCTCTGAGCAGTATGTCGAGCAGTACGTCTTGGTGGAGCACCACTGCGCCATCGCCCAAATTGCCCAGCGTTTTCCCAGCGTCTGCGGCCACGAGCTGGAGATGTTTGCCGCCGCCCTGCCCGACTGCCGGGTAGAGCGCCTCACCTGGCAGGTGAACGGAGAACACCAGTGCGGCTACTGGATTGCCAGGATGGGATCCCCTCCTAGACCCAGCCACGAGTAGCAGTAGGTGGCGGCTTCGGAAGACAGGCAAGAGCAGCTATAGCTCTGGCCGTGCAAGGGCCATGGGTCAGTTGGCTCAAGTCCGCCTTTGAGCAGTATTTCCTAGCCAAGATGCGCTGGGGGTGGGCGGTGCCTTGGTTTGAGCGCCTCAGTTTGCAGGGGGTGGGGCTCTCATAGAGCCCATCTCCAAGCCATTGGGAGATTTGGTCTTTCCTTAGCCTCTTTCTCTCGTCACTCTCAAGTTACGCCTTGGACACTTGCACTATGGAAACTCAAGTCGGCAGGTTGCACCAACAAAGGTTTTCCGGCTGGAGCTGGGGCCACCTGGGCTGGGCGCTGCTGTTCCTCTCGCTAGGGGGGCTGGGCGGCTGGCTGCTGGGATCCCAAAGCCGGCCCGGTCCAGGGGTAGCCGCTTCGGAGCTTCCCGTCAGCGAGACGGAGTCCTTGGAAACCGCCAAGGCCGCCCCGTTGGCCACGATGGAGGTCAAGCCTCGGGAAATCGGCCAAGAGCGGATTCTGGTGGGCAGCCTAGAGGCTGTGGAGCGCACCTCCCTCAGCAGCCGCATTGTGGGCCGAGTTCTGGAGCTGCCGGTTCAGGAGGGGCAGCAGGTGGCGGCCGGATCCCTGATTGCCCGTCTGGATGTCAGCGATGTGCAGGCCGCCCAGCAACAGGCCCAGGCCCAGCGGCAACAGGCTGAGGCGCAACTGCAGCAGGCCCAAGCAGGCCTTCTGGCCGCCCAGGCAGGGGTGAGGGGAGCGGAAGAAGCCTTGCGCCAGGTGCAAGCCCAGAAGCAGCAGGCGGAAGCGGAGCTGCAGGAGGCCCGTTTGCACCAAGAACGCATGCAGAAGCTGCACGCCGAAGGGGCCGTGGCCCAAGCCCAGGTGGATCAGGCCAATACGCGGGTAGCCGTGCTCTTGGGCCGGCTGGCCCAGCTCGAGGCCGGGATCCAGCAGGCCGAACAGGGATTGACCCAAGCGCGGGCCCAGCTTGCCCAGGCCAAAGGCCGGATCCCTGAGGTGCAGGCGGCCATGGCCCAGGCGCAGGCGGGGGTGGCACAAGCCCAAGCCAACCTGGCCTACGGAACCCTGGTTGCCCCCTTTGCCGGCGTCGTCACCCGCAAGTATGTGGAGGTAGGGGCTTTGGCGGGGCCGGGCCAGCCGATAGTGGAGCTAGAAAGCAGCGAGCGGCTGCGGTTTTCCGTGGCTGTGCCCGAATCGCTGGCCGGCCAGATCCGGGTGGGACAAGGGGTGCCCATCAGCATCGACAGCCTCAACCAAACCGTGGAGGGAGCCATTCGCCAAATCATCCCCAGCGCCGATCCCAGCTCGAGAACCGTGGAAGTCAAGGCGGAGATCCCTCCGCTCCCCGGAGCCATGCCGGGCATGCTGGGCCGTCTGAAGTTGGCAGGAGAAACCCGCCAAGCCCTGCTGCTGCCCCAGACAAGCCTGGTAGAACAGTTCGGCCTGACGGGCGTGTATCGGCTGGCGGACGGCAAGCCGCTGTTTACGCCGGTGGCGGTGGGATCCCGCTATGGGGATCTGGTGGAGATCCACGCCGGGCTGCAGCCTGGAGACGAGGTGATCCAGGAAGCGGCTGCCGTTCGGGCCGGATCCTTCTGAAGCCTGTTTTCTGGGACAGAAGCCCAGAGTCCTGCTGACTGTCTTGGTTTCCGCCGGGCTTGCGGGGCTTTCGCCGCTGCGGCCCTGTCAGGCTGAGGCAGCGGCAGGAAGTTCCTAGTTGCCCTGAAGCTTTTCTCCTCGCACCGCTTGCAACAGCGTCGCAGAGCGATGGCTACGGGGCGGGCAAGCCTCTTGAGCTGGGTGGGGGAAAGCCGTCCTCTGGGCTGCGCCCGGGGAACCCTGGGAGCGACCCAGAACCTGAGCCCGTCTTGGCAAATCCAGTTTCTTTTTGGGTATACTTCCGCTATACTCATCTCGTACAGATTCCGAGTTCCTTCCCCTGAAGATGATCTTGCGCGCTCCCTTTTTTGGCTACTTTACCTTTCCCTGGCAGCGACCAGGGCGGAAGGGTGGCGCGTAAACTATAAAGCCTAGGTTTACCTGAGTCAGTCCTGAAGCCCTGAGCCCAGTGCCAGGGCTTTTTTGATGGCTCGACAGCTCAATCCCTCACTTGCCCATCCCTTGGACACAATGAAGGACAGTTCTATGCCCCCCCAAACCGACAACTGCAACATCCAAGAGGTGACTCCCTTGATTGCCCCTGCTGCTGTCAAGGCCAAGCTGCCGCTGACGGAAACGGCAGCCCAAGTGGTGCTCTCCACGCGGCAGGCCATTCGCGACATCATCCACGGACGGGATCTCCATCGCCTGGTGGTGATCGTCGGCCCCTGCTCCATCCACGATCCGGAAGCGGCCTTGGAGTACGCCCACCGCCTCAAGCGGGTGGCCGACCGAACCCGCGAGCACCTGGTGATCGTGATGCGCACCTATTTTGAGAAGCCGCGCACCACCGTGGGCTGGAAGGGGTTGATCAACGATCCCCACCTGGATGGCTCCTGCGACATTGCCACCGGCTTGCAACTGGCCCGCTCCATCCTGCTGCAGATCAACGAGCTGGGCCTGCCCTGTGCCACCGAGATGCTGGATCCGGTGACCCCTCAATACACCGCAGACCTGGTGAGCTGGGCGGCCATCGGCGCCCGAACCATCGAAAGCCAGACCCACCGGGAAATGGCCAGCGGCCTCTCCATGCCCGTGGGCTTCAAAAACGGCACCGACGGGCGGCTGGAAATTGCCCTCAACGCCATCTTGTCTGCCAGCCACCCCCACAGTTTTCTGGGCATTGGCCAAGACGGCATGACGGCCTTGGTGAAAACCACCGGCAACCCGGATCGGCACATCGTGTTGCGCGGCGGCGGCGGCAGAACCAACTACGGCCCGGAAGATGTGGCGCGGGCGGCGTTGCTGATGAAGGATCAAGGGATCCCGCGCTCGGTGATGGTGGACTGCTCCCACGACAACTCACAGAAGGACTACCGCCGGCAGGGATCCGTCTGTCGGGCGGTGCTACAGCAGTACCAAGCGGGGCAGCGGGCCTTGATGGGGCTGATGCTGGAGAGCAACCTCAACCCGGGCAAGCAAACCTGGCAGGAAGGGGCGCCGCTCCAGTACGGCGTTTCCATTACCGACGGCTGCATTGGCTGGGAAGAGACCGAAGACCTGTTGCAGGAGATGGCGGCGGTCGTAGCAGGGAAAACCTTGGCTCTGAGCCATTGAGGCGGGGGCCAGCCTTCTGAAAAATCCCCGAACTCCCCTCTCCCTCTGGGAGAGGGGCCGGGGATAGGGACAACTGCTGCCAGAGCGTCAGACGGGATCCAAGACTTAGAAAGGGGTACGCCGGCAAAGCTAAGATCCGATTAACCCAGTTCCGTTCCCTGCTCCCGCAGCGGGCAGGGTGGGTCAACCTGGAAGCTGTTGATGCCTGAAACCTCTTCTGACCCTGTGCCGACGCTACAACTGGCCTCGCCGACTTCTGCGGCCTGGATCGACCAAGCCATTCGTCACCTCGACCTTATCTTGTTGGATCACGCCAACTGCGAGAAAAAAGCGGCGGGCAACGCCCTTAGTTTGCTGTTTCGCTACCCGGCCAACGGGCGGCTGGTGGAAGCGCTGTCGCCGCTGGCGCGGGAGGAGCTGCAGCACTTTGAGCGGGTGCATCGCCACCTGCAACGGCTGGGGATCCCGATCAGGCCCCTCTCGGCTGCTCCCTACGCCAGCCGTCTCAACCAGCACCTGCGCCGCTCCGAGCCGGAGCACCTTTTGGACGCTTTGCTGGTGGCCGCCATCATCGAGGCCCGCAGCCACGAACGCCTGGGCCTGCTGGGGATCCACGCCCCCGACCCGGAGCTGCGGCAGTTTTACCTCTGGCTGGCGGCGGCTGAAGAGCGGCACTGGCAGTTGTATCTAGACCTGGCGCTGGAGCAGTTCCCCGCTGACGAGGTGCAGGAGCGGCTGGACACCCTGCTGCAGGTGGAAGCGGAGATTTTATCGACCCTTCACCCTGAGCCTCGTGTCCACAGCTAACCCATCCCCTTCCCGCGCAACCCCCATGTTCCAGGCAACGCGGCGGTGGTTGGCCCTCTGGTACACCGTGGTAACAGGGGTGTTTTTGTTGCTGTTTGCCGGCAGCTTCTACTGGTATGTGCAGTCAACCCTGATCGAGCGGGTGGACGACACGCTGGGCCATGTGGTGGAAATTGTCGAGCGCTCCCTGGTGGTGGACGAGAGCCTCTTGGATCCACAGCAGGCCCGCCAGAGCTTAGAGGCCAGCTTTCGGGATGATCCCAGCACCCTGGAGGACGACCACATCGACCTGGAGTGGTTTGATCCCCAGGGATCCCTCATCTGGTCCACGGTGCCCGGCGGCATCCCTGCCCCCCTGCTGACCGAGGGATCCCTGCACACCGCCCGCATCGCGCCTGGGTATTGGCTGCGCCAGTTCACCGAGCCGATCCTGGCCGGTGGGAAGCTGCTGGGGTATTTGCGGGTCAGCCACCCCTGGTTTGAGGTGAGCAAGCCGACACGCCAGCTCATTCGGGATCTCAGCCTCTGGGTAGTGGCCAGTTTGGCCTGTGTGGGGGGAATCGGCTGGCTGCTCTCCGGTTTGGCCATGCAGCCCATCCGCCAGTCTTACCAGCAGCTCAAGCAATTTACCGCCGATGCCTCCCACGAGCTGCGCAGCCCCTTGGCCAGCATTCAAACCACGGTACAGGTGGCTTTGGCCGATCCGCACCTGGACGCCGACACCCGCCAGCGCTGGCAGATGGTGGAGCGGCTGTGTTTGCGGCTGGGCCGCCTGGTGGACGACCTGCTGTTTCTGGCCCGCCACGACAGCGGCATGGTGCCTTTCCAGCCCCGCTGCTGTGCGCTGGATGCTCTGCTGCTGCAGGTGGTAGAGGAGTTGCAAGGGCTGGCCAACCAGAAAGGGATCCACCTCAAGCTGGACATTGTCACCCCCGACGAGGAAGCAGAGGGCTATCCCTTCGCCTTTTGGGGAGATGAAGACCTGTTGGCCCGCCTGTTCACCAACCTGATCGAAAACGCCCTTCTCCACACTCCCTCTGGCGGCGAGGTGCAGGTGCGCCTTAGGCAGTGGCTGCGCTCCGGATCCCCAGAACTGGTGCTTCAGGTGCAAGATAGCGGGCCGGGGATCCCACCCCAGGCGCTGCCCCACCTGTTCGACCGTTTCTACCGGGTGGATCCGGCCCGCAGCGGGGATCCCAATCGGCGGTCGGGATCGGGTTTGGGGCTGGCCATTGTCAAAAGCATCGCCGAGCAGCATCGGGGGCAGGTGCAGGTGGAGAGCGAGGTGGGGCAGGGATCCACCTTTGAGGTGATTTTGCCCCAGCGACAATTGGAAACTTGCACTCCAGAAACCCTCTGAAAGTGCTCCAGAAAACAGACAATTCTTGGACAGTATGTTAAGTTCAAGCTAAAGTTCAATTGTTCTTTACTTAGAGAGCTTTACTTTGGGGCTTTAGGTCTTTTTTGTGGCCTTCTGTGTTTTCTGTTTGCGGATCTGAGAACTTCTTTTTTTTAAAACTCAGGATAGGCCAGACAAGGCGGAACTGGATCGCAGCTTTTGTTTTCTCTTACCAGTTGTCGGCAGGGTAATAAGCCAACTGATCAAGCCTGTCTATCTACCGGCAAATCCAGAATAGGTTCCTCTCCCTCTCCTTCGGAAAATGTATCGCTTTCAAGTTCGCGCCACCACTCAGCCCGGCGATCGAATTGCCCTGGTGGGATCCAGCCCTCAACTGGGCGCCTGGGATCCCTGCCGCTGTGTTTGGCTGCAGACGGATCCCGATCGCTACCCGCTCTGGTGGGTGGAGTTGCCATTAGGCCCGGCAGATGGCACTTCTAGCCCACTGTCCTCTGGGGAGGGACTCGAAGAAACCCCTCGACTGGAGCATGACTCTAGTCAATGATATGCTGGACTATACTGAAAATAATGTACAATATGTTCAGTATGGCTGCTTGGTATGGCTAGGTATGTAAAACCGAGAGAAGCGGCGGATTATTTTGGGGTGTGTCTCCACACCTTGAGGCGATGGGAACAGAAAGGCTGGATCCATGCAGTACGTACACCATCCGGTAGGGCGAGAAGGTATGACCTCGACAGCTACATCAGAGCACCCAAGAAGGACAAACGAGTCGTTTTGTACGCCCGAGTCAGCAGTCGAGGGCAGAAACCAGACTTGGAGAGACAGATTGCAAGACTGGTTGACCTCTATCCTGGAGCCGAAGTGGTCGGAGAGGTTGGCGGCGGTCTCAACTTCAAAAGACCAAAGTTCCTTGCCTTATTGGAACGAGTTCGTGCGGGAGATGTCGGAACAATTGTGGTCGCTCACCGGGATCGACTCTGCCGGTTTGGATTTGAGCTCGTTGAGTGGTACTGCCCTCAATACGGATGCGAAGTCTTGGTTCTCGATGACGATCACCTTTCTCCCCAGCAGGAACTGGTTGAGGATATCCTCACCATCCTGCACTGCTTCAGCAGTCGGCTCTACGGACTCAGAAAATACCGGGCTGCAATCGAGAAAGATACGGATTTATCCGGAGCCAGCGCTGGCTAAAGTTTGGAAGCGGTGGCAAGCGGCGTGCCGGTACTGCTACAACCAAGCGATTGCCTATCAGCGTCAGCATGGTGCCCCAAAAACGGCCAGAAAGCTGCGGGACATCATCCTGCGCTCCGACCTGCCCGGGTGGGTGAAG
>Ga0308398_1001851_pt1 | contig 10740 bp, 8 predicted proteins | sample Hotspr20SampleT9_FD_202360 | JGI IMG/M metagenome (GOLD analysis project Ga0308398, IMG submission 202360) | Hot spring phototrophic mat microbial communities from Mushroom Spring, Yellowstone National Park, Wyoming, United States - 20051001_T9 ...
TATGGAACAGCTCGCTAAGGTCCGTGAAAGTCACGGCGGGAAGAAGCACTATCACACCATGATTGGTGCCTACTGCCGAGACATAAGCCTAGTACTTCGACAATTGAGGATTGCCTGCAAACCCGGAGCGCGCATGTGCTGGGTCATTGGTGACTCAGCTCCATACGGTGTTTATTGTCCCATCGAAAAGTGGATCGGTGAACTCGCAATGGCCGCAGGGTTCAAGCAATATCACTTTGAAAAACTGAGAGATCGCAATATCAAGTGGAAGAATCGCAAACATAGAGTCCCGTTAAAAGAAGGGATCCTCTGGATCGAGGGCTGAATATCTCCAGGGCATAGATTTAATCGGCGAATTGCTTGAATCGGTTATGCATCTTCATCTTGAGCATTTCTGTCAGGACTACCTCGACCACCAGAAGAAAGAACATCTGGCACGATCAGGTAGGAAGGTTCCATGGACAGCACAGTGCCGCCCAATATGCGCTTCCAGCCGACGCCGCTTTGCTGCGCTTCGCGGCGCGGCTGAAGCGCTAGCCCGCTTCAAGACTCGCTTGAGTTGGAAGTTGCCAATATGAACAGAGATCACCCGATAGTGGTTATAATATGATTAGTATCTACGATCATATCAATAATTGTTGGTTATATTTTAATCTATCAATTCATCATAGGAAACACTAGCATCTCACTTTCGCCAGCTTCACTGTCATAATTATCTTTACCAATGTTTTCGATATAGTCTTCGGGTTTTCCAAATAAATTCATCAATTGGATTATTATGATGGGTAAGATCCTATTTTGGATATCTTTTTGGTGTTCCCGAAGTGGAGTTGGCGCTTGGATTATTCTTAGCTGTCTCATTTCTTATCCACTTTGTTGTTATCCTTATAAGGGGTTCGTCCTATAGCATATAGCGGGTTAATACGCGCATCCAGCCGACAGCGCTCCGCGCTTGCGCAGATTAGCTAGTAAAGTAGAACGACATAGGAGTAAAAAAATGAGCGAGAGGAAACGTCCAAACTGTGGAGTCATGGCACAGCAGTTAGAGATTCGAGAGCCGTCGGGAGGGTATGCCCGCAACAAGGATATTCCGACTTTCTTTGGCCAGCCAATGGTCAAGGGATCTTTTGTTCAAATCGATCCCGATCAAATCACGCCGGACACTCCAACCTTGTTCTATAGACACCCGAACGGTGAAATCTGGGTTGGAGATGCGGTGGCTTGGCTTCGCACTCTACAAAGTGAGTCTGTTGACCTGATCTTTGCTGATCCACCTTACAACATTAAGAAGGCGGAGTGGGATAGTTTCGACTCACAAGAAGAGTACGTTAAGTGGTCGTTGCAATGGATAGAACAGGCAGCCCGGGTTTTGAAGCCTACAGGGACACTCTATGTCTGCGGGTTCTCCGAAATCCTCGCCGATCTGAAACTGCCAGCGTCACGTTTCTTCAAGAGGTGCAGATGGCTGATTTGGCACTACAAGAACAAGGCCAATCTTGGATCCGACTGGGGGCGTTCGCACGAGAGCCTTCTTCATTTCCGAAAGAGTCTCCAGTTCACTTTCAACGTTGACGACGTGCGTATTCCGTACGGGAACCATACGCTTAAGTACCCCGAACATTCGCAGGCCGAGACGAGCCAATACGGCAGACGCCGTAGTGGCAACGACAAGCTATGGCGGCCACATCCCAAAGGGGCCAAGCCTAAAGATGTGATCGAAATTCCCACGACGTGCAATGGAATGCACGAGAAGACACCCCATCCTACTCAGAAACCCGAAGAACTCTTGCGAAAGATCGTCCTGGCATCATCAAATGCCGGTGATTTGGTCATTGACCCGTTCCTCGGATCGGGAACGACCGCCGTTGTGGCTGAGCAACTGGGTCGAAAGTGGAAAGGTTGCGACATCTCTTTTGAGTACTGTCAATGGGCTGCCCGAAGAATTGAACTGGTGGAGGATTGGCCAGTAGAAAAATGGATCCAATACGACTTTGAGAACGCTGAACGAAGGAAGTCCATTCGATGACAGAGGTGACATTGGAAGACCTGCAAGCAAGTGTTCAGGATAGATCGGCGTTTGGCGCTCCGTCATACTGCGTCATCCCATGCGAGACGTTTTTGTAATTCGTCCAAAGAACGCAGCCCACACGTATTATTTCGCCTTCGCACCACAATTACATTTTTTTGCCAGTACTATCAAACTCATGGCCACAGAATCACTCGTCCTCTCAACGTTGAAGTGCGTTAAATTATCGCTGCGCTGAGCGAAGTATGCTCAAGCGACTGAGTGCTCTTATCCTTCGTCTGCAGGCGGAATCTGCGAGCGGAGCACGCCCGCCGAGAACATCGAGTTGAGGCGTCGGTAGGGGCTGAAAGCTACCCAGCAGCGACGGGTATCGGAAGAAGCGAATAAGACAAGAAGCCGCGCGGCGGACAGCCTGGGCACACGGGTTACGAGAAACCCGACCAGGTACATTTGCCAGCGCGTTGCACTGTATGTGGGCGGGTCATCTCAATCGCACGAGGTGGTGGGCAAACGAGATGTGCCCTTGGCAGTGACCGAACATCGGCTGGGAGAAATCACATGCGAGCGCAGCGTATACCCGGCTGATGTGACAAGCAGCATGCAGTCGTGCGGGCGCTGGTCACCCAGTTGGCGGTGGGTCAAATGCCGCTGGAGCAGACTGCTGCTTGTTCGAGAACTTGTTTGGATAACAGTACTGGAACAGGGGTATGAACTGGCAACGGCGGTGGAAGTAGCTAAGGTGGAGCGGTTGAAGCGAGCGAAGGTGGCGCATTGTGATGAGAAGGGTAGCGGGGAGGCTACGCTGGCTGCACACCGTGGGCAACAGCCTGTGTATCCATCTGTTTGTGCATCCCAGGCGCGGGGGCGATGCCTTGCGCAACGCTACGTCGGTCCTCAAGGATGAGCGATTCATGATTGCCAGCCGGCCTACTACCGGTTTGAGGACATGGGGCGTGCCTGGCGCGCATCCTGCGCGAACTGCGTGGAGCAATGGGCAGGGGTGATGCATGCCTTCCTGTGTATGAACAGGTGCGAGGGGAGGCGGTTGTAATCGCTTCGTGAGTGAGGCGGCCCCGTCGCCTGAACAGCAGGCAGGCCGGGAACGCCCCAGAAACACAGCGGGGCGCAATTTGCTGAAGGCGCATGAGGAAGCCGTTGCACTGGTAGAGGGTGTTCCCTTCACCAATAACCAGGCTGAATCAGTCAAACAGAAAGTGAGGGGCTGTTTTCGCACTAACCAGGGGGCAGCGGTATATGCCCGCTTGCAGACGATGATCTCTACTTGTCGCAAACAAACGTCTTCGCCACGCTGCGTGACCTCTTTGCCCGCCAGCGTACTTGCAGGCAGCTACGCTGACGTTAAAATAACTTCAAGTGAGCACGTGCATAAAAAGTAACGAACTAGGATTTGATAGGCCAGGGGCACTGGCGCGATATTTTGCAAAGCGCTGGCTGAGCGCCAAAGGCGAGCGGCTCATCGCGTGGCTGCTGGAAGTTGCGCTAGGGCGAAATTCTATGTATTTCATTGAGAAGACCAAGGAGTACGTAGATAAGTGGGGAGGGAGTGGGGAGATCGTCCCTGCGAACGCCTTCGATGGCTTCGCGATCACCGGTGACCCGGTTGAGGACACCATCATTCCGCATTGGTCTGGACGTGCATGAATGACCGACCGTGGGGGGAGGAGGTGTATCATCGCTGGCTGGACAGTTTGCTGGTGGCTGGGAGCGCCGAGGCGGCGTATCTGGCGGCGAGCCTGTGGCCAGCGCATGACCTGATGGCGAAGGTGACATACCGTCCAGCGGCATGGCTGGTTTACCGGGGTCAGCTTGACGCGGAGGCGGAGCGTCTGATTTTGACGGAGATGTTGAGGGGGTATTATGGGCCAAGGACATCTTTATATGGTTCATTTGAATATGATGATGTGCCAAATCCTTGGAAATTGCCAGAACAGTATATGAAGAGGCATGGTTTTACACACCCGATTTGTGGGTTAGTTTGGCCGACAGAAATAGAATTAGATCGTGACTTGAGGAAGTGCATTTATGAAGCGCTTGTTGCGCCGAGTTGGTCAGAGGAGACGAAGGGGGCAGCAATGCTGTTGTATTTATCTTTGAAGAGATGCGCTGGCAACAGTACAACTATTAAAGAATTTTTTAATATATTAGAACAAAATTTATTTAAGCTGGATGATAGGCATATTAATATAATAAATTTTAATACTGATAAAATAGAAAAAATTGACTATGATTTAATAAAAGATTATATAAACTATCTTATAATTTTATATAATCATTCAACTAAAATATTTAGCAAGTATATGTCAATTGGACTAAGAACAAAGGATATATTTTATATTGGAAAAAATTTTAGGGATTCAATTTTTGACTTAATACTAAAAGAAAAAGAAAAAGTAGAATCATGGCTTGAAAAGCAGACAGACGATTTGCGAATTAAAGATTTATTGCTTGCCACATACATGGCTAAAAGAATAAATTATTCAAAAAATTACTATATTATAAATATAAACAAAGAATTGCAAAATGAACAGGTATATAAAAAAATAGAAGATATATACGGCAAAATAAAATATATTGATAAAATAAAGTTATTTGTAGATCAAGCTAGAATATATTTTAATCAAGATAAGGGTTCGTATAAAATATGCAGTTTTATAGATGATATATTAAAAAGAGAATTAAAAATAAATTTTAATTATAAATTTATAAAAGATTACTCAACAATTATGTATATCTGGCATCCGAACAGGATGCATGTTTTAAGCGCAGATATATTTTTTGAACCAGATCACATTGGATTATGTTTATATTATGAAATTTTAACACAGTTTAGGGAGCAAATGGCGTATTTTATATTTAAAAAAAGGGACCGTAAGTTATACTCATATACAAAAAAGAAAGTTATTGAAAATTTGTATATAAAATCAATAGACAATATAGAGGTAAAACTAAATTTATATTTAAATAAAATAGAAAGTAATAACTTGCCTTATAAAGAAATAAAATATGAATTAATAAATATTATGAAAAATAATTATGATAAAATATTAGAATACTTTAAAGATAAGAAAAAACTAGAAATTGCGAGAAAAGCAATATTGTCTGATATTGACTTATTCTGGGACGAACTTAGAAATTCAATTTTAATTGAGTTGTTTGGCATAAATAGCAAATCACAAAATATAATAATTTAATAAATAAAAATTTTATTGCATTTAAATTACTAAAATCAGCGCTAATATCATGTTATGTATTCCTCCCACGAGCATATATTATATACTATTGTGTCCACCTTGTTGCATGATGTGCTGGCAGTAAATCTTCCTCGTCAGTGCTACTGACAACTCGCCGTGGGCGTATGCTTATTTGGTCATGTATGTCACGCATGATTTGTGCGAGCTGGATGTTAATAGTATTATTGTTTATAGTTAACGCGACGTGAGTTCGGATTAACCTTGCCTTCCACTCCTCGCGCGGAAGCGTGGAGTTGCGAAGATTTATACATTAGGCAGCTAAAAATTCTTTCTCCTACGTTCTCTGCGCGAGAACTGCTGCGCCATGTAAGTCCGAACTGACGTTAAAATAGAAAGCGATGTCGCATGCGTATTTGCGTCGGGTAGGGTCAGACTATTACCGTTGGATCGGCCCGGACTGTCAGGTCCTGGTGGATGGCTGCCTGCGCCTATTAGAGCAGCCAGAGGCGGCGATCTGGCCACAGCTTGCGCAATTCCAACTCAGTGAGGACGAGCCATTTGCCCCGTGTTGGCTGGCGATGGCAGGGGCGATCTGGCCGTATATGAGCAGCGCGCCGATAGACGTGGATATCTTCAAGTCAGCGTTAGGCCGGTTGGAGGCAGTCGCACCACAGTGCCCCCCAGCCTATCGCTTTGCGTTGCGCCATTGGCCAGCGGAGGTGACGAAGGACTTCTTGGCATCTCCGAGCGGCAGATTTTATATAGATTATTCATCCTATAATTTTAATTTTATAAAAGAAGATGAAATAGGCGTTGCTTTAAATTATTTAGCCTTGAATAAAGCAGAAGACCTTGAAGAAATAATATTGAATAAAATCGATCTAATTGGGAGGGCAACCCCACCACTGAAGCCTGAGGTCCTCGACTTTATTATAGAAAAATACAACAAATTTTTAGGTGACAAGTCAATATTAATTAATATTATTAGGCGCGACAGCCTGCATATTCCGCTGTGTAGTGTACGTTGGTTCTTGTTGGGTGGGCACGGGGACCAACTGCAGGTGGAGGAGTTTCTTAAGGTTGCGCAACCAAGTCGGTTAACTGCATTTCTGTCCGGCTACTATGGATACAAGGCTGACTTATCGCCGCATGATGAGGATGAGGTTGAATTGCTCTTGTTTTATATTTTCGGTTTTTTATGCGCAGAAAGGTGTATAATTGAAGAAAGAATTAAAAAGGCATTAGAAATTGCTTTTAAAATTGAAAGAAAAGGATACAACGAACACTCAAAAATACTAAAATTTATAATCGAAAACAAGTTTTCTTATTTAAATTCAATTAAAAGTGAAAGAGTCCTTGATATATTAAAAGACATTCACTATTTAAGCGTAATATGCTCGTTAAATTCAATTGGATCTAGAATTAGAATTTTCTTTAATCAAGAATATGATGAATGCTCAGTGGATTACTTCTGTAAAACAACAAATAAATATGGTAAATTATACGATTTAAATTTTGAAATAATGTTATCTGGGGTTAGGTTATTGGCTCTGTTAAAATCTAATGCAAAATCACATGTTTTAATAAATAACAGAAAAATCATAAAATATGAAAATTATATTAAAAAAATAGGGTTAAAATTAAATTATTGGGAGATTTTGCATCATGAATATGTTTCCTATGGTTGTGCAGGTGAGTTGTCAAATATAAAAAGCATGTCGCCCTTTAGCTTTCATAAGAGGGCAAAGTATAACGTTTTATGCGGTAATTATGAGTTTAAACAAAAAGAAGGAATTGAGGCTTTAATAGACATGATAAAGGTAATAAGAGATATTATGCTAGTTGATGATTGTAAAATATATAAAAGAATAGAGAAATGGCTTAGAAATTATGAAATTGAAATAGCATTTCCTGTTTTTATGATAGCATACAAAAATAAAGATTATATTAATTTAAATAATAATTTCTATAATAACGAAAATATTAAATATCTTTCGCGGATTAAAGAAATAATTAAGAAAAATAGCTCAGAAATTTTTTATGAATACATATAACCGTTGGATTGGGCCAGATTGTCATATCCTCGTGGATGGGTGCATGCGCCTCTTGGCAGATCCGGAGGTGGCAATTTGGCCGCAACTTGCGAAGTTCCAGCTCAGCGAAGACGAGCCATTTGCGCCATGCTGGTTGGCGATGGCAGGGGCGATCTGGCCGTATATGAGCAGCGCGCCGATAGACGTGGAGATCTTCAAGTCAGCGCTAGGCCGGTTGGAGGCGGTCGCGCCGCAATGCCCGCCGGCCTATCGCTTCGCGCTGCGCCATTGGCCTGAAAGGGTAACGCAGGAAGCGCTCGCCACGCCAGCGGGTGAGTTCTACGTGGATTATTTATCATATAATATGTCAGGCATAAATTATAAAAACTCAGATGTCATATTAAATTACTTACATTTTGTGCCATATCAAGATTTAAATGAATATTTTGGTCTAGATGTTAGCTCAATAAAAAATATATCATCTAAAATTCCAGAAAACGTTTTATTTTTTTTAATATCCAGATATCATTTATTTAAAGAAAAAGAAAAAGATTTAATATTAGAAATAATTAAAAGAGAAAATTATAATATATCAATTAAAGTAATTAGCGTAATAATAGATAATTGGTACAGTATTAGTATGAGCGAATTTTTTAATATTATAGGGCAAAATGTTTTAAAAGCATTTATATGTGGTTATCTTGGCTACGACATAAATGATAAAATGAATAATGTTTTAGGTGGCGGTAATTTAGACGAAGAAGTCGCTGAGATTTGTGTATTTTACATAGCTGGACTTATGTTTAATAATTTATACTATCGTCGGTTGGATGAAGTAAATTTCATAAAAAATATCCTAGATAAAAATAAACTAGAAGATTACTTAAGGCTAATCAACTTCATTGAGTTTGTAAGAGAAAAAGATATTATATCTATAAATAATAAAAAAATATGTAAAATTCTCAAAGAAATTCTTTACTTATCAAGTATATCTAAAGAATATAGCCCATTAAGAAAAATAGAAGAATTTTTTCAAGATAATGCGAATAAAAAATATATTAGCAATTATATTGAAGATTTCTTGAAAGATAAGCCACTTAAATTGTTCAATCCGGAGCAAACTTTTTTAATATTAAATAAACTAGATCCCAGGTGCGTGTTGATGTTAATAAAGAATATAGCTAAAAATAAATTATTTATATCTGAAGATGCGATAAATAAATATATAGAATTTCTAGTTAAAGGTAATTTTAATTTTAATTTTTGGGAAATTCTAAATCATCACTATGTTTCAGATGAAAGATACGCCCGACCTTTCAAGAGGGTGAACATGTCACCTATATACAAGCTAAAGCGTGATTCTGAATATAATGTCATAACTGGGCGATATAAGGCCGAGCGACGAGAAGGTCTGGGGGCAGTGCTTGATATGATAAAAGTAATGCGCGATATCATGCTCGTCGAGAGCGTGCAGACATATCAACACATCACGCGCTGGTTAATAAGACAGGATATAAAGATTGCTTTCCCAATCTTTATGTTAATATATAACAATAAGTACTCAAAGTTTAAGTTAGAATTTTATAGCGAATCTAATAAAGAATATATGTTAAAGTTAATGGACATAAACAAAGAAAGCGGAAATATAATTAAAAATATATTAGGGGTTTTGTGTTAATCCGATGGTGTAAAAGTTGGCATGTCTATATCATGGCAACTAGCGGCGCTTCCTCTGTGTGCTGGAGCGCCGGTAATCACTCCCCTGAGTAGTGCTCGGTAGTATAAGCAGACGCGCCAGCGCGCATCTTGCAGGAGGGGCGTGACCTGGATTAGTGATGGACGGCCGGTCTATCGACGGGCGGTTCATCAGGTCTATCAGGACGCGCAACCGACGGGAAAGCGGGGGCGTCCGCCCTTGGTGCTCACGCCCGGGGCCGGGTTGACGCAGGCGGTCAATGATGGCGCGCGTGGAGGTGCGTCAGGTTCTGGGTGAGGCGGTGGAATCCGGTGCATCGGTTAAATGTGCTAATGCGAAGACGATAGGGACCTGGGATGCGCTGGTGATCCTCTGTTTGTTTGCGCACAACTGGTTATGCGGGAAGCGGGGAAGGGCCTGCCGCAGGGGCGGCGGCATCCGCCAGCGATGGCCATCGGGTTGACCGATCATATCTGGACCTGGGAAGAGTTCTTGACCTTATCAATACCAAAAGGAGTGACTATCGTCCTGCCAGATGTTATGACATAGACCATCGCCCTCTTCCCTTAATTTGAGAACGATGGTCTTAGCCGACCCACACATGGGTCGACGCAAGCTCATCGGTATCTTGGTCATCGCCTGAAGGGCCTGTCGCTGAGCATTATTTGGGGATGCCGGGGGAGCGTGGTTTCGCACGTTTCTGGGACGGCATCCCCTCGCACGACACGTTCAGGCGGGGACTGTCGCTGATCGATCCGGCGCAGTCCCAGGCTTGCTTCTTGAACCGAGTGCCCGACTAAGCTGAGCGTGGTGTTCACCAGCGATGGCAAAATGCCTCGCCGAGCGGGGCAGTCCAGATTATCGGTGCTTGGCAATATATCGCCAATCAGACCAGTTTATGCCTGCACTGCACAGTTCTTTGGGCGCTCGTTTTTTCGAAACAACGCGGTGAATCGCCTTCAGAAGTGCAGGCAAAATAACCTCGGAAGTGTTCGACCCTCGGGATATTCGCCCTATCACAGAGGATGACGCTACAACTCAGTCTCGCAGCCCACCGCCAAACCAACTCCCAGTGCAGGCGCTCACGCCTGACGAATGGTTACATCGCAAGGGATTGCATCTGCGCCAGTCTTACACGAATCGCACGTGATCGCTCCCATGGCCATGTGCGGATGGCGCATTCAATATATTTTGTGTTGCCGGTTTGCAAGAGGGCCTCGGCAATGGCTGGAACATAGCGATCATTCGGCCACCGCTCGCCGGCGGAGCATAACCAATGTGCATTCCCTGTCCTGATCAGTGCCTCGGTAATCTCCGGGGTATATCGCTGCTTGCTCCAGAATACACCGGCCTCTGCCAGATATTCAGCGTTTCTGGTCTGGATCAGGGCATCAGCGATGGCCGGAATATAGCGATAATCTGGCCACCAGCTGCCGGCGTAGTATAACGACTTCGCATCCCCTGTCTTGATCAGCGCCTCGGCGATGGCCGGAGTATAGCGATCATCTGGCCACAACCAGCCGGCGTAGCATAACCACTCCGGACGCCCTGTCTTAGCTAGCGCCTCGGCGATGGCCGGAGTATAGCGATCATCTGGCCAGTCCCTGCCGGCGTAGTATAACCATTCCGCATCCCCTGTCCTGCAAAGCGCCTCGGCAATCTCCGGGATGTATCGCTGATCTTTCCAATCTTTACCAGCCTGCGCCAGATATTCGGCGCATCCGGTCTTGATCAGGGCATCAGCGATGGCTGGAGTATAGCGCTCGTCTGGCC
>Ga0308398_1001862_pt1 | contig 10701 bp, 10 predicted proteins | sample Hotspr20SampleT9_FD_202360 | JGI IMG/M metagenome (GOLD analysis project Ga0308398, IMG submission 202360) | Hot spring phototrophic mat microbial communities from Mushroom Spring, Yellowstone National Park, Wyoming, United States - 20051001_T9 ...
TTCCGCTCCCGAGCAGCGGCGCGAACCGCTTCCGCAAGGGGGTGCTCCGAGTACCGCTCCGCAGAGGCGGCAAGGGAAAGGATCTCGGAATCAGACAACGAGGAAAGATTGATTACCCGGGTAATGCAAGGTTTCCCTAGGGTAAGGGTTCCTGTCTTGTCCACCAACACTACATCCGCTTTGGCCAATGCCTCTAGGTACTTGCCTCCTTTGATCAAGATGCCCTGTTTGGCACCGGCGCCAACGGAGGCGAGCATAGCAATGGGGGTGGCCAAAGCGATGGAACAGGAACAGGCCACCACGAGCACGGAGGTGGCGGCAAGAGGGTTACGGGTGAATAGATAAGAAAGACCTGCGATCCCCAGTACTACGGGCAAGTAGTAGGTGCTAAAAGCATCGGCGAAGCGCTGTACCTCTGCACGATGGGTTTCTGCTTCCTCTACCAGCTTGATGATCCGTCCGATGGCAGTGTCCTGTCCAACCCGGACCGTTTTTACCCGGAGACTTCCCAGGGTAGCAAAGGTGGCGGCATACACGGTAGAACCTGGAGCCACCTCGACGGGCATGGGTTCCCCCGTGATGGTCGCCTGGTTAACTGTAGCGTGTCCGGAGATCACTTCCCCATCTATAGGAATCATTTCTCCAGGCCGAACGACGACTACCTCTCCTGCCTTCACTTCGTCGATGGGGACTTCCTGTTCTCCCTCCGGTCGTTCCACACGGGCGGTTTGGGGAGCGAGGGAAGCGAGTTCCTTCACCGCATGGCGGGCTTTTTCGGCGGTGAATCCCTCGACCCTGCGCCCCACATGCATGAAGAGAACCACGATGGCAGCGGTTACCCATTCCCCCACCACAAGGGCCGCTATCACTCCCGTCGTCATGAGGGAATGCGAGGTGATTTGCCCGCGGAATGCGGCCTGAATCACAGGGCGGAACACAGTAAGGCCCCCCAGGAGCACGATCATGATCCCTACTGGTAGGGGAACGATGCGTTTCAGTACGCTGAACAAACCGGACAGTTCTCCCCCTACCGTGATGGCAATGACAATGCCGAATACGAGGCCGAACAGGAATCCCGCTCTTTGGTTAACCCTATTTAAAGATTGGTTAACAGCAGGGCTATGTTCCGATTCGCCAACCGAATAACCTGCGCCCTCGACAGCCTTTCGGATAGAAGAGATATCCACCCGGTCGGGATCTATGCGAAGAACCGCCTTTTCCGAGGAGAGCATCACCTGGACCGAGGCAACCCCCGGAAGCTGTTCGATGGCTTTTCGGACATGCTGGGTGCACTCGGCACAATCCATCCCCTTGATGGGAATTTCAAGAATTTTCAGAGTAGTCATCCTTCTCCTTCCTTGGTATAGAATATACACATAAGGGAGGCACCATGAGCATCATTTGGAAAACCGAATCAGCCTATACGTATCCTTTACTGATCAAGCATCTCCTCTACGCACCCTTGGTGTACAATCCGCATCAGGAAATCGTGTACCGGGGTACCGTACGACTGACATACGCGGGATTCCGAGAACGGGTAGGACGCCTTGCTTCCGCCCTCCTGCGGTTAGGGGTGCGGGAGGGTACCACAGTGGGAGTCCTCGATTGGGATAGCCACCGGTACCTGGAATGTTTTTTCGCGATTCCCATGATCGGAGCGGTGCTCCATACGGTGAACGTGCGGCTGTCAAGCGAACAGCTGGTGTACACCATCGATCACGCGGAGGATGAGGTACTGATCGTACACGAAGATTTCCTTCCAATGCTAGAACAGATCAGGGGCCGGATCGATACGGTAAAGAAGTTCATCCTGATTCGGGAAGCCTCAAGCGGTGGGCAAAGAGTCGGCTCTTCCCCGGACAAGCCCGGCTCGCAACTTTCGGGCGGCAGTTCGACCCCCTACGCCGCCCAGACTCCTTCTACCCCCCTTCCTGCCTCCTTTCCCTTCGCAGGGGAATACGAGGATTTACTGTCCCATTCCGAACCACTACGCGAGTTTCCCGATTTCGATGAGAACACCCGGGCCACGATCTTCTACACTACGGGCACCACGGGTCTTCCCAAGGGGGTGTACTTCAGTCACCGGCAGATCGTGCTTCACACCCTATCGGGGCTGATCGCACTGGGCAGCGTGGCAGAAAAGGGCAGGTTCCATACCGCGGACGTCTACATGCCCCTCACTCCCATGTTCCATGTTCATGCCTGGGGAATCCCCTACATGGCAACGGTGCTGGGGGTGAAGCAGGTGTATCCGGGAAAGTATGTTCCTTCTATCCTCCTCTCCCTCCTTCGTTCAGAGGGGGTCACCTTTTCCCACTGTGTACCCACGATCCTGCACATGCTGCTGAAAGATCCTGGTGCAAAAGACCTGGACTTATCCCGATGGAAAGTGATCATCGGCGGAGCTGCGTTACCCAAAGGATTGGCCAGGGAGGCTCTCAAACGGGGAATCGATATTTTTTCAGGCTATGGCCTTTCGGAAACCTGTCCGGTCTTGAGCATCGCCCGGATTTTTCAGGCCGGGCCGGGGGAGACGTCCATGGGTAGCCCAATTCCAGAAGGGGGCGAGGCAGAAGCGGCAGGTGCCTTTCTGAAAGATGAGGAAGCGGCTCCAGGCTCCGTGTCAGGGGATGCGGCTCTGGAGTCCAGTATAGAAATCCGCACCCGCACCGGCAACCCCATTCCCCTTGTTTACACCCGGGTAGTGAACGAGCAGGAAAAGGACGTCCCTCCGGATGACCGTTCGACGGGGGAAATCCTTGCTCGGGCTCCCTGGCTGACCCAGGGGTACTGGAAGGACCATACCAACTCGGAAAAGCTCTGGGAGGGGGGATGGCTCCACACGGGGGATATCGGGTGTGTGGACGTTTCGGGATCTCTCCGGATCACGGATCGGAAGAAGGATATTATCAAGGTGGGGGGAGAATGGATTTCTTCCTTGGCGCTGGAAGATATCCTTTCCTCACATCCCGCGGTGGCGGAAGCCGCCGTGATCGGGCAACCCGATACCACCTGGGGCGAGATTCCCCTAGCCCTCGTGGTACTGAAGAGGGGGCCTACAGGGTTGACCCACGGCGAGTCTTCGGAGAACACCCCCCCCGCGCTTTTGGGGGCCGCGGAAAAAGGTCCTGTCGGGCATGGGGGGCCTGCGGAAAGCAAGCCCGCCGGCCCAGGGGATAGGGAAGCGGGTCCCACCGAGCGCGAGCTCATCGCCTATGTAAAAACGTACGTGGACAGCGGAATCCTGCCCCGAGAAGCGATCCTTCTCAAAGTGCGGTTCGTTCCATCCCTCGATAAGACAAGTGTGGGCAAAGTGAACAAGGTGGCGCTGAGGGGGAAATATGGGGGTTGACCAGGTCGATTTGCACTTTGGGAGATAGTTCTGTTATTCTATAGGCGTAATGAAACGTGATATGAGTGAGAACCAGGTTAAATTCCAGAACCTCTTGCGGGAACTTTTCCAGTTCGACTGCGCTGACTTGGACTTCGGTATCTACCGCGTTATGAACTACAAGCGCGCGGTCATCGAGCGCTTCATTACCGAAGACCTGCCCAAAGCCATCTCTGAGGAACTTGCGCGCGGAGCACTGGCGGAACTATCGCAAGCCATACAAAGGCTAGAGCTCGCGCGGAAAAAGGTACTGGAAGCCCTGGGCGATGATGCCTTGGATGTCGACGGCAATCTGGCGGAAGCCTATCGAAACACAAAAGCGGGCAAGGAGTACCTGGCGGCGCAGCAGCAAGCCGCCGGTTCGCGGAACCGCGAGGCCCTGGAAGCCGCCGTTTCCAACCACCTCTACACCTTCTTCAGCCGCTACTGGCAAGAGGGAGACTTTATCTCCAGGCGCCGCTACTCCAAAAAAGAGCGCTATGCCATTCCCTACAACGACGAGGAAGTCTATCTCTACTGGGCCAACCACGATCAGTACCACATCAAGACCGGTGAGTATTTCACAGACTACACATACAAAGCCCCCAAAGGCGTCACTGTATACTTCAAGCTGCGCCCGCAAAGAATTAAGTGCATTTACATTGATCCATCGCATAACACAGGGAACGATGGAACTGTGTTCAAGGATAGTTACCAGCACTCAAGCTGGCTAAGTATACTGTCTCAGCTATTTACTCTATCATCGAGTCATGTGACGAGCGATGCGTGTTTATTTAGCAGTATAGATGATGTAGAGTTTCCAGGATTGAGATATTTAATTCAGCAACTATTACGAGAAGATTCCCTCGTTTCGGAACTCATTTGGAAAAAGCGTGGTGGAGGGTGACTTGACATGCAACAAGACCGCTGAAGAAAGGCCGAATCTGTTCTACGATCTGGTTGATCCTGCAACGGGAAACATATACAAGTGTAACCCTAAGAGAGTTTGGGTATATGAGCCTGAAAAAAATGAGACAGTTTATTGAGAGAACGGTTGATGGAAGGTGGCTACCAAAAGTACTATTTCCAAGCGATCCAAACAAGCGTCTTGTGTTAAAGATATTTCTCAAAGATCGCCAGAGAACTGCCAGACTTTTCTCGTCATGGATGGAGAATGCGCCTCTGAATGCCACAGCGACGCGACTACTTAATAATATTCTTCGTCAAAGGGTGCTCATTTATCCAAAGCCCGTTGAATTAATTGAAACTCTCGCGAGGCAAGCTATGGACAATCAAGCGGATGTTATTCTCGACTTCTTCGCCGGCTCCGGCACCACCGGACATGCGGTCATCAACTTGAACCGAGAGGACCTGTCTTCCGGACAGGCAGGCGGTGAGACCCGCGAGCGGACTGTGGACCTGCCCGAAACCTTCAACTATCTCCTGGGTCTGGATGTGCGGACACGACGGGTGTACAACGATGCGGGGCAGCATTATCTGGTTTATCGGGGTGCGTTGCGTAACGGCCGCACCGTTGCCGTCATCTGGCGCGATACCAAAGACTGGATCGAAGAGGACTACCGCCGCCACCGCGATTTTGTAAAAGAACAGAAACTAGCCGATGGCGCGGGTAAAATCTATACCAACGGTGATTCGTACATTCCGGGAGCCCGTTCCCTGGACGCCCTATTCAAGGCGCGCATGTTTGCGCCAGTGGAGGCATAGCAATGGCTTTACAGATTCAAGTGCCCATGGAAAAGATCGAGGCATTCTGCCACAAATGGAAGATTCACCGCATGTGGTTGTTCGGTTCTGTTCTGCGTAAGGACTTCAACCCCGAAAGCGACGTGGATGTATTAGTTGAGTTTGCCCCGGACGCTAAATGGAGCCTACTGGACATGGCGGAGGCGGAGCAAGAATTGAGCGAGATATTCAGGCGGCCAGTGGACCTGGTCGATCGGCAGGGTGTAGAACAAAGTGATAACTGGATCCGCCGCCGTCATATCCTTGAAAACGCTGAGGTGTTCTATGTGGCGTGATGAGGCTACCTTGTTGGATATCGCCCAGGCAGCACGAAGAATCGCGGCGTTTGTTCGCGACGTGGACGAAGCCGGATTTACAGCCAACACAGAAAAGCATTGGGCCGTCGTGGCACAGCTTCTCGTCATCGGCGAGGCTGTGACGCGATTATCCGAGGAGTTCAAATCAGCGCATCCGGAGATTGAGTGGGCAAAAATTGTAGGAATGCGTAATCGCCTCATCCACGGCTATGAAAAGATACTGTGGGGAGTGGTTTGGCGGACAGCGACGCAAGCCGTCCCACGATTGCTGGAGCAGATTGAGCCTCTAGTACCTAAGGAGGAATCTTGATGGCCAACCGTTCCCTGGACGCCCTATTCAAGGCGCGCATGTTTGCGCCAGTGGAGGCATACTATGGCGGATGTTCTGTTCAAGAAGGTAGATTACAGCCTCAAAAAACTCATCGAGGACATTCACATGGGCGAGATCGGTTTAGGCGACATCCAGCGTCCCTTTGTCTGGCCGCGCAGCAAAGTACGTGACCTTTTCGACTCCATGTATCGTGGCTTTCCTATCGGCTATCTACTCCTATGGGAGAATGGGTATTCTGGTGAACACCGTACAATTGGGGCAACTCAAAAACAAAAAGTGCCACGACTGCTGATTGTGGATGGACAACAGCGGTTGACCTCTCTCTACGCAGTGACCAAAGCAATCCCGATTATCACAAAAGAGTTACGCTCCGAAATGATACGTATTGCGTTTAATCCGCTACAAGAAAAGTTCGAAGTAGCCAATCCTTCCACCGAAAAGGATCCGGAGTGGATTAATGATATCAGCTTATTATGGAAGCCTGAAACTATTAACATTTTCATAAATTAGTACTCATAATATATTCTAATCCTGGAGCTTTGAAGAAACTCCGAACTAACTGGGGCAGTTTTGCCAACCGCTTTAACGTTCGCAGCACTACCTGTTTTAAGTGATCAGGACCTTTAAGAACCATTTTCCCTACCGTGTGGTTTTTCACCTAATTCCACACTTGCTCATCCGGGTTTAATTCAGGCGAATATCCCGGCAAATAGTATAGCTCTAACAGCTCTGAGTGCTTCGATACAAACTCCTTCACTTTCTTCGCCCGGTGGGTAGGATGGCCGTCTACAATCAGGAACACCGGCGTGGTGCGGCCGGCTAGGAGCCGGTTGAGAAACTCGATGAAACGATCCGCAGTGTAGCTGCCTCCTATCACCATAAAGCGCAAGGTACCTCTAGCATCCACGGCGGAGATCATGTTCACTTTGAATCGGGAACCTGTACTAGCCACTACCGGGGTTTTCCCCTTTTCTGCCCAGGTAGTGCCCGCATGGTAATCGGATCGAATCGTCGATTCGTCTTCCCAGTAGATACTTGCTCCCACCCGGCGCGCTCGCTCCACAATCTTCGGATACTCTTCCTTCAGGAACACCTCCACGGCCGCACGGTTCTGTTGATACGCCCGACGCACAGGACGCTGGGGACTCAGCCCCACCTTCTTCAAGGTTCTCCAGACCGAGACCGTAGACAGGCGCACCTGAAAGACTTTGTAGATGACCTCCCGTATGATCTGGACCGTCCATAGCGCAAAAGGAAATTGATATTGCCGAGGATCCCCTTGGGTAATGATCATGTATAATTTCATGAGTTGTTCACCCCTTAATGCCGGGGGCCTTCCGCTGAGACGCTTCGCCTTTAAGGCCTCTATGCCACCTGCTCGATAGCGGGCAATCCATCGATAGATACACACTCGTTCAAACCCGATGGACCGGATCACCTCTTCAGGACTTTCACCAGCTTCCACCCGCTTCACGGCAGTAATACGAATCTGTTCGAGTGCCTCATGGCTTAGCCTTCTTCCGTCTAGTTCCTTCATAGTCATTAGTATATCACGTGTACTTACTTAAGTAAAGATTAGTATTTGCCAACCGTTTGCAATACCTTCGAGAGATCGGACCTTCTTCCCAAGAGTTGTACAAAGACATCCTGAGCCGAATCTTTCACGCCTCGTCGGGGGGCGGTTTGCACCTATGCGATATTCGTGGTAGCGCGGGAGAACTCGGGCTCAAAGATGCCGGTGCCGATAACTATTTCGGTCTAATCTACATTAGTGACACGGCCGCCTTCAAGAAATTGATCGAGGAGGACAAAGCAGGGATCACCCTTGAAGAAGATGCTCTTTCCCCTTTATTGTTCCAGGACATCAACCGGCCCGATACGCGGATCCACATCCTTATCGGTGCTAGGAAGTTCATGGAGGGCTGGAATTCGTGGCGAGTCTCCACCGTGGGCTTGCTCAACATTGGCCGGCAGGAAGGTTCACAGATCATCCAGCTCTTTGGCCTCGGGATACGTCTAAAAGGCAGGGATCTGAGCCTTAAGCGAAGCGTGGCCCTGCCTGGGAATCATCCTAAGCACCTGCGTCTGCTGGAGACTCTCAACATCTTTGCGGTGCGCGCCAACTACATGGCATAGTTCCGCTGTATCAACAGGAAAATGATGGTTTACCCCGGATCCATTTCGATTGTCACCTGTATCTACCTCTCCTTGTGGAGCAGGCAGACAGTATGCAGGCCATGCCTCCGGCTTTAAAGCCCAGCGAAGCACAGTTCGTGCGGGATCTAAAAGCATACTGGGCGACTGAGGAAGATAACACCCTCGCGGGAAAAGAAGTATAACTATTGCGAAACCTAAGTCGGGGAAGCGGCATCGGATTTCTTGAGGAACGAGGCTTTTACCCCGATTTTATTTTGTGGATGGTGGACAAGACCACTCAACGGATCATCTTTATCGCATGGTATGATCCACGCCAAAGCCTACATCCACGATGAGAAAGCGTGACTGCGCGAGCGCCTCCCCGAGCTCGCCAGGGAGATAGGCAAAAGAAGCGATCGCCAGAATATCACCTTAGATTCGTACATTATTTCCGCCACACCCTACGACGATCTACACAGACGATATGACGACGGAACCTGGGATAGAGCAAAGTTCGCTAGCAAGCACATCCTAATTTTGGAGCGTACTGCTAACTATGATTACTTAAAAATCCTGCTTTCAGGCGGTCCATAACCCCTTTGCAGAGTCCCTTTAACCCTCTAAATGTCGCCGTACTCCTCATCCTAATCAGTCTATCCCCCTGAATGCCGTTTCCACCACGCCTTCGGCAGGCGGTTTGGTCAGGAGGCTCACCAGGGGCATCACGAGGAAGGGCAGGAGCATTCCCACCGAGGAAGCGAGGGGCGACCAGGCTTCCCCCCAGTAGAAGAACAGGGTAACCGAGGTGGCAAGGCCCGTCAGCATCCCTGCGTATACACCGGCCAAGGTGGTTCGCTTCCAGAACAGCCCGTACAGGAAGGGCGCCATGAAAGACCCTGCCACTGCACCCCAGGATAACGACATGAGGGTAATGATGATGGCGAAGTCGTATCGGGCGATGAAGTAGGAAATGATGATGAACAGGGCACTGAGGAACCGCATCATGTACAGAGAGTTCTCCTTGGACACCTGGGGATTCACATGCCCCTTGTACAGGTCGATGGCGATGGCAGAGGAGGATACCAGCACCAGGGAAGAAAGAGTCGACATCGATGCGGAGAGGATCAGGAGGAGGATCACGGCCATGAGGGGTTCCGGCAGGTGCCGGGTTAGGAGGTCGGGGATCAGCCGGTCGAAGGCGGGTTTCCCGTTTACCATCGGCACCGCGTCGTAGAAAAGATGGGAGAGGGAACCGGTAAAGTAGGCGCTGAGCCCGATCACCAGGGCGAAAACGCTGGTGACCAGGGCGGCCTTTTTGATAACTCCCTCACTTTTCACCGCGTAGAACTTCTGCACCATCTGGGGAAGCCCCCAGGTACCAAAGGAGGTCATGAACACCAGGGCTGCCAGAAGGAGGAGGGGCGGCTCTTTCCCCGGAGGGACATGGAGGGGATACTTTTCCATCACCCGGGCAATGCTTCCTCCGATTCCGCCGTTCTTCCCGGCCAGCACCGCTACCATCGTGAGGGAACCGGCAAGCATGATGATCCCCTGGATAAAGTCCGTCAGCGTGATGGCGAAGTATCCTCCCAGGACAAGGTACACCCCCGTGATCCCGATCATGATCAGGAGGGCAAGATCGTAGGAGATGTGGAAGGTTGCCTCGAACAGGTGCCCCAGCCCCTTGAATACCGAGGCCGAATAGGGAAGGAGGAACATGAAGATGATAACCGCCGCGAGGATCTTGATGTACCGTCCCCCGAACCGTTCCAGGAGGAACTCCGGCATAGTCATCACATCCAGGTTCTGGGTCATGATCCGGGTTCGCCGTCCCAGGACAAGCCATGCCAGTAGGGAGCCGAATACCGCGTTCCCGATCCCGATCCACAGAGCCTGTAGCCCGAACACCCAGCCCAGTTTTCCGGCGAATCCGATGAAGAGTACGGCGGAAAAGTAGGAAGTCCCGTAAGCGAAAGCGGAGATCCAGGGCCCAACCGTTCTACCCCCTAGAAAGAAGTCCCCCAGTGTGGAGGTTTTCCGCATCCCCCAGATGCCGATGATGACCATCGCTACCAAAAACGCACCGAGGAGTAGGATTGCCAGCATGAAGGATCCTCCTTTTGTCAGTATGCCACTTGTCAGTATACCGTTTTTCAGTATGCCACTTGCCTGGCATGGGCGGCAAGCACTATGCGGTGGCGGATGTATCCAGGCTGAGCGAGTAGGAACCGTGAATATCCTTGGGCAATCCAGAAAGCAACATGAAAGCGGGCAGTACGTGCCCCTGGATCATATATGAGAGGCAGTGCCGCCCCTTCCTCCCTGCAATGAGTGGGGCCCGCGAGTACCCAAAGGAAGGGCGGTATGGTTTCTTAAAGCTCTCCCAGGCCGAAATCACCCTGGATTTTGAAGTGGTTCCCTTCCTGACGAACCTCCAGGTGCCGTTCTGGGAAGTGAACCGGTAGGAGTTCCTGAACTTTTGCGGCTGCATCCCGATAGATCTGTCGTCTCACACCTTCCTCCACCTCTTCAAGCGTAACCATGGTAATGTCGATCAGGTATCCCCGGCCGAGGTGAGAGCCGAACCCGGCGGTGAAGGCTGCCCCCACATCGAACAGCCCATCCGCCTGGGGATTCGCCGTTTGACCGCGGGAAGGCCGTGAAGGATGGAGGGGGAATCGGTCGCCATACTTATCCTCGATATAGTGATCCACCTCGTCGAAGAGTTTTTTCAGCCGCTCCTCGAAGTGCTGGAGCTTGGGGTGGTACATGGACATAGAGTAGAAGATAGAGTATTGCCCCCG
>Ga0308398_1001865_pt1 | contig 10700 bp, 9 predicted proteins | sample Hotspr20SampleT9_FD_202360 | JGI IMG/M metagenome (GOLD analysis project Ga0308398, IMG submission 202360) | Hot spring phototrophic mat microbial communities from Mushroom Spring, Yellowstone National Park, Wyoming, United States - 20051001_T9 ...
TTCTCCCCGTCTCCTTTTTGGAAAAAGATTTTAATTATTTTCAATCCCCAGGTTATCTTTGCCTTTTTTTGGGTAGTTTGGAAAAAAATAAAAAATTATTTTTAGATTTAAATTAAAATTTAATAAATATTTATACTACTTTTAAACTATTTAGACAATGTTTACCCAACTTTTACACTACCTTTTACACAATTTTTACACAAACTATTTACACCCCCTCCAAAAGTTTAGAAACTTTTATTCTTAATCCTCTTGCAATCTTTACAAGAACTTTAAACGAAGGGTTGGCTTTTCCATTTTCAATTCTGGCAATGTAAGTGCGATCAACATCGCAAAGTGAGGAAAGATCATCTTGGGAAAGGGATTTTTGTTTTCTAATCTTTACCAGTTTTTCTCCCAAGCGTTGGTAGATAAAATTACCCTTCATTTTAATAGATACCATACAAAAGGAAGATTTTTCTGTCTATAGACGATAGGCGACAAAATAAAGGTTTTAGATTGTTAAAGAAGGATAAAAAAATAAAAGGATAACCAATGAAAAAAACCAGACAGATTTTTATTTTCTTTACAAAATTGCCCAAAATAAAAATTAACCTGATAAATCAGGTAAAATCTAAAAATAAAAGGCTCAACAAGAAGTCGATAAGTTTAAATTAGGGAAAAATTATCCGTTTCTGAGGAGATTCGCTACATTATTTCCTTTACAAATTCAAAAATTATCTCGGCTAATTTTTGATGACCAATAGGACTGATTGCTTTTACTCTTTCAAAATAATAACTTTGATTTTGGGGAAAGTCTTTTGGATTTAAAGGATAAACGTTTTTATGGCTTAAAAGTTCTTCTTTGGCAAAATCAGGAATCTCATAAAGACTCACAAAAACAACTGGGCCATGATATAATTCAAAAAATTCCTTAATTTTCTCTTTTTGATAGCCATCAACATTAATTTTTTCCTCTTTAACTTTTTTTTGATACTCTTCCCAGGCTAAATCCCAAGAAGGAAAGTATTTTCCTTGTTTTTAACATTTTTTTAATTCCTCTTTTGATTGATAAATCCAACTTTATTTTTCTGTCAATGGTAAAAAAATTTCATTAACTCTTGAAAAATCGTTGTTCATCCAAATGACTAAGTCGGGTTTATACTTTAATCCCTATTTTCTAAATTGCTCAACCTGATAAGCCAAATCAAAACTATGATAGGCTAAATTGATAACCTCAAATTTTTTATATTTTTTTCCTTTTCTTCATTTAATAAATCTTCTAATTTTTTAACCCAATTATCTTTGGTATTTACAAAAAACCCAAAGGCATTGCCATCACCAATAAAAATTATTCGAAAAATATCGTTTGGTTTTTTTATTTGTTAGTCAAACCGTTCATTAAAGCCGTCATTGTTTAAAGTATAAGTTGCTTGATAAGGGTCGTTTTTATTGGTTTTTTCAATCTCTTATTTTTCTGGGGCAGAATGAAAATTTTTTCTCCCAAAATTTCTTCACAATTATAAGTATCAACAGAACACCACTCTTTAAAAATTTGTTTTATTTTTTCTTTGTCTTCTTCAAACGAAAATGTTTTTATTTTATCAATATATATCCTTTTAAATTTTTCATAAACAACTTCTTTTGAATAACAGCGATTAAAAGAATCAAAAGTGCTACGTAATGAAAAAAATATGGCAAAAGATAATATCCAAGTTGCTTTTCCTTATAAATTGCCTGATGGGGACAAAAATCTAATAAATTATAAAAATAGCCAATAAAATCAAAGTCGGTAGTAAAAATCTTTTTATATCTCTAAATTATTTCTATTGCCGTTTTTATCTTCTTATTATTTACTAGTTCAGTGATATAATTTATATTAGTTTGTCTATCTAAAGGATAAAAAAAATAAGCTAGTTGATATTTTTTTTGAAAATAAAAATATCGATTTAAAGCAAAACTCAAAAAAAACAAAAAAACTAATATAATTGGCAACAATAAAAGAAATTTATTTTTTCGATTTTAAAAATTAACTTCAATTGCTTCTTTTTCTTTATAACCATAGGCTAAAAGGGCAAAGAAAAAAATGAAGAAAAAAAGTTATTGTAAATATAACTAAAACTAAAAACTATCGTTAAATATATGATTAGTAAAAAAATTTTTTTATTATTTTCATAGATCTTTTTAATAATTAAAATGAAAAAAATAATAAAAAAGCCACAACTCCTCCCTCTATTAAAATCTCAAGAAAAATATTATGGGTCTTGCTAGTAAAAAAACCTATCCGCGGATATTTAAGTGAAACGTCACAAAAATTATGAAAGCCGATTCCCATTGGTTGATTGATAATGGTTTTTAAAGTTACATAAAAGTAAATAAATCTTTGTTAAATTAGACGATTAGAACTAAAACTTTTTATTGAAAAAAAATTACGGTTGCTATAATAGAAGTAAAAAAATGATTAAATTTATTGCTTTATTTTTTTCTTTAATATTTATAAAAAATTTTTTATAAAAGAAGAATAAAATTAAGCCAAATGATAAAAAAAGCAAGACACCCGTTTCTGTTAAAAGAAATTAAATAAAAAGGTATAAAAATTAATAAAAACAAAAAAATTCTTTTAAATAAAAAAATATAAAATCACCAAACCCAAATAAGATCCCAAATGATTGTTGCTTTTATAGAAAGGAAAAAAAGATTATACTCAGTAAGATTTAGTTGTTTTGCTAACTGATGATTGTTGAAATAACTTATTATAAAGAAAAAAATAAAAAATAAAGGAATTCTTTTAATCACCCAATCAATAATCGTATTAATTAAAGGCTCGTTGTTATAAAAGAAAGTAAAAATTAATATTAAGTTTAAGCAATAAATCAGTCCCTCAATCGAAAACGCTTTATTAAATAAATAAAAAAATTGCTGAAAAAATAAAAATTAAAAACATTCCATAAAAAATGGTTATCTTAGGAATAAAAAAATTTTTTTACTAAATAAGACCGACAAGATAAAAAAATTGAAGGAAGAAAGTTGAAAAAAACAGGATGTTTTGACTAACAGCCCCCAAGCCACTAATAGTAAATAATAAAATAAAATAAATATTAAAAAAGTATCTAATTCTTGACATTTTTTTCAAAATTAAATCACAATAATTATAAATATAATTTTAAAACACATCGATTAAAAAAAGGGGTTGTTTTTTATAAGAAAATCCGTTTTGTGGTCATTAGTTTTTATCTTATAGCTGTTTTTTTATTGCTGACCCCCTAAAAAAAGTTACGCCCTATACGAAGCAGGCACAAATCGTAAAATAGTTTCATGTGGTGGTTGTTCTAATGATACTTGGTTTTGTTCATGTGCGGGATGTCAGTATGATATTGCTGGAGGTGGGGCATGTCAACAAGCAAATAAAGATCAGTGTTTAGGTTGTACATTTCCATGTAGTATAGGATATCTCTATAGTAATTCACCTGCTACTGGTGTATGTTTTTCTTGTGGAGGAGGGCCTCCACCTCTACCTCCAACTCCAACCCAACTCTTTATCCAACAGTTGCTATCTCCGGCAACCTAAGAGAATATTTGGGGGCCTTGTGTTTTAATAATATTTCTACCAGCAATCTTTCTCTGAATATCAATCCCCAGTATTCAGCTGGTATCACCCCGACCTGTGGGATCACCCCGCCAACTGGGCAAACAAAATATTCTTATCGCTGTACCGTTGTTTTTGATAATCAGCGTGCTAAACCAACTCCTGTTCAAAACCTTTCTCTTTCTGCCTCAGCTTATGGTTATTCTTTTGGTTACTGGAGCAATCCCAATAACACTTGTACGGCAAATTACGATAATTTTCTAACAGTTAATGTTTCATCAGGTGGTTCAACGGTTTACAATAAAGACATCTATTTTTCCCTTACTACGCCTTGGATAAAACTAAAAGACAGTTCATTCTCTAAAATTGTTAGTTTAACTAATATTGTTCCTTTAAATATCACTCCGTATGACCTCGATGATAATGGTAACCGCTATTTTATCATTAATAATAGTAGTCATCCTCAAACGGATCCTGGTTTGGTAACTGCTACCTCAATTAATACTGGGACAGCTAATGTTTCATCTAAAAACTGGTGGGTGGCGAGTTATTCACGAATAGTATCGACTTCTCCCCAATTATTTTTAGAATATGTCCGGTCAAGAAAAGAATATCAGACTATTGCTGATTTATCCTCAATCACCAAAAACGGCCTTTATGTTTGGCAAGGCGATTTAACCTTAAATAATACCAATCTCAATCAGATTACCGCTTCAAATCTTGTTTTAATTGTCAACGGCAATCTGAGTATAAACGAAAATCAGTTTAATATTGGTAGTGACTATCGTAATACTTCAACCTCAAAAAAAATCGCTCTTTTATCAACCGGCGCGATTAATTTTCCCAACACCACTCAATGTGCCGCTGGTATCTTTATCGGTCAAACAATCGATACTGGGTCAAATGATAATCAAGGTCTAAAAATCAAAGGTAATTTAGTGGCGTTTAGTTCTTTTAACAACCAAAGAAAATGGTCTGATAAATCAAAACCGGTGGTATTTATTGTCTTTCAATCCCAAATATACTTAGATTTATTACCCTATTTATCAGTTTACAAATATGACTGGCAACAGTTATAATGGTAATATGAAAAAAGGACAGGTTTTACTTATTGTTATAATGCTTTTGGCAACGGCCTTAACGGTAGCTCTCACTGCCACCTATAAATCAGTCACTGAAACCCAACTTTCTAAACTTGAAGAGGAAAACCAAAAGGCTCTCGCTGCCGCAGAAGCTGGGATTGAAAAAGCCCTACAATCAAAACAACAAGGTACTTTTACTTTTGACTCCTTGGGTCTTTCTAATTTATCAGGTATCGATACTTCTCAAAGCTCAGTTGAAATTAGCAACCAAGGAAACGCCGCTTTTATTACTCCTCTTTTACAAAAAGATGAACAATACACGTTTTATTTAGCTAATTATAACGCCCAAAATAAAACATTAGGCTCAAATTCAACTGCCCAAGATATTAATCTTTGTTTTGGTTCTTCTTCTTTTAATCCGGCTTTGGAAATTACGTTAGTTAAAAGTGATTCTTCGGTTAAAAGATACGCGGTTAATCCTCAAGGTCAAACTATTATTCAAAATGCCCCCTCTTCTTCTTCAGTAACCAACTGCCCACCAAACAACCCCTCATTTACCAATCAATATCTTATTCCTGCTTCTTATATTGGCAACAACACCCAACTTCTTATTGTTCGAGTAATAAGTAACCAAAATGGATCAACAAGGATTGGTTTTAAGGCAACCAATCCCTTCCCCCTTCAAGGCTCAACCATCATCTCAACCGCCAAAACACAAGCTGGGGTGGAAAAAAAGGTCCAACTTTTTCAATCATACCCTCAAATCCCCGCCGAGTTTTTTGTCACTAGTTTTTAAAAATTTAAAGTTCCTCAAGCTTTTCTTTTTTCTCTGATGAAGGATTAACTAAGTGTAAAAAGCGTTCGGTGGAAGATAGGCGACGATGACCAACAATTTTGGCCACATAATCAATTGAAACTCCTTTTTGTAGTTGATAAGCAATAAAAGTGCTTCTAAAGTCGTTAACGGTGGCGTCCTTTATCCCAACCTCATCAAAACATCGATCAATAATTTGACGAATGTTTCTTATAAGAAGGGGTTTGTGGTTTCTGGTAATAAAAAGATAATGAATTTCTGATTTTGGTCTTACCTTTAAATAATCATCAATTGCTTTTTTTGCCGATTTACTTAAAGGAATAACTCTTTCTGGTGATTTGCTATAACTGCGAACGACAATCTCCGAATCTTTTACGTCCTCAAGCTTAAGATTGGCCAGCTCCCCAATTTTCATCCCCGTTTGAAGAAGAATTTCCACTAATGCATAAGTTCTTGGGTCTTTTTTGGCCACATCACGAATGGCGCGGTATTCAAGAGGAGAAAAGATTCTTGGTGTTGGTTGGCTATATTTGGGATGAGTAACTTCCAACGCTGGATTAAAATTAATCACTTTTTCGTTTTTTAAAAATCTAAAAAAAGTCCGAATAGAATTTAACTTTCTTGAGGTTGATTTTTTGGTGTAATTTTCCGAAAGTAGCTTTTGAATAAAACCTTCAATATCTTCTTTTTTAATCTCCCTAACATCAACCACCTCCTTCGTAATCAAATACCCACTAAACTGTTCCAAATCTTTTTTATAAGCAACGCAGGTAAACTGGGATTTTTTTTGGACAATAAGATAGTCAATAAACTTTTTTACCCAAAAAGAAAGGCTATAATTCTCCATATTACCCTATAATATACCAAAAAAAGTCAAAAAATACAAATTGTTTTTTTAAAATTTTTCTGTTAAAATATATTTCTACCCTCAAAAAAGGAGGAAAAAAACGATGAAAAAAAAAGAGAGTAACCTAATGGCCAAACTTTTAACCAAAACTCCCCCAAAAAGAATTAAAAAAGGCGAAGAGGTAAAAGCAAAGATTGTTTCTTTATCAAAAAAACGGGCTCTTTTTGATATTGGGGGAAAAACATTTGCCGTTTTGGGAGAAAAGGAACTTCCCCAACTTTCCTTATACTTTCCCTATCTTAAAGAAGGCGATGAAATAAAAGTCACTGTTGTCGCCGAAGAATCAAGAAATGGTTTTCCCGTTGTTTCTTTACAAAAGTTTTTCAATAAAGGAAAATGGGAAATTTTGGCCGAGAAAAAAGAAAAAGAGGAACCAATTGAAGTCATTTGTGGTGAGTATGGAAAAGGAGGGGTTTTTGTTGACTTTATGGGAATTCGCGGTGTTATTCCTACCATTCAACTTGCCGAACCTTATATCAACGAACCAGAAAAATTAGAAGGCCAGCGGATTAAGGTTAAAATTTTAGAGGTCAATAAAGCAAAAAATAGACTGGTTGTTTCTCAAAAAGCAGCAGCCAAAGGTACTTCTCAAAAAGAATTAAAAGAGCGATTTGAAAAAATAAAAGTGGGCGAAAAATACCAAGCCAAGGTTTTAAGTGTCTCTGAGTTTGGCATTTTTTGTGAGGTTAATGGGGTTGAGGGCTTAGTTCATATTTCAGAAATCTCTTGGGAAAAAGTCACCGATCCTTCTTCTTATGCTTCTTCGGGACAAACTATTGATGTTATTGTGGTTGAAAAAAATGAAAAAGATTTAAAACTCAATCTTTCCATAAAACGACTCACCCCTGATCCTTGGCAAAAAATTGAAGAAAAATACCCCAAAGACAAATTAATTGAAGGTGAGGTGATAAGAAAAGAAAAGTACGGCTATTTTGTTAGATTAGAAGCAGGAATTGAGGGACTAATTCATATAAGCAAACTCAAAGGTGATGAGAAGATAAAAATTGGAGAAAAAATCCAAATCTACATTGAGAGAGTTAACAAAAAAACCCGCCGTTTAAGCTTAGTTTTACCACCAACAAAAAAACCTGTTCTTTATCGATAATCTTTTAAAACTAATTTTGGCTAATTGCTTTTATCATTTTTTCTCTAAAATCAGCATCTTTTTTCAAAAGCTCTTTTACCTCTTCCTTTCCATGACCGACCACTTTTTCTTCAAACTTTAAAAATGAACCACTTCTTACTAAAATCCTCTTTTCCAAAGCAACATCAACGATAGCCTCTTGTTTATCAACTCCATTTTGGGTGATAACAATCTCTGCCTCCCGAAAAGGTGGAGCCACTTTGTTTTTGACAACTTTTACCTTGATTCTTGCCCCATAAACTTGGTTGTTCTTCTTTAACGTCTCAATCTTTCGAACATCCATCCTCACTGAAGCATAAAACTTTAAAGCCAAACCACCAGGGGTTGTTTCTGGATTACCAAACATCACCCCCACCTTTAATCTAATTTGGTTGGTAAAGATAATGATTGTTTTTGATTTAGAAACCACCGCCGTTAACTTTCGCAAGGCTTGAGACATAAGCCGAGCTTGAAGACCAATCTGCGCCTCACCCATCTCTCCCTCAATCTCCGTCTTGGGCACCAAAGCGGCAACCGAATCAACCACAATCAAATCCACCGCTCCTGAACGAACTAAAGTTTCAACAATCTCAAGGGCTTGCTCGCCAGTATCTGGCTGAGAGACTAAAAGATCATCTAAATTAACTCCCAAAGCCTTGGCCCAAGATGGGTCCAAAGCATGCTCGGCATCAACAAAAGCCGCCACTCCGCCTTCTTTTTGCGCTTGGGCGATGGTGGAAAGACAAAGAGTGGTTTTTCCTGATGATTCTGGGCCAAAGATTTCAATAATTCTTCCTTTTGGTAAACCACCAATCCCCAAAGCTAAATCCAAAGGCAAAATTCCAGTTTTTAAAAACTCAACCGCCATCTTTGGTGCCTCTCCCAAACGCATAATCGCTCCTTTGCCAAACTGTTTTTGAATCTGCTCAATGGCAAAATTAATTGCTTGTTTTTTGTTTTGATCGATAGTTTTCATAGGTTTTTGTTAATAAATTTTTAATTTTTAAACTTTATAAATTTTTCCTGTCTTTGTCAATAGTTTTTAGGCTACAAAAAATAAATCAAACCAATAACCATTGCTCCCCAAAGACCAATAGTAAAAATAAGAGGAAGATCAGTGGTAATTATTTTTTCTGGTCTTTCTCCCTCATACTTTTCATAAAGAAGTTGAGCATAACGAGCCACTCCATAAGCCACAAGGGGAATAGTAATCATCATCCATTTTCTTGCTTCAAATTCTGGATAAATGCTAATTACCAATCGGTGAAAAAAACCCTCAAAAGGTGGTAGTTTTTCCACGTAGGTGTAAGTGGCATAGGCAATGATGGTGGCGGTCCCAAAAGTATAGGTTAAAAAGTCTAAAAAATGTTCATTATAGCGATATAAAGCTTCTCTTGCCTCCTTACCAAAAGAAGAAAGCTCAGCATGTCTTTTCACTGAAGCCATAAACAAAGAACCAAAAAAGATTGTTAAAAAAAGCCAAACTGGAATATGATAGCCAGTGGCCACCTTTCCGGCAAAGGCTCGAATAACAAAAGAAAAAGAAATGGTAAAAATATCAATCACCGGCTTTTTCTTTAAAGTAAGCGAATAAAAAAAATGAAGAAGAAGAAATAAAAAACTTAATAAAAAAAAGGAAAGCGAAAAAAAAAGAGCAGCGATTAAAGAAACTAAGGTTAAAGTAAAAACCAAAAAAGTGGCTTGAGGAAGAGAAACTTTACCTGAGGCAATTGGCCGCATTTTTTTAAGCGGATGTTTTTTGTCATAAGGATAATCAATAATATCATTTAAAACATAAGAAGTTGATGATAAAAGACAAAAAATAAAAAAAGAGGCTATAGTTTTTAAAAAAAGATTGCCATCAAAAAGTTTTCCCGAAAAAATAATGGCGGTAAAAATTATTCCGTTTTTTATCCATTGATTGACTCGAAGAAGTTTAAGATATAAAAAAAACTTGTTTTTTTCCATTTATTATTGAATTATAAAACATTTTTTGCTAAAATGCTATTTTATTATGAAGATATTAGACGATAAAAATCAAATTATTAAACTTCAAGGTGATGAAAAAGTAATTCAATCAGTTTATTCCTTAGATAAACAAATTGAGCAAAGCTACTATCAAGCAAAGAAAATAAACTTTCCAAAAAAATACTTGAAATTAGAAAATATTGTCGTTGGTGGGATGGGTGGATCACGTTTTCCCGCCTTAATTGTTTACCATCTTTTTAAAGACCAATTAAAAAAACCAATTATTGTAAACGATAACTATAATCTGCCTGCTTTTTTGAATAAAAAAACCCTCTTTCTTGCCTCCTCTTATTCCGGAACAACAGAAGAAGTTTTAACAATGTTAGAGGAAGCAAAAAATAAAAAAGCATTAATCTCTGGAATTACTGCTGGCGGCGCACTAGCTAAAACCCTTACTGAGTTAAAAGTCCCTTTTTATAAATTTAATCCTGTTTTTAACCCCTCTAATCAACCGCGGATTGGTTTTGGTTATGCGGTTGGTGGGTTGATGGGACTTTTTGAAGCGCTTGGAGTTTTAAATCTTTCTAAAAAAGAATTTGATCAGGCGCTTGTTTTTCTTAAAAAAACAATAAAAAATTTTTCTATTGAAACTCCTTTTGAAAAAAACGAGGCTAAAAAATTAGCCTCTTTCTTATTTGAAAAATATCCTTTTTATATTGTCTCGGAGTTTTTAACTGGCGTTGGCAATGCAATTGCCAATCAAACCAATGAAACGGCCAAAGCAATTTCTGACTTTCGAGTGATTCCAGAGCTTAACCATCATCTGATGGAAGGATTAAAACATCCAGAAATTTTAAAAAAATTACTCATCTTTGTTTTCTTTAAATCAGACCTTTACTCTTTCCCAATTCAAAAACGATTTTTGATTACCAAAGAAGTGGTGGAAAAAAATAAGGTTAAGACTTTTGCTTACAAACTTTTGGGAAAAAATAAAATTGAGCAAGTCTTTGAGATGATGGCTTTAGGCAGTTTTTTTTCAATGTATCTTTCAGTTTTATACAAAGAAAATCCTGCTGCTATCCCATACGTTGATTATTTTAAAAAGAGGTTAAAGGAGATTTAGTCTAAAACTTCTTTAATTTGTACAACTTTACTTATTGACATAATTTTGTTTTTGTTATAAAATTGTTTTATGAAAAAAACCAATGTTTATCTTTTTCGTGATAATTTAGCTTCGTATT
>Ga0308398_1001873_pt1 | contig 10679 bp, 10 predicted proteins | sample Hotspr20SampleT9_FD_202360 | JGI IMG/M metagenome (GOLD analysis project Ga0308398, IMG submission 202360) | Hot spring phototrophic mat microbial communities from Mushroom Spring, Yellowstone National Park, Wyoming, United States - 20051001_T9 ...
TCATGCCATCGCTCTCGACTTGGAACAAGCCGACGACGTCGCCTCGGCTGAGCAGCTCATAGATCGCCGGGTCGGAGAGCGGGATATCGTCAATGCATAACCTCATGCCGTGGCGTCTGGCGATCAGATCGAGGCATAGCCGGATGGTGCGCAGCTGTGACAAGCCAAGATAGTCCATCTTCAGGACGTTGAGCTTGTCCAAAGCGGACATGTCATATTGCGTCACGCGCTGGATGCTGGGGGCGATCTGCTTCCCCTTGGGCCGCTGCACAGGTAGGAACTCCTCAAGGGGACAAGCAGAGATGGCGATGCCGGCAGCATGCGTGCTCTCGGCCCGCAGGACTCCCTCAAGGGCGAGCGCCGTCCGATGGAGTTCTGGGATCTCGCTGCTGATGCGGGTATAGCGCTCGTCGGCCTCCATTTGCTTGAGTGTGAGACGGCTGGGTGGGGGTGGGACGACCTCAGCAAGCTGTGCAACAGTTGGGATGGGCAGGCCGAGGATGCGACCAGCAGCGCGAATGGCAGCGCGTGCGCCGAGGGTCTGGATGGTCACAATCTGGGCAACCCGATCTTGGCCGTAGCGCGCGACGGTGTAGTCAGCGACCAGCTCGCGCTGGTCATCCGGGAAGTCTATGTCGATGTCCGGCATGTTGACGCGCTGCGGGTTCAAAAACCGCTCGAAGTACAGCTCGTTCGTGACCGGCTCGATGCGCGTCAATCCAAGCGCGTAGCATGCCATGCTGCCGGCGGCGCTGCCGCGCACATTCCAAAGGACGCGGTTTTGGCGGCAGAAGCGGATGATGTCCCACACGATGAGCATGTAGCGGGCGAAGCCCAAGCGCGTGATGGTGTCAATCTCGTAGCGCAGGCGCTCTCGCAGCCGGTCCGGGTCGAGCGCGGGAAATCGTGGTGCGCCGGCTGAGTCGACCGTCAGGTAGTCCTCATCGCCCCCTTGTCCCTTGAAGATGACGCAATCCTCTGGTCGCGGGGGGCGTTGCAAGGCACGCCAAGCGCCCGGCGAGGACGGGATGCCGTAGCGCGCCTCAAAGCCAATTTGACATAGATATTCAAAGTACGCTTCTTCGTCAGCGAAATCGCTTGGCGTGGCAAACCTCGGCAGCGCTTGGGATTTCGCGATCACATCGCCCTCACAGCGTTCAGCGACGACCAGCGTGTTGTGGATAGCCTCTGGGAACTCGGCGAAGATCGCCAGCATCTCGCTTGGAGATTTGAGATAGAACGACGAGTCAGGGAAGCGCAGGCGCTTGGGGTCGCTGATCAACGAGTTCTTCTGCAAACAGAGCATGATGTCATGATAGTGGGCGTCCTCCGGTGCAGCGTAGTGAGCGTCATTGGTTGCGAGCAACGGCAACCCATACTTTCGCGCCAGCTCGACCAAGCGTCGGTTGAGGGCGCGGTAATCCAAGCCGCTGTGCTCCTGAAGCTCGACGTACAAGCGGTCGCCGAAGACGTCGAGATACCACTTGAGGCGTTCCTCGGCCTCGTCGTATCGCTCCTGCAAGATGAGGTTGGGGACTTCTGACTTCGGGCAGCCAGTGGTACAGATCAGGCCGCTATTGTGGGCTGCGAGCAAGTTGTGGTCGATGCGGGGGTGATAGTAGAAGCCCTCGGTGTTGGCAATGCTGCAGAGCTTGACAAGGTTCTTGTAGCCATCCTTGTTCATGGCGAGCAGCAGGAGGTGAAGGGCAGACTTGTCATGACTGGTCCGCTCGTCGATTGAGCGGCAGATGTAGAGCTCGCTGCCGATGATCGGCTTTATTCGGTGAGTTTGGCAGGCATGGTAGTGGGCAATGGCGCCGTGCATCCCACCGTGATCGGTCAAGGCGAGCGCTGGACAACCGATTGCCGCTGCCCGTTGTGCCAGTGTCTCTGGCACGTTCAAGCCGTCGAGGAATGAGTAGGCCGAATGAACGTGCAGGTGGACGAAGGGCATGTGGGTATTATAGCGAGGGGCCAGGGCTATAATGAAGAAAATGTTCGGGCAAAAACGGGTGCTGCCGATCGCGCTGGCGCGCGTGCACGCGCGTTTGGCATGTCGTTATGCGCGCAAGGGATTACGTGATGAGTTTCTGCACAGCTTGAGGATCGCAAAGAGGATATTTGACGCCCACTCCGACTCTAAGTCGTTATATGAATTATACAGAGAAATTGCTTATATATATCTAGAATCAGGTAAACATGGATTATCTTATTCTTACATAGCAAAAGCAATACTAAAAGCACTAAACAAAGATTTCTACAGCAAAGCTGAATTAATGGATGATAAAACCTTATTTATCTTCAGCGGTGTGCAGGCAAAGCGCTATCCGAAAGAGAGGGCAAGGATGGTCTTGCCCAAAATTATCGCGTCCTACCAAAAGATGCAAGCGAAAAATAAGGCGGAGCAAATAAAAATAAAAAGAGGTTTATATTATGCATTGATATATAAAGGTATAATGGAGTATGATGAGCATCGCTACTCCGAAGCAAAGGAAACTTTTTTAAAGTCAGCAAGCATAGCAAATAGAAACCAAAAATATATACCATATTATTACCTAGGTATTATTCACACTAATTTAGAAGATTTCAAGACAGCGAGGGATTACTTGAAACACGGGTCGCGCTACACGTCAAACGTGGCGCTATATGGCTACGGCCAAGCAGCGCTCGCCAAGGTCGAATTCTGCATGGGCGAAGGCGAACGGGCGCTGCGGCGGGCATTTAATGTGCTGGGTCAGTTGAGGAATACGACAGCTTGGGAAGCGCGCGCTGAGCTGGCTCTGATTTGCGGCGACATCTTGCTGTACACAAAGAAGGGCGCATGGGCCGAGAGTTTCTACAATAACGCGAGAGGCTGGGCGCGCAAAGGGACGCAGCCCTACTTGATGATGCTCGCCGCGACGAGGTTGGGTTACCTGTATGCGCTGAACGAACGCTTCAGCGAGGCGCTGGCGATGTACGAGGAAGCCTATCAGCACGCGCCCGACCACTATCACCAGGCGTTGATCGCTAGCATCATCGGCGTGACCAACATCAAGAACGGCGACATCGCGCATGGGCTGGGCTATATCGGACAAGCCGAGGCGTTGCGTTCGAGTTTGAAGACGGGCGAGAAGGAGCAGGTTGACCTCAACATCGCCGAGGCATACCTGTGCGCGCAGGAGGAGGAAAAGGCAATTTCTTATTTGAATAACATCCTAGAGGTGAGTGTGGAACCTGCCGTCCTCGCCCGCGCCTACGAGCTGCTCAGCTATGCCTGCCGTGCTCGCGAGTTCCACGAGCAGGCCTCCGTTTATGCCAAAAAGTCCTTTGAAAACTACATCACTGCCGGCTATCGCAGCGAGGCTGCTCGTGTAGCCCTCACGCTTGATGAACCCACCCAAGGGGAATACCGCGACTTAGCCAAGCGCTTGACAAAGCTCGACGCATGCATATTGCGCAAGCGCTCGCGAAACCGCACCAATTCGCCGCTTCAATACCTAACGCATTACTGAAAGAAAGACTCAAACAGCGGGATCTTCTGGCGAGCAAAGAGGACCGCGTCGCAGGCATCGTACTGCAATGGGCGGTCGTCAGGTTGCTTGACGAGCTGCTTCAAGATCTTCGCCGGCAGGAGCGCCAGCCACTGGATGACGAAGGGCAGTGGCGCATCGTCAAGCTTGGCGCGCTGGAGGAAGATCTCGGCTGGGAGCGGATAGACCAAGAAGCCCACAATGCTCGCGCCATCCGGCGACCTTACCTGCCGCTGGTGCATGTCGGCGATATGTGCACATTGGGCAATCCATTCCGTATCGCTGATTGTCTCATCAATATATAAGTCGTACCAGCGAAATGAATCCATAAATTTATCAAATGAAATTGGAAATTTATACAAAAATGACAATTGGCTCCGCTGGTGAAAGAACAAGTGACGACAGCTTGGGATAAGCAGGAAACCACTCATATAGATATCATACTACAGGAGCGGATCGTATAATGTGGCTCGTCTCGCGGCACGCCTCCAGCAGCTTCAGCCTAAACTGATCGACGTGGAGTCCCGCGGCGGCTATGAGCACACGCAGCTCGCAGCTTGTCGTGAGGCGATGCCTTGCCGATGCGAGAAAGCGGTTGGGCAGTGGAGAAGTATCTTTAAAGTAGGGGAAATTTGAGGTTTTAGAGATCGCCTATGAAGAGATATATATTGTTTTTGATTTTCGCTGTGTTACTCGCTGCTCAGAGCAGCCTATGTACCCAAAGCGCAGGCGTGGAACTTACAGTGACCACACCCTTTCTGAACGTGCGGGAAGGCCCTAGCATAGGCAACGCAATCATCGGCCAGCTGACCTGTGGGCAGAAGGTGATGGCCGACGCCAAAACTGCTGATGGCGCCTGGCATTGCATTAATTACAACGGCCAATCGGGCTTTGTCTTCGCGCAATTTGCGGTACCCGGCGGCAGCTGCCAGTCAGGTGCACCGGCAACTGCTCCTGCGCCGGCTGGCATCAACGTCGCAGTCACTTCGGATCTCCTCAACGTGCGCAGCGGCCCCAGCCTGAACGAGGCAATTCTGGGCTGGTTGCGGCGTGGCGACGTGGTGCAGGCAACGGCGCGCACCGCCGATGGTCTTTGGTTACAAATCCTGTATAACAACCGCCTGGCGTTTGTCTTCGCCCAGTACACTACGTTTGGAGGCGCGTCCACTGGGTTGGCCCCCGCGCCCTAGCGAGGACTGGATCTTCGAACTGGGTGGGCACATAGGCAGCACCACTGTATTTAACCAGATGCGCGACATCGGCATGACCTGGGTGAAGTTCCAGACCCAGGATACGGATATTCCTGGGCGGATCGCGGCGGCCAAAGCCGCTGGTCTCAAGGTGTTGATCGGTGCAGTGGGCGAGCGCGCGCGGGCGGCGGATCCTAACTATCACCGCGAGTTCGCAGCCTACCTGGCTGACCTCGTTCGACAGGGCGCTGACGCAATCGAGGTGTGGAACGTGCCCAACCTGGACCGCGAGTATGGGGCCCTGGTAATGGTCAAGTGAACCCAGAGAACTACGTCAACATGTTGCGCGAGGCTTACCTTGCCATTAAGTCGGCCAATCCCAACGTCCTGGTGATCAGCGCAGCCATGGCACCCACCGGCTACTTTGGCGGCAATTGCACCAACGTCGGCTGCGACGACGTGCCGTTCCTCCGACGGATGGCGGCTGCGGGCGCGGCGCAGTGGATGGATTGCATCGGCGCACACCACAACGGCACGATGGTTGGCCCGGACCAGACCAGCGGCGCGCCGGTCGTCAGCAGTGATCACCATCAGTGGACAGTATTCACGACGTTAGCACTGATCTGTAGAAGTTAAATTTTATAAAATTTTTATTTAATAAATTATCATACTTTTTGATTTGCTGTCCATCCTTAATAGTTCAATTAACCTCGAATCTCTAAGTTCATCCTTGATTAAGTCAATATTAGATAATATTACTTTTCTCGCCAATCTCAGCTTATTTTCATCTTTAATAAAATATTCTGAGATTTTTTTGTAATTATTTTTTATTATATCTATTAATTCTGCTATTAATTCATATTTTATTTCTTCGTACGGCAAGTTATTACTTTCTATTTTATTTAAATATAAATTTAACTTTATTTCTTCGTTTATTGTGTATCTATATAAATTTTCAATAATTTTAATTCTTGTTTCTGTGTATAATTTAAGCTCTTTTTCTTCCTTTATATGACTTCTAAAATCTACTACTGTATAGTCCCAATTCCTTAAAATGTTGTAATATAGATATAATCCAATGTGATTTGATTTTAAAAACATATGTTCTTCTCTAATATATTCCCCGTTCATATGCCAACTATTTATAATTTTTCTGTAATCTCCTTTAAAGTTACAATTAAAATTTAATCCTGCATTTCTTTTTAATATATCCTCTATAAAATTATATATTTTATATGAAATAATTTTTGGATTAGAATATATTCTAGCTTGATCTATAAGCAATATTATCTTATTAAAATATTCTATTTTACCATATATATTTTCTATTTTTTCCTCTACATGTTCAGTTTTTAATTCTTCGTCTGTTGTTATAACACAGCAATATGGAAAATCAATTCTTTTATTAATATATATGGCCAGCAATATATCTTTAATTCTTAAATCATCGGCCTGCTTTTCTAGCCATGATTCTACTTTTTCTTTTTCTTTTAACATTAAGTTAAAAATTATATCCTTAATTTCACTCCCAATATAAGGTATGTTATCTATTCTTAATCCAATTGATATATACTTGCTAAATATTTTCATTAACAAATCCCTTTCATTTATTGTTATATTATATAAAGTTATAATATAGCTTATATAATCTTTCACTAAATTGTAGTCAATTTTTTCTACTTTATCCATATTGAAATTTATTATATTGATATGTCTTTCGTCTAATTTAAATAAGTTTTGTTCTAATGTATTAAGTAATCCTTGTAAAGACTTCGAATTTCTAAATAAATCTAAAGATAAGTTAAGCTTCTTTTCTGAATATATTGCGGAGAGTTCTCGTTTTTTACTCAAATCGTTAAATGCCTTCAACGATAAGTACAACAGCATTGCTGCACCCTTCGTCCCCTCTGACCAACTCAGCGCAGCAAGCGCTTCCTGAATGCGATTCCTCAAGTCACTATCCGACTCTAATTCTATCGGCCCAACTAACCCACAAATCGGGTGCGTAAAACCATGCCTCTCAATATACTGTTCTGGCAATTCCCACGGAAATCGCACATCATCATACTCAAATGAGCCATATAAAGATGTCCTCGGCCCATAATCCCCCTTCAACATCTCCGTCAAAATCAGACGATCCGCCTCCGCGTCAAGCTGACCCCGGTAAATCAGCCATCGCACCGGGCGATATGACACCTTCGCCATCAGGTCATGCGCCGGCCACAAGCTCGCCGCCAGATACGCCGCCTCCGCGCTGCCAGCCGCCAACAGCTGGTCCAGCCAGTGGTGATAAACATCCTCCCGCCACGGTCGATCATTCATGCACGTCCAGACCAAGATGGCATGCGGAATGATGGTGTCCTCGACCGGATCACCAGTGATCACGAAGCCATCGAAGGCGTTCGCAGGGACGACCTCCCCGCGCCCTCCCCACGCATCTACGTACTCCTTGGTCCTCTCAATGAAATGCATCGTGTTTCGCCCTAGCGCAGCTTCCAACAGCCATGCGATGAGCCGCTCGCCCTTGGCACTTGGCTCCTCCAGCCAGCGCTCTGCAAAATACCGCGTCAGCGCCCCCGGTCTGTGTGCGGTATCAAATCCCAGCTCGTCAGTTGTCATACACGTGCTCACTCGGAGTTATTTTAACGTGAGTTCAGATTAACCCCGCCTTATGCGGAGACGCAGAGATTCTACATGTCGCAGTTCTCACAGCGAGCGGGCGTAATAAAATCACTGAGTCAATTTGTGCGTGGTACATGCTTCTCGCACCCAAGTTGATGTATGCAATTCCCTAGGAGTTCCCCTACTAGGCAGCCAGACATGCTTTCTCCTGCGTTCTCCGCGTGAGAATCGCTGAGTTATGTAGATCCAACTAGCCATTTGCATGCTAACTAGACAGCGGGAAAGAGGTACTGCCTACCATTTCTTGCGTTAAATTATCGCTGTGACTGAGCGAGGTAAAAATCCCACTCAAGCGACTGAGTGCTCTTATTGCCCGTTTGCAGGCAGAATCTGCGAGCGGAGCACGCCCGCCGAGAAGATCGAATTGAGGCGTCGATTGGGATTGAAAGCCACCCAGTAGCGACGGGCATCGGAAGAAGCGAATAAGACAAGAAGCCACGCGGCGGACAGCCTGGGACCACGGGCCGAACCTTACAAGCGGTGGCTAAACCTGACCAGGTGCATTTGCCAGCGCGTTGCGCTGTGTGTGGGCGGGTCATCTCAATCGCACGAGGTGGTGGGCAAGCGAGATGTGCCGTTGGCAGTGACCGAACATCGGTTGGGGGAAATCACATGCTGGCGCAGCGCAGCGTATACCCGGCTGATGTGATAGGCAGCGTGCAGTCGTGCGGGTGCTGGTCACCCAGTTGTCGGTGGGTCAAATGCCGCTGGAGCAGACTGCTGCTTGTTCGAGGGTTTGTTTGGATAACAGTACTGGAACAGGGGTATGAACTGGCAGCGGCGGTGGAAGTAGCTAAGGTGGAGCGGTTGAAGCGAGCGGAGGTGGCCCATTTTGATGAGAAGGGGCAAAGGGTAGCGGGGCGACTGTGCTGGCTGCACACCGCGAGCAATACCCATCTGTTTGTGCATCCCAGGCACGGGGGCGATGCCTTGCGCAGCGCTGCGTCGGACGAGCGATGCATGATTGCCTGTCGGCCTACTACCGGTTTGAGGACATGGAGCGTGCCTGGCGCACATCCTGCGCGAACTGCGTGGAGCAATGGGCAGGGGTGATGCATGCCTTCCTGTGTATGAACAGGCGCAGCCCTTGTGAGGGGAGGCGGTTGTGGCGGCCAGGAATCGCTTCGTGAGTGAGGCGGGAGCCGCTGCCTGAACAGCAGGCAGGCCGAGGACGACCCAGAAGCACAGCGGGGCGCAATTTGCTGAAGGCGCATGAGGAAGCCATTGCACTGGTGGGAGGTGTTCCCTTCACCAATAACCAGGCTGAACGAGACCTCACAGAAAGTGAGCGGCTGTTTTCGCACTGACCAGGGGGTAGCGGTGTATGCCCGCCTGCAGGCAGTGATCTCTACTTGTCACAAACAAACGTCTTCGCCACGCTGCGCGACCTCTTCGCCCGCCAGCGTACTTGCAGGCGGCTACTCGGATGTATCACCGCTTCCGAGCAAGCCATCATGAATGAGTCGCTGCTGAAGCAGGCAGGGCTGGTTGAAGAAGAGTTCATCGCGGTGGACGCGACTGGGTTTCAACCGACGAACACCAGCCCCTACGTTCAAACGCGACGTGGCAAGCCATTTAGAGAAAGAGGAGGAGATATGCTGTGGGCGTCAGCAGTGAAATGATTGTGCATGGTGTTGGGCCGAGTTCTGTCGACGCTAGTGCAAGTCGCTCCGATGAGCGCTGTCAGCCAGTCTGGGTGACGCTGGCTGACAGCGGCTTTGACAGCGCCAAGATTGGCCCGCGCGACATCATCCCGCCGCTTCGGCGAGGTGGTGATCTGGCGCAGCAGAGTTGGCATCGCAAGCTCGTTTATTTGGTCAGCGTTGGAAGGACGGGAGTGTTCACTAAACGCAAATTCTGCGTTCAGTCAAGCGTGCCTGTTAGAACGGCGAGAGCCGGGTGATCTACAACGCACATCGCTAACTACATCTCCATCCAGTCAGGTTTTCAACTGAGCAAGACTTGTTTGGTTGTCAGCACAAGTTATCTTGACCTCTTGTCAGTCCGAACTGACGTTAAAATAGCTCTATGGCGGAGAGTTTCCAGATTGTAGATCGTCGTTGGGAAAGCCTCTCGTTGGAGGAGGCGCGCTTGATCATTCAAGAGCGCTTAAAAGAGTTAAGAAACGCGGAGGGAGGAAAAATTCAAAGACAAATTAAAAAGGCTGTTGTTTTAAGCGAAATATCTCAGTTATACTGGTTAATAGGAGAAAGAGAAAGATCTATCTATTACCAGATTAGGTCTGTAAAATTACACAATAATATTAATATTAAGTTAGGTTACGAGCGCTCTATCATCGCTTCCGACGAAGCATTCAGGCTTATTAAGATGTACTGGGCAATGGAGAAGCATGAAGAGGTATTGAAAGCGGCGCGCGAGTGGATGGGGGTGTTGAGCAAGGGGTTCACAGCGATGCCCAAGCACAGCGCAAAAGCGTGGACCTTGGGTGTCTGCGCCTACGGCTTAGGCGGCCTGTTGATAGCGCTATACAGTGATACACAAACAGAACACGAGTGCTTGCAGCTTGGGCAAGAAATCCGTACGATGGGCAATGAGATGATAAGAATAAATGAGATACAATATAGCTAGTTTTTGTATTTTTATATTATAATTTATTACTAGTCGCGTGGTTCATGCTATATACTCTCTCTATCGCGGTCAGGAGGTCCTATACTTAGGTGGTGATGTCGTTACGCAGGTGTTGCATCCTACTGCTATCCACTCCCCCGGCGTGTTTTTTACTTAATATAATTACATACTAATGCCTTGTTGCTGAAGGTTTTTTCTAGTCATTTCGCGGCTCTTGACCAGCTTAAGGCGTTTGCGGCGCCGTTCGATAATGGACGGCGGCTCGTAGAAGCGCCGGCGGTTGGCCTCGACGATAACACCTTCTCGGCGCACAGCGCGCTCGAAGCGTTTAATCAGCTCCGACAAGGGCTCACCTTCGCGGGAGACGATATGGGCCATAGGTACTATTATATGCGGTCGGTCGAGGCTGAATAATAGTAATCATGGTGCATCAGTACAACAGCGCGATTGACCTCGCCAAACAGCATCAGCGCGGTTTGCTGGTGGAATCCGGCCCTGGTACTGGGAAGACGACAGCGGTTGTTCTGCGTGCTCACCTGTTGCGGGAGCGAGTTGAGAATCCGAGCAACGTGCTTATCACGACCTTTTCCCGTGCGGCAGCGGAGCGCGCTCAACTGGTTTACTATACCATCTTTAAGACAGAGCATCCTGGTCAATTTTCTACAATTTCAAAGGCAAGCTGCCAAGAAGTGCTAAGATATATAAA
>Ga0308398_1001886_pt1 | contig 10621 bp, 10 predicted proteins | sample Hotspr20SampleT9_FD_202360 | JGI IMG/M metagenome (GOLD analysis project Ga0308398, IMG submission 202360) | Hot spring phototrophic mat microbial communities from Mushroom Spring, Yellowstone National Park, Wyoming, United States - 20051001_T9 ...
GTGGGGGTGTCTGTATTTCGTCGCCAAAACGACGCATGGATTTTGCATGATGTGCTTTCGTTAGAACAGCCGCTTACGATTGAATCACTCAATCTCTCACTTCCGCTTGCTGAACTTTATCGTGATGTGATGTTTGCTTAGTCATCATTGCAAGCGTTCAGCCGTGCGTGCTTTCAATCGGTGGTTGCGGAAAAGTTGGACGGCAGTGCCGAAGGGGCAAAGGTAGTGACAGGCACCGCGTGCGCCAAGCACCGTAACCGAAAGCCCGACCGACATCAGCACCAAGAAATGCCCGGCTTGCACGAGCAAATTTTCCGTTGAGGTAAGCGGATTGTGAATCGGCGACTCCGACATATCCAGCACGGCTTCGGAATGAACCGCCCACGCGAGCGGCACCCAAACGAACAGAATCACCAGCACAATCGCCTGTGAAATTTTGGGATTAAAGCTCACGCGCTTTTTAGCAATGCCGTAAAAGAGGTCTTGAATGCCGCCGAGCCAACAGAAGGTTGAACATACCCAACGTCCGCTTCGCGCCGCCAGCACAATGAGCGTTCCCCAAAATCCTAAGCCAATCACTGCCCAGAGCACATTCGGAATTGAAAATTTGATGAGCGCAACGTGAATGAAAATGAACGTCAGTTGAATCGCCATGCGCTTCCAGACGATTTTCATGCGTTTCTTTCCTGCGCTCGAGTTGCTCTGAACAGGTGCAGGTGTAAGATGAACTTCCATAAAACGCCTCATGCAATTTTTCTTGTTGCACGCAGTTTGTCCAGCACGCTTTTGCTAACGCCACTTAACTCTTGCCGTTCTTGCGGTTGTTCTTTGAAGAAAATGCGAAGCGTATCATTATCGCGCACGAAGTTTTCCATTTCCAATGTGTAAAGCACACGTGGTAAGGTAATGAGGCGTTGGTTGCGGTCAATCGTTACGCTGATGTCCGTTCCCATGCGCACCACGCGCACATCTTCGGCTTCTTTGAGAAAAGGAATTCGAATGCACAGCACTTCGCGATTTTGATTCGGCACGCTTTCCCGCTTGCTTTCAATCCAGAAATTTTTGCCTTGTTGGAAAATTTTATCAGCAGAGTTGTCGCCAAAAATCTTCTTGGAGAGCACGTCCAACGCATCGCAACCAATCGGCTCAGAGCGTTGCATTTCACAACGGAAAATCGGCGTGGGATAGAAAGAGTTATCGATTTCCATCAAGTACTTGCGATGCAAATCCGACCAGAACTCAAAGTATTCGCCGACGGTGCTACTGGTTGGAAGCACTTTGTTGACCACAATCGCATCAATGTTAATGCCGTAAAGATGCACGAAGGTATAGGCACGCTTCGTTTCCAAGATGGAAAGTTTTTCAGGATTCAAGACAAGACGGAATGTAACTTCGGGTTTCAAGATAAACTTGTTGATGTCTTCCATTTGCTTTAGAAGCATATTGACTTCTTCAAAGAACTCGGGTTCAGGCATATTTTGATTGCCTAAGGAGCGTTGAAGCGACGCCATGTTTTTGTAGAGTTTGAAGAACTGTTTGCCCATGCCGCCGCCGATGATGATTTCAGGGTAAGCCAGCAAGCGAAGCGTGTTGCCTGTTGGCGATGTATCCAAAATCACGACATCATACTTGCCTGAATGGGCTTCATCGACAAGGCGTGCCAGCGAGAAAATTTCATCAAGTCCCGGCTGTGTGGTCAGTTCGGAAGCAACGCCTGAATCGACGCCGCGATTTTTGTAAGAATCGGCAACGAACTTTTGAAAGCCTGACATGTGCTTTTTGAGTTCATATATCGTGTCGATTTCGAGTCCATAAAGATTGGGTTCAATTTCAACTGGCTCATTGCGGCTGATTTTGAATGCAAAGACATCGGAAAGCGAGTGGGCAGGGTCGCTTGAAAGGATTAAGACTTTTTTGCCTTGTCGCGCAAGTTGAACGGCAGTAGCAGAGGAGACTGTGGTTTTGCCTGTGCCGCCTTTGCCCGAATAAATAATGACACGAGGCGATTTCGCCGCGTCAAGTCCTAAATCTCTTGTGAGCATACTTCTTTCTCCTTTTTCAATTCAGCATGTTTTGCCAATTAAAACTGCAACGAAATACGCAATTCTTTGCAAAGAAAAATGCACAAAAGCCGTTGAAGACGACAAAGAGAAATTGTTGTGAAAACAGGAAGTTGAGTAGAATTTCGGCTAAATCGGTTACTTTTGACAGTGCCTTATGGCGAAAGGCGGTCAATTTTCCAACTGCCGTCAGGCTGTTTAAGGTATCGGAATCGGTCGTGAAGGCGAGAAGGCTGTCCTTGCCAGAATTGAATTTCGTCAGGCAGTACGCGATAGCCGCCCCAGAATGGCGGAAGTGGCACGTCGCCTGTGGGGTGCTTCAAGCCGATTTCGGCAACTCGTTTAAGCAATTCGCCGCGCCCTGAAATTACCGAACTTTGTTTTGATGCCCACGCCCCAATACGACTGCCTAACGGACGAGTTTTGAAGTAGGCTTCGGATTCTTCGGTCGAGAGTTTCTCGACGCAACCTGTAATGCAAACCTGCCGCTCCAAGAGTTCCCAATGAAAACACAAGGCGGCATGCGGATTTTCGGCGAGTTCTTGTCCTTTACGGCTCTCATAGTTAGTGAAGAACACAAACCCACGCTCATCAAGTTGTTTGAGCAAAACGGTTCTCGCCGAAGGTCTGCCATCTTTTGTGGCAGTTGCCAGTGTCATGGCGTTGGCTTCGAAGTAGGTTGCATTAAGTTTTTTCTGCGCACGAAGCGCGTCTTGAAACCACTGTTCAAATTGCTTGAACGGGTCGGGATTGAGGTCGCTCTCTTGCAAGCCGCCCAGTGTGTAATCTTTACGAAGGTCTGAAAGTGAAAATGACATGAGTTGATAAAAAATTTCAAATAAGAATTGTGCGATATGATGCAATGAGGTCGAGCGTTTCGGCAGCGAAGAGTGCAGAGCCGAGCATCACAATAACGAGTTTCAAACTCATACGGTTTCGCAGACGAATGATGTGCCGCTGAATCTCATGTTTGCGGCGCATGGCACACTCGTAATTAGAAAGCACAACAACTTTAAGCACACACGGCGAGTAGCGGATTTTTTGGGGCGAGATGACATAGCGCGCCTGCATTTCTACAAGTGCAACATCATCGTTGTAATCAACCGCATACAGTCGTTGCTTGCTGAACGGTGTCCAATCTTGGTTGTAGTGAAACCGAAATCGAACATCGCAATCAGGATTGAACTCGAAGAAATGCGAGACGCTAAACACTACGCGACGTGTTTTGTAATTGACGCGTGTCGAGAACGAGAGCCACTTGAACGTGTTTAAGTCTTGGGGTTGCGTTTGTGTGAGCGGGTTGATGGGAATGCCGTTTTTGAGTAATTCTTCGACGGTAACTTGACGCTGTTTCGGGCGTGCTTTGTTGGTGAGTTTTTCCCAACGACGTGGAAAGCGTGCTTCAAAGGTTTTGTCGTATTCGGCTTTGAGCGAAGGTGTTAAAAGAATCCGCTTGGCTTCGAGAATAAGTTTGGCACGCTCTTCGGCATTGCGTTTCGTGAGTGGGTCAGCGTTGGCGAAACGGTCAGGGTGCCATTGTTTGATTTGTGCAACAAATGCGGCTTGTATGAGTTCGGGCGAATCATAAGGACGGACTCGCAAGACTTCATAATAATTTTTGAACCGTTCTGATGAGAGAGAATCGCTCATAATACTACACTGCGAAAAAACTTACGAACAGACATTGCCTGACAACTTGGATTAGAACGATTTGGTCGGTTTTAGAGCAAAGATAACGTTGCGCGTGCAACGAAAACAATGCCGAGTAGTTTGCAATGATGATAGAAGTTTATTGGCACAGCGGTACTGCGAAAGGCACGGGTAGTAAGTGCGGGAAAGTTATTTCTTCAACTGCCCTTTTTCAGCGCAGGCGATGCTATCGCGCACTTGTTGGCGGCGAGCATAATAAAGTTGCGCATAGTGGCTATGTTCTTCGTAGGTGCGCGAGAAATTATGCCCGCCGTAGCCTGTGGCAACAAAGAAAAGATATTCTGTCTTTTTGGGGTAAAGTGTTGCAAGAATAGCCTCACGCGTGGGATTGCCAATAGGACCTGGCGGCAACCCTGTGTATTTGTAGGTGTTGTAAGGCGAATCGCGTTCACGGTGTCGTGGGGTGTTCGGGTTGCCATCGTAGTCATTGGCAAGAACGGCGGCGTAAATAAAAGTCGGGTCGGCTTGAAGTTTCATGCCTTTTTTCAAGCGATTGAGATAAACTCCGGCGACAATCGGCATTTCCTCTTTTGAACTGGTTTCGCGTTGCACAATCGAAGCGAGCGTCAGCACTTCAAGTTCTGTTAAGCCCATGCGCTCAGCGCGGGCGCGGAGTGAATCGTTGTAGAACTGTCGAAATTGTCCAACAAGAAAGCGCAAGGCATCTTCAGCCGTCGAAGCCCAAGGCAGGTTGTAAGTATCAGCAAGCAAGTAGCCTTCGAAGTTCGGCGCATCTACGCATAGTTCTTTGAGCAACTTCGGGTCGGTGAAGGCTTGCATAAACGAGGCTGAATCTGTGTCTAAATTTTCGCCAATAATTTTGGCAACGTCCCACCCATAGCAACCGTCAGGGATTCGGATTTTTACCTCATCTTGTTTGCGGGAATAAAGATACAGCACCAATTCTGAACAAGTCATGCCACTGGGCACATAGTAGCGACCAGGCTTTATGTGGCGTGTTTCAGACATCAATCGTGCTAAAAACAGCATCGGTGCTTTGTGTTTGATAACGCCTTCTTTGTGCAGTTCATTGACCACATCACGATAGGAATACCCACGATGAATTTTAATCATCTTCGGCTCATCGTATTGATAGGTATTGAGTGATGATTTGAAGAGATAAATGTAACCCACTGTGAGCGCAGTCAAGGCAAGGGCAAACAAGACAACAACAGCGCGAATCACATAGCGCACCGGCATAGTTGAATAAAGGTTATGTTATGATGACGGTCGGCGTTGTCTCTCGGTTTGAATCGAGCGAGAAACATCTAAAATGACAGCAAAGATTTGACGATGCTGTTCAGAAGGCAGTCGGCTCAGAATTCCTGCTTCGCGTTCAGGCGAGTAAATCGGCAAGGCGGCAAGGCGTTTAAGGTCGGCGATAGATTCAGCCAAGTCGAAGCGTTTGGAAAGCAACGCAATCAGTTCATCATCAATTCGGTCAATCTCTTGTCGAAGTTCATCTAATCGGTGTTGGTAATCGGTCATCGCAATCTTTATCAAACAATGCTTCTAAGTTCTTCAAGCGCATGGATTTTTCGGATATGCGTTGGAAGCCGTCTCGTACTGGTGCGTTTTGTCAGGAAAACTTTTATGGAGACAATATCATGAAGTGGCAAAATATCGCGGTCGTAGTTGGTGCCGATGATAACTACATCCTTTTCCTTAATGCCCATAGAGTTAATAGCAAATCTGAACATATCTTGACTGGGCTTGAAAACGCCCATATCGTTGGAAGTAATAATGGTTTCAAAGTAGCCACGCAACCCTGATTGGATAAGAAAATCCATCAAAAAACTTGCAGGTAGGGGAAGATTAGCAACAATGCCAAGCATGTGACCTGTGGTGTAGAGCAGTTCAATGATGCGTTTGTATTGGGGAGATATAGACATTTGCTTGTAAATTTCAGCGGCGATTAAGCCAATAATCTCTTGTGTCTCTTCAAAATAAGGGTCGCGGTTCAAGACCGACTTCAAGGCTCTTTCTACAAGCGGGTTGATGTTTGGCGGACGAGAGTCGCCGTTCAGGGCTTGCTCGACAATCGCATTGTAAATCAAAACGACGCGCTCGGCAACAGTTAAAATTTCTTCTTGTTTGAGAGAGCGAGAGAGTATCGGACAAGTGGTGCTAAGTGGCAATTCCAAATGCACATCTAAACTTTCACGCTCAGATTTGTGCTTGGTTAAAACATCTAAACTGAACAGAACGGCTTTGTTGTTTTTAACACTCATACTTCTTATGCAGTTATGGTTGTTGGTCGCTTCAGAGTGAAGAATAACACTTGCCCTTAATAATTTTACTCAAAAAGTTTTTTCCATCTATCAAGGTCTCCTAAATCGGGATTATCAGGTTTCTGGTCATCGTTACCAGTTGGCATGGAAGGATTGTCAGGTTTTGCGTTTAACTCCGCGATAAAATCTTCCGAGATCATCGTTTTAGCACGCGAGACTTTGGCATAGTTTAGGATTTCATTATCCGAACTGACCACGCACAACGAAGATTTGTTCGGTGTTTCGTCTATTATCCTCTTAATTCGAGTGTCCGCATTTTCGCCGCTGGTTGAAAAAACCACCTCGACGTAATCATTCTGAACAACATTCTCCAACACCCATTTTCCGTCAAAGACTATCGTTGCGTTGCACTTTTTTCGTGTGGCGTATTTTGAAACCAAGTGCTGAACTTTGTCGCGCACCTGTTGTAAAGTTCCTTTTGTGATTTTGAGATTGAGTTTGTGCGCGAGATTGTAACCATCAATAACGACATGTTTAATCATCTTTAAGAAAGCAGTTAGCGTTTTTGCGGGTACTTCACGTTGAGCAATGCAACAGGGCTTTCGCCTAATATACGAAAGCATTTTATTCGAACAATTTTCTGTAAATTCAACAAAATTAACCGCCACTTTTAAGTGTGCATTCACACCTAAGGTTAATCACATCAAAAAAGGAGAAGTAATATGGCATTTGATTTTGAAATGATACACGCCTTGTATCAACGCCTTCCTGAACGCATTGCCGCTGCGCGCAAAGTTCTATCACGACCGCTTACGCTGACCGAGAAAATTCTTTATGCGCATCTGTGGCACGAGCAACCGCTTCAAAACTTTGAGCGCGGAAAATCATATGTGGATTTTGCACCCGACCGTGTGGCTATGCAAGACGCAACTGCGCAAATGGCGTTGCTTCAATTTATGCAAGCAGGACGCGCCAAAGTGGCAGTGCCTTCCACAGTGCATTGCGACCACCTGATTGTAGCAAAATCAGGCGCAAAAGAAGATTTAGCCCAAGCCATCAAGGATAATCAAGAAGTCTATGACTTTCTGGCATCGGTTTCCAACAAATACGGCATTGGCTTTTGGAAACCAGGAGCAGGCATTATTCATCAAGTTATTCTTGAAAACTACGCCTTCCCCGGCGGCATGATGATTGGCACCGATTCGCACACGGTTAATGCAGGTGGCTTGGGAATGATTGCTATCGGCGTTGGCGGGGCTGATGCATGCGATGTGATGGCAGGCTTAGCGTGGGAACTGAAATTCCCAAAACTGATTGGGGTTAAACTCACTGGCAAAATGAACGGGTGGACTTCCGCCAAAGACGTGATTTTGAAAGTTGCAGGAATCTTGACCGTTAAAGGCGGAACAGGCGCAGTTGTGGAATACTTTGGCGACGGTGCAAAAACGCTCTCTGCCACAGGCAAAGGCACCATTTGCAACATGGGCGCAGAAATCGGTGCAACCACCAGCATTTTTGGCTACGATGAAAAAATGCGCAACTACCTTATCGCCACAGGCAGAGCCGATGTCGCCAAAGCCGCCGATGCGATTGCCGAACACCTCACCGGCGACCCCGAAGTTTATGCAAATCCTGAAAAATACTTCGACCAACTCATCGAAATCAATCTTTCCGAATTAGAGCCGCACATCAACGGACCGTTCACGCCTGACCGCGCTACGCCGCTCTCTAAATTCGCTGATGAAGTGCGCAAGAATAATTGGCCCGAAAAACTCGATGTCGGTCTTATCGGCTCTTGCACGAACTCTTCTTACGAAGATATTTCACGTGCGGCAAGCATTGCAAAACAAGCCGTTGAAAAGCACTTGAAAGTGAAATCGGAATTCACCATCACGCCTGGCTCGGAACAAGTGCGCTACACGATTGAACGCGACGGCTTGCTGAAAGTCTTTGAAAGCATAGGCGGCGTTGTATTAGCCAATGCCTGCGGACCGTGCATTGGACAGTGGGCGCGACACGGCGCAGAAAAACAAGAGAAAAACTCAATTATCACATCGTTTAATCGCAACTTCACAGGGCGCAATGACGGCAATCCAAACACACACGCTTTCGTTGCCTCGCCTGAAATCGTTACGGCGTTTGCCATCGCAGGCAGATTAACCTTCAATCCTATTACTGATACATTAATCAACGAAAAGGGCGAACAAGTTAAACTCGATGAGCCAAAGGGCTTTGAACTCCCACCCAACGGCTTCGATGTCAAAGATGCAGGTTATCAAGCCCCTGCTGAAGATGGCTCATCGGTTCAAGTGATTGTCGACCCGAAATCCGACCGTCTGCAACTCTTAGATTCTTTCCCAGCGTGGGAAGGCACTGACCTCTTGGGCTTGAAACTCCTTATCAAAGTCAAAGGCAAATGCACCACCGACCACATCTCAATGGCAGGCAAATGGCTGAAATATCGCGGACACTTGGACAACATTTCCAACAACTTGCTCATCGGTGCAGTCAATGCATTCAACGACAAGATGAACTCGGTGAAAAATCAACTGACGGGCGAATACGACGAAGTGCCGAAAGTGCAACGCGCCTACAAAGCCGCGGGCATCGGCTCTATTGTTGTCGGCGATGAAAATTACGGTGAAGGCTCATCGCGAGAGCATGCCGCTATGGAGCCGCGCCACTTGGGCGTTCGCGCCATTCTCGTGAAATCCTTTGCGCGCATTCACGAAACAAATCTCAAAAAGCAAGGTATGCTCGCACTCACCTTTGCGGATAAAAATGACTACGACAAAATTCAAGAAGATGATACGATTGACATTCTTGGCTTAACAACCTTCACGCCGAATGTGCCGCTCACCATTCGGCTCACGCACAAGGACGGAAGCGTTGAGGAAATCAAAGCCAATCATTCCTACAACGAGGGACAAATCGAGTGGTTCAAAGCCGGCTCCGCGCTGAACTTGATTAAACTGCAACAGCAAGGCGCGCTTGCATAGAACATCATCTTGCAAAGAGAACGATTCAAGGTTGAGGCATTTGCTTCAACCTTTTTTATTCGAGTAAAAAAGCGCGACAATAGGAGTGTTTCTATTGCCACGCTCTTCCTTAGAGTCACAGGGAACAAATTTTAGAAATACACCATCGCTTGGAAAATGAGCTCACCTTTGCTACTGCCATCAGGGTCTAATTTCCAGTTGCCTGCGGCATCGGTCGTGCGATAGACAGGGCGTTGGCGCCACATTGCGCTATATTTTGCATGGTGTCCTTCAATGAAGTAGTTTGCACCGATTTCCCACATAAAACCTTTATCTGCCATGCGGTCGAAGGCAAGGTAGTTAATCGTTGCAAAGGGTTGAAATCTGCCGCCGTAGTTGAAGAGTTTTTTAGAAAGCAAGTAACCTGTTTCTGTGCGGAAAATCAAGCCTGTGCCGAGATGCGGATAGCTTGCGCCGGGTCCGTTCAGTGAGCGTTGCGCAGGAGGCACAGCAGGGTTTGGCGCACCTGTTGGCATAATCCCGAAACTGCGAATGTAATTTGGACCGAAGTCGTACTTGTAAAGCACGGAATAGAGTGTCCATGCACTTTTGTCATCGCCCTCGCCGAAAGGCAGGTCAAGGAATAGGTCAAAGCCGAGTAAAAGTTGGTCATGTGTTTTGATGGAATCACGACGAACGGTGCTGTTAGGAATCGTGCCGTTGGTGGTAGTAGCACTGCCTTTGGGGTGATAGTAAAAGCCGAAGCCAATATCAAAGACGCGCTTTGTGCCTAAGTAAGTACCGACTTCAAATGGGAGCACATCGGGTTCGTTGTCCAAGAATTGCCAAGTAACATACGCTCCATATGAAAGCGTGTTGTTGAACGGATTGAAGTTTGCTTGAATGTTGGTTGCTGGCGTTGCTGAGCCTTCGCCGTTTAACTGTGCGCCTCCCAGCGATGTCCCTGCGCCAGGTTTGAAGGGTTTGTTGATGTGCGCACGATAGTCCATACGACCATATGGACCTTCAAAGAGTTGTCCTTTGATATACACACCGTATTGACGGGCAAATTGGTCGGTGGCTTCAATAAGGGGCCAGTTGTAGATTGGTGCATCAAGCGCAAGGAAGTTGAGCGTGCTGGCGTTAGCTTCGCGTGAGATGCCCCACCAGTAATGCAATCCGAAGCCAAGGTAGAGGGCTTTGTCGACGATTTTCTGTTCATACCACATGTCGTGAAGGAAGATTTGGGGTTTTTTAGCGATACCAGTTACTTCGCCGGGTGCGCCGCCACCGATGAAGGTTTGGTTATTTATCCCGATATGGAACATAAAGAGCGAGCCATAGCCAAAAGAGCCATAGGCGAGGAAGCGTCCGCGCCGCAGGCCGATGTCCGTCGCAGTTGTTGTTGGATTGCCATTGACCGTTGTGCCAGGGTTCATTTGTTGGTAGCGCGCCCAAATCTGAGTCCAAATGATGAAGCGTATGTAGTGCGATTTGTCTTCGTTCAGGTTAATACGTGCGCCGCCGCCGTATTTCTCCATACCTTGTCCAAAAAGCGTAGTGCTAATTGCACTGAATGCCACTAAAAGTGACAACACTGCTCGTGGAGTTTTCATGTCTGTTTGTCTCCTTTTGTTTTTGT
>Ga0308398_1001901_pt1 | contig 10577 bp, 6 predicted proteins | sample Hotspr20SampleT9_FD_202360 | JGI IMG/M metagenome (GOLD analysis project Ga0308398, IMG submission 202360) | Hot spring phototrophic mat microbial communities from Mushroom Spring, Yellowstone National Park, Wyoming, United States - 20051001_T9 ...
TTGGAGTCGTCAAACGGCCAGCCGAGTTCTCGGGGTAGTTGAGTAACGCGAGTGTCTCTCTTCTTTCCTCTGGAGTCAGATAAGAGAGGAGTCTGTTAACAACGTTCGCGGGCATCTCTTCGAGTAGTTCAGCGCGATCGTCAGGACTCATCGATGAGATGATCTCTTTCAGTTTTTCTTCCTTGAACAACTCGATGATGGCTATCTGATCGTCTGGTTCCAGTTCGCTGAAAACCAACGCCGCTTGGTCCTTTGGAAGAAGACGAAAAACGACGATTTTCTCGTTGGGGGGTAATTCTTCGATCATTTCCAGTATGTCGGCAGGTTCTTGTTGAGAAAGGATCATCTTCAAGGTGCGAAAGTCTCCTCTTTCGATGAAGTTCTTGATGTCGAGTTTCACCTTCACCTTCATCAATTCACCTCCTGACGCAGTTTATGGCGGTAAACTTAACGAACTACTGGTACCTTCCAAGGCATTTCACCTCCTGAAAGCGATCTTCCTCAAGATTATTTTACGTTTCGGTCCGAGGGGCTTTGCCAATAGAAAATTGAAGATATGTGAATGAAAGCGTTAAGAATTTTCGGCGAACCAGGACCTGGAGAGAACATGATTGCGTTGGTGTAACTTTTTAGAATCAAGAATTTCGCACGTGAAATAGTATGGTAAAATACAAAAAGGAAAAGGATGGTGAATCTGTTCGAAAGGAGTGAATACCTTGAGGAGATTCTTTGTGTCCTCGCTCATCACAGCTCTTTGTCTGGTCCTGATCGTGTTCATGTACGGCAACGGTTCCAGCAGAATCTATAAGGATGGGACCTTCACTGCTGTCTCTCAAGGTGACAAGTACGGATACGCGATGGTCACTGTAACGCTCGAGAACGACAAGATCAAGAGCGTCACCATCAAAGAGTTCGACGATTTCGGAGTCGAAAAACTCTACGAGGTTTACGGTCAGTTCTTTCCAGCGTTAAAGGAAGCGCACGAGACCTTGGCAAAACGCATCGTCGAGGCGAACAGCTATCAAGTGGATGTTTTCACGGGAGCCACTGGCACATCGAAGAAAGTCATGGAAGCAGTGAAGTTCGCGTTGGAAAAGGCGAAGCTCGAGCCGAGCAAGACGAAGTACTTGGACGGCACCTTCATGGGTGTCTCTAACTTCACAGCCAGAGGTCATGCCGTGGCTTGGGTCACGATCGAGAACGATAAGATAGTCAAGCTTGTTCTGGAAGAAACGACACCTTCGGTGAAGGACGGCAAGACCGTCGTGGATGCCGCTGGAAGAACGGTGTGGGTTTTCAAAGGTGGAGATTATCCTTGGCCAGAGTTCCACGCAGCGAAGGAAGCCATAGCGAAAGCCGTCATCGAAAAACAGACACACCAGGTGGACGTGTACACGGGTGCGACTTCCAGTTCGAACAAGTTCATCCAAGCGGTTCAGAGGGCTTTGGAGTGGGCCAAAGCACGACAGTGAGAACAAGGATTTTTGGAAAGGGCGCCTCGGGGCGCCCTTCTCGTTTTATACTTCAACTTGGAGGTGTCGAAGGTTGCCACTCTACAGATACGTCTGCCCAAATTGCAAGGAAGAACAAACCCTCTTGATGCGAATGAACGATGAAGATCCAAAGTGTCCAAAGTGTGGCACGAAGATGGATAAACAGATTCCACGAATACAGTTGAAAGGTGTTGGTAGTTCTTCTTGCGCTTCTAACAGTTGCTCGGGTTGCTCATCTTGCAGTTCACGTTCTTGAGGGTGGGATGAAATGTGGAAATCAGTTATCGTGATTTGCTGTACAGAGTGGATCAGATGCCCAGATTCAAGACTACCGAGGAGATAGAGCCCGCGCACGGGTTCATAGGACAAGAAAGGGCACGAAAAGCCGTCGATCAGGCGCTCGAGATAAAGGAGAAGGGGTTCAATGTCTTCGTCGTTGGGTTGCCCGGCACGGGCAGAAGGAGTTTCATCAGCTCTTACTTGAGGCGGATCGCTGCGAACATGCCGACACCCAAGGACTGGGTGTACGTCTACAATTTCTCGAATCCATCGGAGCCCGAGGCTATCTCTTTGGAAGCAGGCAGGGGAAAGATCTTCAAACAGAACATGCAGCAACTCGCAGACGAGGTCATGGAGGCATTGGAAAAGATCTTCGAAAGCGATGAATACGCGAGGAGAAAGTCGGAGTTGGAAGACGAATACATGCAGAAGAAAACACAACTCTGGGAGGAGCTGAAGCAAAAGGCAGCCGAACTGGGTTTCGCGGTGCAGATAGCGCCCACCGGTGTGGTGACTGTGCCTGTCTACGAAGGAAAGCTCCTCACTCCGGACGCATTCGAGGCGTTACCGGAGGAATTAAAACAGTTCTTCAACGAAAACAGCAGGAAGTTGAAGCTCATCGTTGAGGGCACTCTTTACAAGTCGCGTCGGCTGGACAGAGAATATAAAGAAAAACTCATGGCCTTGGACAAAGATGCAGCTTTGTTCACCGTTGGGGCGATGTTCGAGGAACTGAAAAATCAGTACGAATTCAACCCGCACATCGTGCGTTATCTTTCCAATGTTCAGAACGATATACTCGAGAACCTCGCGCAACTGCGCAGCGGTGATGAAGAAGTTCGGCAGGCTTTCAAGAAGAGATATTCTGTGAACCTCATCGTCGATAACTCTGCAATCGTTGGTTCACCGGTGGTCTTCGAGAGGAACCCAACCTACGCGAACTTGGCTGGCAAGGTCGAATACTACAGCAAAGCTGGTATGCTGTTCACGGACTTCACGATGATAAAACCTGGGGCCTTCCACCGTGCCAACGGTGGTTTTCTCATACTGGAAGCGGAGAACGTGCTGAGGTACGCGTATGCGTGGGAATACGTGAAAAGATGCTTGATGACTGATCAGATCGTTGTCGAGAATCTGGAGACTGCCCTCGGACTTTCCAGCATGGTCTCGCTCCGGCCACAGCCCATACCACTCAGCGTCAAAGTGTTTCTGATCTGCTCACCCAGACTTTATTATCTGTTGCACATGTACGATGAAGACGTCGAGAAGCTGTTTCGTATAAAGAGCGAATTCGATTGGGAGATGGAAGCGAGCAGGGAAAACATTCAGAAGTACCTTGGCTTTGTTGCTTCCACTTGCTGTCGGTTGAACGCGCCGCATCTTGAGAGGCAGGCGGTGGAAAAACTCATGTGGTACTCCGCAAGGCTCGCTGGTGACAGGAACAAGCTTTCCATGAGACTCAGTGAGATCAGCAGCCTCGTGAGGGAAACGTGCACCGTTGCGATGAAGAAGAATTCGAACGTGGTGAAGAAGGAGCACATGTTGGAGGCCATGAGACAGCGCGAAGAGAGGGTGAATCTGCTCCAGACGAAATACGACGAGCACATCAAGACGCGCGATCTTATGATAGAAACGCGAGGCAGTCGTGTCGGACAGATCAATGGTCTTACTGTGATGGATCTTCACGATCATTCCTTTGGCGTGCCTGTGAAGATCACCGCAAAGGTTCACGTGGGAGAAGGCGGGGTCATAGACATTCACAGGGAGGTCGATCTGAGCGGCAACATACACAACAAGGCTGTTCTCACGATCGAAGGGTTCTTCAGAGAAAGATATTCCAAACATGTTCGCTTGAGTCTCAACGCGACGCTGAGTTTCGAGCAGGTCTACAGCGTGGTCGAGGGTGACAGCGCTTCGGTGGCGGAAGTGCTCGCTTTGATTTCGGCCATCTCCGGCGTTCCTTTGAGACAAGACATAGCCGTCACAGGTTCGATGAACCAGCATGGCGAGGTTCAACCTGTCGGGGGTGTAACGGAAAAGGTGGAAGGTTTCTACAGGACCTGTAAATTCCATGTTTTCACGGGCACACAGGGTGTGGTGATACCGAAGGCGAACCTGAAGAACCTCATCTTGAAGGACGAAGTTATTGAAAGCATCAAAAAGGGTGAGTTCCATATCTGGACGGTGGAACACATAGATGAAGCGATCGAGTTGCTCACGGGTAAAAAGGCTGGTCGAACGACGAGGGATGGAACTTTTGAAAAAGGATCGGTGAACTACTTGGTGGTCCAAGCTCTGAAGAGAGCTGAAAGGATGAAAGAAGTCAAGAAGAGCAGGAAAAAGAAGAATCACTGACCTTCGAGACGCTTTTCCAAATTCATCTCCGCTATGGACTTTTGTAGATACAGTGGCTCAACCTCGTGAGGTTTTCTCAACACGCTCGCTTTGAAGTTCTCCATGACTTCGTGCAGGAGGAACTCACCCCTTGGATACTGAAGTTCTTCCTTGCCGACGACAGCGATCGATTCGAACGTGTTGGCTGCGTCTCCGACCACGATGGGATCTTTGAGGCTTCTCAAAATATCGAACACTTTTTCGACTTCCACCACACTCGGTGCGAGAACTTCTTGAAGGTTTCTGTAACAAGAGATGTAAACGAACCCTTCTCTGGCTTTTTTCACTATCACCACGTCTTGTTCACAACCAGAGAAGTTCATAGCGACGACTTTTGAAGAGACCACGGGCACGATGGGTTTAGACGTGACGCAAGCGATGGCCTGAACGAAAGCTAAGCCTATCCTCAAACTCGTTAGGCTACCCGGCCCGATGCCACAACCGAACACGTCGATGTCTGAAACTTTCACATCGCAGAGTTTCAGAAAATCGTTGACCAAGGGCGCCAGTTTCACCGCATGCTTCTCAACGCCGAAATAGTTCGTCGAATAGATATTTTGTCCGTCTGTGTAAGCAACACAGATCGCCTCTGTGGACGTGTCCAGGGCGAGGATTTTCATTTGAACGCATCCTCCAACTTTTCCAAGATTTTTTCAACGGAATCGATGGACAAGAAAATCAACCCTCGTTCCTGAAGTGAATCTAAGGTTTGACTTTCATATGAGACGAGGATTCTATCATCCTCTTGGATCAGTTTTGCGTCTGGAACAAGGCGCTTGCAAAGTTCTTCGAAGCCTCTGGGAGCAAAACTTTTCGGCAGAGCGAGTAACAAGATCTTTCCACCAGCCGAAACGTAGTCCACCAACGCATCTATCTCGAAGTCGTTCAGATCACTCGTTTCTGCAAAAGCACCCTTCTTCGGGAGTGGAAGGATCACGAGGATGGCTTGTGGAACCCTCTTGAAGTACCTGTTGTTGAAAACGACTTGATAAGCTTTCCTCTCAAGGTATGCCTTCACAGCTTGCAAGAATTGTGGATGATCGTTCTCGTGGGAAATATCGATCAGCACGGTCTCTCCCTTGATTTCAACCTCGGTTTGCCAGCCAATCGAATCGTTCACAGAAATTGAGACTTGGTGTTTTCCCAGATCGAGTCCGTCGAATTCCACCGAGAAAGTCTTTTTGCTCTTTCCTGCGATACGTTCTTCAAAGTTTTTCTCTAACCCTCCAACCTTGACGGTCAATCTGACATCGCTCGCGTCGTACGAGTAGTTCACAAGATCGAAGAAGACTCCCACGGTCCTGCCCTGAACTTTGGTGTTTTCGTTGACAACGTACACCAGTGATTGCTTCACCCATATCGGAGAAGAAACGATCCTATCTCCATCGCGTTGGACAGCGAGCACGTAGTACCATTCGTTGATTTGCCTCGGCTCGAGCACAAGATCGATTTGAAACTCCTTTTCGTTCACTTTCCAGACTCTCTCTACTCCGCGTTTGGATATCAATCTGATTTCATCGAATGGCTCAGTGTCTTTGAGAACAATCTTGAAGTTCAAACTCCGTTCTTTCAACAAGACTGAACCCATTGGACGAGAGTTGCATTCAAAGATCAATTCTGCGTTTTTGTCCTCACTGGCGTAGACCCTCCTTGACCAAAGTGCTTCCATTATCGCTTCGAAGCTCAACTCTTCGGCCAGTAACACAGTTCTGGTATCGTTTGCAGAGCCCCACTCTGCCCTGTGGTTGTCTTGGTTCGCGGTCGCTCCAAGGTGCCAGCCCTTTTTCAGTGCGAGCTGATAATTTGAGAGCATCTCGTCCGTTATGGTTCTACCCCTCCAACTTCCGTTTCCAACTTCTATCAGATTCATGAAATCGTCCACGAGAGGATCGTACTCGAACTCGTTGAAAGTCCCAAAAGTTGCTATGGGATGGTTGAACTGCGCCAAGGCCCTCTTTTCGACGATCCATCTGTAAAGACCATTCAGATCTAGCTGGTTTCTGCTGACCCACTCATCCGTGCAGTAGACGTTTATGTGCCCGACTCCACCGGTCCATTCGAATCCCCACAGTGCGACGAATTCACCAATCTTGGTGGATTTCATGGCTTGTTCTTTTGTGAGGAGCAGTTTATCCAGGCCATTGAGCTTCTGTTCAAAGTAGTAGGCGTGGTCGGTGATCGCCTGAACGTGCACGTACCTTCTGGCGTGTTGGAAGGCTTCTAGGGGTGTGCCGACCCCGTCCGAATAAGACGTGTGCGCATGCAAGTTGGCGAAGTAAAAATTATAGGCAAAGACGAAGACTGTGACCAGCAAAAGAACAAGCAGAAAGACCTTTCTCACACCATCACCCCGCGTTCAGAACCTTTCTGAGAAATTTGCCTGTGTACGAACTCTCCACCTTCGCCACCTCTTCAGGTGTACCACAGACGACCACATAGCCACCTTGCTCTCCACCCTCCGGTCCAAGATCGATGATGTAATCGGCGTTCTTCACCACATCCAAATTGTGTTCTATCACTATCACGGTGTTTCCCTTGTCGACGAGCCTGTGCAACACATCAATGAGTTTCTTGACGTCTTCGAAGTGCAAGCCGACCGTGGGTTCGTCGAGGATGTAGATCGTTTTCCCCGTCGCGATCTTTCTCAGCTCCGAAGCGAGCTTTATCCTCTGCGCCTCTCCGCCAGAGAGTGTCGTGGCAGGCTGGCCGAGTTTTATGTAACCGAGCCCAACCTCGTTGAGGAGGCTCAAGGTTCTGTAGATCGTTGGAACGTTCTTGAAGAACTCCAAAGCTTCTTCGACCGACATTTCGAGCACTTCGTGTATGTTCTTTCCCCTGTATCTCACCTGCAAGGTCTCTTCGTTGTAACGTCTGCCTTTACAAACGTCGCATTCCACGTAGACATCGGGAAGAAAGAGCATCTCGATCTTCACAAGCCCATGCCCTTGACACGCTTCACACCTACCACCCTTCAAGTTGAAGCTGAACCTACTCTTGGTGTAGCCCCTCGCCTTCGCTTCAGGGGTCATGGCGAAGAGTTCTCTGATATCGTCGAAGACCTTCGTGTAGGTGGCAGGGTTGCTCCTTGGGGTTCTGCCTATGGGTGATTGATCTATCGCTATGATCTTGTCGACGTTCTGTAAACCTTCTATCCTGTCGTGTTCACCCACTGGGAGCTTGGTCTTGTAGATGGCGTTCATCAGGGCGGGATAGAGCGTGTCGATGATCAAAGAAGATTTTCCCGAACCAGAAACACCCGTGACGCAAATGAAAGTGCCGAGTGGAAAGCTCACCGTTATGTTCTTCAAGTTGTTGTGCCTGGCGCCGACTATCGTCAGGAAATTACCGTTGCCTTTACGACGCACCAAAAGATGTTCTATCTTCTTGATCCCTGCGAGGTATTGTCCCGTGAGAGAGCCGTTCGGGTTGTCGATCAAGCGCTGCACCGTGCCGGCGAAAACAACCTTGCCGCCACGTTCTCCACCGTAAGGACCAAGGTCAACGATGTAGTCTGCACTCCTTATGATCTCTTCATCGTGTTCGACAACGATCACCGTGTTTCCAAGGTCTTTCAGCTTCTTCAGCGTGTTTATGAGCCTGAGGTTGTCCCTTTGGTGCAACCCGACGGTTGGCTCGTCCAAAACGTAAGTGACTCCAGTGAGTCCAGAACCAATCTGAGTAGCGAGCCTGATCCTCTGAGCTTCCCCACCGGAGAGCGTGTTCACAGGCCTTGAGAGCGTGAGATAGCCCAGTCCCACATCGAGCATGAACTGAAGCCTTTTCTTTATCTCGATCAGCAAATCGCCAACGATCTTGATCTCTCTGTCCGTGAGCGAGTTCTGTAAATCTTCGAAAAAGTTGTGAGCTCTCTCGATCGTGAGATTGGTCACATCGATGATGTTGAGCCCCCTTATGGTAACGGCGAGGGCTTCGGGTTTTAACCTTTTACCGTTGCACACGGGACACACCTTTTGAACGATGAAGTTCTTCTCGATCCACTGCTTGATGTCCTCAGAAGCGGTTTGCTCGTAACGTCTCTCGAGAAAATTCACCGCTCCTTCGAAGTCCGCGTATCCGTACAGGAGAGCCTCCTGAACAACCGTGGGCAGTTCCTTGAAAGGTACTTCACTCGACGCACCAAACATCCTCACTATCTTCCTGAGAATGGGCATGTAGTACTCGCTTTGACCGAAAGGAAGAAGCGCACCTTCTTCTATGCTGAGGTTCTCGTTGACCACGAGTGAGGGATCTATCTGGAGGTTGTACCCCAGCCCATGACAGTTCGGGCACGCACCGTAGGGATTGTTGAAGGAGAAGAGCTTCGGATTTATCTCGGGAAGTCCTATGCCACACACAGGACACATCATGTGCTCACTGAACATGAGGCTTTCGTTTGTGTCAACGTTCCTGATCTCGACGAATCCGTTGCTCTCTCTGAACGCTATCTCGATGTCATCTGCGATTCTGTGTTTTTCCGTTTCAGCCAAAACGAGTCTGTCCACGACGAGCTTGATCGTGTGACGTTTGTTCTTGTCGAGTTCTCCAACTTCCTCGATCCTGAAGAGTTGTCCGTCGACTTCGACGCGCACGAAACCTTTGGAAGCAAGATTCTGCAACTCCTTCTTGAACGTACCCTTCTTGTCGGTAGCGATGGGTGAAAGGATGTAAATGCGTGAGGATTGCGAGAACCTCGAAAAAACATCTTTGACGATCTCGTCTATACTCTTCTTCTCAACTGGTCTGCCACACGATGGACAGTGGGGTTCTCCGATCTTGGCGAAGAGCACCCTCAGATGGTCGTATATTTCCGTCGTGGTGCCCACCGTCGAGCGTGGGTTGTGCGACACACTCTTTTGGTCTATCGCGATCGCCGGGGATAAACCTTCTATGTTGTCCACGTCAGGTTTTTTCAATTCTCCAAGGAACTGTCTGGCGTACGCTGACAGAGATTCCAAGTATCTGCGCTGGCCCTCAGCGTAGATGGTGTCCATCGCGAGGGAGGACTTGCCAGAACCAGAGACCCCAGTTATGACACTGATCGTGTTCTTGGGTATCTCGACGTTGATGCTCTTCAAATTGTGCACGCGTGCACCCTTTATCCTGATGGAGTTCAAAGTGATACTCCCTCCACGAACGATTATCTCCCACACACGGTGAAACGACGTTGAAATTGCCTGAAAATTGTCTTAACACCAAGCCCGGCCACGTTCAACGAAAGAAAACCCCCTGCATAGCAGGGGGGTTATCTTGGAGCGGGCGACGGGTTTCGAACCCGCGACCTTCTGCTTGGCAAGCAGACGCTCTACCGCTGAGCTACACCCGCAATCTGGTGCGAGAGGTGGGACTTGAACCCACACGGACTCATCGCCCACTGGATTCTAAGTCCAGCGCGTCTGCCAGTTCCGCCACTCTCGCCCTGGTGACCCGCCTGGGACTCGAACCCAGGCCCCCCTGATTAAAAGTCAGGTGCTCTGCCTGCTGAGCTAGCGGGTCAACCAGTCGACAGTGCAACTTAGATCTTACCACAGGTCCAAGACATTTTCAAGGGTCAAAAAAGATCTTCAAACTCTCTGCAACTTTTCGGCCAACTCTTTTATCACCTGGTCCTCGTCGACTTGCCGATTGAAACCGTGAACACCCAGAAGGTTGTACTTCTTCTTCAAAGACCTGTACAGATCCTGCGCTTTGGTTACTTCCGACACGGTCACGAGTAGGACCTTGGAAGGATCGAAGTGATCCAAGAACGACTTCGCCGCGGGTGTGATGGAACCTGCCCAGATCGGCGTGATCAAGACGATGTGATCGGCTTCCAGTTTGCCCTCAACTGTGATCTTGGTTCGCTTTCCTGTGAGTGCGTAGAAACCGGCTTTCATGAAACCGAGGAAGCCCGACCAGTTCACATCGTCGGTCATTCGTACCGCGGGATAACCCGTGGTCTCCGCGAGCCTCCTGGCGATTCGCTCACAGTTGCCTGTACGTGTGAAGTAAACTATCATCCAGTTCATGCGATCACCGCAATGGATTATATCATTCCTGCTGGAGCTTGTACTGGATCGCCTCGGCCACGTGCTTGTATTTCAAAACTTCTGAACTTTCAAGATCCGCTATTGTTCTCGCCACCTTGAGTATCTTGTCGATGGATCTTGCGGATAGGTTGTACCTGGACACCGTGAGTTTCAACAGTTCCTCGGTCTTCTCATCGAGCTGAATGAATCTCTTGATGAGCTTCGTGTTCAACTGTGAGTTGGTAGAAATGCCGATTTCTCTGTACCTTCTCTTTTGGGTCTCTCTGGCTTTGACCACTCTTTCTCGGATCCTCTCACTCTTCTCTGAGGAGTTCTTCGAAAAATATTCTTCAGGTTCGAGCCTTGGAAGATGGACGAGTATGTCTATCCTGTCGAGTATGGGACC
>Ga0308398_1001905_pt1 | contig 10568 bp, 10 predicted proteins | sample Hotspr20SampleT9_FD_202360 | JGI IMG/M metagenome (GOLD analysis project Ga0308398, IMG submission 202360) | Hot spring phototrophic mat microbial communities from Mushroom Spring, Yellowstone National Park, Wyoming, United States - 20051001_T9 ...
AATGACGAAGCGTGATCATCGCGGTCGGAAATATGGATGGACGCAGGTGCGAGGGTCGGGATTGAGGAATTTTCGGCTCGCTGAAGAGCACTGAAACGGTCCGTGATACTCACCGGACCACCACAGACTGCCATTGAGGAATTTTCGGCTCGCTGAAGAGCACTGAAACGCCTTGCGTGCCTCCGAACGTAATCCGCGCCATTGCATTGAGGAATTTTCGGCTCGCTGAAGAGCACTGAAACCGCGCGGGTCTGTACTGGATGGAGGTCGCCTCTGGCAGAATTGAGGAATTTTCGGCTCGCTGAAGAGCACTGAAACAGGACACATCATCGCCAGCAGCGGGCGGAGGCGTCAGATTGAGGAATTTTCGGCTCGCTGAAGAGCACTGAAACATCACACGCAGCAGATCAAGCCACTGGCCGCCGCCACGATTGAGGAATTTTCGGCTCGCTGAAGAGCACTGAAACGTGCTCAGCAGCAGGATTACGCCACGGTCCCAGCCTGATTGAGGAATTTTCGGCTCGCTGAAGAGCACTGAAACTCCTATCAGCGTCCGGCACTGCCACTGTAGCCTGAGCATTGAGGAATTTTCGGCTCGCTGAAGAGCACTGAAACCTCTTGGGAATGTCGTGCACTGGTACGAAATTAGCCAGATTGAGGAATTTTCGGCTCGCTGAAGAGCACTGAAACGTCTGATGCACAGATCACGCACGTTGATGTAATGCGATTGAGGAATTTTCGGCTCGCTGAAGAGCACTGAAACGCAGCACCGTCACGCGCCATCATCGCCGCCGGCGGCGATTGAGGAATTTTCGGCTCGCTGAAGAGCACTGAAACTTGAGCGTACCGAATCTGGCGCTTGGGTTGCATACGATTGAGGAATTTTCGGCTCGCTGAAGAGCACTGAAACTGCGGCGAAACTTCTGGCATAAACTGCTGCGTGACATTGAGGAATTTTCGGCTCGCTGAAGAGCACTGAAACTTTCGCGATAATCAGGCTCGCCGCTGGGGCCCAAACCTATTGAGGAATTTTCGGCTCGCTGAAGAGCACTGAAACCGGTTTCGTTCGGCTGCCGGTAACCCTGATGGTTATCGGATTGAGGAATTTTCGGCTCGCTGAAGAGCACTGAAACACCGCAGACAGACCGGCCGACTCAGGCGCTAACGATTGAGGAATTTTCGGCTCGCTGAAGAGCACTGAAACTCCAGCACGCGGTTTGCACGCCCTATGCTACTACTATTGAGGAATTTTCGGCTCGCTGAAGAGCACTGAAACATTCTCATACCTGTTGTTGCTACATCTGCTTCGGTAAATTGAGGAATTTTCGGCTCGCTGAAGAGCACTGAAACTCAGCCGCCCTCCCCCGTGCCCCGCTATACGCTCGATTGAGGAATTTTCGGCTCGCTGAAGAGCACTGAAACCGTGGTCGTGGTCATTGTTGTGGTTGCGCTGCGGGTATTGAGGAATTTTCGGCTCGCTGAAGAGCACTGAAACTATGGACATCTAACACGACGCTTGCACTATCTCTATCATTGAGGAATTTTCGGCTCGCTGAAGAGCACTGAAACATCATCATGATGAACTCGGTACCGAACACGCATTACATTGAGGAATTTTCGGCTCGCTGAAGAGCACTGAAACATCAGCACAAGATAGGGCGTGCAAACCGTCCAGCACGATTGAGGAATTTTCGGCTCGCTGAAGAGCACTGAAACCTGTTGATGTACAGCACGCCGCTATAGTTCCACACATAATTGAGGAATTTTCGGCTCGCTGAAGAGCACTGAAACGTTACAATCACTGCCTAGTTGTATCATACAACATTATTGAGGAATTTTCGGCTCGCTGAAGAGCACTGAAACCTATTGAGGCGCGTAGGGGTGCGAGAGTATGTATCAATTGAGGAATTTTCGGCTCGCTGAAGAGCACTGAAACGTTGTTATGATGAACTCAGTCCCTGGCACGCAATACATTGAGGAATTTTCGGCTCGCTGAAGAGCACTGAAACCGCTGATGGATCACACGACCTGATCAACAAATCGGCATTGAGGAATTTTCGGCTCGCTGAAGAGCACTGAAACGACCCCGTGGGGCGATTCGTTTTTGAAGGTTGTATATTGAGGAATTTTCGGCTCGCTGAAGAGCACTGAAACCCGCAACCAACGGAACGATCACGTACACGATCCCAAATTGAGGAATTTTCGGCTCGCTGAAGAGCACTGAAACAGCGGCTATCTCACACGTCGCTTGCACTATCTCTATAATTGAGGAATTTTCGGCTCGCTGAAGAGCACTGAAACAATAAGGTTTACAAGTGTACAAAGATCACGAATTTATTGAGGAATTTTCGGCTCGCTGAAGAGCACTGAAACCGCTCCAGGTGCTTCGGGATGAGCAACCGGTCATTGATTGAGGAATTTTCGGCTCGCTGAAGAGCACTGAAACATCTTGGACAAAAATAGGGCTTGCAAGCCGCACGCTGGATTGAGGAATTTTCGGCTCGCTGAAGAGCACTGAAACATCGGTAAATGCGCTCCAAAGTCGGACTGCCGTCAATTGAGGAATTTTCGGCTCGCTGAAGAGCACTGAAACCCTGGCACTAACAGGGTGGTAGAACGTCTGTTCAGAATTGAGGAATTTTCGGCTCGCTGAAGAGCACTGAAACAGACAAACAGAATATTATCAATCTCCTTCTGTATCCTCATTGAGGAATTTTCGGCTCGCTGAAGAGCACTGAAACTCAAGCAACTCTATTATCCTGTCAAGCCTTTCAAGAAATTGAGGAATTTTCGGCTCGCTGAAGAGCACTGAAACCTCAAGTACGCTGCGTACATCCGGTCGGCGTACTTGATTGAGGAATTTTCGGCTCGCTGAAGAGCACTGAAACTCTCGTTCAACCCGGATGACTTCGTGACGGCACTGAATTGAGGAATTTTCGGCTCGCTGAAGAGCACTGAAACGCAGAACATATCTGAACCGTATGCAGCACCGTTCCCATTGAGGAATTTTCGGCTCGCTGAAGAGCACTGAAACCAGCGAGAACGAGAACGTTATCGTCTTCTTCTTAGAATTGAGGAATTTTCGGCTCGCTGAAGAGCACTGAAACGGAATGTACTTCAGCAACGTCTCAATCGTTTCGCGCATTGAGGAATTTTCGGCTCGCTGAAGAGCACTGAAACCTCAACCCCGCCGGGACGCGCGCGGCGTAGTCTGCCAATTGAGGAATTTTCGGCTCGCTGAAGAGCACTGAAACCATCGACAACAGCGAAACTGCGGAAGATAGCAACAAATTGAGGAATTTTCGGCTCGCTGAAGAGCACTGAAACCTGCGTCGCCAAATAAACCGTTTCCACTCCGGCGGAATTGAGGAATTTTCGGCTCGCTGAAGAGCACTGAAACGATCGTTGATGCGCCGCGCCGAGGTCTTCCCGCCGATTGAGGAATTTTCGGCTCGCTGAAGAGCACTGAAACCGAAAACCACCAGCGCTCATATCGGCTTCATTTAGAGTTGAGGAATTTTCGGCTCGCTGAAGAGCACTGAAACTCGGGTAAGCGGGTTTACAGTAGTCAAGAAGCTCGAGTTGAGGAATTTTCGGCTCGCTGAAGAGCACTGAAACGCTCGCGGCCGACCCGGAGCGCGGGGAGCGACGCAGGGTTGAGGAATTTTCGGCTCGCTGAAGAGCACTGAAACACCAATAAGTCCCGTAAGATGCGTGACACAGAAGCAAGTTGAGGAATTTTCGGCTCGCTGAAGAGCACTGAAACGGATTTGGACGCGCGGGCAAGCTACTGTACCGAGGAGGTTGAGGAATTTTCGGCTCGCTGAAGAGCACTGAAACACAGGCTACGAGCAGCATCAACGTCTGACTCTGGAACCCAGTTGAGGAATTTTCGGCTCGCTGAAGAGCACTGAAACCTGGATCGCGCCGCGCTGCCGCCACTGCTCGCTGCTCGTTGAGGAATTTTCGGCTCGCTGAAGAGCACTGAAACGCAGCGTCCGCGACGCCAGACGCAACGACGCACCGAGTTGAGGAATTTTCGGCTCGCTGAAGAGCACTGAAACTTTACATGCCAGCGTCCAATTCCTGCATGATAGCGCGTTGAGGAATTTTCGGCTCGCTGAAGAGCACTGAAACATAGATTGCGGCTTTATACCGCTTTCTGCTGTTTTATTATAGTTGAGGAATTTTCGGCTCGCTGAAGAGCACTGAAACACCCGATTCGCGGCTATACCACAAGCGCCATGGGCCGTTGAGGAATTTTCGGCTCGCTGAAGAGCACTGAAACTTGACGGTTCACACGCTGAAATGAAGAAATCTGCATCGTTGAGGAATTTTCGGCTCGCTGAAGAGCACTGAAACATGAACACCTTTCCACTTCTATAACCGCGAAACCCGTTGAGGAATTTTCGGCTCGCTGAAGAGCACTGAAACTTGGCAACGGTCGTGATATTTTCAACCCAAAAATAGTTGAGGAATTTTCGGCTCGCTGAAGAGCACTGAAACGTCGTGTTCCGCCCGTTTCAGTCTGGCACGTACTGGGTTGAGGAATTTTCGGCTCGCTGAAGAGCACTGAAACTCAAGTATTTTGTGGTTATAAGCGTCTATCATTCTTTTTGGTTGAGGAATTTTCGGCTCGCTGAAGAGCACTGAAACCGCGGGAAGCTCGACGAGCTCACCGCGCGCGTAGCGTTGAGGAATTTTCGGCTCGCTGAAGAGCACTGAAACGGCGGGTTGCGACGCTCGACGATCTCGCCGCGCTGCGTTGAGGAATTTTCGGCTCGCTGAAGAGCACTGAAACCGCGGCATGAGCGCGCGGGCGAGACGATGCAGATATGGTTGAGGAATTTTCGGCTCGCTGAAGAGCACTGAAACGGAATGGACGTGTCAGATTTTGTGAATCCGATCCCGGTTGAGGAATTTTCGGCTCGCTGAAGAGCACTGAAACGGTGATGGTATGGCCCTGCTCTGCCCGCCCTGCCCGGTTGAGGAATTTTCGGCTCGCTGAAGAGCACTGAAACGGGAAAATGGCGATGGAACTACCGGCGATGGTCACGGGTTGAGGAATTTTCGGCTCGCTGAAGAGCACTGAAACCTCGTCTTCCTCCCGGTCGCTGCGAAGTCGGCAAACGGGTTGAGGAATTTTCGGCTCGCTGAAGAGCACTGAAACGGAGATTGAGCACTTCACGGATGTCTGTTGGTGTTGGGTTGAGGAATTTTCGGCTCGCTGAAGAGCACTGAAACCATGGAACGCGCGGCCGCAGTTTTGGAGGATGGTAAGTTGAGGAATTTTCGGCTCGCTGAAGAGCACTGAAACCTCGCAAAAGTTCTTCTGGTCTACGTCCCAAGACCTGTTGAGGAATTTTCGGCTCGCTGAAGAGCACTGAAACCGCTGATACCCAACATTAATTTGATTAGCCCTTGTTGTTGAGGAATTTTCGGCTCGCTGAAGAGCACTGAAACGACGACGGCTATTTCTGGCTTTCCTTGCTCGGTTCTGTTGAGGAATTTTCGGCTCGCTGAAGAGCACTGAAACTATGTTGAGAAGGCAATGCACCAGGCAGTACAAAGTGGTTGAGGAATTTTCGGCTCGCTGAAGAGCACTGAAACGGCGCGAGGTGGGGCTTGCTCTTGCTCGGATAATGGAGTTGAGGAATTTTCGGCTCGCTGAAGAGCACTGAAACGCGCGTCCAAATCCCGGCTCCCTGCGCACGAACAGGCAGAGTTGAGGAATTTTCGGCTCGCTGAAGAGCACTGAAACCATGGAACGCGCGGCCGCAGTTTTGGAGGATGGTAAGTTGAGGAATTTTCGGCTCGCTGAAGAGCACTGAAACGTGCCTGAAACTGCGCGGTTCGCTGTTCGCGTGCGGAGTTGAGGAATTTTCGGCTCGCTGAAGAGCACTGAAACATGTCTATGGTCCGGTCTCATTACCGCTTACCCTTGCGTTGAGGAATTTTCGGCTCGCTGAAGAGCACTGAAACGTTGGTCGATGGGATGATAAGCCGTCGGCACTGTCTGGGTTGAGGAATTTTCGGCTCGCTGAAGAGCACTGAAACCGTCCCAGTACGGCGCGTCTGCCACATCGCTGGTGTTGGTTGAGGAATTTTCGGCTCGCTGAAGAGCACTGAAACTTCGTAACGTGATGGCGAACGCGGGATGGCAGCACGTCGTTGAGGAATTTTCGGCTCGCTGAAGAGCACTGAAACATCACGCGCTATCTGACCCAGAGGTACCCGCAGGGGCTGTTGAGGAATTTTCGGCTCGCTGAAGAGCACTGAAACGTCAACCAGCGCTCGATCTCTGCGATCTTATAACCGGTTGAGGAATTTTCGGCTCGCTGAAGAGCACTGAAACGCTTCAGCAGTTTTATTATATATTCTTAGTCTAAGGTGTTGAGGAATTTTCGGCTCGCTGAAGAGCACTGAAACTCATACCGCAATCAATGCATTGTGTCAATCGAAACAAAGTTGAGGAATTTTCGGCTCGCTGAAGAGCACTGAAACCGTAGTCGCTCGGAAAGTGCGGCGACGTACTCGGAAAGTTGAGGAATTTTCGGCTCGCTGAAGAGCACTGAAACTCACCAGCCGCCAGAACTGCGGCCGCGCGTTCCATGGTTGAGGAATTTTCGGCTCGCTGAAGAGCACTGAAACATGGGCTCGGCGCGCGTGGGTACTGGTCTCCCGCGGTTGAGGAATTTTCGGCTCGCTGAAGAGCACTGAAACGGGCAGTAGCGCGCCAACCATAGCCAGCCCTACTCCTGTTGAGGAATTTTCGGCTCGCTGAAGAGCACTGAAACGGGCAAACGTTATACGTTGGTGCGCCGTCTAGCGATGTTGAGGAATTTTCGGCTCGCTGAAGAGCACTGAAACCTTTCAGCGGTTTTATTGTATATGCGAAGCCTACAATGTTGAGGAATTTTCGGCTCGCTGAAGAGCACTGAAACCTTTCAGCGGTTTTATTGTATATGCGAAGCCTACAATGTTGAGGAATTTTCGGCTCGCTGAAGAGCACTGAAACTTTATTACTGGGTCTTCGCAAGGTTCATTTCAAAGTTGAGGAATTTTCGGCTCGCTGAAGAGCACTGAAACCGGCATGGTAACGCCAAACGAAAGCGCCATTCATCAGTTGAGGAATTTTCGGCTCGCTGAAGAGCACTGAAACTGTTACCAGCACGGTAGTAGCGATCTTACCATACTTAGTTGAGGAATTTTCGGCTCGCTGAAGAGCACTGAAACCGTCGATCATGTCGTACTGGCTTCCCGATCCTAAGGTTGAGGAATTTTCGGCTCGCTGAAGAGCACTGAAACGGCGAGGAGTCGCGGCGTTGTGGTCAGACTGCCGCGTGTTGAGGAATTTTCGGCTCGCTGAAGAGCACTGAAACTTGAGTTCTGGCAATTCGATTCCGCTCAAGATTCGATTGAGGAATTTTCGGCTCGCTGAAGAGCACTGAAACCGGATAGCGCATTTGCGAGACGAAACGCATCATCAAATTGAGGAATTTTCGGCTCGCTGAAGAGCACTGAAACGGGGAACGTCTCCTATCTCGCTTCCCGCTTCGGCAAATTGAGGAATTTTCGGCTCGCTGAAGAGCACTGAAACGTGCGATCTGTCGATACGTTTTTGAGCGACGTTTAATTGAGGAATTTTCGGCTCGCTGAAGAGCACTGAAACGGCAATTTCAATCTTTGGTATTACTACAGCAATGTATTGAGGAATTTTCGGCTCGCTGAAGAGCACTGAAACGCGCGCGGTCGCTCCGCCTGCTGGACGCATCTGCGATTGAGGAATTTTCGGCTCGCTGAAGAGCACTGAAACACAAGCCGAATCGAGTACGCTCAATGACGCTATCACGATTGAGGAATTTTCGGCTCGCTGAAGAGCACTGAAACCTATCTAACAGGGTGGTAGAACGTATGGGCGGGTGTATTGAGGAATTTTCGGCTCGCTGAAGAGCACTGAAACGCGATGGCGGGCAAGTGCGCCTCGACGGTAACCAGATTGAGGAATTTTCGGCTCGCTGAAGAGCACTGAAACGGCCGGTGCCGGTTCGGGCAGTCGTGTCGAACGAAAATTGAGGAATTTTCGGCTCGCTGAAGAGCACTGAAACTCTGAACTTCCCTGGTGGTTCTACGGTTTCACTTCGAATTGAGGAATTTTCGGCTCGCTGAAGAGCACTGAAACAGAACAGCGCCCCGTAGCGCTTATACACGCGCACGGATTGAGGAATTTTCGGCTCGCTGAAGAGCACTGAAACTGGTACTAATCAGGGGAGTTGAACTCTTGTTCTGGAATTGAGGAATTTTCGGCTCGCTGAAGAGCACTGAAACCGCAAGCGAATATTGCTCCAGATCGCGGCGAATACAATTGAGGAATTTTCGGCTCGCTGAAGAGCACTGAAACTCGTCCATAGTTTCGATTTCCCGAAAACAATTTTGATTGAGGAATTTTCGGCTCGCTGAAGAGCACTGAAACGGTTGACGCGCCGTACACCGTTCTGGCGCGGCGCGATTGAGGAATTTTCGGCTCGCTGAAGAGCACTGAAACATAGCGAGCGCCAAAACGCCAACGAACGGGTTGAAATTGAGGAATTTTCGGCTCGCTGAAGAGCACTGAAACATTTGCTCGTTCGCGCAACTGCGACTATCGAGCAGATGAATTGAGGAATTTTCGGCTCGCTGAAGAGCACTGAAACCGCGCCCCATCCCAACGTCGCGCACGAGCAGCAGATCGTCGAAATTGAGGAATTTTCGGCTCGCTGAAGAGCACTGAAACGAAAGAGCGGACAAAAACGGCGTACCGTTCGTACTAATTGAGGAATTTTCGGCTCGCTGAAGAGCACTGAAACAGCAGAACCGGAGCGATGTACTCCTGATTCCGCCAATCGAAATTGATGAATTTTCGGCTCGCTGAAGAGCACTGAAACCATGCCACAACTGCTGGATTGCGAGGTCATACGTGTAAATTGAGGAATTTTCGGCTCGCTGAAGAGCACTGAAACAATTGGGCGGACGCAGCGGAGTTGCCGGTGCGGATTATAAAATTGAGGAATTTTCGGCTCGCTGAAGAGCACTGAAACTTGATGTGCAGTTTATACTGCACAATCTCGGTATTTTAATTGAGGAATTTTCGGCTCGCTGAAGAGCACTGAAACATCGCCGACCGTACCAGACGCGCGATTGTTTCCGGCGTATTGAGGAATTTTCGGCTCGCTGAAGAGCACTGAAACTCCGCAACGCACGCCTTGACGCCCATTATCCAAGTTTAGTATTGAGGAATTTTCGGCTCGCTGAAGAGCACTGAAACAGCGCTCCGCCAGGGCGACAGAGACCGGCGTGAGAATTGAGGAATTTTCGGCTCGCTGAAGAGCACTGAAACAGTACGACAGCACGACATTCATCGCGTAACCCCCCATTGAGGAATTTTCGGCTCGCTGAAGAGCACTGAAACGTCCGTCGCTGCCAGTTCGCGCGCCACGTTGCGGATGAATTGAGGAATTTTCGGCTCGCTGAAGAGCACTGAAACACCCGGCAGGGCAGGGCGGCGCGTAGGAACCCTGACAATTGAGGAATTTTCGGCTCGCTGAAGAGCACTGAAACTCGCACGTATCGAGTTCCCAAAACTCGACAGAAGCTTGAGGAATTTTCGGCTCGCTGAAGAGCACTGAAACGCGAACGACCAATTCCACCGTCACATCTCGAAGCTCCGAATTGAGGAATTTTCGGCTCGCTGAAGAGCACTGAAACAAGTAAATCTCGACATCAGCGTAGCGCCAAACATAATTGAGGAATTTTCGGCTCGCTGAAGAGCACTGAAACTCTTCAATTCCGTATCGAACTAAGCGGCGAATTAGATTGAGGAATTTTCGGCTCGCTGAAGAGCACTGAAACTCTTCAGTTTCGTTTGGAGTTGAGCGGCGATCTAGGATTGAGGAATTTTCGGCTCGCTGAAGAGCACTGAAACTTGGGTCCAGCGTCGAACGTACTGGCACAGTTTGAGCGATTGAGGAATTTTCGGCTCGCTGAAGAGCACTGAAACATCACTATCCTCCCCCCGGTACGTTTGTTTCGTTTGATTGAGGAATTTTCGGCTCGCTGAAGAGCACTGAAACCGGTTGTCTCATCAATACGGAAGTTACGAATGTTAGATTGAGGAATTTTCGGCTCGCTGAAGAGCACTGAAACCGTGATCTACTTCGAGGTGCCTGGCTCTCCGACTGCGATTGAGGAATTTTCGGCTCGCTGAAGAGCACTGAAACAGGCCATACCGGATCGATGTCCGTACCGTCCACGACCGGCATTGAGGAATTTTCGGCTCGCTGAAGAGCACTGAAACGCTGTCACGTTCGACCGCGCCGTAGTATCCACATAATTGAGGAATTTTCGGCTCGCTGAAGAGCACTGAAACCGCTGTGCCGCTGCTGATGCGCAATATCCCGCAATTGATTGAGGAATTTTCGGCTCGCTGAAGAGCACTGAAACGACTGAATAGCCGATAATTGATAGACGATAGACGATATTTCAGCCATTTCGGCTCATTTTTGGCTGTTGAAGAGCATTGAAACCCGGCA
>Ga0308398_1001906_pt1 | contig 10562 bp, 12 predicted proteins | sample Hotspr20SampleT9_FD_202360 | JGI IMG/M metagenome (GOLD analysis project Ga0308398, IMG submission 202360) | Hot spring phototrophic mat microbial communities from Mushroom Spring, Yellowstone National Park, Wyoming, United States - 20051001_T9 ...
TGGCTTACGACAAGCGGGAGATCGCCAAACCAACCTCCAAAGAGCGCTCCCCATATAAAAGTTGAAATGCCGCCATATAGAAGAAATCTTATGAATTTCTCTGTCTTTCCCTTTGGTTTGAATTTATATAGTACAAAAGCCATTAGAAGTGTAAGAAGTATGCCATACCCGGCATCGCTTACCATCATGCCAAAGAAAATAAAATAAAATGGCGCCATTATTGCAGTGGGGTCAATATTGAAGTTAGAAGGCATACTGTACTGCTCGGTAATAATTTCAAAGGGCTCTGCAAATGAATTGTTTTTCAAAAGTATAGGTATCTCTTCATCTTTTTCCGGTTTCTTTATTATCAATACAATATCTTTATATTTTTGGCACAGATGCTTAAGTTTTTCACTTTCTTCTTCAGGTATCCACCCCGATATTACAAAAGCCTTATTGGTTAATGCAGCATTATCAAGAGCATTTTTCTTGTCTATTGCAATCCTTAAATAGTCGCAATATGCCTGTATTTTTAATCTGTTGGGCGCAAGCTGCATGATTTCCTCTTTAACTTTTGAATCTTCCTCAATCAGCTGCCGTTTTTGTTCAATCAACGAATCTATAATGCTTTGAGGTGTACCTGAAAGATTCTTTAAATCCAGCGCAGAAAATCCTTTAGCTGTCAAAATTTGAACAACACTTTCTGTGTGTTCTCTGTGTGAAAATACAACCACATAATGCTGTTCACCATCATCTGAGACAGTAACAATAAATGAAAGCATTTGCTGCTTTAATTCTTCTTTTAACGCCTCAATTCTTATGAATGAAGGGAATGTTCCTGGAATCACATCTACAAATGCGGTACCAAGCTCCTCAAAAGCAACATCTAAGTTAATCCAAGGCTGGAGAGAATATATCCTGCTCTCAAGCAAAGCAACACCGGAGCTTATTTCCGCAAGTCTTGCTTCCTTGGATATGAGAGAATCGATATAATTCTTTACTTCATTGCTGTTTTTCTCAAATTCATATAATGAATGTTCATCAACAAGAGGCTTTACTGCAAACAAAGCTTTTTTCTGCCTGTCAAATTTATCAAGAACTTTAAGAGCTGTTTCCGCTTTATTCAGTTCTGACTCATATGCCATAGCATCATAAAGTGTGTTTAATTCTTCTTTCCTTTCATTTATCTCTGCTGCACCAAGTTTCATAAGGTCATTGACAAATCTTTCTTTTAAATATGCAAGGCCGGCTACTGCAAATTTATTCATTGAAACGATTGCCATCAGCTTATAATCCTTTCCACGATAGAGTCAACTGCTTCTCCCATCTTGGTCATAGCATGTTTTGAAATATTGTCGCACTCAGATTGTGCTTGCTCCAATATCCTGTCAATATCAATGTTAGCCTGTGCCCTTGCTTGGTCTATGTATTTTGCATATTCTTGCTTTGCTTTAAGTTTGCTTTCTTCTATAAGCTGTTCTTTCTTCTCATATGCTTGCGCTATGATGTTTTCGGCTTCTTTATTTGCAATTTCGATGGCTTCCTGGGCTTCAAGCTCAGCCTGCCTTATTTTCTCAACTATTTCATTTATCACGTTCTGCCACCGCCTCTTTCTTAAATGTTACGTATTAAATTATACCCAAAGTTCTAGAAAAGTACAATCACAAAGTTTAGTATTTGTCGAAATAAGATGCAGCATGTCGGCACAAATAATATATCGTTGCTTATATTATAAAACTTTATAATATGGCAGCTCTTAAGTTGTTGCTAAAAAATAACAAATTACGCTTGCCGCTTATAAATATTATTGATGTACATAAAAAAACTCTCAATATGAAATATTCATTAATTTTGTTAAATTTAGATGCTATTTTTTATATCATTTATAATTGATTGACTTATTCCAAAAGGTGTATAATAAAGTATTATTGCAATATGGAATTACTATTTTGCAACAATCATGAATTGTTGCATTAAAGGAGCAGGCCATGTCAAAGATAACCCTGAAAAATACTGAGGATAGAATTGCAAATTTAGCGCCTACAAAAATAATTGTTTTAAGCTTCGCTGCGCTTATTGCTATAGGAAGCATTCTGCTTTCATTGCCTGTGGCAGCCAGAAGCGGACAAAGCACCAATTATCTGGATGCACTTTTTACTGCCACATCGGCAGTATGTGTAACAGGTCTTGTAGTTTACGATACATATAATTATTGGTCGGCATTCGGGCAAATAGTAATACTTTTGCTCATACAGTGCGGCGGTCTTGGCATTGCTACTCTGGCAACCTTTTTCTCTACCATTCTGGGTAGAAAAGTAGGCCTCAAAGGTATGCTTCTGGCACAAGAATCCATCAACTTTTTCAGTTTCGAAGGTGTATTGACATTAATCCGTAGAGTTGTGGCAGTTACATTCGTGCTTGAATTTTTTGGAACTCTAATGCTATCTATACGGTTTATCCCTATGTTCGGCGTTAAAGGCATTTATATAAGTTTGTTTCATGCTGTTTCAGCTTTTTGCAATGCAGGTTTTGATTTGATGGGCATATTAGGGAAAGGAGATTTTGTAAGTCTTACATATTTCAACAATGATCCACTTGTTATATATACTGTATCATTTCTCATCATAGTAGGCGGACTGGGTTTTCTCGTATGGAAAGATTTATATGAATTCAGCAAAACAAAATCTTTATATCTTCATACCAAGGTTGTATTAGTGGTAACAGCTTTTTTAATAGTGACAGGTGCATTGTTTTTCTATGCATTTGAAAATAACAATCCTGAAACAATGGGCAATCTGGATTTTTGGGGCAAAATAAACGCTTCAATATTCCAGGCAATAACTCCAAGAACTGCAGGTTTCAACACTATATCAATAGGTGACATGAAAGAAGTGTCAAAAGTTGCTACTATATTTTTCATGTTTGTTGGGGCTGCTCCCGGTTCCACAGCAGGAGGTATAAAAGTTACAACAATAGGTGTGCTGATTTTTGCTATCATGTCTCAAATTCACGGGAGAGAAGAAACAGTTATATTTAAAAGGAAAGTACCTCAGTATACGGTTAATAAAGCCCTCTCTATAGCAGGGCTTGCAATGTTCCTGATATTTACGTCAACTACTGTAATACTAGCTTTCGAAAATCTGCCTTTCATAAATGTATTGTATGAAGCTACATCAGCGTTCGGAACAGTAGGTCTGTCAACGGGCATTACTCCCATATTGTCCCCTATAAGCAGATTTATTTTAATAATAACCATGTTTGCAGGCAGAGTCGGGCCGTTAACATTTGCCATTGCATTAACCCTCAGAGCTCATAAGAGAAAACAAGATGTAGTTTACCCTGAAGGGAAAATCGTTGTAGGTTAATGTGACCCATATTATGAAAAGAACATTTGCGCAGAGACTCTAAGACTCATAGCAATCAGTTCTTGGGATAATATGAGTCATATATAAAAAATGCGCCTTGGCGATTCGGTGACTGCCTGATAAAATGCAAGGCGAACACATGCCAAATGCAGCAAGGCTTTAGCACAAGGAGCTTTTCAGCGAAAACTAATCAAGAAAAAATTCTTTTAACTTATCCTGGTCTTGCTGTGATGAAACAGCTATTACATAATCACCGGGCTTTAAAGTGGTAAATCCATTGGGAATAATCACTTCTTCATCTCTTATTACTGATATAAGCATGCAGTCTTTTGGTATGTTCATATCTTTCAATGGCTTATTCAATGCAGGAGAATGCTCATCTATATGAATTTCACTTAATACTATTCTTCCATTTTTTAACGTCATCAATGTCTTCAATCCCCAAAAATCAACTTCATGCTCTATTAGGTCAGCAATTATTGAAGTGCTGCTTACAGGCAAATCCACACCAAGCTTTTCAAAAATCATAATATTTTTGGGGTTGTTGACTCTTGCTATTGTTCTTTTGACTCCAAAATTGTTCTTCGCAAGCTGGCATGCAATTAAATTATCTTCGTCTCTGCCCGTTACTGCTATAAAAACATGAGCTGTCTCAACGGATGCCTCAGAAAGATATTCGATATCAGTAGCATCTCCGTTTATAACTGATATATTAAGCTCGTTTGCTATTTTCCCGCACATTTCTTTGTCAGTCTCAATAACTGTAACTTTATGCCTGTTTGGAATCAAAGTTTTGGCAAGATAATACCCTATTTTTCCTCCTCCGGCAATAACTATATTCATAGTATTGATTCCACTCCCTTCCTCAAAATCATTTCTTAGCGATAACTATCATATCATCTTTTTCCAACACTAAATCCGGCCTGTAAAATATAAGCCTTCCTTTGCGTATAACACCAAATAGAAACATGTTTTCTTCTGTTTCAATATCTTCAAATTTCCTGCCAACAAGATGCTTTGGCAGATTTTCATAACTGAAAGTTACTATTTCTCCTCCAATTATATTCGAGCAAAGCCCTGTATTATCAAGTATCATAGCTTTTATTGCATCTACAGTAAGATTTGTGGGGCAAATCGTACTCAGCCCAAACTGATGGAATACCTGCTCTCTTGCAGGATTATATATTCTCGCTATAACTTTAGGCACTTTAAAAATCTCTTTTGCAATTTGAGAAACCATTATATTTATGCTATCATCGGGTGTTACGGCAGCTAACGCGTCAGCGGTTTCGATACCGGCCTGTTTCAAAACATCCAGATCGATTGGAACCCCAACCACTGTTATGCCGTTAAAATCCGGCTTAAGAAGCTTAAAAGCTTCCCTGTCGTTATCAACTATTACAACGTCATGCCCTTCTTCAGACAAAACATTGGCAAACTTTGATCCCACTTTTCCGCAACCTATTATTATAACATGCATTTCAAAACTTCCTCCTGAATGTGCAACTGTTTAATACCAATAAATAATATGATATATCAGCATTTATTTTTTGTATATATTAATATCGCTCAAAAAAGTATCGCATTATATCAATATTTTTTGATTTATGTAAAATTTTATTTGTTTTCTAATTGAATCTTTTCAAATCTTGAATAAACTGCATAATATAAATACACGCTGCAAAAAATAACAAAAGAATGATTCAATCATGAGTGAGGTGCTTTTATGGTTACTGCAATAAGAACAATCATTTTATATGCACTGGTAATAGTAGTCATGAGGATAATGGGAAAAAGGCAAATAGGGCAGCTTCAGCCTTTTGAGCTTGCTATCGCAATCATGATATCTGAGCTCGCTGCCGTACCCATGCAGGATACAGGAATACCTCTCATCAACGGAATGATACCGATTCTTACATTGCTGCTGGCACAAATCACACTTTCTTTTTTATCTATTAAAAGCATAAAAGCACGTTCAATTATTAGCGGAAAGCCCAGGATACTGATCAATAATGGAAAAATAAATGAACATAATTTGAGGCTTGAAATGTATACCGTGAATGATCTAATGGAACAATTACGAATAAAGGATATTTGCAACATAGAAGATGTAGAGTACGCAATTTTGGAAACTAATGGTCAATTAAGCGTATTGCCGAAATATTCAAAAAGCCCTGTAAAAGCTGAAGATCTCAAACTTCCTGAAAAAAAGCAGATTTTACCTGTCGATATTATCATTGATGGCAAAATATTATACGAAAACCTCAGTCAGGCTGGCATTTCAATAGAATCACTCCGAAATATTCTAAGGACAAAAGGTATAAATAACATAAGCGAGGTTTTTTTCGCAGGTATAAACTCCGATGGTAATTTTTTTGCACAAACGCGTGATTTGCCGCACGGGGAGGGTAATAATTGAGATACGGATTTACTGTCAAAGTAATTATTTCACTTTTAATTCTTATTTTTCTTACTTTTGGAGTGGGTCTATATGCATTGATCACAATAAGAAGAACATGCGCAGAACTGTATAATGAAGTTGACAAAGCTGAGAAATTTATCCTTCAGGAAAATTGGATTAAAGCAAAAGAACAATCCACATTAATAAATAACAAGTGGCAAAAAATCCGTAAAGAATGGGCTATGCTTATTGACCACAGAGAAATAGACAAGATGCACGAAAGCATGATGCGCATGGCTGCATACATCAAGCTGGAAGAGGATGATGATGCATTAGTTGAATGTGCTGTTCTAAAAGAACTAATCAAGCATATTGCTGATAAAGATTCTCCTGTCATTCAAAATATATTTTAGATTTTTAAAACAACCTCCGTTAACATGAATATATATAATGTATGAGGAATAGATATTATATGGTAATAAAACGGAGGCCAATAATGAATGGGAATTTATATAATAAGGCTGCTTCTTTCTCTTTTTATTATTTTATTCTCATGCGAATTGTTTACAAATGCCATAGAATGGTTTGGGTCCCGCATGAAAGTCGGTGACGGTGTATTGGGAAGTATATTTTCTGCAGTTGGCACCTGCCTTCCTGAAACTATGATCCCTTTAATTGCCATTCTTTTCACGAGCAATAGACAATACGCAAATGATATAGGAGTGGGAGCTATAATAGGTGCACCCTTTATGCTTGCTACACTTGCTTTTTTTGTTTCCGGAATATCACTTATATTATTCTCAAGAAAAAGAAAATATGGAATGACACTGCATGCTGATAAAAATATAATAAAAAGAGACCTTGAATTCTTTCTTTTCCTTTACCCTCTGGCACTTTTCAGTTCACTTTTTGAATGCAAACTTGTAAAAAATACCACAGGATTTGTATTAATTGGAGCATACTTATATTACGTATATATTACCCTTAGAAATGATAGGTTCAACTCCAGCAAACCACATAAATTATATATTTTAAGCATATTAAATTTATTTTCGTTTAAAAAAGGCGGTAATAAATCTAATCCCAGGCTTAGATTCATTTTTCTTCAGCTTGGACTTTCACTTGCTTCAATCGTTTTAGGTGCGGAGATATTTATAAAAAACGTAGAATCAATTGCGGTACATGCAGGCATACCGGCTATGATTTTATCTTTGATCATAGCTCCTGTGGCAACGGAGCTTCCTGAGAAATTTAACAGCGTAATATGGATGGCAAGGCAAAAAGATACTTTGGCTATTGCAAACATAACAGGCGCAATGGTTTTTCAAAGCTGTCTTCCTGTGGCGTTCGGAATATTTGCAACTCCATGGAAACTTGACCTCAAAGCCATATTAAGTGGCATACTGGCTTTAACATCAACTTTTATTTTTTATATTGCTTTTACTTCAAGAAAAAAAACAAATGCTATAATTCTATTAAACTGCGGCATTTTTTATATCGTATTTATTTTATATGTTTTAAATAATTTTGCCTGACACTTTCATACATCATTATCGAAGCTGCTACTGAAGCATTTAAAGATTCTGCCTTGCCCGGCATGGGAATTTTAACTAGAATATCTGAGTTTTCAACAGCTTCATCACTCAATCCGTTTGCTTCATTGCCTATTGCAATCGCAATATTGTCAGACAAATCTATATCATACAGCATATTTTGAGCTTTTAAATGAGTTGAAATAATTTTTATATCTCTATTTCTTAGAAATCTGGACGCCTCACTAAAATCTTCTGCGTAAAAAACAGGTACATGGAAAATCGAGCCCATAGTAGATCTTAATACTTTTGGATTAAAAACATCTACACATCCTCCACATACTACTACGGCAGAAAAAGATGCCGCGTCTGCCGTTCTTATAATAGTACCCATATTGCCTGGGTCTTTCAACGCTTCAAGCAGTATTATTCTGGTACAATTTGATTCAATCATCGAAACATGTTCAAATCTCTTTGACGCTACAGCCAGCACACCCTGAGGTGTCTGCGTTTCAGATATTTGATTAAACAAATTGTCTGGAGCAATATAAATATTCCCTTTGCATCTTTTTTGAAATTCATCTTGAAGACTGCTCAAATATTTATTGTTTAAGGCTTTTTCTATAAAACTCTCACAATATACTATGATTGATAGTTCAATATCATCTTTAGCTGCTTCTTCCACGAACCTTATTCCTTCAATGCAAAACAATCTTTCATTTTGCTTATCTTCATTGTAGACTTTCTTGCTGTTTATTTTTTTTATCTGCTTGATAACGTTGTTCTGGCTGCTTGTGATTCTAATATATTTATTCACTATATCACCTTCATTACAATTTTATATAGAAGTTTTTCAGCAAATACTAATTAAAAAGTCCTGCTTGATAATACAATCAAACAGGACACAAATGTAAGCAAAATATCAAATTGCATATTACATAACTGACTTTACTTTCTCAACAAGCTCTGCAAAGCCAGCCTTATCATTAACAGCCATATCAGCAAGTACTTTTCTGTTAAGTGTTATGCCTGCTTTTTTAAGACCATTAATAAATCTGCTGTATGAAAGTCCGTTCATTCTAGCCGCCGCATTTATTCTTGTAATCCAAAGCTTCCTAAAATCTCTCTTTTTTGCTCTTCTGTCTCTGTACGCATACATAAGAGACTTCATTACAGCCTGGTTAGCTATTCTAAAAAGCTTGCTCTTGCCGCCAAAATAACCTTTTGCCAACTTCAATATCTTTTTATGTCTTGCTCTTGTTCTTACAGCACCTTTAACTCTTGACATCTCTTGTCACTCCTTTTGCTATCAAATTATTTGTAAGGCATAAGCAGTCTGATTGCATCTTCATTAGCGCTCGTAACAATAGCTGCTTTTCTTAGCTGTCTTTTTGTCTTCATTGTTTTCTTGGTAAGTATGTGTCTTCTGTAAGCTTTTGCTCTTTTAATCCTGCCTGAGCCTGTAAATGAAAACCTCTTCTTAGAAGAGCTGTGAGTCTTAAGTTTTGGCATATATATTCCTTCCTTCCGTAAATTATTTATATGAAAAAAGTTAATATCAAGCGTTTTTCATTTATACAAAATCAATAATAACAAAACAAAAATTACTGTTTAGGATTTACAACCATTGTCATACTCTTGCCTTCCAACTTGGGTCTCTTTTCTAAAACTCCAACATCCTTAAGAGCCTCAGCAAACCTGTTCAAAACCTCTTCACCAAGGGAGGTGTAATTTAACTCTCTCCCCCTGAACCTGACACTGACTTTCACTTTGTCTCCGTCTTTTAAAAACTTACAAGCGTTTCTGACTTTTACATTAAAGTCATGTTCCTCAATAGTAGGCTTTATCCATACCTCTTTTACGTTGATCACTTTTTGGTTCTTTTTTGCTTCTTTTTCTTTCTTGGCAAGCTCAAACAGATACTTGCCGTAATCCATTATCTTGCATACAGGCGGGTTAGCCTGTGGAGCTATTTTAACAAGATCAAGATTTTTTGCATTCGCAAGTTTTTGTGCTTCCTTTGCTGACATTATCCCCAGCATCGTTCCATCAGTGTCAATCAGGCGCACCTCTTTGTCCCTGATTTCCTCATTTACCATGTGTTGATTTTTGTTAATAGCTATACACCTCCATAAAATTTTTGCAGAAGTTCGACATGTTTGCTGCATGTCAAAGGTAAATAAAAAAGGTGGTTATCTAAAGACCCACCCGATTATCATAAATAATTGAGTATGGAAGGTATCCACACTGCAACCAATGATATTGACCTTGAAGACAAGTCCGCAAGGTGAGAAGTGAGTCTTCTTCTTTATTTTCGCATTAATAGTTTAGCAAACCACCTTCAATATGTCAATGGTAAATTATGGTATGCTCTTATGTTTTGCTACTTTATGGATTTTGCAATTTTTATTGCTTCGACGTCATTAATATTGCCATATATCACATAATATATGTCATTATATTTCCATTGTAGCTTAACATTGCTTTCTTGAGTGACATCGCTGGGCTCCTTTTTTAAATAACTAATATACCCCGTACAATCGTTAATCATAATTGTTTTATTATCATCTATTGGTTCAATAAAATTTTTACTCTGTTTTAAAACAAACTCTTGTTTTGGTGACATATACTGTAAAATAATATTATTTTCATTTGAAGCATTGACTTTTATATTTTTTAGCATAAATTCTGAAGGAATGTAGGAAGGGAGCAATAACTTTCCCCCCATTTTTTTCTTTGCATCATCCAAGTCTGCATTTTTGTAATTGTTACCTGGCATATCCTCAACACTTAATACTTGTTGCATTTTCGAATTATTTTGGCTACTATCCCGATTACTAATGTCAAGGGTATTAGAGGAATTATCTCCTGCTAAACCACTATTATATGTGTAATTAATATTTTTGTCGTTCTTAAAGTATAACGAATATATCTGAATGCTGACAAGTAAAAAACCTACTATTGCTATACACCATATTAAATAGTTTTTAAAACTATGATTTGTAATTTTCAAAGCACTCATTTTACACCTTCTTTCTGAGCCTATCTCAAATTTCTATAATACTGAATATCTGACTTTTCTCTTAATTCGTTTATCCAACCGGTGAACTACCCCCACTTATAGAAGTGGTGGCTTCGTGGTCAATACTCCCAGCGGAGCAAGTTATCCCACGCTCAAAGGGTTGTTCCTTCCCCAAATATACCAATTACATGGCTAATTTTAGCAAATTCTTGCTTGCATTTATATCTCTATCATGAACTGCACCACACTTTGGACATTTC
>Ga0308398_1001912_pt1 | contig 10539 bp, 8 predicted proteins | sample Hotspr20SampleT9_FD_202360 | JGI IMG/M metagenome (GOLD analysis project Ga0308398, IMG submission 202360) | Hot spring phototrophic mat microbial communities from Mushroom Spring, Yellowstone National Park, Wyoming, United States - 20051001_T9 ...
ATTTCCAGAATGCGCACCTTGACAGGTGAATACTGTTTTAAAAACCCTTGATTTATAACCCTTTTTAGGGTTTGTAGCTTCCCTATGAGGGATTGAAACGAGCGTTTTCTTCACCAACCATAGATACTTCTGTATCTATGGTTTGTAGCTTCCCTATGAGGGATTGAAACGCAGTTCCCTGGTGCCCAATCACCGAAACAAGTTCTGTTTGTAGCTTCCCTATGAGGGATTGAAACAACCTCCTCCATATTCCTATTACTCGTGGAGAGGCGTTTGTAGCTTCCCTATGAGGGATTGAAACACACATAGATGCGGTCAAACACCGCATCATTGAAACTGTTTGTAGCTTCCCTATGAGGGATTGAAACTTTAAGATATGCATTGCTTCATGAGCCAAGATAGTGGTTTGTAGCTTCCCTATGAGGGATTGAAACAGGTTTTCTTCGGCAGAGATTCCCCATACAGGGAATCGTTTGTAGCTTCCCTATGAGGGATTGAAACGGTGAATAGAATGCTGCTAACATCCTGGACAAAAATGTTTGTAGCTTCCCTATGAGGGATTGAAACACATCTGGATAGCCCGTTGCGGGCTGTAAAATGCACGTTTGTAGCTTCCCTATGAGGGATTGAAACTAAAATTGCTGGCGGTCGCCACGTAACAGCGAAATTGGTTTGTAGCTTCCCTATGAGGGATGAGGGATGTGTTAGCATCCTTTTATTTTTTCTTCCTTTCCCCTTTTTATTTGGGCTTTCTCCTTTTTCATGGAGTGTTTTCAAAATAAGACTCTGGAACAAGGGAGAAAAAGAGAGACTGCTTCGGAAACGAAAATACCACCTCGCAGTGACACCCTTTGGGTGAAAATACGAGACTGCTTCACCAAACGAAAAAGCGAGGTTCGCAGTGACACCCCCTAACCTGTCTCTGCGAGCGAAGCGAAGCAGTCTCGTCCTTCGGGGTTTTCACGAGACCCTAAAAGAGAGACTGCTTCGGAAACGAAAATACCACCTCGCAGTGACAGGGGGGGTGGAAAACGAGAGACTCTTCGCCAGAAAAAAATGAGGCTCACAGTGAAATTTCTCTCAAGCGTTACCGTGAGGGTTTCCTTCCTTTCTTTTTCTTGTGAGCGCTCTTTCTCTGTTACTGGAAGCTTCGTGAGCTCTCTCAACCTCTGAGTTTAAAGAAAGAAGTGCAAGCGGTTTCTGTGTGACGTGAGTCTGTGGTGAAGATGTGGAGAAGAGGTGCTTCGAAGGATATCGAATGGCGTGAGTGGAAATTTTGCTTTCCATAAAAGGGAGAGCAGAGCGGAATTTTTGGTTTTTCTTCAAAGGATTCTTTCTCAAGAAGCATGGTTGGTTTATTCGATGTGCGTTTGGGGTGGGTGTGCCGCGCGGAATCGTGGATTTTTCCGGGGTGTATAGGGGTGCTTTCACTCCCAAAAATACTAAATTTTTTCTGTGGCAGAGTGTCGTTTTTTGTCCCTCTGGTAAAGTAAAATGTGGATGTGGAGGTTCAAGGGGGTGGGTGTGTGTTAGAAGGGATTAGACAAATTGGTAAGGCTTACCAGGAAAAGTTAGGGGTTGAGAAGGGTTTTGTGTTCAGTCTGGTTCAGGAGTTGGTGAGGGGAGAGGAGAAGAGGTACCTCTTGGAGATGGATTTTAAGATTCAAGGGGGGTATATAGAGCTCGCTTTCCCAGAGATAGATTCTCGGGTGGGGGAGGAGTATTTGTGGGTAGGAAATTGTAAGGGAAACATTCCTCAGGATCGTTTGACGACCGACAGGTTAGAGTATCTCTTCTTTGATTCGTTGGTTAATTTGAATAAGAAGCTTCAAAACGGAGCATTGAAAGGTGAAATTTCTGCGCTGGTCCAGGAATTTTTCCTTACCCGAGTGGTGAAAGGGAAGACGGTTTATCTTCTCGATTTCCGAAAGATAAGGGGTTTTCCTCAGAATCTCTCTTTGCTGGAGTTAGAAGATCTCAAAAAGCTGCGGAAAGAGTATGTGAAAGCCTTTTTTAAGGTGCTTCAGGAAAAGAAGGGGTTTAAGGAGGGTGATTTTGGTCTTTTTTCGGTAACGATTGAGGGAAAGAAGCCCTCGGAAATGGAAGAGTATATCACCTATCTCGAACGATCGATAGTGGAAGAGAGTTTTGAGGAAGCGTTTGAGGGGACGTGTTATGTGTGTGGAAAAAGAGATTTGCTTACCTGTGATACTGCTCGTTTTCCCGATAAGTTTTATATCACCAAGCTGATAACTTTTTCTGCGGGATTAGCGGGGAAAGAAAGGGGAGGTGGTTTTTCCAAGAATTTCTCACTTTGCCGGGAGTGCTATAAGGATTTGGTTGCCGGGATGCGGTATTTAAGGAATTACCTGGGGGCTTTTCTGGCCGGGAATACGATTTACCTTATTCCAGGGTTCTTTTTCCATTCGCCGGGGAAGAGTCTTACCGAGAAATGGATGGAACTGTCGCGGCGGTATGTGGTTTCCACCTTTCGGTTGGAGGATTTTGTGGAATTCGAAAGGCGAGTGGAGCAGGAGCTGGAAGATTATAGGACTTTCGAAGAGCTCATCGACCTGGGTTATGTGGATATTCTCTTCTACCTTCAGCCGCCGGGGCGAGCTTCGTTCAAAATCAGGAAGCTCATCCGGGAGGTGCCTTTGCGGAGAATTCGAGAAATCCGGGAGGCCTTGCGGGATATTCAGAGATTAGGGGAAGAGCTTTTGGGAGAGAATGAGGGCTGGTTTTTGTCGCTCCAGGGAATTTCCTATCTACTTCCAGTACGTTCCGGAAGGGAAGAAGAACATCGCAAAATTTTGGAGGTTTATGAGAACATTTTTCTGGGATATCCGGTGGAACGTCGGATTCTCATACGGTTCTTTCTCACCTTAGCTCAAGTGTACCGTTTTGAAAGACAGGATTATAGCGTGAAGCCACGTGGAAATACTGAAATCGCCCTGGTTCAGGCGATTCTGCGGACACAACTTTTACTCAAGCTTTTCGAAAGGCTGGCTTTGATTGAAAGGGGTGATGGAGTGGTGGAGCTGTGGCCGGGGATGCTCAACGAGGAAATGGAACAGTACATACGGAAGATGGGTTATTCTGAGGCCGAGGCGGCTCTATTTCTTCTGGGGTACCTCATCGGGGAAATCGGCGCCGAGCAGGTTTGGGGTGGAGACTGGAATGCGAAAAAGCCCATCCTGAATAAAATCAATTTTAACGGGATGAGCGCCAAAAATTTGCTTCTTCTTGCCGGTGAAATTTTTGAAAAGTTAGATCAGTATCGCATCCGAGGGTATAACGAGAAGATTTTTGCGGTGATGAAGAGTTTGTTGGATGCGCATATTAAGGATTGGCCCCTTTCAGATGCGGAGAACGTTTACTACATTCTCTCCGGGTACGCTTTCCATACCTACCGGATGGTAACCGGAGCTCGAAAGAAGGAGGAGGCGCCATGAACATTTATGAACGGAATTCAGAAATCCTTTTCCTTTACGATGCGAAAATGACAAATCCCAATGGGGATCCGGATGATGAGAATAAACCCCGTATGGATTACGAGAAAGAGGTTAATCTGGTGAGCGATGTGCGATTGAAGCGCTACATCCGGGATTATTTGGAGAGTAAAGGGTACGAAATTTTTGTGGCGAAAGTGGATGGACAGGTGGTAGATGCTACCGAGCGGTTGCAGAGGCTTTTGGGGAGAGAAAAATTAGCTGCGCTTTCTCAGGAAGATCTGGGGGTGATTCTTTCCAGGCTCATCGATGTTCGCCTGTTTGGAGCTACTATGCCCATTAAAGCGCAGGAGGAGGGGGCCCGGGGTGCCAGCTCTACCTTCACCGGTCCGGTGCAGTTTACCTGGGGTTACTCCCTCAACAAAGTGGAACTGGTCCGTTCGAACTCTATCACCTCTACTTTTGCTGGAAGGGGAGGAGAGGGAAAAGGAGAATACGGCACCTTTGGGAAGGATTGGAGGCTTTACTACTCTTTCCTGGCTTTCTATGGGATTGTGAGCGGTTATCGAGCGCGGTATACCAGGCTCACCTTTGATGATGTTGCACTTCTCGATGAGGCGCTCTGGAATGCCATTCCGGTAATCGCTTCTACCCGGAGTAAGGTAGGACAGAAGCCCCGTTTGCTTCTGCGGGTGGAATATCGGGATGCCTATACTTTCCTGGGGGATCTGCGGGGGAAGATTGGTATCTCACCCGAGGAAGGTTTGCGGGATATCGCCGATTTTGAGGTGGATTTCTCATCTCTTGTGAAGTTTTTAGAGATGCACCGAGAAAAGATCGAGCGGGTTTTCCTGTGGGAAGATTCTGAATTGCAGAGCAAAAACGGAGCCTTGAGTGAACAACTTACCGGAGTGCTGGGTGATGTGGTCGAAGCATTTTCCCTTTAGATAGGTGAATAGTGATGGAAGTTCTGGTCTTCGACCTGATCGGGAAGATGGCCCATTTCAGGCAGTACTATACCAATTCTTCTTCGCTCTCCTATTTTTTCCCTCCCCGGACTACCGTAACCGGAATCATAGCGGGGGTGATAGGCCTTTCGCGGGATTCTTACTATGAGATTTTTTCGGAGGATACGATGCGGATTGCCCTGGCTATTAGATCACCCCTTCGGAAGAAAATCCAGACCGTTAACTATATCTGGGCTGAGAACCGTTCCCAGCTGAATCTGAGCGCTGGCCAGCACACCCAGGTTCCGATGGAGCTGGTATTACCTGGGGATTACCGGGAATTCATTGTCTACCGGGTGTTCCTCTGGCACCGTGACTCCGGGATTTTTTCACAGATTGCGGAGGCTGTTGTTGGAGAGAGAATCTGTTTCCCACCCTATCTCGGAATCAGCGAATGTCTGGGATACCTCAAATTTGCCTTTCGAGGAGAGGCGGAAGAGAAGTTCTTTAACGGGATGGTGGAGGTGAACTCTGTGGTGGGAGTGGAGTACTTCAAGAAATATGGCTGTTTTCTGGAACCACGGGAGGGGGCTCTGTACGTCAAGGAGCTCATGCCCTTCACTTTCGATGCCGAAAGGAGGTTGCGGAGTGCTCCGCGGGAATTTGTCGGAGAGGTACGGAGTGGCCGGATTTACCTGAAAGGGAGCGGGAAGGTTTACGCGGTGAGGGGTGATGACAGGGAAGAGCGAATCATTTTCATGGAGGATTAAATGCTCTTTGCTTCCCACTGTGGAATGTTTCTCAGAGACCACCTCAGAGAGGTTGGGGAACGGTGTCGGCAGTTCTTCTTTTTCGAGAGCGAGGAAAACCTGGAGGCTCTGGCATTCCTCGTTGGATTGACACATGATTTTGGGAAGTACACCACCTATTTTCAAGATCGGCTGTTGGGAAAGAAGGACTGGGGGAAACTCTCGGATCATGGTTTTCTCTCTGCTCTCTACACTGCCTTTGCGGTAGAGAGGTCGGCGGAGAGTTTCCGGATGGGAGAAATGGAAAAGTTTCTCCCCCTGGTGGCGTTCTTTGTGGTTTTCCATCACCATTTGGACTTGCGTTCTCTGGGATATGTTGGAGAACGTCTGGAAGAGGGGAGCGAATCCTGGGTGGTTATCGAAAAACAAATTACCAACCTCAGGGAACACGCCGAGGATATCAGTGGAGAGCTTGAAGCATTGGGATTACCCCCTCTCAGCGCATTTTTTGAAGACCTCGAGCCACTCCGAATGCGGCTGAGGAAGGCAAAATATCATTTTGAAAATCACCTCACTGAGGAGCGGCAAGCACAAATTGCCATCCTGGTTTTGAGTCTTTTCTCGGCGCTCGTTGACGCCGACAAGAAATCGGCTGGAAAGATCGAGATGATCGAGAGACGGGTTCTCCCTGCCTCGCTGGTTGAAACGTACAAAGAACAGCATTTGGGTAACCAGAAAAATTCGGGACCTATCGATGTTCTCCGGGAGGAAATTTTTGTCCAGGTGGTAACCAGGGTCCCCTCCATAGATCTGCGGCGTCACCACCTTTTTACTCTTACCGCGCCGACCGGTTCGGGTAAGACACTCACCAGCTTTGCCTTTGCTCTGAAGCTCCGAGAACGGATAGAGAAAGAGTGGGGATATTCGCCTCGGATTATCTATGCGCTTCCCTTCATTTCCATCATCGACCAGAACTTTGCCATTCTGAGCCAGGTTCTCGCGCAGATAGAAGATTTTCAAGAGAATCACTCGGCATACCTCCTTGGACATCATCACCTTTCCGAACTGCGTTATGAGGAAGGCGGTGAGGAAAAGGAAATCGATATGGCTCTTTCCCTCATCGAGTCCTGGGAATCGGAGGTGATTGTCACCACTTTTGTGCAGTTATTCCATTCGGTGGTGGGGTTTAAGAATCGTTTATTGCGGAAATATCATAACCTGGCGCGAAGCATCATCATCCTGGATGAAGTCCAGAATGTTCCTGGGGAGTACTGGTCGCTTTTACGCAGGGTTTTTCTCTTGCTGGCTCGATATCTGGGGTGTTTTATCATTCTCGTTACCGCCACGAAGCCTTTCATTTTTGAAGAGGGGGAGGCCATAGAACTGTTACCGGAGGGTAAGCGTTATTTCCGGACTTTCAGTCGGGTAGTGTTGCGACCTCGATTGGCAAAACCCCAGACGGTGGAGGAGTTTGTACGGTGGTTCGGGGATTCCTACGATGCTTCCCGGTCTTACCTGATCGTTCTCAACACCATCCGTTCTTCCCTGACAACCTATGAAGGTTTGAAGCGTTTGGGTATCGCCAATCTCTACTATCTCTCGGCTAACCTGATATCGCTCGACAAACTTAACCGGATCTGGGAAGTCAAAATGGCGCTCGAAAAGGGGCAAAAACCGGTACTCGTTTCCACGCAGGTGGTGGAGGCTGGGGTGGACCTTGATTTTGATTGCGCCATCCGGGACATAGGTCCCCTGGATTCCATCATCCAGGTAGCAGGCCGATGTAACCGGAATCTTCGAAACGACCGGAACACCGGTGAAACCTTTGTGGTGCTGTTGGAAGACGAATCTCAGCGAAGATTTGCTTCCTACGTTTACCTGAAGATGCTTCCTGCGGTGACGCTTGAACTGTTGGGGAATGTGGAGAGCATCCAGGAAAGAGAATTCCTGGAGATTCTGGAGAACTATTTTGTGCGGGTGAAAAACTGGAAGTCCACTTCTGAATCGGATGAAGTTTACCAGGCGCTCCTTTCTTTGCGGTTTCACGAGGAAAGGGAGACTTCGGTAAGCCATTTTCAACTCATCAGAGAGGAGGGAACCATATTGCCGGTCTTCGTGGAGAAAGACCGGAGGGCCCAGGAAATCTGGGAATGCTTCAGCGAGATTAAGCGTTCTTCCTCGCTGAAGCTCTGGGAAAAAAGCATAGCATTGCGGAGAATCCAGAAGGACTTTGGGGATTATCTGGTGAACGTGCGGATAAGGAAAAATGATGTCCCTCTTCTTGGAATTCTGGCTTCCCCACATTTAGGGTATGTCCCCCAAAGTCGAGTAGCAGAATTTTACCATCCGGAAACCGGATTTCGCAGAGATTTTCAGGATTCGGAGGCCCTGTTTCTATAGCTGGCAGTCATGAAACCCATCAACGGAACCCTGATAGCCAGTTACTATGCGTGTAAACGGGAGCTGTGGTATATAGCTCACGAGATTCTTCCCGAACAGGATAACTCTTTTCTGGAGTTGGGGCGTATTCTGGAAGAAGATTCCTATAGGGAAGAAGAGAAAGGATTCTGGGTGGGTGATATCCGGATCGATTTGGTGAAAAGAGCCAGAGACACTGTGGTAGTGGGGGAAATCAAAAAGTCCAGTCGGTCCAGGAAGACCGGGATTATGCAGCTTTACTTTTACCTCTTTTTCTTGAAACAGAACGGTGTGGAAGCCAGGGGTGAAGTCCTATTCCCCAAAGAGAAAAAAAGAATCGAACTCCGATTGACTGAGACTGTGGAGAAGGAACTTCAGAGAGCAATAGGAGAGATCCAGAGAATAATCGGCCAGGAAAAACCACCAAAAGGCGAGAGAACCTCACTCTGTAATCCCTGTGCTTATCGGGACTTTTGTTTCGCATGAACGAGAGTTTTTATGTCTTTTCGCATGGAACGTTGAAGAGGAAGCAAAACACCGTCTTTTTTGAAAACCAGGATGGGACCTATCGCTACCTTCCGGTGGAGCAGATTCGAGAAATGCACCTTTTTGGCGAAGTAACACTGAACAAAGAGGTGCTGGAGTTCTTTACCCAGAAATCCATACTCCTGCATTTTTACAATCGCTACGGTTATTACGTAGGGAGTTTCTACCCTCGCGAGCACTATAATTCTGGTTGTCTTCTTTTAAAGCAGGCGGAACACTATCTCCAAACCCAAAAGAGGAACTTTCTGGCCCGGCAATTTGTCTGGGGGTTAGCGCAGAACATCTTGAGAGTCCTGGACTATTACCGCCGCCGGAAAGTAGCGGTGGAAACATCCATGGCTCGAATCGAGGCTTTTGCGCTGGAGCTTCAGAAACACGATACCCCCGAGGAATTCATGGCGATCGAAGGGAAGATTTGGGAGACGTACTACCATTCCTTCGATGCTATCCTAGAGGACGAGGATTTTGCGATGGAAAAAAGAACCAAAAGACCACCGAAAAACCGGCTCAATGCTCTGGTGAGTTTTGGGAATTCACTCCTTTACACTGCGATTCTCTCCGAGATCTACCAGACCCACCTCGACCCCCGTATCGGCTTTCTCCACGCCACCAATTTCCGCAGATTTTCTCTGAACTTGGATGTGGCGGAGATTTTCAAGCCTATTATTGTGAGCCGGATAATTTTCTTGCTTTTAAACAAGGGAATGCTTGGACCTGAAGATTTTTCAGAACACTTGGGAGGGCTTTATCTCAAGGAAAATGGACGAAAGGTGTTTATCGAAAAGTTTGAGGAAAAGATGAAAAGCACCGTTTCCTACAAGAAGATTGGTCGAGAAGTTTCCTACCGGCGACTCATTCGTCTGGAACTCTATAAGCTCGAAAAACACCTTTTGGGAGAAGAAGATTACCAACCACTCCTGGCGGAATGGTGATGCGGCGATGTACGTCATTATGGTTTACGATGTTGAGGAACAACGGGTGAATAAAGTGCTGAAACTGGGGAGAAAGTACCTCACCTGGGTACAGAACTCAGTTTTGGAGGGGGAAATCACCGAAGCGAAGTTCGAGCGATTAAAAACGGAACTCCGACGTTGCATCAACGAAAACGAAGATTCGGTGATTTTCTATCTCCTACGCACTATCAAATATTCGGAGAAACAGATTCTGGGAGTTACAAAGGGAAAGCAGGGTAGTTTTCTGTAAATTTTGATTTCTTTGCCCCACTTTTTCTTTCTGGCTGTACAGCTAAGAACCACCGGTAACAACCCCACCGTATCACTCATATTCTGGTTTTAGAATCTTTACCTTCCTGGTATTACGTTTCCAACTCTCACACGGTAGTTGATACAGATTTCCAAACCACCAACCAACCCCTATCCAACGCATCCCCCGAAGGGGTACCCAGAGAAACTTCCCAAACCCCCTGAAATCCCTTTTGCGTCACTGCGAGGTGGTATGTTCGTTTCCGAAGCAGTCTCTTCCCAAAGGGTGTTACTGCAATCTCGTTTTTTAGCGTTCTCGTATTCACGTTCACCAGAAAGACGAGACTGCTTCGCTTCGCTCGCAGAGACAGGTTAGGGGGTGTCACTGCGAACCTCGCTTTTTCGTTTGGTGAAGCAATCTCGCTTTTCACCCAAAGGGTGTCACTGCGAGGTCGTATGTTCGTTTCCGAAGCAGTCTCTCTTTTAGGGTCTCGTGAAAACCCCGAACCACGAGACTGCTTCGTCGCTACGCTCCTCGCAGTGACAGGTTAGGGGGTGTCACTGCGAACCTCGCTTTTTCGTTTGGTGAAGCAATCTCGCTTTTTAGCGTTCTCGTATTCACGTTCACCAGAAGGACGAGACTGCTTCGCTTCGCTCGCAGAGACAGAAAAGGGAGGGAAGCAATCTCGTTTTTCACCCAAAGGGTGTCACTGCGAGGTGGTATGTTCGTTTCCGAAGCAGTCTCTCTTTTTCTCCCTTGTTCCAGAGTCTTATTTTGAAAACACTCCATGAAAAAGGAGAAAACCCAAATAAAAAGGGGAAAGGAAGAAAAAATAAAAGGATGGTAACACATCCCTCATCCCTCATAGGGAAGCTACAAACTGCGAACCGGTGGGAACGGAAGGCATTGGTTCCAAGTTTCAATCCCTCATAGGGAAGCTACAAACTTGACAAAGCAAAGAAACTAGATGAGAAAAAGGACAGTTTCAATCCCTCATAGGGAAGCTACAAACTATTGCTGCAAAGTGATGATTTCATAGACCGTCACAGTTTCAATCCCTCATAGGGAAGCTACAAACAAAACCTCACGCATTGCCCCCGTGCTTTCTTTTGTCGGTTTCAATCCCTCATAGGGAAGCTACAAACATATGGACAAAAGAAGAGATAGTAACTATACGTCATCGTTTCAATCCCTCATAGGGAAGCTACAAACGAGTAAGAAAGG
>Ga0308398_1001914_pt1 | contig 10534 bp, 10 predicted proteins | sample Hotspr20SampleT9_FD_202360 | JGI IMG/M metagenome (GOLD analysis project Ga0308398, IMG submission 202360) | Hot spring phototrophic mat microbial communities from Mushroom Spring, Yellowstone National Park, Wyoming, United States - 20051001_T9 ...
GAGGTGATAGCCAAAATATCCACCGGTGGGAAGGGTGGAACCTTGGGCTCTCTAACAAAGGATGGGAAATATCTCTTTGTAGCCAACAATGCACCAGACCAAAGGACGGTAAGCGTAATAGATGCGGTAAATCTCCGAAAGGTAAAAGATATAGAAACGGGCGCCAGACCAAAGCATCCCATAGTTTCTCCCAATGGGAGAGTGGTTGCAGTAAATCACTCGGGTATTGATGATGGCAAAAACCGCGTAGTTTTTATATCTACAAGGAATTTGGAGGTTGTAAAGACGGTGGAACTGCCCGTTTTGAACACGGGGCACAAAGGAGACTTTAGCATGCACGGCACCTTCAGCCCCGACGGAAAATACTACTTCATAGGAAGCTACTCAGACAACAGGTTTTTCATCATATCCACCTCGGACTTTTCGGTGGTAGCCCATGTGGATGTGGCGGGCAATCCCCACTACTTTGACTGCCACAAAAACACCCTTTGGGTGACGGTAGAATTCAACGAACCAAAAAAAGAAATGTCCAAGCCTATGGTATACGTCTATGACATCTCCAACCCAGCAAAGCCCAGGGAGATGATGGTTCTTGAGGTGGGACTTGACACCGACGAAATCTCCAACACTGCACGCATAGAAGGGCACCATGGAAACTTTACCAACGACGGAAAATACTTTATGGTTTGCAACAGAGGAGCTTCCCCCTTTGAAGGAACCACCCTTAGGGTATATACCAACGACGGAAAGCTGGTAAAAGCTATGAAATCTGCGGTCAAGGGCGTAGGACACGCTTACGTTTCTCCCAACGGAGAGTATGCGGTAATAACCCAATACGGAGACACTAAGATTGAAATCGTGAGCCTAAAGGACTTTGAGACCATTAAGGTTATAGACACGGGAGTTGGAAGGCATATGGGACATGTGGTCTTTATTGAGGATGGTAGCAAGTTTTACGTCACCAACAGGGTGGCAGATTCGGTCTTTGTGATAGATGGAAAGAATTTTGAAATTATCAAAAGAATACAGACCGCAGAGGGCGGACAAGCACAGGGACAGGTGGTAAGACACTTTTACGGCGTCTTTGAAAGGGTTATAAATCCATACTTGGCATAATGACAAAAATTCCGGCGGTAGTTGTAAGCGGTTTTTTGGGCAGTGGGAAGACCACCTTTACTCTCAGGTCTCTCCTGCCCCGCCTAAAAGGAAGGAAGATTTCCGTAGTAGTCAATGACTTTGGAGAGGTAAATTACGATAAGATCAGGCTATACCAGGAGGGTTTGGAGGTCTATGGTATAGAGGGCAACTGCTTTTGCTGTGAGTTGGGTGGAGAGTTTTTAAACACCCTTGCCAGCATAAAAAGGCAGGGCGTTGAATTTTTGGTGGTGGAGACCTCGGGTGTCTCGGACCCATCCCCCATCTACTACAGTTTGGAGTCTTCAGGCTTTAGCGTAGAGTTAATGATAGGTGTCTTTGCCCTGGATATAGAGGAAGGACTTTTGAAGCACCCCCTTCTACAAGCCCAAATGGATGCATCCCACTGCTTTGTTCTTACTAAAGCGGACCTGCTACCGGAGAGAGAGGTTTTAAGAAAGCTAAAGCCCTTTCTTGAGTGGCAAAAGCCCACCTTTTTGGCAAAGGAAGGCTATGTGGAAGAGGAAATAGAGAGCCTATTCGGGCAAGTTCAAGAAAAGCCGAGGGGTGGTGGAAAGCACAAAAGCTTTGAGTCTTATACCCTAAGGCTGAAGGGCTTTTACTCAAAGTTAGAGGTGGAGGAGTTTTTCAGAAAACTTCCCAGAAATATATACAGGGCAAAGGGTATAATCCACTGTTTGGAAAGCCCCCTTCCACTGTCTCTCAACTACAGCTTTGGAAACCTAACGTGGGAGAGGCTTGAGGTGGAAGAGGAGCCCTTTTTGGTGTTCATCGGAGACAAGATAGACCATAAACTCTTTGAAGAATTTCCAAAGCCTCAAAGGCTCAGCTACATACACGAAAAACAATGTTTTCCACTCGGCGATTTTGACGCAAGGGAGGGCGTAGGATACATAAAGGGTAATCTGGCGGATGAGCTTGAAACTGCGGAGAAGCTTTTGGAAGAGTTGGAAGAGGAGGATTTCCTCTTTGTTTCGGGAGAGGCATTGAGCTTTGAGGGATTTTTAGACATAAAAAAATTCTGCGAGGATTTAAAGAATTCTCACTTTAAAAGGCTTGTTCTTTGGAAGGTCCCGAGCGGTGTGGTTAGCTACCTTTTAGAACATCTCCCACCGGACAAACTGGTTTATCATCTCAGCAAACATTACCTTTTACCCAAGGCTCACCTTTCCCTCCGGGTGGATACCAAAGAAAGGGAGGAAACGCTTCTTTCTCTTATTTCCAAAAGTTCCGTCATCTGAGTTTATGATGATTTTTTGAACCCTTTCAAAAACAGGACAGAAATGAACACCAAAATCCCAAAGAGGGCTTGCAAAAAGGCCAAACTAAAGCCCGTGGGAAGGTCTAAATAAAAGGACAAAACTATGCCCGCAGTGTTTATAACAGCCCCATAAACCCATGCAAACAAAAGCCCCTTTTTTAAAAGCAAAGAAACTAAGGCTGGTGCTACGAGGATTGAAAAAACAATCAAAACACCCACCAAGCTAACAGAACTGGTTATAGTCAAAGAAAAAAGCACAAAGAACGCCAACTCAGACCAAAAACCCTTTAAAAACTTCTCCTTCAAGAAAAGAAAAAGCCCAAAAACCGCGTAAAGGATGCCCGTTTTTATAACCTCCTCCCTTGGCACAAAGAGAATATCCTTAGCACTTAGCTTTAAAAACTCCTCCATCCCATGAGGAGACTTAGAAAGCACCAAAACCACCAAAGAAAAGCCAAGGGCATACAAAAGCCCTATAAAGGCTTCCGCATAATCCCTTAACCTTTGGGAAAGTAAAACAAACACACCGGCGAGTAAAGAGCATAAAAGGGAAAGAATATAAGAAGGCTCATCAAAGAGAAAAAGGGAGAGGGCGAGCCCCACCGCAGAGGCTTGGGCTATGGCAATGTCTGTGAAGATGATCCCTCTTCTTACCACCTCCATTCCAAAGTATGCATGAATGCCCAAAAGCACAAAAGAGAGCAACAGGGCGTTGAGCAAAACATCCATCATTGGCTGAGTCTCCTTAGAATCTCGTCAAACAAAGAGAAAAGGTCTTTGGCTTCTGGCACTGCACCCACCTCGTGGGGCAAAATAACCACCTTGGCGTTTAGCCTTTGGGCTACAAATTGGGCAGTCCTCTTTTCATGATAGACATCCTGAAGGATAAACTTTACTCCTTGGGCTTGGGAAATGAGACCTTCTATGTGCTTTCCAGTGGGAGGAATGCCCGGAAGGGGTTCCAAAGTGCCTACCAACACCACTCCGTATTTTTGCAATAGATAGTCGTAGAGCTTGTGGTATTGGATAATCTTTATACCTTTGAGCTTTGCAAACTCTCTGTCCCACTCTGTTAGCTTTGCGTTCCATCTCTTTAAAAAGTCCTCAAGGTTTCCTCTGTAGTGAGCACAGTTTGGGCTGTCCAACTGGCAGAGCCTTTCCGCTATTGCCCTTGCCAATGGGGGAATGTTGTGGGGGTCAAGCTGATAGTGAGGGTTTCCCTCCGGATGGACATCTCCCATAGCCCTTGAAACGCTTACCGGCTTTTCTATGAGTTCCACAAACTGGGATAGGTCTAAATAGCCCTGCCTTCCGGGTTGGATTTTGGGATTGTTGGATTGTTGTAAAAGAGGGGGCAAAAAGCCCACCTCAAGGCTTGCCCCTTGAACTATAACAAGGTCTGCGTCTCTCATTTTGGCTATGTGGGAGGGCTTTGGCACCACAAAGTGGGGGTCATCCGTTCCTCTGGCGATCACATAAAGGCTCACCCGGTCTTTGCCAACTTCCTTCACCAGCTCTCCGATCCAAGGGTAAGTGGCAACCACCTTTAGCTGGGCAAAGCTGACGCTAAGAAAAAGCAGGAAAAGAGCCAAAATCCTCATGGCTATACCTCCTTAGAAGGGATGAGCACCGTGGGCACCTATGGCAAAGTTGAACTGCAGGATGAATTCATTGACGGTCTTACGGCTTCCATCATGGAAGAATGCCCTGTTTTGTCCTACTTGGAACCTTATGCGGGAGAACTCGGTGGGGCTGTATTCCAGCATGGCGTAGTAAGCAGGGAGGTTGTTTGACAGGTTCACCTTTACTCCGTTCCTTCTCACATCGTTCTTGTTTATAAGGTTGTATTGAACGCCAGCCCTCCACCTGTTGTCAAACTTGAAGACCAATTGAGTATAAAAACCTCCTTGCTTCCTTTTAACTTCAGGTGTTGTTAAGTCTCCTGCATTGTTATATCTGTAGCTGGTCCCCTTCTGGTCTCTGTAGAGATACTCTCCTTGGAAGGAGATATACCTGTAAGAGTCTATCGTATACTTGGCGGTGAGGTCAAAGCCATAAAGCTTGGTCTTTCCTGCAAAGGCGTGGGGATGGTCTGCGTCAAGATGGTCTATCCTAGTATGCCCCGTTGCAAAGGAAAGTCCAGGCAGGAAAGAGAGATTACCCACATCAAAGGAGGTCTTTACAAAGCCCACATAAAGGTTTGGCTTTTTGGTGTCGCCTATGGTTATAGAAGTTGTAGGCGTGTTGATGTTATCAAACAATCTAAACCCTTCCGTTCCAAAGCTTTGCTCGTTCTCTCCCTGCAAAACCTCCACACCAAAGAGTAAATAAAAGGGTGTGGGTGCAAGCCAGTTTAATTGAACTCCCTTTTCCTTTAGTCCGTCATCTCCCAAGAAGACTTTATAAGCAAGGGGTTGGTTGGCAAAGTCCCAAGCGTGGGGGTGTTGGGCGTTTAGCCTTCCAAAGGAACTTCTGAACTTTCCAACCTTGAACTGAAAGCCAAAGGGAAGCCCTCTGGTAACTGCGTAGGCTTCCTCTACCTCTGCGCCATCTTCGGAGAAGGGAATGGTTGCATACAGGTCAAAGTATGGGTCTACGGGGGCATACAGATAAAGCTCCGCATAGTTGAGGTTAAAGCCTCTCTTTTCGTTTAGGGTTCCGTGTCCGTGTCCGTTGCCTTCGTGCCTATGATATAGCCCGGGGATCTCTAAGTGCTTGAACTCTTGGTCGTTTTTGTTCCTTGCCACAAAGGAGGTATCCACGATCAAAGAGAGGTTAAGAAGGCTGCTCTGACTGGTTGGAGTGATCTGAAGGGCTTTTAGCTTCTCGTCGTATTTGCTCCTTAGCTGTATGCTTCTGTCGGCGGGTGCTGACTCCTGTTCTTTTTTGACTTCCTCCTTATCTTCTGACTTTTGCTTTTCTAAGGCTTCTATCTTCTTTTCAAGCTCTCTTATTTGCCTTCTTTGTTCCTCAAGCTGACGCTTTAGCTCTTCTAAGCTATCCTGGGCAAAGGTAAAGCTAAAGATAGATAGTAAAAGCATAGTCTTTTTCATGGCTTTTGCCTCCTATTTATTTTAGTGAAATTGAAATGCAGTGTCAATATGATTAATGTCATCTTATGCGTGCTTGACCTTGACATAGTTTTAATACCTCTTCTAAGCTATCCTGGGCAAAGGTAAAGCTAAGGATAGATAGTAAAAGCATAGCTTTTTTCATGGCTTTCACCTCCTGTTTTTTTGGGTTTTTGGATTTAAGGGATTTTTTGAGAGGCTTTAGCCCACAGGAGGTGCCCGAATGGGATGGTTATATGGAATTGCAAGCTTTGGTGTGGTTTCTTGGGTTTTTTCTTTCTTTACAAAAAGGACAGGACTTTCAAGCCTTGGTTGAAGTTTTACATCCTCCTTGTGCTGGGGTTGATGCTGAATTATACAGAGCCCACAGTCTTGGTGGAATTGATGGTCTTCGTGATGGTGCTCTGCGGTCTTAAAATCCACAAAGACCAGAAGAAAGGAAAGCAGAAGGGTAGCTAACTTTTTCATGACTTGGGTATAATTTTAACAAAGTGAAAAAGTCGGGTGAAAAATTACCTCCATATTTGAGACTTCCTGAAAAAGCTATAACAAGCCCCCTCCTTGCTAAGACTTTTCTCTTAAGGGATTTCCAGCTTTTCTGAATTTCTCACCCAGCGTATTCGTTTTATTATATCTAAGAGATGGACGCCCTTAGAATAGCCCTACCCAAAGGTAGGCTCTTTGAGGAGACCTTGGAATTTTTTAAAGGCAGGGGCATCCTTGAGGAGACCTTTGAGGAGGGAAGAAGGCTTCAGGTTAAGGTAGGCGACTACGAGTTCCTTTTGGTAAAGCCCTTTGATGTGCCCGTGTATGTGGAAAACGGCGTGGCGGATTTGGGAGTGGTGGGTTATGATGTGCTGTTGGAGAGGGAGCCGGAAGTTTATGAGCTCTACGACCTTGGCATAGGCTTTTGTAGGCTGGTTATTGCGGGAAAGGAGGAAAGGCTTGGGCAATACAAAAAGGCATCCTTTTTGAGGGTTGCCACCAAGTATCCCAAGATCACCCGGGAGTTCTTTTTGGAAAAGGGAATAAAAACGAAGGTCATCTATCTTAACGGCTCTGTAGAGCTTGCCCCCCTTTTGAACCTGTCGGATGTGATAATGGATTTGGTTCAAACGGGCAGAACTTTAAAGGAAAATAACTTGGTGGTCTTTGAGGAGATCAGCCACTCCACCGCAAGGCTCATATGCAACAGGGCAAGCTACCGCAACAAAAAGGATGAGATCTTCTCCTTTCTCAGCAAAGTTCAAGAGGAGCGTCCAAAGGAGGCAATTCAACCTCACCAACGGGCAACCTAACCTTCCCCTTTGACAAGCTTTCAATAAGATCCAAGGCAAGCTCCAAGGTGCTAATATCCCTGCCATACAGTTTGGCGAGCTCTTCCAAGCTCGGTGGAGTAAATCCCTTTTGGGCTATAGCTTTGGCTATGGAATAGGTCTTCCTGTCTACCTCTGGATATATGTCTTTTATGTATGTGATCACCTCCACCGAATAGACCACCACCCGGTCTTTGCTTGCCAACTCTCTGATCATCTCCTCTAACCTGAGCTGGTCGTAGGTTTTAACATGACCATCTACCTTTATGCCAGCTATCACCCGGTTGCCATCAAAGATGGCGTGGTAAAAGACAAAGCTCTGCGGAACCTTTTCCCATCCTTGCTCTTCCGCCAAGCCCAAAAAGGCTCCCATAGCTTCTTCTTTGCTTGAAAAAATGCCTAAAAGGCTATCAAAGCCCTCGGGCTCTATTTGAACCTCCACTACTGTGCAGTTTCCTACTTGTTCCGTTTGCACGCGGTAGCTTAGCTCCTGCCAATCTTTGAAAAGCTCGGAGATTTGCAAATCCACCTCTGCGGGTTCTCTAAAAAGCTTTCTCAATTTCATTGAAAGAAGTTTAACTCAGAAAGGTGTATTACGCTATCCCTCTCAAACTGGTCCTTTTGGTATGGGTAATCTTTCCTGTAATGACAGCCTCTTGATTCCCTTCTTTGCAGGCTTGCCCACAGGGTAGCCAAGGCAGTGATGCTCATATCAAATAGCTGTCTGTTTTGAGGTGTTCTCTCCCACTCCTTCCAATCCCTGAGCCAATCCAAAAGCTTTTCTAAGCCTTCCTTCAAACTTTCCTCTTCCCTTTCAATTCCGCAATGCCCCCACACGAGCCTTTTTAGATCCTCAAAGGTGTATTTAGGCTGGCAATTTCCTTGGAAGAAGTTTTTGAAATGTCCCTTTGAGCCTTTGATGTGTTTTCTGTCTTGGTATATTCGGTAGGCGGTCCTGTAGCCAAAGACCAAGCCTTCCAAAAGGGAGTTGGACGCTAAGCGGTTTGCCCCATGCACGCCAGTGCAGGCACACTCTCCAACCGCATAAAGCCCCAAAAGGGCAGTTTGTCCGTAGGTGGATACTTCCAAGCCCCCTATGTAGTAATGGGCACCGGGCACCACGGGCACGGGCTCTTTGTATGGGTCAATGTGCCTTTCCAAAAGCTCAGAGTATATGACCGGGAACCTCTCCTTTAGGTCTATGCCCTTTTTTGCGATAGGTCTTAGGTCAAGGAAGACCCTTTCTCCTTCCTTTAGCTTTGAGTATATTGCCCTTGCCACCTGGTCCCTTGGCAGTAGCTCATCCACAAAACGCTCACCCTTGCTATCTATAAGAGTTGCTCCCTCCCCCCTTACCGCCTCGGAGATGAGAAAGGATGTACCCTCCAAGAGGGTAGGATGGAACTGCACAAACTCTGGGTTTTTTATGGGAACGCCTTTCCTGAAGGCTATACCTATGCCGTCCCCCTTTACATGTCCGGAGGAATGCAAGAACATAGAGCCTGCACCGCCCACCGCAAGCACCAAGAGGTTGGTCCTCAAAACCCTAAGGCTTCCCTTTTCGTAGATCAAAGCACCCTCCACACACTCGTCCCCCAAGATCTCTTGAAGTTCCCCCTCTATTATCCTTATTTCCCTCTCCTTTACTCTGTTCCAAAGGGTGGTGTATATCGCCTTTCCTGTGTAGTCCTTTACCTTTAAAACCCTCGGGAAAGAGTGCCCCCCCTCTAAGGCAGGCTCTGGGTCAAAGACCACGCCCCATCTTTCAAGGTCTGCCACCCTTTGAATGCCCTCCTCCACCATAATAAGCAAAGCCTTAGGGTTGCAAAGACCCCTCCCCGCCCTTAGGGTATCCATAAAATGCAACGATGGGCTGTCCTGTGGATGCACCGCACAGGCTATACCACCCTGAGAATAAAAGGTGTTCCCTATGCCCCTGGTCAGCAGGGTGGGCTTTAGCCCAAGCTCAGAGAGGACCAAGGCACAGGTGAGTCCCCCTATACCGCTTCCCACAATGAGGATTTCAACCTCTTCCTCCGGCAATAGGGCAGTGTCAAAGTTGAGAAAGTGCATGAGAAACTGCCCTTAGTATGACCTCTGTGAGCCTTTCTGGGTCGTGCCTTATAAAGTCTTCATTTTCTCCTATGAGGTCCTCTGCATAGACGGTAATTCCCTCCCTTGCGATCTTTGCCACATCGGGAATTACCGGTTCCTGCCCCTGTTCTATGTATCTTCTCAGAAGGCTACCGGAGGGCATTTTTGTATTCACAATGGCTATATCTATCTTTGAAAGACCCGTTGCAGTCAAAAAGCCCTTTATGTGGTCGTAGGCGGTGTAGCCATCCGTCTCTCCCGGCTGGGTCATAGCATTTACCACAAAAACCTTGAGGGCTGGAGAGGTTTCCACCGCAGACTTTATGTCCTTTATGAGCAAGTTGGGCACTATGCTGGTGTAAAGACTACCGGGACCAAAGATTATAAGGTCTGCACCTTGAAGCTTTGCTATGGCATCTATGGGAGGTTTGGCGTCAGTGGGCTCAATCCAAATCCGGACTATCTTAGCCTTACTACTTTTTCCGTATTCGGTTATGTTTTCCTCCCCTTCAACCACCTTTCCATCGGAAAACTCCGCCCAAAGATGAACGCTTTCTGTGGTAGCAGGTATTATCTCCCCCTTTGTTCTGAGTATTTGAGATGCCAAGTTTATGGCAGACAGAAAGCTTCCTGTTATATCTGTGAGTGCCACAAGGAAGAGGTTTCCAAAGGAATGTCCATCAAGCTCTCCTCCCTTGAACCTATACTGAAAGAGCTTCTGGAGGACCTCCTCCGTTTCCGAAAGGGCAACCAAGCAGTTTCTTATATCCCCCGGTGCGGGTATCTGGTAAGCCTTCCTTAACCTTCCTGTGCTACCTCCACTATCTGCTACCGTTACTATTGCAGATAGCTCCTTTATCCGATTGCCCACTTCCTTTTTTAAACCCCTAAGAAGGTTTGAAAGTCCCGTTCCTCCACCTACGCATACTACTTTCATATAAACCTCCTTGAAAAAAACATACCCACAGATTATTTTAAACCTTACTATGCCCACGCTTAACCTCAAAGAGATATTCAAAAGAACCGCCCGCTTTTCGGGTTTTTACAAAATAAAACCTGAAGAGTTAAGCCTCCCAGCAGACTTGGGAGGGCTAAAGGGACCCGTGGAAGTGGAGGTTCAAATAGAGAAGGTCCCCCGCGGCTACGAGGTGCATCTGGGTATAAAAGGAAACATAGAGCTTGAGTGTAGTCGGTGCCTGACGCCCTTTGTAAAGGAGCTTGAGAGCACGGAAATCCTCAGACTGGAAAAATATCCGGAAAAGCTATCAATTAGTCTAAAGGCACAGGACCTAAACGTCTTCTTTTTGGAGGATGAGGAAAATTTCAATCTGGCAGACCTTATAAGAGAACAGATCATACTTAGCCTTCCCACAAAGCCTCTGTGTAGTGTGGATTGTCAAATTCCCATACCTGAGGAACCCCACGAAGATACAAGGTTTGGTGCCCTAAAAAAACTCATACAAACCAAAAGTTCTTTATAATTCATAACTATGGAGGTGTGATGTGGAGACTAAGAAGGCAATTTACAACACACCGGAGCACAAAGTTATATTTTTTGAAGAGCTGACGCCCGCCAGTGCGGTGCAGGCAAACCAGGCGCTCATAATTCACAAGGGTGAGGGAATGCTCCTGGACCC
>Ga0308398_1001916_pt1 | contig 10516 bp, 7 predicted proteins | sample Hotspr20SampleT9_FD_202360 | JGI IMG/M metagenome (GOLD analysis project Ga0308398, IMG submission 202360) | Hot spring phototrophic mat microbial communities from Mushroom Spring, Yellowstone National Park, Wyoming, United States - 20051001_T9 ...
GGCATCGGAATCCCGAAGGACGCGCTGGACCGTCTGTTCCAACCGTTCTCGCAGGTGGACGGATCCGTGACGCGCAACTTCGGGGGCACGGGGCTGGGCCTTGCGATCTCCCGGAAGCTGGTGGAGCTGATGGGAGGCACGATCTCGGTAGAGAGCGAGCCCGGCAAGGGGTCCACCTTCTCGTTCACGGCCAGTTTCCAGAAGCAGGCTGTACAAAAGCAGCGCGCCTTCCCTGCCGCGGATATCCGGGGGCTGCGGGTCCTGGCCGTGGACGACAACGCCACCAACCGCCGCATCCTCTGCGGCCAGCTGAAGGCCTGGGGATGCCGTACGGCCGCGGCCTCCTCCGCCGAGGAGGCGCTGGAGCTTCTCCGGAAACACGCCTCAGAAGATCCTTTCCAGGTGGCGCTTCTCGACTTTCAGATGCCCGGGATGGACGGGCTGGAGCTGGGGTCGCGTATCAGCGGCGACCCCGCGTTGTCGGCTTGCAGGCTGCTGCTGCTCACGTCCGTCGCGGGCATCGGCGCGCGGGACCAGGCCGCGCAGGCTGGGTTCTTCAAGACGCTGACCAAGCCGGTCAGGCAGTCCGCACTCTTCGAGGCGCTGGTGGAAGCCGCCGCCGCGGCCGGGTGGACGGCATCCGACCGGCCGCGAGCGGCAACTGTCGCGGCTTCTCCCGGACAGGCTGCAGAGAGGCAGCGCAGGCCCCGCTCTCCGGTGGCCCGTTGCCTGGTGGTGGAAGACAACCCCGTCAACAGGACGGTCGCGCTGCGGATGCTGGCCAGAGAGCACTGCAAAGCCGATGTGGCCGGGAACGGCCGGGAGGCGCTGGAGGCGCTCGATACGACCGACTATGACATCGTCTTCATGGACCTGCAGATGCCCGTGCTGGACGGACTGGAGGCGACGCGGGAGCTGCGGAGACGCCAGAAGGATTCAGGGAAGCATACCTGGGTCGTCGCGATGACCGCCCACGCCCTTCCCGAGGACCGCGCGCGGTGCCTTGCGGCCGGGATGGACGACTACATCCCCAAGCCGCTGACGGCGGCGGAACTCAGAGGCGCCATCGAACGATGGAGGGACGCCGCCGGGAGCCGCATGGAAAAAAAGGCAGCCGGAGACAGGGCGGCCTGACGCGGCGCAACGGAGAGCAGAGCGAGGAGCGAGGACTGGAAAATGGCGGCTGAAAATCATTCCAGTGAGACCGCCCCGGACGCGTTGAAGACGCCTGCCGCGGCCGGGCAAGAACGTGCACGGCCGGGGCCGGTCCGGCTCCTGACAGGGCTGACCGGCAGCCTCTTCGGAGACCGCAACGGACGACTGCAGGATCACGCCCGGCGCCTGGAGGAGCTGCACCGGCTGAACGTGGAGCTCGAGGCGGAGATCAGCGAGCGCAGGCGCGTCGAGGACGCGCTTCGCCGGAGAAACGCGTTCGAGCAGGAAATATCCGGTATCTTTGCCAATCTCATCAATCTGCCGTCGCACAGACTGAGCCAGCAGATCGTCAGGACGCTGGAGGCGGTGGCGCGATACGCGGGAGCGGATGCGGCCGTGCTCTGGGAGCTGACCGGGGACGGCGGCGAGCTCGCTCTCCGGCACTGGTGGACCGCGGAAAGGAACTCCGTTCAGCTGGAACCTTTGCCAAAGTATCCCGTGAACCCCTTCGGTTGGTGGATGGACCGACTTCGGGCGTTTGAGACCATCGCCATCTCAAACCGTGACGACCTTCCGCCCGAAGCGGAGAACGAGCGGCGCGCGATGCAAGATCTCGGAGTCCGATCTGTCCTGGCGGTGCCGGTGGTCATCCGCGGATGGTTGAAGGGGTTCGTCGCGCTGTGGGCCGTCCGCTCGGAGGTCCAGTGGCAGGCGGAAGACGTTCCCCTCGTCCGGCTCGCGGGCGAGGCGGTGGCCAGCGCCCTGGAACGCCAGAGGGCGGAGGATCAGGTGCGCTCCCTCAACAGCAGGTTGGAGCGGCAGGTCAGGCAGCTGAACGCCCTCCGGAAGATCGACATCTGCATCGCGAGCGCCATCAACCTCCGCACCCCGATGGAGATGGTCCTCTACCAGGCAAGAGAGCTGCTGGGAGCGGCGGCAGCCGCCGCGCTTCTGCTGGACGAGCAGGGCCGGTCGCTTCGCTACGCCTACACCGATGGCATCCCGCTGGCGGCCCTCGGGTCCGGGCGGGTGCGACTGGGGGAGCAACTGCCGGGGCAGGCGGCGCTCGGCGAAGAGATCCTGCGCGTGGACGACATCGAAGCGCTGCCGCCCGAGCACAGGCCGCACAGCCCCGCCCTCCGGACCGGGCAGTTCCGAGCCTGTTGCGCCGCACCGCTCATCTCGCAGAACAGGGTGAACGGCGTTCTCGAGCTGCTTTTCGACCGGCCCATCTCTCCGGACCGCGAATGGCTGGAGTACGCCGCCATGCTGGCAGGCCAGGCGGGCATCGCCGTCGGCAACCACCGGCTCGTCTCGGAGCTTCAGCAGTCCAACCGGGAGCTGGTCGCGGCTTACGACGCGACCATCGAAGGCTGGTCCCGCGCGATGGACCTGCGCGACCATGCCACGCGAGGCCACAGTGAGCGGGTTGCGGCGCTGACCGTGAGGGTGGCGCGGCGGCTGGGAGTCCCGGATGAAGAGCTGGTGCACATCCGCAGGGGCGCGCTGCTTCACGACATCGGCAAGATGGCCACTCCGGACTTCATCCTGCTGAAGCCCGGCAGTCTGACGCCGGAAGAGCGCGCCGTTATGGAGCTGCACACCACACACGCCTACGACATGCTCTCCCCCATCGAGTTCCTGCGCCCCGCGCTGGACATCCCGCTCTACCATCACGAGCGCTGGGATGGGACCGGCTATCCGAACGGGCTGAGCGGCGAGCAGATCCCGGTCGGGGCCCGGGTGTTCGCTGTGGTGGACGTCTTCGACGCCTTGACGTCGCACCGCCCCTACCGTCCGGCGTGGCCCCGTGAGAAGGCGCTGGAGCACATCTGCTCTCTTGCGGGCACGCACTTCGACCCCCGCGTCGTGGAAGCCTTTATGCAGGAGCTGATGGAGCAGGAAGGCGAAGAGCCTGAGGAAGACGGGGGCTGGCGCGAAGCCGCCTGAGGAAAAGGACGGGCGTTTGACGCCCCGCGCGGCCGGGATTATAGTCTTCCCCGGCGGCGGCCGAAACGGGCGCAGTTGGTGAAGGCCGCGGCCGGAGTGTGGCCGATGTCGGAGACAAGGATCAGGCGCTGGATGGCGCTGGTGCGCATTGCGGCGGGGCTCGCGCTGCTCTACGGCGCGTTGCCCAAGTTCAGCGTCGGATATCTGCAGGGATTCCCATCGAGTGTCAGCGCCTGCGCGACCGGCAATCCGTTTCCGTGGATGCGAGAGCTGCTGCTGGAGGACGTGCTTCCCCATCAGCAGGTGTTCGCGGTGACGCTGGCCGTGGCGGAGCTGCTTATGGGCGTCGCGCTGACGATCGGCTTTCTGACCGGACTCGCTTCGCTGGCGGCGATGGCCTGGTCCGCCCTGCTCATGCTGGCCACCTCCCACCTGACCTCCCACCTGCCGTACGCCCCGCCTCCGGCGCTTGCTCCCGGTGTGCATGCGGTGCTGCTGTTCCTGCTCCTGTTCGTCAGCCGGGCGGGGCGCACCTGGGGAGTGGACGCGCGCGTGGCTCCCGGCAAGGGCTGGATCTGGTAGCGGCGCCGATGCTTCGGCTCTGGCTGATCCCCTGGGATGGAAGCGACGGGACCTGCCCGGACGGGGTCGTGGAGCGGCTGGCGGGACAGCCTCTGGAGGAGGTGCTGAGCGGGCACGCCGGTCCCGCTGCCCGGCTCGCCCGCTCCATCGCCCGGAGGCACGGTCTGGAGGAAACTGTGCTTCCTGCCGATGTTTCTTCCGTAGAAAAGGGCCCGGGAGACGTGGCTTTGCTGGCGGCCCTCGAAGCCCGGGCCCGGTCCGGCGGGGGTTGCCGCACCGTCTGCGCTGCCGCGGAACCGGAGGAGTGCCGCCGGGCGGTCTGCCGGATCCTGGGCATCCCGGATGATCGCCGGGACGCAGTCCGCCAGGACCCCGGGGCGGTGAACCTACTTGTGTTCGACGGCGCCCGCGGGTGGATTCTGGAAACCGTCAACGACACGGAGCACCTGCGACGGCGGCCGGGTCCGCGGCGGCCCGGGGAGAGCCGCGGGGCGCAGTCCTGAGAAGCATCGGGAAGGGGCAGGCAACTGGATACTGAGCTGTTCGACAGGATCTACGGATGTCTCCTGGGAGTGGCCATCGGCGATGCGCTCGGTCAGCCGCGCAGGGGACTGGACTGGCGGAGCATCCAGGAGCGGTTCGGCACGGGCCTGGAGCCCGGGGCGTGGGTTCCGGAGGGGCAGCCCGGGAGCCAGCAGCCGGCCGGGCGCATCGGAGAACTGGCCCGCCTCGTGATCCGGCTTTCCGAACGGGCCGGGGCATCCGGCATCCGGCCGCGGACCGGCCTGCTGGTGGACGAGCTGCTGGGGATGGAGACCCTGTCCAGCCTTCCGGCGCAGGCCGCTGTCGCGCGTATCCGCGCCGGCATCGAGCCCACTCGCTCGGCGGTCCCCGAACTGGCCGGCCCGGAAGCGCTGTATGTGGCCGTGCCGGTCGGAATCGCCAGTGCGGGCGACCCCGAGACCGCGTTCGTCGCCACGCGCGCGATTGCCGGCACCATCCTTCTCGGGGCCTCGCTGGACGCCGGGCAGACGTTCGCCGCGGGCGTGGCCGCCGCGCTGGTCCCGGGAGCGACCCCGTCTTCGGTGCTGGAAGCGATGCTGGAGCTTGCCCCGCCCGGCGTATCGCGGGAGCTGGTCCCCGCCTCGCGCTTCGCGTTCGCGCACCTCGGCGATCCCACGGACAACCTGATGCCCGCCATCCACGACCGCTTCTCCGCCCGCCGTCCGGCGGACGCGCATGGCCCGGCGGTGGAATCTCTGGTTGTGGCGTCGATGCTGGTGTACCTGAGCGACGGGCTGCCGGAGCAGTCGTTGCGGGCCGCGGCATCCTATGGAGGCTGGAGCCACGCGACCACGGCCGCGGCGGGCGCGCTGGCCGGTTGTCTGTCCGGCGCCTCAGCCTTTCCGGCGGAGACGGCGCGCGCGGTCCTGTCCGCGAATCCGGATGTGGACATTGCGGAGGCGGCCCGGCAGCTGTGCAGACTGATCCGGCTGGAGTGCGAGAGGCAGCGGAGGCGTCTGGAACAGATCGAGCAGCTGACTCAGAGCCCGGCGGCCCGGAGCGCCTGAGAGAAGCCTTCGCCGGAGTCCGTCCTGCCCCCGGCGGGACCGCCGCTTCCTTTCCACCACGCCCCGCAAGGCGAGCCAGCCGTCACCGCAGAAGAAAAAAGCCCGGCCGGTGGCCCGGCCGGGCAGTTACGAGAAAGGAGGGTGGGAAGCTTTCGTTTCTTCTGACGTCGGCCTCAGCTATTTTGTTCCCGCACTGTAAAGTTTTTTCACACTATTTCTAATCCGGCTGGTCCGGCAGACCCCTTTGACCCTCCCTGCAGAGTCTTCCAGAGGCCCGCTCTCGCCGTCCGTCCCGTAGAGCAACCGGGCCCCGGTCATCAGGGACCGGGGCCCGGAAGAGAAAGGAGGGTGGGAAGCTTTCTGCCGTTTAGGACGCATGGACTCGCCGGAAGGTTCCCCGCGCGAAACAAAACGTTCATCAATTCCTTGCGGCGGGAACCGGCGGCATCGCCCTTCGCCCCGGGGCGGGAATGCCGTTCGGAAGCCAGGGGACGGCGCCCTGCAGACCGGCAGGCAGCACGTGCACGCCGACGGTCCGGCACCGTGTGCGGGATCTGGCCCACAACAACCAACCCCCGGCTCTGTCGAGCCGGGGGCTGGAAGAGAAAGGAGGGTGGGAAGCTTTCTGTTTACTAAGACGCCAGATGTTGCCGGAAGGTTCCACCGGGAAAACATTTTTTTCATCTTTTTTCGCGGCGGCCCCGAAGACCGCCCCGGACGGGTCCCTGCCGTGCACCGGACCGGCCGGGTGCCCCCTGGCCGGGCAAAGAAAATCCCCGGGCGGTGGCCCGCCCGGGGTGTGAGAGAGAAAGGAGGGTGGGAAGCTTTCACCTCTTCAGACGGCTTCCCCGCCGGAAAGGTTCCGCCTTAACACACTTTTTTTATAAAACTTTTTTGCCGGCCGTTCGGACCTCGACCCCGGACTCCCACCATGGACATCCTGACTCCGCGAACGGCCCGGCGCCGTCCGCCATCGAAGCGTAGAAGAGATACCTCCCCGGCCGTTCCGGAGGGCACAGCCGGACGCGAAGCACGGCCCCCTCCCCCGGGCGCACGTCCACGGGCAGATCCACCCGCAGCGCCCGCGACCAGTCCGCGCCGCGGCCCACGCCGCACAGGAGATGGGTCTCCCCTGCCTTCCAGGTGTCCCAGCCGTCGTTCCGGACGCCTATGACCACTTCCCGCTCCCGCCCCGCATCGAACCCGGCCGCCGCATCGTCGAACGTGAAGGTGCACCTGCGCCGGTTTTCGCCTCCCAGATGGTGCCGGAGCAGGTAAAAGAAAGTCCACGGATCCACGAACGCGAAAGGCCTGTCCGGGAATGAGGCCTGTGCCTTCTCCATCAGAGAGCGGACGAACGACGGGCCCAGCAGAATGAGCCGGAAGTTCAAGAACTGCAGCCCCTCACGGCGGAAGCGCCGCATACACTCGATGTTGGCCGGGATGTCCGCGCACAGGTCGTGCATCTGCAGGGCCACGGGCGTGTTTCCCCGGAGGTGCCCCTCGCCGTCCATCCACGCCCGCTGGGTGGCCATCCCGTCCGGGCTGAACGCCGCGGTCATCTCCTCGGCCTCCCGCGTCAGCTTTCCCGCATGGCCGTTGATGAGGAACCCGGTGATCCGCAGGTTGTAGCGGCGGTAGAGCTCCCGGCAGTGCCGCTCCCACGCCTCGCGAGCGCAAGGAAGCCCGGAAACGGGCCGCGGCTCCAGGAGAACCGTCGGGTTCACGTAACCCGCCCCGCTGTCCCCCGCCGTGAAAAAGTCCCTCTCCGACGCGAGGCTCCAGGCGTAATGCATCGCCGCGGGGTTGCGCTCGCCAAGGTTCGGATTGAACGCCCACCCCATCGGCACGCTTCCGCGCGCGGGGTCCGTCCACAGCTCGGGGACCTTGCGGGTGAGCCACGCGGCGGAGTCGAAATCCCCGATGTAGAACAGGGTGAAGCCCAGAGGCGCAAGCCTCCCCTCACCATCCACGTATCCCAGCTCCCGGAGGCGCCGGGGCGAGGGCGGCGGGTTCTGGACGTAGCGGTCCGGCTGCGGCATCTGGCTCCAGAGAGACGCGTTCGCCATCGCCGAAAGGCTGAACGCATCCGCATCCAGATAGCCGTTGTAGGCCGAGATCACACGAACCAGCTCCCACTCCGAAGCCACCGGCTCGTGGCGGCCCGGCGGAACGGCGTGGTCCGTGTATTTGAACGGCCAGGGCGTAAACCCCGCCACGTGCACCATCCTCCCGCCGGCCTTCTTCCAGGCCGACAGCATCACCTCCTGGAACGTCTCCAGGTCCGTGCCCGGCGGCTGTTCCGGATCGTCCTGGGGGGCCTCGTCGCCCCAGTTGGAGAGGTCGAACAGGAACCCCCTCCCGGCCACGATCCAGTCGTGGTTCGTCAGGCAGTGCTCCCACCACGGCCCCCGCCCCGCGCGCTGCAGCCAGAAGGCATCCATCCAGTAACCCAGCCGGCACGGATCCGCCCGGCCCGAGTCCAGGTAACGCTCCTTCGCCCAGAGGTAGGCGTCGCATTTCGCGCTGCCGGAGCCGCCTTCGCGCAGCGGGAACATCCCGGTCAGGTCCAGCCGCACCGGGAACATCTCCCGGAGACGGGCTCCGATGGATCCTTCGACCTCCCCGCCCCTCACCGGCAGGAGGTCCTCCAATCCAGCCGCGGTGGTGGCCACGTTCGATGTGGCCGGGACGGCGGCATCCCACACCACCAGCCCCCTGACCTCGTCCGCGAAGCGCCGCGCTGCCGCAAGAAGCGCCTCTTCGGGGTTCTCTTTCGCGCCCACGGTCACGAGCTCCACCTTCTCCAGCCAGTTGCCCGGCCGTCGGAGATAGTCCAGCCAGAAGTCGTCGGAATCGAAGACGCGGAGAAAAAGGCGAGGTCCCTTGCGGTTGACGATGCCCTGCAGGCACGCGGCAGCGTGGAACAGCTCGAACATTCGCCGGGCCTGCTCCGGGTCTCTGGCCACATCCAGGGACGCCGCCTCGCGCAGATCCAGCACCAACAGCTCGCCCTGCGCCTGAGGGCTGTTCCAGACGAAGAACTCAGCCGAGTCCTCAGCGGTCTGGCCGCCCCGCACGGCGCGCACCGACAGACGGTGCACTCCGGCCCGAAGCCGCACCCGCACGGACTCCCTGCCCGGAGTCAGCCCGCGGGCGCCCCGCAGCGGGGAGCCGTCGAGGGTGACGGTCAGTTCATCCAGCTCCTCCGGGCTTTCCACCTCCCAGACGAGCTCCACGTCCGGCCCCGTTGCCCTTCCCGCGTGAGCGGGACGCACGACGCGCGCCACCGGCGCGGGCGGGGTCTCGAACTCCGCCCAACCGGACCACGCGCCCCATCCCTCCCCGCAGCGCACCCGCAGCCGGGCCCTGAGCGCCGCTCCCGGCGGCAGCGACGGAAGCGCAACGGAGTATGCGCGGGACTCCAGCGGGCCGGGCGACCAGACCAACCCCTGCGGCGAATGGACCTCGGCCTCGAAAGCATCGTGCGGCACGGCGATGAACGCAAGCGTGGGCCGAAGCGTGTCCACCCGCCCGATCGGAGATGTGATGCGTGGTTCCAGAACGGTTCCCTCCCCGGCAAAGAGCGCGGACACAGCGGCAAACAGTCCTATCAGTGCTGACAACCCTGTCCTCAAGGCACCCTCATCCATCCGGCAGGCTGCCCTCCGGGCGGACGGGCGGTCACGATCGTGTCCGGGTCTGCCGCCCCAGCCGCCTCCGAGAGGGCCACACCGGGGATCCACAGGATCTCGCCGTCCGCGCAGATTAGCGGGATGCGCCGCCGCTCCTCGCGCGGCACCCGCCGGTCCGTGAAGATATCCTGAAGCTTCTTCGACGCGCCGCCCAGTCCCTTCACGCGCATCCGGTCGCCCGGTTTCCAGCTCCGGGCGCGAAGCATTCTGCCCTCCGCGCGCAGGGCCAGGCGCAGCGGTTCCTCCCCGGCATCGTGAACGTCCGCCACACAGATGCGCCATCCCGCTTCCGTTTCCACCACGCCCCCGTGGGGCAGCTCGATCTCGAAGGGCTCCGGCTCAGCGGCCGGGCGGGCCAGCCCCAGGCGGATCTGGATCCCGTCCGAGGACAGGCATACCCCCAGCCCGATGTCCTCCCGCGGCGATGCATGCCGCGCCGCCCGCAGAACGCGCTCGCACATCCGGAACGTCACGTCGCGCGGCCCCCCGGTCAGGTCTCCCAGAGCCAGACGGGCCGCCCTGCGGGCGACGGCGGGATGCGCCGCGCGCAGCCCGGCCGCATCCAGGCGAAGCTCCGCGCCCGGAGCGCCGGGAAGACGGATCTCCCGATACAGCTCGCTGGCCAGCGCCTCCAGAAACGCGTCCTCTTCGGCCGCCATCTCCGCCAGACGAAGCAGGCTCTCCCGCGCCGACGGGGAGACCTCACGCTCCAGCAAGGGGAGAACACGGAGGCGGATGCGATTGCGCAGGATGCGATCGTCCCGGTTGCTCGCGTCCTCCCGCCAGTCCTGCCCCAGCCTTCTCAGGTGCTCGCGCACGGATTCCCGCGAGCGCCCCAGCAGCGGCCGGACCAGCTCGCCCGACCGCCAGGCGATTCCCTGCAGCCCCCGCAGGCCCGAGCCTCTCAGGAGATTCATCAGCACGGTTTCCGCGCGGTCGTCCGCGGTGTGGCCGGTGGCGATGACGCGGCATCCCGACTCCCTCGCCGACTCCCGCAGAAAAGCGAGCCGCTCTTCTCTGGCCGCCGCCTCCGCGGAGCCCGCGTCCAGCGTCCGGGAGCGCCCGGTCACCAGAGAGACTCCAAGACGCAAGCACAGATCGCGAACGAAGCGCGCGTCCTCCGCCGATTCCGGGCGCATGGCGTGGTCGAAATGCGCCGCGACCACCTCCCACCCGCCGCCCGGAGCCAGTTCCACGAGCGTTCTCAGAAGGCAGACGCTGTCGGCGCCTCCGGATACGGCCGCAAGCACCCGGTCCCCCGGAGCGATCAAAGCGCGGGAGCGGATGTCCTGCAACACCGTCTGCGAGAAGTCCGTCGCGTCCATTCCGGGGGCAAGGTACCTCCGGCAGCCTCCGCCCGTCAACAGGTCCGCCATTTGTCAATTGACAGTGCCCGCGGCGTTGGCGTAACATCACCCCGTCCCCGGAGCGCATCAGTCCGGGACGTCCATCTCCGCTGCAGGGAGCGAGCCGTCCGTTGCCGACTCTTGACCTGGAAGGTTGGAAAGCGTCTTACCTGGATTACGGAGTCGGACTCCCCCTGGTGTTCATCCCCGGCATCGA
>Ga0308398_1001919_pt1 | contig 10501 bp, 8 predicted proteins | sample Hotspr20SampleT9_FD_202360 | JGI IMG/M metagenome (GOLD analysis project Ga0308398, IMG submission 202360) | Hot spring phototrophic mat microbial communities from Mushroom Spring, Yellowstone National Park, Wyoming, United States - 20051001_T9 ...
CTTTCATCTGTGTTCCGAGCATCCTGTCCGCGCAATTGAATTTGTCAAATGGCCAGCGGGGTACTTTGGTAACAACATAATCCAGAGAAGGCTCATGACATGCATATGTTGTGCCGGTAACAGGATTTTTAATTTCATCAAGGTTAAGACCTATGGCTATTTTGGCTGCAACCCTGGCAATAGGATACCCTGTTGCTTTTGAAGCGAGGGCGCTCGATCTGCTGACTCTTGGATTGACTTCTATCACAACATACTCAAAGCTATCAGGATTCAGGGCGAATTGAATGTTGCATCCACCTTTTATCTGAAGTGCTCTAATTATCTTTATTGACGCACTTCTTAGCATTTGATATTCAATATCGGAGAGTGTCTGGCTAGGGGCTACGACAATGCTATCCCCTGTATGAACACCTACAGGATCAAAATTTTCCATGTTGCATATTATAACACAATTGTCAGCACCGTCTCTAACAACTTCATATTCTATTTCTTTCCATCCCGCAACGCTTTGTTCAAGAAGCACCTGATGTATCAGACTAAGCTTTAAGCCTTTGGAACATATCTGAATGAACTGTTCCATATTTTCTGCAATTCCTCCGCCTGTGCCTCCTAAAGTATATGCAGGTCTTACAATTATAGGAAAGCCAATTTCTTCTGCGAAGCTTATGCCATCTTCAAGTGAAGTAACAATTTTGCTTAATGGAACTTTTTCACCTATATCCTGCATAGTTTGCTTAAACAATTCACGGTCTTCAGCTTTTTTGATAGAAGTGAGCGAAGTACCAAGAAGTTCAATCCCCATTATATCAAGTATTCCGTCTTCGGCAAGCTGCACCGCCATATTCAAGCCTGTCTGCCCACCAAGAGAAGGGAGGATGCCGTCAGGTTTCTCTTTTATTATTACTTTTTTTACAAAATCCAAAGTTATCGGTTCTATATAAACTTTGTCGGCAGTTTCTATATCAGTCATAATTGTAGCAGGATTGCTGTTTATAAGTATTACTTCAATCCCCTCTTCCTTGAGGGCTCTGCAAGCCTGTGTGCCGGAATAATCAAATTCGGCGGCCTGACCTATTATTATCGGGCCTGAGCCTATTACTAAAACCTTTTTTATATCTGATCTTTTTGGCATAGTATCCTCCTGTTGATTTGTATTATCAGACGATATCGTAGAAGCTACAGCAAGGCATTATGGTTAACCAACTCCAGGAACTTGTCAAACATATAGCTTGATTCCAGCGGCCCTGGAGAAGCCTCGGGATGATATTGCACGCTCATAACGGGAAGATCCTTGTGTTTAAGACCTTCTACCGTTCCATCATTTACATTTATGTGTGTTATCAGGACATTTTCATTGAAATTTTTTTCAAGGGCATAGTTGTGATTCTGCGAGGTAATGTAGCATTTGCCGGTAAGCAAATCTTTCACAGGATGATTTCCTCCATGATGGCCGAATTTAAGCTTGTATGTTTTGCCGCCGAGCGCCAGACCCAGCAATTGGTGGCCCAGACAAATACCAAATACAGGTTTTGCAGAAATGAGTTTTTTAATATTCTCAATAATGTCTTTTAATTCCGCAGGGTCTCCTGGACCATTAGAAAGAAGAATACCTGCGGGTTCACAAGATAAAACATCCTCAACTGTTGAATTTGCGGGATATATATATATATCACAGCCTCTGGACTTTAAAGAACGTATAATGTTATATTTTACTCCAAAATCCATAAGGGCTATTCTTGGACCATTCCCAGGCTCATGCACAACCTTCTTTGCAGTAACTTCCATTACCAGATTCCTTTTTTTGCTTTTTTCTTTCAAAAGTTTTTGCAGAAGCAAATCTACATTGCCTGTTTCAGTGGAAATAATGCCAAACATGCTCCCATGGCTTCTTATGTGCTGAGTGAGCTCTCTTGTATCAATTCCTTTTATGCCTGCAATATTATTCTTCAAAAAATAATCATTGCCTGTTGATTCATTTCTCCAATTATTGGGCTTTTCGCATAATTCTTTTACAATAAATCCCTGCACATGTACTTTATATGATTCATTGTCTATACTGTTAAACCCATAATTTCCTATAAGGGGATATGTCATAGCTACAATCTGCCCATTATAAGAAGGGTCTGTGGTAATTTCCTGATATCCCGTCATACAAGTATTAAAAACAACCTCGCCTGTTGTTTCACCTTCGGCACCAAAACTATATCCGGTAAAATATGTGCCGTCTTCAAGTACAAGAACTGCTTTTAAATTTTTTTGCTTCATACAAAAACTCCTTTCAGGTAGAACTAATAAGATTCCAGCACATTCTCAAATGCTTCTATAAAACCATCAATATCTTTTTTTGTGATAATCAGCGGAGGGAGAAGCCTTAATACATTAGCTCCCACACTGCCCACAAGATAACCTTTTTCAAAAAGCTTGCTTTTTACATCGACAGCGATGTCATTAATAAATTGTATTCCAATCATTAGCCCTTTGCCGCGTATTTCAGAAATGAGTTTAGTTTTTATTGAAAGAGACTGCAGGCAATGAAAAAAATAATCGCCCATTTGCGCTGCATTTTCAAGCAAAGAGTCGTGCAGCAGACAATCGAAGACTGCAAGTCCTGCGGCACATGCAAGAGGATTGCCGCCGAATGTGGTGCCGTGATCGCCAGGCTCAAAAGAGTCTGCTATTTCTGCTTTTGCGCATATTGCTGCCAGAGGTACTCCGCCGCCCAATCCTTTAGCTAATGTGAAAATATGAGGTTCTACACCAAAATGTTCATATGCAAAAAGTTTGCCTGTCCTTCCAAGACCACACTGTATTTCGTCAAATATTACCAGGCAGTCATTTTGTTTGCATATTTCAAAAACCGCTTGCATAAATTCTTTATCTACAGGATTTACGCCACTTTCTCCCTGAATTGGCTCAAGCATTATTGCACAAGTGTTTTCGGTAATGGTATTTGATAAATTAGATATATCGTTTATTTCAACATGCTTGACGCCTTTGATAAGGGATTTGAACGGCTTATGGTATTTTTCCTGCCCTGTTGCTGCAAGGGTGGCAAGAGTTCTTCCGTGAAAAGACTTTTTAAGGCATATAATTTCATTCTTATGTTCTTGATTCTTTTTATAGAAGTGCATTCTGGCCAGTTTCATGGCACCTTCATTTGCTTCGGCTCCGCTGTTGGCAAAGAATACTTTATCCGCACATGAATTTTCTACTATTTCTTTTGCAAGCATAGCCTGATTTTCTATATAATAAAGATTAGAACAGTGAATAAGCTTTTTTGCCTGAGAACATATAGAAGAAACTAGTTTTTCATGGGAGTGGCCAAGTATGTTTACAGCTATTCCTGCGAGGAAATCATAATATTTTCTACCCTCAGTATCCCATAATTCAATGCCTTTACCATGTGTAAAACATACAGGCGTACGTGTTCCAAACGTATTCATATAAAATTTTGCGTCATATTCTTTGATAGTATTGATATCCATAAGGATACCTCCCTTCATAATTTTTCATTGTCATGGTATAACTTTCTTTCTTTCATTATCATAGTTCCAATACCTTTGTAAGTGAATATTTCAAGCAGAATGCAGTGAGGTATCCTGCCATCAATAATATGAGTACGCCCCACGCCTTTGTCAAGAGCCTCCAGACAGCCCAGAACTTTAGGAATCATTCCTCCTACTATTATTTTCCTCTCTATTAGATCCATGACTTCTCTTGCTGTAAGAGCCGATAAAATTTCGTCGCTGTCTTTTGACATTTTTACTCCTTCTACATCCGTAATAAGTATAAGTTTTTCTGCTTTCAGTGCAGCTGCTATTTCTGCCGCGACGGTGTCAGCATTGATGTTATAGCTCTCACCGTTTTTTCCTACGCCTATAGGGGCAACTACGGGTATATATTCGTCTTTGGCCAATATTTCAAGTGTTTTGCAGTCGATATTAACTATTTTGCCTACCTGACCAATGTCTACTTCTTTTCCATCAACAATAGTCTTTTCACGCTCGCATTGCATAAATCCTGCATCAATACCGCAAATACCTATGGCTTTTGCACCTTTTTGATTTAACAACGATACAATTTCTTTATTAGTTTTACCTATGAGAACCATTTGTGCAATTTCCATAGTTGCGGGGTCCGTTACTCTTAAGCCATTAACAAATGTGCTTTTAATATCAAGCTTTTGAAGCATCGAGTTTATATCAGGGCCGCCTCCGTGAACGATAACGGGATTCATTCCAACATATTTAAGCAGAGTTATGTCTTCCATGACGCAATGCTTTAGTTCTTCACTTATCATAGCATTTCCGCCATATTTTATTACTATTGTTTTTCCATATAGCTTTTGGATATATGGCAGTGCTTCTATCAATATTTCAGCTTTTTTTATAACATTATACATTTTATTGTTTATATCAAGTTTGCAATTTGCATTTTTATTCATTGCAATTTCCTTCCTTCAAAATAAATTTTTTCATAATACATTAAAATACATTAAATTTTCTCACAATATATATTGATGCCAAAACTCTTACAGATAAAGCCCAGGAGCTTCCAGACCTTCCGATTCATCAAACCCGCACATTATATTTAAATTTTGCACTGCCTGGCCTGCGGCACCTTTCCCAAGATTATCAAGGGATGAAAGTACGATTACTCTGTTTTTTCTTTTATCAACAGCAATCCCAATATCTATATAGTTTGAGCCTGCGGTAAATTTGGTCTCAGGGATGCGGCCTTCCTCACAGATGCGTATAAATTTTTCATTTTTGTAGAATTGTTTATAAATATTAATAAGATCATTTACTTCAATATTATGTTTCAAGGTTGCGTATATCGTTGCAAGCATGCCTCTTTTCATAGGAGCAAGATGAGGTGTGAACGTTATGGATATTTCCTGACCTGCCAGAAGGCTTAATTCTTGCTCTATCTCCGATGTATGCCTGTGGCCTGCAACTTTATATGCTTTAAAGTTTTCCGTGCACTCACAGAACTGATATGCAAGCTCCGTATTTCTTCCTGCTCCGCTAACTCCGGAAACTGCATCAATTATTATGCTTTCTGTATCAATAATGGATTGTTTAAGCAAAGGTGCAATTCCCAAAATAGAGCAAGTAGGATAGCATCCGGGGTTTGCAACTATTTTTGCAGTTTTTATTTTGTCTCTATATAATTCAGGCAGGCCATATACTGCAAGGGAAAGCAATTCGGGATGCTGATGTTTGGTTCCGTACCATTTTTCATAAATTTCTACGTTTTTATACCTATAATCTCCGCCGTGGTCAATTATCCTTGCATTGTTTTCAAGTGCCATAGGTATATAGCTGCTTGATATTCCATGGGGGAGGCAGTTGATTATGATATCTGCATTTCTGCATATGTATTCTGCATTTAGGCCACTGCACTCCATATCAAATATATTCTTAAGATTAGGGTAAATTTCGCTGTATTTTTTACCTTCAAAAGATTGGCTGATAACATAAGATATGCCAACTTTTGAATGTTTATTCAATATCCTGACTATTTCGCAGCCTACATATCCTGTCGCACCTACTATACCTACCTTAATCATTTCACATGCTCCTTCACATCAAGATAAAATTATGTTTATAATTATACATTCAATAGCATAAAAATTCAACATGTTTTTTTATGACTGCATACTTTATTCAAATGTCAATTTGCATAAATAGAAAAAATTATTTTTGTTTAAAAGTGTACTAGTTATGTAATTTATAAAATGTTATATTAATAATGTGTTAAATGCGCCCATGCATAAATAATAGGAGGGGTAAAAATGGCGAGTGTCAAATTAAAACATGTTTACAAGAGATATGACGGAGGGGTTACAGCTGTAAGCGATTTCAACCTGGACATAGAAGATAAAGAGTTCATTATCCTGGTTGGCCCTTCAGGCTGTGGTAAGACAACTACTTTGAGAATGATCGCAGGTCTTGAAGAAATTACTGAAGGTGAGATTTACATCGGGGACAAACTTGTTAATGATGTGCAGCCAAAAGACAGAGATATAGCGATGGTTTTCCAGAACTATGCACTTTATCCTCACATGACAGTATTCGACAACATGGCATTCGGTCTTAAACTCAGAAAGACTCCAAAAGATGAAATAAAGAGAAGAGTGCACGAAGCTGCCAAGATACTTGACATTGAGCATCTTCTTGACAGAAAACCAAAGGCGTTGTCCGGAGGTCAAAGACAGAGGGTTGCGCTCGGACGTGCTATAGTTCGTGAACCTAAAGTGTTCCTCATGGACGAACCGTTGTCTAACTTGGACGCAAAACTTAGAGTTCAGATGAGAATTGAGATAAGCAAACTTCATCAGAGACTCCAGACTACTATTATATACGTTACACACGACCAGACTGAAGCTATGACAATGGGTACCAGAATCGTTGTTATGAAGGACGGATTCATTCAGCAGGTTGATACTCCTCAATCTCTTTATGAAAAACCATGCAATCTTTTCGTTGCAGGCTTCATAGGAAGCCCGCAGATGAATTTTATAAACTGCACGGTAGAAAAACGCGGCGGAGAAATTCATCTTGTATTCGGCAACAACGATCTCAAGCTTCCTGAAGGAAAAGCCAAGAAGCTGGAAGGCACTGACTATATAGGAAAAGAGGTTATAATGGGTATAAGACCTGAAAACCTGCATGACGAAGCTATGTTTATCGAGTCAATGCCTGACTGTGTAGTTGACGCAAGAGTGGAAGTTGTTGAAATGCTTGGTTCTGAAACACTCCTGTACACTTACGTAGGTGATGTTCCTCTTACTGCAAGAGTTAATCCGAGGACTACCGCTAAAGCAGGGGATGTAATCAAGCTTGCTATAGACACAAACAGATGCCATCTTTTCGATAAAGAGACAGAAAGAGTTATTATCAACTGATTTTTCAGAATATTTTTGCATCCATAAAAAATATTTAGATTGAAAAAATACGTCAAAAGAGGAAGATAAAAAACTTCCTCTTTTTTTTATAATATAGTATAATGTATTTGGTAATAAAGTAACGCAATAACAAAAAACAAAGGGAGTAGGGAACAAATGAAACTATTTCAGACTCTTGTAAATGAACTAAAGGAATATATAAATTTTGAATTTGGAATACTTGATGAGACAGGGCTGATTTTGGCATCTTCCGAAGAATCAAAAGTTGGTCTTGTGGACTCGGTGGCACAGGATTTTGAATATGACGAAAGAGAGTTTATAATATCAAATGGCACTTTATATCACAAAATAGTTCAAAAAAACAAAGTTGAGTTTATATGTTATTTAAAAGACACGAGTGAACAGGCAAGGCTCATTCTGCCTTTGATATCAATAAACGTACAAAATATAAAACTTTATCATGAAGAAAAGTTCGACAAGAGCAATTTTATAAAAAATGTCATATTGGATAATGTGCTGCCTGGTGAAATAGTAATGAGAGCAAAGGAACTTCATATACCAAACAACGCGTACAGGACTGTTTTTCTTATAAGAACGCATAAATCAAAGGATGTATTTTCTCATGATGTAATACAGAGTTTGTTTCCAAACAGAGCCAAAGATTTTGTGATAAGTATTGATGACCAAAATATAGTTCTGGTTAAAGAATTAAAAACCAGCAATGATGAAAAAGAAATTGAAAGAACTTCCAAAATTATTATCGATACGCTTAATACCGAACTTATGGTTAATGCAGTGATAGGAATAGGCAGCATAGTGGATAATATAAGAGATATAGCTCGTTCTTTCAAAGAAGCTCAGACAGCTCTGGAAGTAGGCGGCATATTTGACAATGAGAGACCGATAGTGAGCTATAACAAGCTGGGTTTGGGAAGATTGATATACCAGCTTCCAACTACTTTATGCAAATTGTTCCTGAAGGAAGTGTTTCCTGAAGGAGCTTATGAATCACTTGATGCAGAAATGCTTACGACTATACAAAAGTTCTTTGAAAACAATCTGAATGTAAGTGAAACATCAAGACAGCTGTATGTCCACAGAAATACACTGGTTTACAGGCTTGATAAAATCGAAAAGGTAACAGGACTTGACTTGAGGAAGTTTGATGATGCAATAATTTTTAAAGTATCAATGCTTGTAAAAAAATATCTTGATAGATTTGATAATGTAATATGATTTTCATAGATTTGGCATAAAATTTGCAGGATTTTTGTTTTTATTGTAGAATTATATTTAAGTATAGAATTATTGCAACAAGGTTGTATTTATAATGAAACCATGTTGCCCGGGTAATTCGGAGGTAAAAGTGGTAGAGTTTAGAAATGTAACAAAAAAATATGCCAATGGTACGGTTGCCTTGAAAAATGCAAATGTAGTTATAGATAAAGGGGATTTCGCGTTCGTTGTTGGACCAAGCGGATCAGGAAAATCTACCTTTATTAAGCTTATTCTCAAAGAAGAAACTCCCACTGAGGGTCAGGTTTTTGTGAACGGATATGAGGTTTCTTCTATGACAAGGCGTGAAGTGCCTTATCTTAGAAGAAGCATTGGTGTCGTTTTTCAGGATTTTAGACTTTTGCCGGACAGAAATGTTTATGATAATGTTGCTTTTGCTATGATAATAACAGGGGCTCAGCCTAAAGAGATACGCAGACAGGTGCCTATGTGCCTGGCTTTGGTAGGGCTTAGCCGGAAAGCATCCTGCATGCCTAACGAGTTGTCAGGTGGAGAACAGCAGAGAGTCGCATTGGCAAGAGCTCTTGTCAATAATCCTTCTTTGCTGGTAGCAGATGAGCCTACGGGAAACCTGGATCCTGAAAACTCCTGGGAAATAATGCGTCTGTTAAATGAGATAAACCAGAGAGGTACTACGGTTATAGTCGCTACCCATGAGAAATCAATTGTTGATGCAATGAAAAAAAGGGTTATTGCTATTGAGAGGGGAATCATTGTAAGGGACCAACAGAAAGGGTTGTACGGCAATGAATATAAGAACAGTTCGATATTTAGTTAAAGAAGGTATTATTAACACGTACAAAAACAAAATAATGTCTCTTGCTTCCATAGGCATCGTTTTTGCGTCATTGTTCGTGTTTGGTTTGTTTTGGATATTATTGATAAACTTAAGCTATAACACGGAAGTTGTTAGAAGTCAGCCTGAGATGCAGGTTTTTTGCGAATACGAACTCGATGACGCTCAAATAGATCAAGTAAGGCAGCAAATTCTAAATAATCCTAATATAGAATCATGCAAGCTTGTAACGCCTAAAGAAGCTTTTGATAAGTACAAAAAAGACTTGGGAGAGGATGCGGATATTCTCGAAGGCTTTGATGAAAGCCTGATGTCAGCTTCTTTTATTATTAAGCTTCATGATACGGAAATAAGCGCCCAAACAATGGAAGATCTTATGAAAATCAATGGAGTCAGAAAAGTATCATACTCAAAGGATATAGTGGATTTTATAGCTAAGCTTTCAAGATGGGTTAATGTAGTAAGTTTTGTATTGATTATCGTGCTTATGTCAATATCGACGTTTATAATTGCAAATACTATAAAGCTTACTGTGTTTGCCAGAAGGAAAGAGATAAATATCATGAAATATATTGGTGCTACGGACTGGTTTATTAGATTGCCCTTTATTATAGAAGGTGCGTTCATAGGTTTGGTAGGAGTTGTTGTGTCTTTGATTATACTGCACTCTGTATATGGGGCATCAGAGGTTAAATTTAACCAGGAATTGCTTGCAATGAGAATGTATTTTATAAGGCTTGTTCCTGCAAATACAGCGATATTTCGCATGCTGCCATCCTTCTTGCTGCTTGGAGCAGGAGTGGGAACTTTGGGAAGTGTATTATCGCTAAGAAAACATCTTAAAGTGTGACGAACGAATAATTTGAAAGGAGAGTGAAAGATGAACAGGAAAGTTGCTGCGATGCTTTTGGCAGGTGCATTTGCACTGTCATCGGTTTCTTACGCTTTTGCTGATAACCTTTCACAGGCAAAGAAAAACAAAGAGTCAATTGAGCAGCAGTTGAATAAAGTACAGCAGAAGAAAACAGAAGTGAAAAAGCAGACCGAGGTGTTAAAAAAAGAGAGCAATACATTAAGTCAGAAACAAAAGACGGAGGCAGAAAATTATAAAAAGTTAATTGAAGAGATTGAAGCCATTGATAAAGAGATACAAAAAATTGCAATGGCATTGGAGCAGTCTGAAGAAGATTACAAAGCACAGCAAGAGTTGCTTAAAAAAAGACTCAGAGTGATGGCTGAGCACAATAGTGTTTTTATTTTGGAAACACTTCTAAAGTCAAACAGCCTTACAGATTTTTTTCAAAGGCTTGAAATTATAAAGATTGTGTCGAGAAAAGACAGACAGCTGGTTGAAGAGCTTAGAGCAGCAAAAGAGGATGTTGAATATAAAAAACTGCAGACGGAAATGCTTAAAGCCCAGACATCGAAAAAAGCTGAACAGAAGAGGGAGGAACTAAGGAATTTGACAGCTTCGAGAGCAGGGATAGAAGAGAGATTGA
>Ga0308398_1001921_pt1 | contig 10491 bp, 10 predicted proteins | sample Hotspr20SampleT9_FD_202360 | JGI IMG/M metagenome (GOLD analysis project Ga0308398, IMG submission 202360) | Hot spring phototrophic mat microbial communities from Mushroom Spring, Yellowstone National Park, Wyoming, United States - 20051001_T9 ...
TGGCGGCGTAGAGAAGGATGTGGATGTGACTGTGGTCGAGAAACCTGGAGCCCTGACAGGCTCTGCGGAGCACCGGCAGCGCAGAGAGTTCGAAGAGCTGGTCCGCAGGCACCACCAGCAGGCGTTCAATGTGGCATACCGCATTGCGGGAAACCGCACGGATGCCGAAGACCTCCTGCAGGAAACTTTCGTGCGGGCGTTCCGGTTTTTCGGCAACTACCGGCGCGAGCTTCCCTTCGAGAGCTGGCTCTACAAGATCATGTCCAACCTCTGGATCGACACGCTCCGGAAGCGTCCACGGTCCGGGCCGCCGATCTCCCTGGACCAGACGCTGGGGGACACCGACCAGAAGCTGGACCTTCCTGACCCGGGACCGGGTCCCGAGGCGTCGCTCGTGGAAGGGACGCTCGATGCGCGCATCCAGGAGGCGCTTTCGAGCCTGCGCAAAGAGTTCCGGATCGCGGTGATCCTGGCCGATATCGAAGGGATGTCCTACGAGGAGATCGCCGACGTGATGAAGTGCTCCATCGGCACAGTGCGATCCCGCATCCACCGCGGGCGGCAGGCCATGAAGAAGAAGCTCGGAAGCCTGGAGCGGTTTCTGAACGAGGAAGTGTGACGGTCAAGACAATGAACTGCGGACGCACATCGAGATTGATCTCAGCGTATCTGGACGGGGAGCTGCCCGGAGCGGAGATGCTGGCCATCCGGGAGCACCTTCGCGGCTGCGAGAGGTGCGCGGCCGAGATGGAGGACATCCGGCAGGTGAAGGCGGCAATGGCCCGCCTGACGCCCGTTCGTCCCGCCCCGGACCTCGAGGCGCGCCTGCTGGCAGCCGTGCGGGAGGTGGAGGTTCCCCCGGCGCATCGACTTGGAGCGTGGCTGATGGAGCGTCTGGGCGGGCATCTGCAGCCTGCCGCTGCGGCCGTGGGGGTCTGCGCCGTGCTCCTCGCAGTCCTGGTGGGACACCTTCCGCAGGCAGACCACTGGCAGGACCCGGTGGCTGAGCGCATCAGCCAGACCGTGACGCTGCCCGACCTGCCGCAGGACCGCGCGATCGACCGGATGGTCTCGGAGGCGGCGGTCCCGCCGGAGCTGCCGGGGGCCCGCCCGAGGGCGGACGTGGTGTTCGCGTCGCAGGCCACGATGACGTCGGCCATCCTTGTCCCTGTCTCGGACGCGGCGTTCGGCGCGCGCTGACGGTTTCGATCTCGTCACGGAGGAGACAACTGAAGATGACAATCCCTGGACGCGCCCGGAAGGCGGGTTTGTGGGTGCTGGTGGGAGCTCTGGCGGCTGCGGTTGCGGCGGGGGCTCCCTTTATGGTGAGAGAAGGGCCGCGCGCGAACGCGCAGGCCTCGTCATCGCCGGCGCTGGAGGCGCTGAGCCAGCTTCAGGACGGCTTCACCGCCGTGGCGGAGGCGGTGGAGCCCGCGGTGGTGAGCATCTCCGCGGAGAGGACCTCCCGGGCCGCCTCGCTGGACCTCCCCGATATCTTCCGCAACTGGCCGTTCGGCGACCTGCCGTTCGGACCGCCCAGAGCCGCTCCGCGGACGCGGACCGTCGGAGGGTCCGGAGTGATCGTCCGGGCGGACGGCTACATCCTCACCAATGACCACGTGGTGGGCGGCGCGGAAAATGTGACGGTCACGCTCTACGACGGCAGGGAGTTCCCGGGCAAGGTGATGCGGGACTACGCGACGGACCTGGCCGTGGTCAAGATCGACGCGGACAACCTGCCCACGGCAAAGCTCGGCGACTCCTCCAGAGTCAAGCCGGGGGCCTGGGCGATCGCCATCGGCAGCCCCCTGGGCTTCAGCAACACGCTGACAGTCGGGGTGGTCAGCGCTCTGGAGCGCGAGATGTCCATCCCGGACACGGAAGGGCCGGGGCGCTATTACGCCAGCCTGATTCAGACGGACGCCTCCATCAATCCGGGAAACAGCGGCGGGCCGCTGCTGAACCTGCAGGGAGAGGTCATCGGTATCAACGTGGCCATCGCCTCCCCGACGGGCGGAAGCGTCGGCCTGGGCTTCGCCATTCCCATCAACACGGCGAAGTTCGTCCTGGAACAGCTTGTCAAACACGGCAAGGTGAACCGGGGCTTTCTGGGGGTCGTCCCCGTGGACGTGAAGCCCGCGATGGCGAAGTCGTACGGCGTCGAAAAGGGAGCGCTCATCCGTTCGGTGACGGACGGCACTCCCGCCGCTGAGGCCGGCATCCAGGTGGAAGACGTTATCGTCGAATTCGACGGCAAGCCCATCGAGAGCGGTCTTGCCCTCCGGGACGCTGTGGCCCGGACCGCTCCCGGAAGCAAGGTGAAGGTGGTGGTGGTCCGCGGAGGCGCGCGCAAAACACTGGAGGTCACGGTCGGGTCGCCGCCGGCGACGCTGCCGGGAGACGAGGAGGCCCCGCGAACCGAGGAGCTCGGCATATCTGTCGCTCCCCTGAACAACAGCACCCGCAGCGAATACGGCATCGGACAGGACGTGCGGGGCGTGGTGGTCACATCGGTGGCGCCGGGAAGCAACGCCGCCCGGGCGGGAATCTCCCGTGGCGACGTCATCCAGCGGGTGAACGGTATCGCCACAAACACTGTTGCCGATTTCAACCGCGCGGTGCGTTCGCTGAAGACGGGCGACACGGCGAGGATCGTCATCCGCAGGGGCGACGCGCAGTCACTGGTGGAAGTGCGGGTCCCGTAGGACCGGGAAAGTATCCGCGATCAGGGGGCGCTGCCGCCGGCAGCGCCCCCTTTGACTGTCCGGCGGCGGGAAGATCGCGGGCTTCAGAGCCCGTCGGCCGGGCGGAACTCGCCTGTAGCGAGGTCCAGCCCGGAGACGATCCGCTCCACGATGGGGATGCTGGCAGGCGGCACCCTCAGACGCCTCAACTCTTCCGGCGTGACCCAGCGCACCTCCTCGGAGGACAGGGGCCGCGCCTCGCCCGACACCAGGGCGCACAGATAGGGTTGGAGAACGACGCGCTTCCTCCGGTAGTCGTGGCGCACCGGGAGAAGCTCCCGCACCACCCGGACCTCGATGCCGGTCTCTTCACGCACCTCCCGCACCACGCACTGAGCGTACGACTCCAGGGGCTCCCGCTTCCCGCCGGGGAACTCCCAGAATCCTCCCAGAAACAGGCCCCTCCTGCGCCGCGCCACCAGGATACGGCCGCGGTGATGCACGATGCCGACCGCCACATACTCTGTGGGCAGCTGCGGGCGCGGGCGATACGGGGGGATGCCGGGAATGCTCATCGTTCGCAGGGTTCCTTCAGGGCGCCGGGATCGAGCGCGTCCGCGCAGCCCGGGCTCAGGCTCCGGGCGATGCGCCGCATCGGACTGGGCAGGGGCAGAGAGTCGAGCTCACCGGGAAGAACCAGCCTCCACGAGCGCGAAGCGCAGCCCGGCTCGTGCGGCAGCCAGGCTGAGAGGACGTGCAGGCGGGTGTCATGCACCGTGACACGGTAGCGGAGCGACCCGCGGTAGTGCACCCCGGAGGGGCATACCCCGAAATCCCGCTCCAGCAGATCCCGCACCGCCGCCGCGAAAGCGCCTGCGCCGTCCAGTCGCCGGCGGGGGAACTCCCACATCCCCCGCCATCGTCCGTCGCAGGGACGCGAAAGCAGCCACCTGTCCTCCAGCGCCGCCGTCACGCATACCTCTTCCACCTGCAGCGTGCGCTTCTCCCGCGGGACGGAGCCGTGCCACCTGTCGAACCGCCCTTCCTGCCGGGCGCGGCAGAAGGCGCTGAGCGGACACTCCCCGCACAGCGGATCCCGCGGCAGGCACACCAGCGATCCAAGCTCCATCAGGGCCTGGTTGACCAGCCGGGGCGATCCGGCGGCTGAAAGGGAAAGGCAAGTCTGGAAGACCCGCCGCTCCGCATCCGTCACTGAAGACTCTATTCCCTCCACCCTCCCCAGGACGCGGCGGATGTTGGCGTCCACCATTCCGGCGGGCAGGTCGAAGGCGATGCTGCGGATCGCGCCCGCCGTATAGTCCCCGATGCCCGGGAGAGCCCTCAGTTCCGTTACACCGGACGGAAGATCACCACCGTGGCGCTCGACGATGAGGCGGGCGGCCTTCCAGAGGTTGCGGGCGCGGTTGTAGTAGCCCAGCCCTTCCCACTCCGCCAGCACCTCCTCCAGCGAAGCGTCCGCCAGGGACCGGGCGTCCGGGAACCGCCCGATGAACCTTTCGAAACGCGGCACGCAGGCGGCTACGGTGGTCTGCTGCAGCATGACCTCCGCGATCCAGACGCGGTAGGGTGACGGGTCCCGGCGCCAGGGAAGGCTGCGGGCAGCTCGCCCGAACCAGCCCGTGAGAGCCCCGGCCATCTCTTCCCGGGGCGTCCCCGCCGCAATGGCGGAATCTGCGGGAGGCACCGCGTTCAAGACGGCCCCACCCCTTCCATCGCCGCGCAAAGCGCGGCAACGTCCTGCAGCCGCTCTCCCAGAGCCGACGGCTCGACCCGGCAGCCCTGAGAAGTCTCAGGGAGGGCCTCCGCGCGCATCTCCTCGACGGCTGACTCGATGTACCATTCCGGCACGCGGCGGGCCAGGCTGCCCAGAATGATGACCTGCGGATCGAACAGGTCGGCCAGGATGGCCAGAGCCTGTCCGAGCCTCCGGGCGGACTCGCGGAGCACTTCCGCGGCATCCCCGTCACCGGATCTGGCCAGTTCGATCACCTGCTGCGCGGAAGTCTCCGGCCCGAACCGCTGCGGGAAACGCCGGGCCGCCAGCCGTGCGATGCCCGTGCCGCTCGCGAACGACTCCACACAACCCCGTTTTCCGTAGGCTTCCGGGCCGTCTTCAGCCAGCCGGACGTGACCGATCTCCCCCGCGGAGCCTCCAGAGCCCCGCACCAGCCGCCCGCCCGAGATGATGCCGGCCCCGATGCCCGTCCCGAACGTCAGGAAGATCAGGTCCTGGCAGCCCTTCCCCGCTCCGAACCGGGCCTCCGCCAGCGCCCCCGCGCGACCGTCGTGCTCCATCCGGAAGGGAAGGCCGGTGAGGTTGGAAAGGTCGTCCCGCAGCGGCGCTCCCTCCCAGCCCGGGAGGTTCGGCGGCGACTTCAGACGGCCCGCCCGCCAGTCCGCCGGCCCTCCGCAGCTCACCCCTCCCCGGGAGGGCTGCCAGCTGGCCGCCACGGCCATCAGGTTCCCGAAGGCGCTTCGCAGACGGGCAAGCCACTGCAGGTAGCCGTCCTGAGGACGGGTGGCGAACTCCACCCTGCCCAGCACGGCCCCGGAAGAGTCGCCGGCGATGAGCGCGGTCTTCGTGCCGCCCAGGTCCACACCGAGCAGCGGCTCCGCAGGGGAGTCCTGTCCCATCCGTCTGTCAGGCCAGCTCCGCGGCGCGAGCCGCCAGCGAGAAGTCGCGGCCGGTCAGTCCGCCGCTGTCGTGGCTGGTCAGACGCAGCGTGACGCGGGTATAGCGGATGTCGATATCGGGATGGTGATTGGCCTCCTCCGCAGCCTGAGCCACGCGGTCCACAAAAGCGATGGCTTCCGGAAACGTGGGAAACTCGAACGTCCTGACGATCTCGTTCCCCTCGCGGCGCCATCCGGGAAGGGAGGCAAGCTTCCGCTGGATCTCGGAATCAGTCAGCAGTTCCGGCATATCTAAGAGCGCTCCTTTCGCAGTCAGGGTTCTTCGGCGGTCCGGCTTGGAAGGGCGCCCAGGCACCAGGCCCGGTCCGCCCGCTCCCGTCCGGCGCAGTGCACGGCTCGGCGCCCGCAACAGGGCGCGCATGCCTCTCGCCGGGCGGGCATCCCCCGCCGGGGACCAGTCTATTGTACCCGTCCCCGTAGACAGACGCCTTCCGGGCCGCGTCCGCCCGGCCCGGCTGTCCTCGCGGCGGCAGCAGCCGCCCTGACGGCCATCACTGGGCGTCTGCGGGCGGCAGGAGCTCGACCAGCGTGACCGAGTTGGACGGAAGCGCCAGATCCTGAAGGAGCACGCGTCCCGCGGGGCCCTCGCGCTCGAGCACACATTCCAGCTCGGCTCGGGCGCGGTCGTGAAAAGCGTTGGAGCGCTCGCGGTCCACGGTCCACACCCGGACGCGGCCCCCGCGAAGACGCTCATCCAGATTCTCCATCCTGAGCCGAACCCGCCGCTCGACTCCGTAACGTTCGGCGAAGTTCACCAGAAGCACAGCCGTCCGTCCGCAGGCTTCGTCCGAGGCCGCCAGAACCGCCAGTTCGGGATCGTCCAAGGCGCAGGGGATGCGCCTGCGCGGCAGCATGGCCACCAGCCGGGCGGCATTGAACATGGCCTTCGGACGTCCGGAGCCAAGCAGCATCCCCCATTCCCCCTTGAACTCGTCGGACCCGCCGAAATCCATCGCCAGGAAGAAGCAGGGTTTCGCGATGCCCGCGGGAAGCATCCCGCGCAGGAGGGAGTTGACCATCCAGGCCGCCCCGACCTCGTTGTCGTGGGCCCAGTCGTGCCACCACGCGTAGTTCCACTCCGTGACCATGAGCTCCCGCACCCCGCGGGAGGTCCGGGGATAATCCTTCAGGTATTGCCGGGTTACCTCCGCCTCCTCCCGGAAGATGTCCGGCGGATGGAAATACTCGTGCCACGAGATGAAGTCCAGCGGGGCGCCCGTCTTCTCGCAGTGCTGGAGAAGCCCGCGCATGTAGGACTCACCGTTGACGGCGTACGAACGCTCCGGCGAGGTGTCCCACGGGCCGCTCGCGTTGCACGGGCCGCCGACGAGCGCGTCCGGGTCCGCCCGGCGCACGCCTTTCCAGGTGGCGTCATACAGTTTGAGATAGGTCTCGAGCGGCGTCAGGCCGGGAGCTGCCTTCAGCCAGCCGCTGTTGGCTTCGTTCCAGACCTCCCAGTAGCGGATCCGCCTTCCGGACTCGCGGGCGTGTCGGGCAGCCCGGTAGCAGAGCTCTTCCCACAGTGCGAAATCCGCAGGCGGAGCGTGGCGGTCCGGGTCGGCGAACGCTTCGAGCGCCTGCGGCATGTACGACGCGCAGGCGATGAACTCGCAACCCAGCTTTTCCATGAACTGGAGACGCCGGTCCAGGTCGCTCCAGTCGTAATTCAGGGTGCCGTCAGCTTCCCTCCGGACAGCGTTGGTGAGGATGTTGTCCATCCGGAACCAGCGCACCCCGATCTGCCGGAGGCGGGCGGCGATCGCGTCGCTGTAGTCCGGAAGGCCGGCCCCCTGGCTCAGGCCGATGAGAGCTTCGGGCAGACGCTCGCCGTGGACGGAAGCATCGACCCGGATGAGCGTCCGTTGCCGGGCGCGCCCGTCCTCGACGATCGCAAAGGCAGCCTCGCCCAGCGACTGCTCCCTGGCGGCGTCCTGCACGTCCCTGAACACGCGGACCGCCACGGACACCTTCTGTCCGGGCCTTGCCGACCGCGAGAGGAGCGCCATTCCGGCGTGGTCATTGTCGTAGCGGCTCTGCAAACGGCCGTTGACGTAGATCTCCCCGCCAAAGTCCGAGTTGAGCCTGAGACCGACAGCACGGCCGTCCACCGGGGCCCCTCCGATCCGCGGAGGAATCTCCACATCGGCCCGGAGCCACGCGCCCCGCTCGCCGCCCCGGAACGGCTCCTTCACCCGAACGGGACGCCAGCCGTCCATTGCGCAGACCTCCCGCAGGCTTCTGCCGCCATCCTCGTGCAGCAGCCACGAATCCCAGCCGGCCGAGTCCGCCCGCCCGCCCGCAGGCAAGACAGCCAGACCGGCAGCCAGAAGAGCCACCGGGATGCCGATCCTCATCCGCCACACTCCCGCGCGCTCCAGTTCCGCCCGGCCGGATCCGGGCGACGGCGCACAAGAGTGCTCTTTGACGCACAGCAAAAGCCCTCCTGCCCCGGGGGACTTCAGGGCAGGAGGGCCGGCGTGTCCGGAGTTACGGAGGGATGGTGCTGAGAGAAAAACCGGCAGGCGGCGCCTTTCAGGCTGCGTGAATGGCCGTCTTCGGGGTGTCCGGGCGGGGGTCTGCCTCCAGCTCCAGCTCGCCGCCCGGCCCGATGGCGACCACTCCAGTGGAGGGAGGAGCATTGCTGCACTCCCGGCAAACCCAAACGGCAAGATGCTTCAAATGCTCCGGGACATTCTCGATCGGCCTACCGCACTTGCAGATCACCTGGCGAACCCCCTGACTCTGCCTGCGGGCCGGCCGCCCCCCGGGGCCCGGACTCCGCCGGCGTTTTCGTCCACTGGGGTTGTCCCACAGCCGGGGCCGACCGCGGTCCCGGTAATAATGCGGGAATTCCGGGCAGGAACCGTCCGTGGGCTATTCGTCCTTCCAGGTGCGCGCCATCAGGTTGCGGAGGGCCTCCTCGGGCGATCGCCCTTCGAACAGGGCTGCATGAATCTCGGCGCAGATCGGCACATCCACTCCGGTCTGCTCCGCCAGCTTCATGACGGCGCGGGTGGTCGGCACGCCTTCCGCCACCTGGGAGATCTCCGCCAGAGCTTCATCCAGGCTGCGCCCCTGTCCCAGAGCAATGCCCACCCGCAGGTTCCGGCTGAGACGGCTCGATGCCGTGGCGATCAGATCCCCCACCCCCGACAGACCGCTGAACGTGGAAGGCCGGGCTCCGAGCGCCTCGCCCAGGCGCATCATCTCGGCAAGCCCCCGGGTCAGAAGCGCCGCCTTCGCATTGTCCCCGAAACCCATGCCATCGGACATGCCGGCGCCGATGGCCATCACGTTCTTCATCGCACCCCCCAGCTCCACCCCGACGACGTCCGGGCTGGTGTACAGACGGAACGTCGGGCCGCCGAGCACCACCCGGCAGAACCGCGCCACCTCGGCGTCCGTGGACGCAATGACTCCCGCCGTGGGGGCGCCCGCAGCAAGCTCCAGGGCGAGATTGGGTCCGGAGAGGGCCGCCAGCCTGTCGCGCGACCCGGGAATGATATCCCCGATGACCTGAGTGAGCCGCCGCCCCGTCTCTCCGTCCAGCCCCTTGGAGGCGCTCACTATGTATGCCCCGGGCTCCACCACACCGGCCAGAAGCTCCGTGACCTCCGCCACCGCGTAGGAAGGCACGGCGACAATGATGACATCCGCCCCTCCGGCGGCCTCCTCCACGTCGGCGGTGACGGTCAGGTCGTCTTCGAACGGAAAACCGGGGAGGTATCGCCGGTTCTCACGGACGGTCTGGAGCTCGTCCGCCATCTCCGCATTGCGCGCCCAGAGGAAAACCTGACACCCGCTGCCGCACATGATGCGCGCGAGCGCCGTGCCCCAGCTTCCCGCCCCGATGACAGCCAGCTTCAGTTCGCCTTCAGACATCCCCCGACCTTACACACCCCGCTCACTCGTTCAGCGGGCGCCAGAAGTTCGCCAGCGCCCATCCCGCCACTCCCGCCAGATAAGTCAGGCTGACGGCCTGCCCCCCGGCGAGCAGGCCGGCCCTGCGCACGGCCTCCCCGGCCTCGGGCGCCCGGGCATACGCCACCAGCAGCACCGCCGCCGCATGCGCCACCAGCAGCCCGAACGGCGTCAACGCGTCCCGGCGGCCCGTCAACAAGTAAATCGCCGCGAACACCACCGCCGCCCACACAGGCCCGAACATCACGGCAAGCGGCACGGAAAGACCCACCGGCGCGAGACGCTCGTCCACGCTCTCCACCAGCTGGTAGACCGAAAGACAGAAGCAGACCGCCAGCGACGCGCCCGCCCCCGCCACCGGCAGCGGCACGGACGTCCACCTCGCCCAGGCGACGCTCAGCGCAAGCAGCGGCAGGCTGACGCTCAGGAACCACTCCAGCCGCTCGGGCAACGGAGCGATGAACGCGGCGTCCCCGGCGTCCTCGACATCGTCCGCCGCGGGTGCCGGGGAGAGCGGAGGCTCAGGAGGAGCGACGATCATCCGCCGGCACCAGCTACACTGGTGCTCGTCTTCGGACTCCATCCCGCACCACTGGCAGACGACCGCCACGTTACGGGAGCTCCATCCGGCGAACCAGGCCGTCCAGAACCGGGGCTGTCCTCGCCCAGATCCCGGCGGGGCACTCACCCCGCACGCTCCAGACCCGCTCCTCGCCGATGCAGGTATGCCGGAACCCCCGCACCGGCCGCCCGTCCCGCACCGCCGAATAGAAGCTCAGAAGGCTCTCCCTGCCCAGCGCGCCGGAGCCCAGGGAGGCGCCCCCGCTGTAGCGGGCGAGCCCCCGGCGGCACTCACTCTCCAGCGCTCGGTGCGCCCGCTGCAGGGGATCCATCCGCCGCTCTCCGTCGGCGGCCGGACGTTCGGACAGCGCCTTGAGCGCCCGGCTGCCCGTCACCTCCATCCAGACCCCGGCGGGCCCCTGCATCGACACCCGGAACACCGGGCCGTCCGCCGTAGACTCCAGGGTCCAGTTGCCCGGATAGACGATCCGCAACCGGCCCCGGTCCACCGGGGCTTCCCAGGTGCGGCGGGAGACCCCCGCCGGGTCCAACCGGGCCAGCACGGTGTATCCGGCAAGCTGAGCGGCGAGCGCCGCGCCCCCCGCCCCCG
>Ga0308398_1001924_pt1 | contig 10486 bp, 8 predicted proteins | sample Hotspr20SampleT9_FD_202360 | JGI IMG/M metagenome (GOLD analysis project Ga0308398, IMG submission 202360) | Hot spring phototrophic mat microbial communities from Mushroom Spring, Yellowstone National Park, Wyoming, United States - 20051001_T9 ...
GCGTCAAAGATAAGCACAGAGAGTTTTAGGAGGTCCGCGCCGGTTCCCTGTATGGGGTAATTGACCGCGTCCGGGAAAGTATGGGCGGTGTATCTTCTGCCAAGCAAGGTATAACCCTCCGATTTACCCTTTTCCCTTAATTCTTTCTTTACTCTGTCGTGCCAATCCTTAAAGCCTCTGAAGTGTTCAAAAAATCTGGTTCTTATTTTCTCAGCTTCCTCAAGGGAAAGGTTTATGCCGTAGGAAGAGTAAGCGTATTCTGCCAAACCCTTTGCGGATATGCCGTATATGAGCCCAAAATTTACCGCCTTTGCCAACTGCCTCTCTTCCTTTGTAATTTCTTCCTCCTTCTTCCCCAAGAGCACGCTGGCGGTGTATTTGTGCATATCCCTCCCCTCCTTAAACACCCTTATCATGCTCTCATCGCTTACATACTCTGCGGCGATCCTCAGCTCTATTTGAGAAAAGTCCGCTATCACAAAGACCTTCCCCTCCTCCGCCTTAAAAATTCTTCTTAGACCCCTTGGAATGTTCTGCACGTTGGGGTTCATGGAGGACATTCGCCCAGTTATTGCACCTATCTGCTTGAACTCTGGACACACCCTCCTTCCCCTCAAACCGCCCTTGATCTCCTCAAGCTTGTCTAAGTTCTTCTTTATCTCTCTTATCTTCAGAAGCTCCCTTACCGCAGGGTTTTCTATGTGCTCCGCCAAGTATTTATCATCGGTGGATATGTTGCCCTTTTCTGTTCTTGGAAGGTTTAAGCCAAACTTCTTAACCAAAAGCTCCCCCAACTGTTTTGGAGACATGGGGTCCGTTCTGTATTTGACAAAAAAGTCCATCACCCTTTTTTGAAGCTCCCTTGAAAGCTCTTTTATAAGCCTTTCCAGTTCTTCCACATCCACTGGGAGCCCGTTTCTTTCAAGCTTTGCCACCTCCTGAACAAAAGCCATTTCAACTATGGCGATGGGATTTTTGAGACCAAAGACCTTTGCGGTCCTGGTTTTAAGGAGGTTTTCCTCCACCACTGGTGCAAGACTGTTTAACCTTTCAAGGACCAGTGGAAAGAGCCTTCTGACCACCTCCACATCCAGGGCGGCGTATTCTAACTGTTCCTTTGAGAGCCTTGAGGAGCCCCAGTTGGAAAGCTGAAGGCTCTTGTCTAAGACCTCTCCCAAATACTGCATGGCTAACTTCTGGAGGGAGTGCCTGTCGGAGTCTCCCAACAATTGACTGGCGATCATGGTATCAAAGACTGCGTAGGGCTCTGTTCCATAGCCAAGCAGATACTTCAGGTCAAACTTCAGATTATGCCCCACGACCCCCTTCTGAGAGAGCAAACCCTTTAAAAAGCTAACACCTATATCACCGAGCTCGTAAAGGTCCAAAAGGAGTATGTCCTCCTCGGTTCCCAACTGGACGAGCCTTATGGTGCTGTCTCCCACCGTTTCCGTATCAATATACAAAAAGGGTATATCCTTAAAGCTCCCATGCCACTTGGCGAGGGATTTTGGAGATGTGATGTATTCAAAGCTCACCTTCATAGCTCTTTACTGGACTTAGCTTTTCTATCTCCATCTGCATGGCAGTCTCGTCGCAAGAGGGAAATTTAACACAGTTTATGCATTCACCCCAGACCTTGTGGGGCAGGCTCTCCTTGCTTACCGTGTAAAAGCCAAGCTTTTCAAAGAAGTCCAAGGCATAGGTTAGCACAAACACCCGTTTAACGCCAAGCTCCTTGGCTTCTTTCAGGCACGCCTGCACCAAGGCTGAACCTACTCCCCTACCCTTCATGGACTCCATGATCGCCAAGCTTTTAATCTCCGCCAAATCCTCCCACACCACATGCAAGGCAGAACATCCCACGATTTGCCCCTCCTCCTCATAAACCCAAAAATCTCTGATGTTTTCATATATGGAGTTTAAACTCCTTGGAAGCAAAAGCCCCTCCTTGGCGTAGGAGTTTATCAGGGAGTATATTCCCACCGCATCCTTTAGCTTTGCCTTTCTTAAGCCCATAATTTAATTCTATACCTTGTGGGATGTTTGTGTTATTCTCTATATATAAATGCTTGACATAGAGCTTCTGAGAAAAAACCCAGAGTTTGTAAAGGAAAGACTGCGTTTAAGAAGAGAAGACTATCCAAGATTGGTGGATGAAGCACTAAAGCTTGACGAAGAAAGAAGGTCTATACTCAGAGAGCTGGAAGCCCTCAGGGCAGAAAGAAACACACTGAGCAAAGAGGTCGGAAAGCTAAAATCTAAGGGAGAGCAAACCGCGGGGCTTGAGGGTAAGGTAAGAGAGATAAAGGAGAAAATAGAGGGCTTGGAGGGTCAGCTTTCCAAGGTGGAGGAACAGTTAAAGGGCGTCATGCTCTCTATTCCCAACATTCCCCATCAGAGCGTGCCAGTGGGAAAGGACGAGACGGAGAACATGGAGGTCAGAAGTTGGGGCGTGCGGAGGGATTTTGAGTTTGAACCAAAAGCCCACTATGAGATAGGGGAAGCTTTGGGTATTCTGGACTTTGAGAGGGGTGCAAGCCTTTCTGGGAGCCGATTTACCGTTATGTGGGGCTGGGGGGCAAAGTTAGAGAGAGCTCTGATAAACTTTATGTTGGATTTTCACACAAGCAGAGGCTACAAAGAAGTATGGGTTCCCCATCTGGTAAAGCCCGAGATCCTTGAGGGAACTGGACAGCTTCCCAGGTTTGAAGAGGACCTGTATTTTTGCGAGAGGGATGGTCTGTATTTGATACCCACCGCGGAAGTGCCCCTGACGAACTTATTTAGGGATACCATCCTTGAGGAGAAGGACCTGCCCATATACCTGACTGCCTACACTCCCTGCTACAGAAGGGAGGCGGGGGCTTACGGCAAGGACATAAGGGGTATAATCCGTCAGCATCAGTTTGACAAGGTGGAATTGGTAAAAATCGTCCATCCGGACACTTCAGACCAGGAGTTGGAAAGGCTAACCGCAGACGCGGAAGAGATCCTCAAGCTCTTGGGACTGCCCTACCGGGTGGTTGCCCTTTGCACCGGAGACCTTGGCTTTGCCTCCGCAAAGACCTACGATATTGAGGTTTGGTTCCCCTCCCAAAATAAATACAGGGAAATATCCTCCTGTTCTAACTGCACGGACTTTCAGGCAAGGCGTATGAACACACGCTTTAAAGACAGCGAAGGAAGAAAGAGATTTGTGCATACCCTAAACGGCTCGGGCTTGGCGGTGGGTAGAACCCTTGCAGCAATTTTGGAAAACTATCAGCAAAAGGATGGCTCCGTGATAGTGCCGGAGGTCCTCAGAGATTATCTTAAGGCGGAGGTTATAAAAAATGATGGAGTATGACGTAAGGGAATTAGACCCAGACGATCTATATTTCCTCTTGATCGATTGGGTGGCACCAAGACCTATCGCTTGGGTATCTACCTTGAGCAGAGAGGGAGTTATTAATCTGGCACCCTTTAGCTTTTTTAACCTGGTCTGCGACCAGCCACCTGTTTTGATGCTATCCATAAGCAAAAAAGAAGATGGGAGCAGAAAGGACACAGCCCGCAATATCCTTGATAGTGGAGAGTTTGTGGTCAATTTCCTTGAATATAACCTTTTGAAAAAGGCTGAGCGAACTTCTTGGGATTACCCACCCCATGTTAGCGAGTTGGAGGTTGTCAAGCTAACGCCCGAGCCATCCGCAATAGTAAAACCACCAAGGGTAAAAGAGTGCCCTGCCAGCTTTGAGTGCAGGCTATTGGAACACAGGGAACTTTATAACTACGACCTTATCCTTGGAGAGGTGGTCTTTGTAGTGATAAGAAAGCAAAGGGACTACAGGGTGGGAAGGGCTGGAGAGAGATTTTGCAGGTGTCCGATTTAAACGCACCCTTCCCTTTTGAGATATTGGTTTATGTTCTCCTTTTTGTAAAACTCCTCCTTTACATACCTTATAGCACAGGCAAGGGTTTTTGGAGGTGTATAGCCCGGGATCCTTAGGATGATCTCTCCTTGGGAGTTGTAAAAGATTATGTGGGGGTATGCCCTAACACCCAAAGCCCTTGCCAGGTCCTCCTCGGTGCTTTCTCCCTCTTTACCCTCAAGCCTGTATTTCACTCTGGCGTTGCTCTCCGCAAGGAGCCTTAAAACATCCATACCATTCACCGCTCTTTGTAGCTGTGTGTCTCTTTGTAGGTCTTTGTCTAATTGCTTGCAGTATATACAGCTTTCACTTTCCACGATCAGCATGGCATAGGCGGATTGAGGGATCAGGCTCTTGGTTCCGTAAGGGTTGGCTCCCTTGTCTTTTTCTCCTTTGCAGGAGGATAGGGCAAGCCCTATGCTAAAGAGGACCATCAAAAACACAATAAACCTACTCATGGCTTTAAAATATATCCCAATTGGGAGCACAGGGCAACTTGAGGCTTAAAAAATTCTACGGACAGCATCTTCTGGTATCTCCGGGGATTTTAAAAAGAATTGTGGAGTTTGCCCGCTTGAACGCTGAAGACATAGTGGTGGAAATCGGTCCCGGCACGGGCAACCTAACCAAGGAGATATTAAAGGAACCAATAAAAGAACTCCACTGCTTAGAGATAGACAAAGACATGATAAAGGAGCTAAAAAAGTTCCAAGATCCAAGGCTCAAGCTTTATCAGACCGATGCAAGCGAGTTTGACTATTGCCTTTTGGGAAACTCCTTAAAGCTTTTGGGGAATTTGCCCTACAACAGTGCAAGCTTGATACTTGAAAGAACTGTCTTTTCCCACAGATGCGTTGTGTTGGCGGTCTTTATGGTTCAAAAGGAGGTGGCACAAAAGCTGGTAAAGGGCTTATCTTGGCTCGGCGTCTTTGTTAAAACTTTTTTTGAAGCGGAATACCTTATGACGGTTCCCCCTCGCTTCTTTTTGCCCCCTCCAAAGGTTCAATCGGCGGTAATAAGGCTGACCAAAAAGGAGCCAAGCCCCGAAATAGAGCCAACGGAATACAAAGCCTTTTTAACCAAGCTCTTTTCCCTCAGGAGAAAAGCCCTAAAAAACAAGTTCCCGAAAGAACTCTTGCGTAGGGCGAGCATAGACCCCCAAAGGAGGGTAGAGGGACTATCTCTGGAGGAAATACAAAGGCTGTATTTTCTTTCAAAAACCTGACTTCCAAAAGCCCCTACCCTCTTCCCTTGCCTGCCTTTGGGCTTTCAAAAGAGCATCCTGATACTTAACATTTGGTGGGATGGTATAGACCTGTGCCATTCCTTCCCTTACCAATACCTCGTTTAGCATTCTGCCATCCTTTAGCCACACATAAGCCAAGACCCTTCCGTATTTATCCGTCTTTTGCACATCCTGTTCCAAATAAACAATTTCCCCCTCTGGCAACAGCCTTTTGGTAAATTCTGCGGCAATCTTTCCCATATGGAGGATCTCCTCCCTTTGCAAACCGCTCTTTTGGACATCCCTCTCAAGCTTTGGATTTACTCTACTTTCGGGTGTATCCACACCGAGAAGCCTAACCTTAATTTCCTCTCCATTTGTGAGGGTGCAGGTAAAAGTATCTCCGTCTATGACTCGGACAACCTTGCAGGGGGTTCCCCTTTGCTCCGCAGATGTTGGCGTGCCTTTACCGCAGGAAACAACAAAAAGTATTAAAGGAATAACTAAAAGCCTCCACACAGCTTTTTATTTTAAGGCAAGAGTTTATACGAGGCTGTTCTAAAAATCCAAACCCATTGACATACAAGAGTTTTAAAGCTAAAATCTAACCCTGATGTTTGTTAGCTTACGGTTCAAGCTTGAACTAAAAAAAGAAGACAAAGAAAAACTCATAAAGCTTATGCGTAAACAATCCTCCGCCATCCGAACCGCATACAATATGCTAAAGGAGTTGGAAAAAGAGAGAGCAAAAAACCCACATGCCCAAATATACCAAAGACTAAGACAGCTATTTTCTGACCTGCCAACCAGATATATTGACTCAGCCATCTACAAAGCTAAGCAGTATCCCACAGATAAACCAGTAGTGTTTGGAAGCAAAAGACTCTTTGAAAAACTCTGTAAAAATCACCTTATAGGAAAAGTAAGAGAAAGACTTAAAAAGCAGTGGAAAGAACAAAGGCAGGGAACACTTGTAAGCATTGGATCAAAATCAGACAAAGGAAACAGACTAATGAAATTTGAAGACCTAAACGGACAGCTACACCTTAGGATTAACACAGGAAACAGAGAGTTTATCTACGCAAGAGTGTTAAGAGAACCAAGCAATAGCAAAGATAAGTGGATAAACTTTATGACTATGCTTTTAGAAAGCTGGCAAACAAAAAACTACTTTGCCTATACCATAGAGTTAAAGCTAAGAGATGGAGAAGTTTATGGGAGTGTGTCCTTTGAAATCCCGACGCCTAAAGTAAAATACACCAAAAACAACGGATTAATAGCCATAGAAACGAACGCATCACCCATACACTTAGCCATAGCTGAAGTCTCAAAAACTGGAGAACTACTAAGCTATCAAACTATCAGCCTACACCACCTTTTAGGGCTATCCAAAAACACCAAAGACCACCAGGAGTGGATATTAGCCCATCAGCTACTGGATTTAGCCATTCAGAGAAACAAAGCTATAGCCGTAGAAAACCTAAAGAAACTCAAAAAAGGAATGCGTGGAGATGGGAAAGCTAAACTGAGAAAAAGACTTCATCAGTGGAACGCCAAAAAGTTTTTGCAAAAGCTAAAGAGGGTAGCAATGTTAAAGGGAGTGGAAGTGATAGAGGTCAATCCCGCCTATACATCAGTTATTGGTATGCTAAAGTATGCACCACAGTTAAGCATAGATAAGGACATCGCTGGTGCTTATGTAATAGGGAGGAGGGCTTTAGGATTTAAAGAGGACATGCCTGAGAATTACGAAAAGCTTCTGAAGGACGGGGCGTATTTAGAGTTTGCCCTAAAGAAGTATGAGGAGAGGGAAAAAGAACTTAGAGAACTTATAGAGAAGGAAAGCAATGAATACAAGAGAAACGCACTAAAAAGCGAACTAAAGAATGTAGAGTACGCAAAGGAGCTTTTAGTCAATCTCGTCCAAAGCCTTCAGAGCGAGTCAAGCTCCTGTGGGGGAGCCTATGGAAGGAATCCCGAGCAGGGAGAGACCAAAAAGGTCTCTCAATCCGCTTGGCAAGTTCTGAAGGTAGCCCTCCTCTTCCCTATCCTTGGAAAGGTTTTGCCAAGAGACCTTTCCCCTCTGAAGCCCGTGTTGGTGGAAGGGGTGTGGGATAGGGTGAGGAGTAGGTTAGTCCCTTTAGAGGCTGGAGGGACGGTCCCAATAAGGGATTTTTAGAACAGCCTCTTATAATATCTGTATGGACTACAAAGATACTATGAACCTTCCAAAAACTGACTTTCCTATGAAAGCAGACCTTCCCAAAAGGGAACCGCAAATTTTAAGGAAGTGGGAAGGGCTCTATCAAAGGGTGCAAACTGCAAGAAAGGATGCAGAGCTTTTTGTGTTGCACGATGGACCGCCCTATGCCAACGGGCATATTCACATAGGGCATGCCCTCAATAAAATCCTAAAGGACATCATCGTAAAGTATAAGCTCCTGAGGGGCTACAGGGTTGATTATGTGCCCGGTTGGGATTGCCATGGCTTGCCCATAGAACAGCAGGTAGAAAAGGAACTAAAGGCAAAAAAGCTCAAAAAGGAGGATATGTCAAAGACCGCCTTTAGAAAGCTCTGTAGAGACTACGCAAGCCGGTTTGTGGAAGTTCAAAAGGAGGAGTTTATAAGGTTGGGGGTCTTGGGAGACTGGGAAAAGCCCTACATAACCATGGACCCAAAATATCAGGCACAGGAGATAAGGGAACTGGGAAGGCTCTTTAAAAAGGGCGTGGTGGTCAAGAGCAAAAAGCCAGTCTATTGGTGTATATACGATAAAACCGCCGAGGCAGAGGCAGAGGTAGAATACTACGAAAAGGAAAGCCCAAGCATATACGTAAAGTTTCCGCTCAAGGATCAAGACAACACCTACCTTCTCATATGGACCACCACCCCTTGGACCCTGCCCGCCAACCTTGGGGTTATGGTAGGAGAGGACTTTGAGTATGTCTTTTATAAAGTGGGAGAGGAGACCTACATCCTTGCCAAGGCACTCCTTGAGGAGGTAAAGAAAAAGGCAAATCTTGAGGGAGAGGTGGTTAAGGAGGTTTTGGGCAAAGAATTGGTGGGCTTGGAATATCACACACCTTACGGGGAGAGAATTGGGAAGGTTTATCCTTCTGAATTTGTAGAACTTACCGCTGGCACTGGCTTGGTGCATATGGCACCGGGACACGGTAGAGAGGACTACCTACTAGGTCTAAGGTATGGCTTGGAGCCCTTTGCACCCGTGGATGATGAAGGGAAATTCATTCCGCCTGCACCGGAGTTTTTAATCGGTGTTAGAGTGTTTTCCGCAAACCCACTTATCGTAGAAGACCTAAGGGCAAGGAACCTACTACTGCACGAAGAAAAATACACCCACTCTTATCCACACTGCTGGAGGTGTAAAAACCCAGTGATCTTTAGGGCTACTCCTCAGTGGTTCATATCCATGTCTGCCTCTGTCAACGGCAAAAGTCTAAGAGAGCTTGCCTTGCAGGAGATAGACAAAGTCCAATGGTTTCCAGCCTCTGGGGCAAACCGCATAAGGTCTATGGTGGAAAACAGACCCGATTGGTGCATATCAAGGCAAAGATACTGGGGTGTTCCCATTACGGTCTTCTATTGCAAAAACTGTGGGCATGTGGTGGCAGAGGAAGATGTCTTTGAAAGGGTTGCCCACTTGGTAGAAAATCATCCCGATGGTGCAGACATCTGGTTTGAGCTCAGTGCCAAAGAGCTCCTGCCCGAGGGCTATAAGTGTCCCAAGTGTGGTTCAGAGGAGTTTGTAAAAGAGGAAGACATATTGGATGTTTGGTTTGACTCTGGCTCCTCCCACGCCTTTGTGCTGAGACCCAGGGGTATAGAAAAGGCAGACCTATATCTGGAGGGCTCCGACCAACACAGGGGCTGGTTTCAGGCGTCCCTTTTGGAATCGTGTGCGTCCTACGGGCTCGCACCATACAAGGGTGTTCTGACCCATGGTTTTACGGTGGATGAGCAGGGTAGGAAAATGTCAAAGTCCTTGGGCAATGTGATCGCACCACAGGAGGTAATAGAGCAATACGGTGCAGACATACTCAGGCTGTGGGTAGCTTCAGAGGATTACTCTGAGGATGTAAGGCTCAGCAAGGGCATTCTACAAAGGCTAACGGAGGACTACAAAAAAATAAGAAACACATTACGGTTTTTCCTCGGAAACCTTTACGACTTTGAACCCTCAAAGGCGGTATCCTTCAAAGAGCTTCATCACTTGGATAGATGGGCAATCTCTTACCTGCAGGGGATAATAGAGCAGTCTTTGGACTTTTACGAGAACTATACCTTCCACCGAGTTTTGCACCTGATTAGAAATTTCTGTGCGGTGGAGCTGTCTGCCTTCTATTTGGATGTGCTAAAGGACAGGCTTTATGTGTATGCAAGCAACTCTTGGGAGAGGAGGTCTGCCCAAACGGTCCTCTTTGAAATGGCAAAGGCTATCACCCTTTTGATGGCACCCTTCTTGAGCTTTACAGCGGAGGAGGTTTGGGAGCACCTGAGAAAGATTGACCCATCCTTGCCTGAGAGCGTCTTTTTGCACACCATTCCAACGCCAAAGGAAGGGTTAAAGGACCAAGAGATCTTGAAGGATTACGAAATCGTCCTGAAGGTAAGGGATGATGTGATGTCGGCGGTGGAGCTCTGCAGGAAGGAAAAGGAAGTCAACCATCCCTACGAAGCGGAAGTTTATATCTGGGGCAACGAAGAGGTCTTAAAGGTCCTCAAAAAGTATGAAGAGGACCTAAAGTATCTCTTTACCGTTAGCAGGGTATCCCTCAAAGAGGGTGGAAGTCAGCGCCTGCCATCTGAGAACCTTCAAGGTTTATGGGTGGGTGCCAAGCGGGTGGAGGGCAAAAAGTGTCCAAGATGCTGGCTCTATTACAGAGAGGAGGAGTTTGAAGGGGAAGTTTGCAAGCGTTGTAGTCAAGTGCTTGCGGAAGTGCTCCCATGAAGGAAGAAGACTTTAGTGCCTTTCTTCAACTCCAAGAGCAGGAAGAGGAGGTCTTCAAAAGGGAAAGATACCTTGAAAGGCTAAAAAAGAGAATAAAGGAGCTGGATCGGGGCATAAACGAAATTTTAGAGGAACAGGCAGGCCTAATAGCGGAATTGAACCAAATTATTGAAGCTATAAGGGAGGAGGACCTGAAGGTCAGAAGGTGCAAAGAAAATTTAAAAAGATGTCAAGAGAGGGCAAAATCCGCCAAAAAGATAGAGGAATACAAAGCCCTTTTGAGGGAAAGGGCAAAGAACGAAGACTGCATAATAAAGGGTGAGCAAGCCTTGAGGGAACTAAGGCAAAGACGCAAAACCATAGAGGACCGACTGCAG
>Ga0308398_1001934_pt1 | contig 10472 bp, 4 predicted proteins | sample Hotspr20SampleT9_FD_202360 | JGI IMG/M metagenome (GOLD analysis project Ga0308398, IMG submission 202360) | Hot spring phototrophic mat microbial communities from Mushroom Spring, Yellowstone National Park, Wyoming, United States - 20051001_T9 ...
GCCCATTAAAAAAACTTGAGAAACAGTTTGACGAACTTTCGAAGGGAGAAGGAGACCTAACAAAGAAAATAAATATTCTCAGAAAAGATGAAATAGGAGATATTGCATTAAAGTTTAATACATTTACTGAAACACTAAAGAATATGATAGAAAAACTAAAGAAAATGGCCTTAAGTCTTTCAACTATTTCATCAGAACTTGCTTCAAACTCTGAAGAAACATCAGCAGTAGTAAGGGAAGTTACTGCCTCAAATGACTCAGTTATTAAAACAATTGGAGCACAAAACAACACGATAAATCAAATAATAAATGAGATAAGCATAATTATAAATGGCATAAATACTATTTCTAAATCAGTTGATGAAACAATGATAGAAGTAGACTCATCATCATCTGCTATAGAAGAAATGTCTTCAAACATAAACAGCATAGGAGATATGACAAAAAAAGCTGACTCTTTAACAATAGACCTAAAAGAAATAACTACAAAGTCAAACACTTATATAGAAAATCTTGTAAAGTCAATAGATGTAGTTGCTGAAAACTCAGAAAAAATATTTGATATGGTTCAACTTATAATGGATATATCTGAGCAGACTAACTTACTTGCTATGAATGCTGCTATTGAGGCTGCTCATGCTGGAGAATATGGAAAAGGTTTTGCAGTAGTTGCTGAGGAAATAAGAAAATTGGCTGACAAGAGTGCCCAAGGTGCAAAAGAAATACAACTAGTAGTAAAAGAAATATCAAACAATATTCAAGAAAACAAAAAGTTCGCTGCTGAATCAATAACCTCTTTCAAAAGTATAATAAACAGTGTAGAAAAAGTTAAGACAGTAAATCATGAGATATCCAGTTCAATGGAAGAGCAAAGAAACGCAAACAAGTCTATACTACAATCAATAACTAAACTAAAGTCTTCAGGGCTTAAGATAAAGGAAAAAACAGAAGAAGAAATCAAAAAATCTGAAAATATAAAAAACTATATAACAAAATTGACTTCTCTGATACAAGAGATAGAATTATCAACAAAAGAGCAGAATATAGCAATGGAAGAGGCATTAAGAGCTGTAGAAAACCTCAGAAACATGACTATAAAGATAAAAGAATACTCAAAAGAGATAAAAGAAAACTCAGATAGGTTTAAGACAGAATAAATGTTTTAAAATTTTAGTAAGCCCTTTAAAAAATACGTTTATAATTAGTTTTCATCATTTTTTGTTTGCCGTACCAATGTACGGCTCTTTAAAAAAAGATTTAAAAGATTAATCTTTAGAACAAAACTCTATGCCTTTGTAGGTAAAATAAGTAATTGTATGTGGTTGTTTAAATTGAACATTTAGTAAAACTTGCTTTAATTTATTCAAATATTTAAAAGATTAAAATTAAAACCACTAAGATAATCTAGTATTTTTTTAATAAAAATTATTTACAATGTTATATAAAAAAGTTAGCTTTTATTAAAATGGCTTATTAAGTAATCATCTTGTATTTTAGATCTAAAAGGGGAATTTGTATCTGTAAGGCTGTAAAAATACAGTTTTTTTAAATTATATATATTACTTAAACAAACTTTTCTTAATTCCCCTAAGTAAATTAAACTCGTTTTTTTAAGTTTTTAATAATCCATTAATTTATAAATAACAAAGACCTATTAAAAAATATCAAGATCTTTGTTATAATCAGTCTTTATTATCAAAACAAATCAAAAAAATTACCAAAACTCATCTTAAAACCAACAAATATCATATAGCCATTCTGTTTCTGCTCTGGTACATAAACATCAGAATAACCCAACTTACTTAAAGGAACAGTATAAGCACTTATTCCACTACTTGCACCAAGGCTCATCCTAAACTCAAGTGTAGCGACCCCTATCCCAAAAATATTTAATTCTCCACCTAAAGACCAGACAAAACCAACATTGAAACCCTTAGTATCAAAAAGATAAGGACCACCAGGTATACTATTAGGTTCAAAGTTAGAGGTAAGCCGTAAATATGAGTCAAAACCTATTCCTATAAATGGTGTAAGGTCACCAAAACCAAGTGGTATATTTGCAGGCCATTTCCCTTTAGCAAACAAAGGTATGTTTATATAATCACTATTTATTTTACCCTCATTTATTACAACAGGCTTTTGAATATAGTTTACATTCATTTCTAAGGATGATTCAAAAGCAATTTCACTAATTTTTATAATTGTGTATTCAGTCACAAGCCCAACACCAGGTGCAGCCTCTGCTGACTTCGCTTGACTACCTGTTGAATAATTAACACCTGTTTTCACTCCTAACCAAAAATTATACCAGAACCATCTTTATCACTCTTCTTAGATATCTCTTTATTTAACTTTTCTTCATACTCCTTAACTATTGCAACCTCAGACTCTTCAAGTTCATCCATTTTAACCTTTATCACAGATATTGCCTGTTTTTGAAGTTGAAAGTCTCTCTCAAGTGCATCTACATTTTCTTTATAGTCTTTCTTAAGTTTTTCTATACTCTCAATAACCTTAGGTCTTTTTGCAAAATAGTCTATACCAGAAAAGTCTTTAGTTAAAAACTCTGAGAGTACAATCTTATCCCCCATTTGTTTTATTGCAGTAGGGCCTAAACTCTTTCTAAGATCATTTTGAAAACTCTTCTCAATTTTTTCATACTCTTTCTGTTTTAAAGCATCAAGTTCATTTATTTGATTTTGAAGGTAATAAGACGGAGTCAATTTTTTATACTTTTCTTCAATAGCATCCATTCTTTCTTTATAACTTTTTTGTAACGCAACAACAGACTCTAAAATCTTAGGTCTTTTTGAAAAATATTCGACACTTGAAAAGTCTTTTTTAAAGAAATCTGGGATGACAAATATATCTTTAAACTGATTAACCCTTGAAGCCCCAATCTTGGCATTAAGGTCTTTAATCAAGTCAGGTTGTACTTTTTTTATTTCATCTTCTTTTTCTTTTTGAATCTTTATTTTTATTGGATTAGGATATCTTTTCTCTATCTCTTCTTTATTTGAATTGTATTCATTCTTTATCATCAAGAGAGAGTTATAAACACTTATGTTTGTCTGCTCAAGACTTGAAAAATCAGTTGAGTTTATATTAGCTGACCAGATATTAAAGTAGTTAGAAGGATATCCCTTTGAAAGTTTTAAATTAAGAAGTTTTTCATTTATTGTCCTATAAACTCTTTTGAACTCACTAAGTCTCTTTTCATCATCTATACTTTGGGCAAACAAAGAAAAACTAACAACTATAGCAAGTAGTATTTTTATTATTCTCATTTTAATTCTCCTAAACTCATTTTAGTTATATTTATTATAAAATTTTAAAGTAAAATTTCAAATAAAAATTAAAAACCCCAATAGTTTAACATCTCTGTAGTTGCATCGATTGAGTTTAAATACACATAAGTACTCTTGCCTGCTGCACTTGTAACAGGCACAGCATGACCCATTCCTGTAATACAATAAGTTTTAACCTTAGAAACATATGTATAAGTTCCTGGTGTAGCACAAGGGTCAGCAGGGCTTCTTGTTGTAATATTATTTACCTCTGTCCACTGCTCCATAAGTTCTTGAAGATTTTTCTTATCAACTATATTGTCATTCACACCTTGGAAACCTATAAAACTAGGATAAGAACTATAATTATATCCTTCTCTTACAAGGCCTGCAAGCTCAGTTGGTGTCTTATCAATTTGTCCATCCATTGCCCATCCTGCACTTGATACATCTGTTGCAACCTTATAAGGAATTCCTGCTATAGAGCCTATACCTTTTATTACATCAGGATAAGTTGCACCTATTACAGAAGCCATACAAGCCCCCGCTGAAAAACCAATTATATATATCTTGTTCGTATCTATATTATAACTTGCCTTCATTTTTTCAATCATCTGATATATAGACATCGGCTCTCCATAACCCCTCATCTGATGAGCTGGAGTAAACCAGTTAAAACATACATTCACATGATTCTCTGTTTTTTGTTGTGAATAAATAACATAAAACTTTTTTGTCTCAGCCTTTTCATTCCATTCCATATCAACAGCCATATTTCTTGCATCCTGAGAACAACCATGCAGAACTATAATAAGTCCCCTTGCGTTTGAGTCCATACTGTTAGGAACATACATAAACATCCTTAAGTTACCAGGATTCGAGCCAAAACCAGTAACCTCATACATTGTTTTAAGACTAGGGTTTAAATACCCCACTCTGTTAGAAACATTTATAGTCACAGAATGCTCTGCAACCTTTTCACTACTATTATATGCCTCAGCCTTAAGAGTATAAGTGTTATTAGATACCCCTGTTGTATCCCACCTTATAGATATACCATCACCTAAATTATTGTCCTCTCCTATAAGAGTAGAATTATAATAAAACTTAACACTATCAGCATTAAGTGATGTACTCTTAAAAGCAGACAGCAATAAATAATTACCGAAAACAGTCTCATTATTTTTTGGACTTGAGATATAAAAACTGTTGTTTACAGTAACATTTATAAGAGAAAATGCTGAGTTTCCAGAATAATCATATGCAACAACCTTTATAGTGTGCTGACCATCAATCCCATTAGTATTCCAAACATATTTTGAGACTGTAGCATCATACTTAGTGGTGACAAGAACATTATCAATATAGTATTCTACTCTCTGAACTCCACTTTTATCATCATTTGCCTGAACAACTATATCAACATAGCCATTTACAAAACTACCTGCATCAGGAGAACCTATCGAAATAATAGGTGGTGTAGTATCAACATCACCAAAACTAACACTCTTATCCTGGTTAGGGCTTGAACAGTAAAACAAAAAGATTAATAAAAAGATTATATTCTTTTTCATAAGCCCCCCTTAAAATGAGTATTTATATATCATATTAGCACTAGGGCTTGATATATACATAGTCTTTTTAACACCATCAATAGCAATGCCAAAAGGCATTATTGCAACATTATTATACTTTAAAGAAGTAACAACTGCTGTCTGCCCTGGGTTGCCAGTAATATCAAGCCTATAAACCTTTGTTGCATATTCGTCAGTAAAATAAGCATACTTACCAATTGAAGTAATAAAACGTGGATAAGAAATAGGTGTACTTCCAAGATAAAGGTCAATAGGGCCATAAAAATCCCAGCTTATATTAACAATATTTGGTATTATATCATCTCTTAACGTTCCTGACAATTGAAACCTTGATACCCTTGCCTTTGTAACATCAAGTATAGAACTTCCAGTGTCAACAGCAGTAACAACCAAAAACTCTGCACCATCAGAAGGGTCTCTATAATATGTTATACCAAGTGGAAAGTATGCATTCTTTCTTAAAAAGACTGGTGGACTTGAAGGATTAGGATAGTTTGCATATACATCACCATTTTCATATTTTAATGGCATAGCATATATAACCCCTTCGTTGAGATGTCTACTCGTTACATATAACATCGTGGCACGCCAGTTTAAGGTCATACTACCCATAAACTTACCTAAGTCAACTATAGGACCATAAAGTATTTTATAAGTACCTTTAACAAGGTCATACACACTAACCCTGCCTTGATATGTCTGTTTATTAGTCTCTAGTAAAAATAAAAACCTATCTCTAGTCTCATACTCAGTAACCTCTCTTACTACCTTTATATCCCAGATTGCCCACATATATGACCCAATAGGAATCTCTGAAGTATTTCCTGTTTCATTATCTATTTTTTTTACCTTATAGTTTGAAGAGTCAGCAATGTATATAAACCTTCCATCTGGTGAAACTGAAAGCCCCCTTGGTTCAAACAAGAAACTAGGAGATGTTGTCTCAACAGGTATTTTAGATACAGTGTCTATATTAGTTGTATCAACATATTTGACATTATTGTTTATATTATCACTTATATACATTGTATTATTTCCAGAATCAACAGAAATACCAAAAGGAGCATTAAATCTTGCTTCTGAAGTCCTATTACCTATCATATCCCCAGCAGTAAGTTCACTTCCAGCAAATATCTCTATTGAAGATGGATTAGATGAAAGATTAGAAACCTTATATATGACATGTTTATAAGTATCTGTTATGTAAAGAGCATTATTGTAGTACTCAATATCTTTAAAATATGAAGCATTTGACGATTCAAATATATCCTTAGCGGTAGATGGAGCCAAATTAACAACACCACTACTACCACCATTAGTTGTTGTCCACTCTATTGTATTCCCTTTTATATAGTAAAGTTTAGTATAGTCTGATGAATAGACAATTCCATGTAGATATTCACCTGAGTTAAGAGAAACAGTCTTTATAAGAGAAGATGTTCCTGAGATGTAGTAAGGAGCAGATGGAGTTATTTTATATATCTTTCCATTCTTGGTAATAATATAAAGATTACTGTTTATTGCAGTACCATCCTTTGTTATAGATATAGGATTATCTTCAGGTGAAAACTGAACATAGTTAAAAGGAGTCGAGACTCTATATCCTGCAAAAACACCAGAAGTATAAAGTGTCAAAAGAAACATTTTTATCTTATTATTTCCACTGTCTGTGACAAATATATAGTCAGCTTTATAATTTCCATAAGTATCTGAAGCACTTATTGTTGCACCTTTTTCAATGTCATAAGGCTCTCTAAGCCAGCTTGAAAGCCCAACAATTCCATCAGAGCCAATGTCTGGAGTTCCTCCAATTTTCATAAGATACCAGGACCCAAATGCATTGAAAAAAGCCATGCAGTATGTCTATCTTTCTCAACAAAAGCAAAAGACTTATAAGTATTCCATGCACTATAACCTTTTATCCCACCCATACCAACAATATTAAAAAAACCAGGAAGTCCTGAAGATAAGGTGTCTGTATTAGTAGAACTAGAAAAGTCTATTGCAGGAGAACTATAGTCACCAAAATAAAAACCAGTATTATCACTTGTAAAAGAGTTATCAAGATTAAACTCGGGTGCTTTCTTTGGGGAAGAACATGAAACAAATAGGCATAGTAATATAACTAAAAACTTCATTTTCATATCAATTTCTCCTTTTGATTTTTAAAACTAAAAAATTAAAAATAAAAAAAGGGGCATAAGCCCCCCTTATCTACTTATTTTGTTGTACCCTTTAAATGACTTGATATTATATCAGCAACTGAACCAGACCTTACACCATCAGAAGTTGCATAATTGTATATAGGTCTTGGTTGATTAATAACTGCAACTGTATAAGTCTTATTAGCCGCAATATTTATTTCAAATACTTTCCATCCATTAGAAGCCCATCCAGTATTAGGTTCTATAGATACTTGTGATAATAATCCTCTGCTATCATAAACACTAACAACAGCATTAGAGTATTTTGATAACCAGTCATTCTGATTATATCCTGATGTCCAGTTGTGTATAGTATATGAATATGTTCCTGCTGCTCTTACGCTAGTATCTGTCTTTATTGTTATAGTTTCACCATTTCTTGTACAGTATACAGTGTCATCTATATCCTGCCATGCTTCATAAGGATGAGGCATTGTAGTACCATTAGAAGATGAACCATCAGTTACACCATCAGCATTCTTATCATTCCAGTATACATGGAAATAACCACCCCCAACCTTAGGACCAACAAGGTGACCATCAAGGTCTCTTGTCTTTTCTGCAAGAGAAGAGTCAGAAACAGTCTTATTTACATAGTCATATCCATCTGACATCCATTTTAATGTTATTCTTATCTCACCAGGGTCAACAGTAGGTGATAGAGCAAGAACTCCAACATCAGTTGTTCCATTTATTACTATGTTTTCATAGCTTGCATTTATATAGCCTGTTGCCTTAACAACAACAGTATATATACCACCTGTAATAGTAGTTGTTTGGAATGTTCCCTGTGAGCTTGTAGTTGCTGTTGCTTGTATTGGACCATTTGCACCACCTATTCTCACCTCAATAGTAGCATTAACAATAGGTGTCCTTGAACCACTTACTGCATCAACAACCTTTCCTTTTAATATACCATCAGCCCATGTTCCTTGTATTGGCATGTATATCTTACCAACATCTGTTACACTTCCAGCTGAAACTCTTATTCCACTCTTAGATGTTGTAGCATAAGACACACCATTATATGTTATTGGGTCAATCCTTAAACTCATATTATTACCTGCTGGAGCACTCATATTGAATACACCATTTGAACCTGTTACAGTTGAAGAAACTCTATTTCCATTACTGTCATATAGAGTAACATTTGCACCAACTATTCCAAGGTTCATATTTGTCCATGAAACAATCTGACCTGTTATACTACCTAAAGCGTTGATTGTTATATTTCCTAAAGACATACTAGAGCCAGATACATTTACACTGCCTGTTACAGTTTGATAGTTAGTAGCCGTTACTTGATAGTTATATGAGCCTGCATCAAGTTGAACTTGGAAGTCACCTGAAGCATTGCTATAAACAGTAGTAGAAACAGGACCTGCAAATGCAATTGCTGCACCACTAACAGGTGTACCAGTATTAGAAACAATCTTTCCTGTAACTGTTGTTATCTGAGTCAAAGTAAAACTAAAAGCAACTGTTGCACCCTCAGATATAGCCTTAGTTTGTTCACTTGGTTTATAGCCCGTACTTGATGCATTTACTCTATAGGTATTAGGATTTATATTATAAGTACCAGCTGAATATGTAGCAACAAGGTTATTTGAAGGGTCATATACCTTAAATACTGTACCAGGAGCGTTAGAAGAGAGATTTATCTTAGAACTAGTAAGGTTAAAAGATACATTTGTGGTCTTGTTTGTTATTGTGACATTTTGGCTCTTATTTACATATCCAACAGGTAAGTTAGATATAGCAACACTATAAGTTGTGTTTTTGTTTACTATAAAAGATACATTACCACTTGGGTTTGTTGTAGAACTTGTTGTACCAATACTTACACTAACATTGCCTAAACCAACACCATCACCTCTAACAGATACATTTAAAGTATATGGTTGTAAATAATCACCAGATCCTATATCAGATCCACCATTATTCTCTGGATCAAAGTCAGAGTTAATATCATAAACTTGTCCTGCTGCCAAAGTAAATGTATCAGTCAAGTTATCATAACCTGCCCCAAGATTACTTACTGTTAGAGTATAAGAACCTGGTGCAACCCTTATTTCAAAATATCCTGAAGAATTAACACCTGTTGTCATATTAGTAGGGCCTGATATTGTTATTATAGCATTAGTAAAAACAGTTGTACTATTCTTTATATAACCTTTTATTGTAGCATAAGCATCCATAGAGATAGAAACATTCTTTGTCTCTCCAGCAGTAACATTAAAAGAACCTGATTTTGAGACAAAGTATTGCTTAGAAGATGTGTAGTTATATGTTCCAGCCTTCAAAGTTAAAAATACTTTGCCAGTAGAGTCTGCAGTATAAGAGTTAGAGCCTATTGTTAATATTGCACCACTAGTTGCAAAACCTGAAGGATTAGAAATTATACTAACATTTACTGTAGCATAATTTGGAGCAAGAACTATTTGACCTGCACTTGTTGTTCCAGAAACACTAACTGACTTATTGGCAGTTAGATAATTAGTATAGTTTACTGTAACAGTATATTGTCCTTCATATATATTAGCAAAGCTAAAGTTTCCAGAAGGAGCCACAACAGTAGTTGAACCAGTTGATGGACCTGCTATACTTATAGTTATTGTTCCATTCTCTCCTGCTGAATCTTGTAAAGATACACTACCTGTTAAACTACCTTTCTTTCTACTACCTGGACTAGTTCCATTACCACTATCATCAAACACAACATTATAATTTACATCAGATCCACTTAATATTACATTTGTCTCTATTGAGTTAAAGTATTGCTTTTCAAAAATTACAGTATATGTTATACCATTAGGCAAGTCTCTAACCTCATAGGTTGAACCAGAAACAGTAGCAGTCTTAACTATCTGTGTTCCATTCTTAACAACAATATTTGTTGATATTCCATCACCACCAGTTATATTACCATATATTCTATACTTTGCAGTTGTGTCAGGATACAATCCAATTACTTTAGAAACAGTAGAATTATTTACTCTTACAGTGTCTTGAGTAGATATATACCCACCAAGACTAACACTGAAGTTATAGTCATCATAATAAACATCAGAGAAAGTAACACTTCCATTTACACCAGCAGTCTTAACTACACCGTTTAAAACCACCTGAGCACCTGCTCCAAGTTCAATATAATTACCTGAAGAATCAAGTTTATTAACTGTTACTGTTACACTACCTTTCTTCTTGTCTATAGTAACAACTCTTTCAGCAATAATATTTACAAGATTAGCAGATACACTAACAGTTGAAGTATTATATCTCCACTCATATCCACCATCATTAACTACTACATCATAATTACCTAAAGCAAGCGATAATCCAGTATTTATAACACCCTCTTCATTTGTTGTATATACAGAAGTGCC
>Ga0308398_1001942_pt1 | contig 10455 bp, 6 predicted proteins | sample Hotspr20SampleT9_FD_202360 | JGI IMG/M metagenome (GOLD analysis project Ga0308398, IMG submission 202360) | Hot spring phototrophic mat microbial communities from Mushroom Spring, Yellowstone National Park, Wyoming, United States - 20051001_T9 ...
TCGCCCTCCTGCGCGAAACCCACCAAACAGACCTCTTAGACCACACCTATCAGCTCTGCAAAAAGGCCCAAAACACCGAAGAGTTTTATCAAACCAACTTCGTGCGGGCCCTCTATGCCCCTTTCACGGAAACCCAGATCGCCGCTAAGATCGCCGAAATGGTTACACCCCCGGGTTTTGACATCCCGCTGGAGATCATCTTTCAGCCTGTGGAAAACCTTCCCCGGCTCTTCACTCGGCATACCGGGATGTGGTACTTTACGGGGCAATATCCTACGCCGGGTGGTTATGCGCAGGTCAATCGGGCTTTTCTTCTCTTTTATGAGGCTCGGGCTACCCGCCGCACCTACGAAACCCTCTCCACATGACCTGGCTCACCGAAACAGACCCCCCCTACCAAAACCTGGAATCCTGGGAGACAGAGGCTCTCCTGTACGCTATGAACGACGAAGACCAAAAAGTCGCCTTAGCCGTATGGGAAAGCATTCCCGCTATTGCGGCTTTTGTGGAGGCTTTAGTAGAACGCCGAAAGCGGGGGGGCAGGCTTTTTTATGTGGGGAGTGGGACCAGTGGGCGTTTGGGCGTCTTGGATGCAGCCGAATGTCAGCCTACCTTTGGGGCCAGCCCGGATGAGGTGATAGCGCTGATTGCGGGAGGCCCCTCCGCCCTCTCCGGCCCCGTAGAAGCCGCCGAAGATAATGCCGAAGCCGCTCAGAGGGAACTCAAAGCCCACCAGCTCCGAGCAGAGGATACGGTCTTCGCTATCAGCGCCAGCGGCCGAACCCCCTACGCTCTCGGCGCCATCACCTACGCCAAAAGCCAGGGAGCCCTTACAGGTGCCTTTTCCGCCAACCCCAACGCCCCTCTCCTCCAAATCGTGGACCATCCCATCCTCGTCGTTACAGGACCCGAATTCATCACCGGCAGCACCCGCCTCAAAGCCGGCACCGCCACCAAACTCGTGCTCAATATGATTTCCACAGCCATGTACATTCGGCTCGGACGCGTGCGCGGCACCCGCATGATAGACCTACAGCTGGTCAATCAAAAGCTCTGGCAGCGGGCCATTCGCTACTTGTGTGAAGAGGGAAGACTCTCCGAGACGGAAGCAGAAAACCTCCTACGCGCCACAGGTAGCCTCCGAAAAGCGCTAGAAGAAATAGAGAAACAGCGGCAGGCAAAGGGATTTTCGCCCTAACTGCAACCCAGAGGCTTTTCGCTCGTAGCCTATAAGCATGAGCCAAACTCGGGAGAAGCTGACCCCTAAGGAAACTCTATAAGACTGGAATAGCAGGGGGTCCTTAGGCAGCAGCCTGCCCAGAAGCACAGAAATTTTGTTACCTTCTCTCCATGGAGTTCCGGCTCATTACCGATCTCACTCCGCAGGGTGACCAGCCCGAAGCCATTGCCGAACTTTTGCACGGCCTGGAAAACGGCGAAATGCACCAGGTCCTCCTCGGCGTTACCGGCTCCGGAAAAACCTTCACCATCGCCAATGTCATCGCCCGTTATCAGCGCCCCACCCTCGTCCTGAGCCACAATAAAACCCTCGCCTGGCAGCTCTACACCGAATTCAAAAGCTTTTTCCCCCATAATCTCGTCTGCTACTGGATTTCGCATTATGACTATTACCAGCCCGAAGCCTACCTCCCTGCCACCGACACCTATATTGAAAAAGACCTGAGCATTCTCCCTGAGATTGAGCGCTATCGCTTAGAAACGCTTACCAGTCTCATCAGCGGCCGTAAAGATATTATCGTCGTAGCCTCCGTCTCGGCCATTTATGGCCTTTCGGACCCTAATGAGTTTCGGCAGCATGTGCTGGAGCTAAAGGTGGGCCAGCGCTTTCCCCGTCAGCTCTTTCTGCAGAAGCTCACAGAAATGCTTTACCACCGCACCATGGACGGCCAGCAGCCAGGCACTTTCTGGGTAAAGGGCGACCGCGTCTTCCTTTTCCCTCCCTATACGCAAACAGCCTATCGTATCTCCTTCCTCGGGCCCGCCATAGAAGCCATAGAGGAGCTCCACCCCACCACCCTTAGGCCTCATAAGCGCCTCTCCCACCTCACCCTCTATTCGGCGAATATGTTCGTCATTTCCCCGACCCGCCTCAAAACCGCCATCCAAAGCATTCTCCAAGAGCTGGAGGCCCAGACCGCCTTCCTCCTCTCCCAAGGCCGCAAAGAAGAAGCCGAGCGCCTACGCCGCCGAACCCTCTACGACATTGAGCAGCTCCAAACGCTCGGCTTCTGCAAAGGCGTGGAAAACTACTCTCGGCATTTGACAGGGCGCCTGCCCGGCGAAAGGCCCTACACCCTCTTAGATTACTTTCCTCGGCCTTTCCTTACGGTTATTGACGAAAGCCATGTCACCATCCCCCAAATCAAGGCTATGATTGGAGGAGACCAATCTCGGAAGCTCGTTTTGGTGGAATATGGTTTTCGTCTCCCCAGTGCCTTAGATAATCGGCCTTTACGGTTTGAGGAGTTTGAGGCGCTGGTGGGGCCTGTGATTTATGTTAGCGCAACGCCGGGGCCTTATGAGCTTTCGCAGACGGGCGGGGCTTTCGTAGAGCAGATCGTTCGTCCAACCGGGATTGTAGACCCTCCTGTCTTTGTCCATCCCATGGAAGGCGCTATTGACCATCTTTTTGAGGCCATCCGCCGCCATGCCCAGCACGATGGCAACGTCCTCGTCATCACCCTCACAAAAAAGCTCGCCGAAGAAGTCGCTTCTTTCCTCGTGCGACATGGGGTGCCCGCCGCTTATCTGCACTCCGACTTAGATGCCTTTGAACGGGTGGAAATCATCCATAAGCTCCGAAAGGGGGAGATTCGGGTCATCGTCGGCGTGAATCTCTTGCGCGAGGGCTTAGACTTACCCGAAGTCTCCCTCGTGGCTATCTTAGAGGCGGACAAGGAGGGCTTTTTGCGTTCAGAGACCAGTTTGATTCAGATTGCGGGCCGCGCCGCTCGCAATGTCCATGGCGAAGTCATCCTATATGCAGATCGGATTACCGACTCTATGCGCCGTTTCATGCAGGAGGCAGAACGTCGCCGTCAAAAACAGCTGGCTTACAACGCTAAGCACAACATCACTCCTATGTCGGCTCGTCGGCGCACACAGCTTATTGACCCCGTCTCCGGCGAAGTGGCAGCCGTAGAAGTGCCCGGTATCGGCACCCTACGCCCCGAAGAGCTTGACGCCCTCATAGAAGAAACCCACCGTCGCATGTTAGAAGCCGCCCAAAAAGAAGAATACCTCACCGCCGCTAAATACCGCGACGAACTCAAAGCCTTACAAGCGCAAAAGCAAAAACTCTCCCTAACCCCCTCAGAAAAGTAACCCTTAGCCGCCCATCCTGTTATCTTTGCTGCATGTCTCTTACGCTCCTCCATACCGCCGACTGGCATATCGGCCGCATGCAAAAAACCCTTGACGCCCTCCCTTATGACTACCTCCAAGCCCAAAAGACCGCATTAGAACGCCTCTTGACCGTAGTAGGAGAGCATAATCCGGATCTCATCCTTTTAGCGGGGGACCTGTATGATACGCCGCGCCCCCGTGCCGAGGCCGAAGCGCTCGTAGCGGAGTATCTCCTCAAACTCACTCAGTATGGCAAACGCCTCCTCATCGCCATCGCAGGCAATCATGACACCCGAACCGCCTTCGCAACTTATCACTCCTGGGCTAGCTCTCACGGTATCATCCTCATTGGGACCGTCCAAGATACGCTCCTCTATCATGACCAGACCATCAAGTCCACCTATACCCTCTCTTCTCCCTTGCCCGGCGTCCTAAAAATCCACTTCTCCCACACAAACACCTCCCTCTACCTCTATACCTTCCCCCACCTCTACACCTCCCAATGGCCCCAAGCCTACGAACTCCCCACCCATGACCCCACAGAACCCATTACGAAAATAGACTACTCCGAAGCCTGGCAGCACATCCCCGAACGCTTTCTCCAAGAAGAGCCCGAAGCTTATCATATTTTCGTGGGACACTCTTTTTGCGTCTCTAACACTTCGGCTACTCCCGAGGATACCCCAGACGATGAGGAGCTGAGCCTGGCCCAAGTAGGCGCCGAGGAACGACATGGAACCGAGAAGTTTCATCCAAAGCTTCATTATGTAGCGCTGGGACACTTACATCGCCCGCATCAGGTCGGAAATCTCCCCATTTATTATCCCGGAAGTCTCCTCTGGTATGGGCCACATCATCCCTATGCGGACCGAAAAGTAATCATCGCCTCGTGGGAAAGCCCCCAAGCTCCCCCTCGCATTGCGTTTGAGTCCTTACCGCTGGAGGAGCTACGCCCCATCGTCCAAAAAGCCTCTCAGGAAGCCGATATTGACGATCTCCTCTCCCGGGATTGGCCCGAGCGCCCGCTCCTCTGGCTAACCTGGAAAGCCCCCACCCACCTCTCCGCCGCAACCCTCCAAGCCCTGAGCCAAAAATACCATCTGATTTACAAGTATATCCCCCCAGAAAGATCCCCAGACCCCCATCATTTCACCAGCGAGGAAGATGCCCTCCTGCACCTGCTCAGCCAGCAGCACGACGAACTCCTAAGAGACTTCTTAAGCTACAAACGCTGGGACCCAGAAGAAATCCAAAGTGCAATCACCTACATCTTTGAAAAATATGCCAATACTACCGGAGAAAATTGAGATTCAGGGGTTTTTTGCCTTTAGAAAGCCCCAAGTGATTGCGTTTGAGCCTCTCTGGAAAAGTGGCGGCTTGTGGGGCATCCTCGGCCCCAATGGCGCCGGCAAATCCTCTATCTTAGAAGCCATCCTCTTAGCCCTCTATCACGACTCTCCCAGAAAAACCAACGAAGCCGAAATCACTACACGCGGATTCTCAGGAGAGAAGTACATTCGCTTCTACTTCAAGTACGAAGGGCGGTCTTATGTATGCGCTTTCCCAAGAAAAGAAATTGAAAAAATTCAAAAAAGACTCCCGCCCCATTACACCATACTCGAACCGAAAAAGGTCAAAGACCTCCTCAAGCTCTCTTACGAAGACTTCACCTTGACAGTCGTGCTACCACAAGGGCAGTTTGCAGGCCTCTTAGAAGCCTCTTTGAGCGAGCAGAGCCGCATCCTCAGCAACTTCCTACCCGATAAGCCTTGGGAATCCATCATAGAAAAGGTAAAAAAGGTAGAAAAGTACCTGCAAGAACAAGTAAATGTATTAGAAAATTACATTCAGCTCTTGAAAAAGCAGCTGGAAGCCCTACACGGCGCCACTCCAGAAAAACGGACTGAGCTAACTGCCCAAATCCAAAGTTTAGAAACCCAGCGCACCTCCACAGAAAGCCAACTCCAAGAGCTCCGCACGCAACTCTCTCGGGCCCAAGAACGCGACCAGCTCCAGAAAAGATTCCAGCACCTCAGCCAGCAGTACGACTCCCTCCTCTCCCGAAAAGAGGCCCTCGAAAAGCTCAATCACCCTACTATCACCCAGCACCTGCAAGAAGTAAATCACCTCACCCAACTCCTAAACAAGAACCGAGAAGAACTCAAGCAACAAGAAGCCTCTCTAAAAAAGGCAGAGGAAAATCAGCAAAAATATGTCGCCGACCTTGAAAAACTCGCAAAGGAATATAAGGATGTAGAACCCCTCTACAAAAATCAGGCAGAACTTACGAAGTTGAAGTCCCTGTACCAAGAATATCAAAAAGTCCGGCAGTCTCTGGAAGATGAAATAAAAAATGTTGCTGCGCGCATTGAGGAGGTTCAGACCCCTGGCCTTGGGCTCTCCAAAGAACCTACTCAGTCCTGGTTAGAGTTTGTAAAAGAAAAGCTCAAAAAAGGAGACGAGCTGTGGGAAGAGATAGGAAAGGCTGAGAAGAAGCTTATTTCCCTCCTTGAGGAAGCGCAGAAGAAGCGAGAAAGGCTCCAGGTAGATAAAGCCCTCTCTGAGTATGTGAAGGCCCTTCGGCCGGGAGAACCCTGTCCCCTATGCGGCTCAACGCACCACCCCCACCCACGTCCCATCCCCCCCAACCTCTCCGAAGAGCTCAAGAACGTAGAGACTCAAATCCGAACCTTAGAAAAAGACAAGAGCCAGCTCACTAAGCTTCAAGGCCTGAAAGAATCCGTTTCCAGAGTCCTAAATGACCATGCGCAAAAAGAAGCAGAGGTTGCGCAGTTGGGAAAAGCCCTCTCAGAAATGATCGGCCGAGAGACCGTCTGCACATTCCTAAAGGCCTCAGACCCAAAGAGTCTATTCCAAAAAGCTGAGGAGATACAGAAGAAAATGGAGTACTTACGCCAAGAAATCAGCAAACTGCAAGGCAATCAGGAGACTATCACGCAAAACATCACGAAACTAAAAGAAGAAATAAACGCGCACTCCCGCCAGCGACAGGAGCTGCAAGATCAGCTTCTCCAGGAAATTCCAAAGGAAAACTCCTATTATCGGGAATTTTGGCAAATAGCGGAGAAGCAAGACATATCCAAAGCTATCCAATGGAGTCGGCAGACGCTCGATAACACCAATAAAGAACTTCAAGAGTATGAGGAGCTTCGGAAGCGGCTGGAAGACCCGACCTCCCCTTACCGAAACCTCCCCCCTACCCCTCAGCTGCAAGCCCAGACCCAAAACCTCCAAAATCAACTCCATGACCTACAAAAAGAAATCACCCGCCTCAGCGAGGAAAAAGGCAAGCTTGAAACTGACCTGGAGAGAAAAGCCAAACTCACAACCGAAATAGAACAAACGAAAAATACATTTGACACCCTCTCCAATGAGCTAAAGGTGATTTCAAGAGTGGAAAAAGCGATACAGGGCGGAGAGTTGGAACGTTATTTTGTGCGGCAAATTTTGCTCAAGCCTCTGATTGAGGAGGCTAATCGGCACTTGCAGGATTGGCTGGGAGGAACTTTGGAACTGCGCATGCCTGAGAAAACAGACCCCGGACAGTCCTCAAAAGGGGAAATTTTACAGATTCAGGATCTTCAAAGCGGGGGGAGCGAGCCCCGGGCCGTGAAGACCCTCTCTGGCGGCGAAAAGTTTTTAGTTTCACTGGCGCTGGCCTTAGCTTTATCCGACCGCATTATGCGCCTAAAAACAAAACGAAGCAGAACCCCACAGAGCTTTTTCTTCATTGATGAGGGGTTTGATACGCTCTCTACGGAGAATTTTGGTTTCGTCATGCGGACCCTTCAGCGGCTTGCCAGCCAAGGCCGCTATATTGGGCTGATTTCCCACAAGGTGGAAGCGAAGGAGTTCCTTTCCGCCTATCTGGAAGTGCAAAAGAAAAACGGCGCCACCCAAGTCTCCCTCAAAACCCCCTTCCACTGACCTATCAGAAACCCCGCTTTAAGGTCCACCCAAGACCCTTCTCCCCCTCCTATTTGCCCCGCATAGTAATCTCGCTTCATCCTAAGGCTGGACCAGCAAAAAAGCGCCAGCCGGAGTAGGCCTACAGAGCCCGGCCCTATCTGGAAAAAGCGCCGCCTATATTCCATCTTGATCCTCATAAATCCCATGTTTTCATCCGCAGAGGTTAGAAGAAGCGCCCCCTACCAAAGGCAGGGGGCGCATGAAAGGGGAGTTTTCCCTCCTTAGGGCATGAGATATAGCCGAGCCGTCCCTACGTCCGTATGTAGGTAGTAGAGACCCGGCGGGAGACTCAACGGCACTTCAAAGGTTTCTCCTCCCCGCACGCTCCCTTGCCACACTATGCGGCCCTGAAGGTCGTACAATCGCAAGGCGGTAAAAGCCCCCGCCGGCTGGCAGTTAAGAGCCCCCCGGCGCTGGCTCGCATCCCAAAATAAACAATCCCCTCCTAAAGCAGATGCCAAAGAGGACGGCACCCCTCGGTACCGCAGAAGGTATCGTCTCTGGTAGGGGCCATCACTATTTACGCCAGACTGCCGAGTCTCAATGAGCTGACCCTGGCTATCGTAGGTATAAAAGGTCGTGTCAGAGCCCGATGTCTCTACACTCACAATCCGTATGGGACGATTATCAGCGTCATAAGAGTAGTAAGTCCTCGAATCTGCGAAAATAGCGCTGTCTATGCGCCCAGCCGTATGACAGATTTTACCACTATCTTGGACAGAACCCATAACCTCCACTATGAACGTATCACAGGCGCCGGGGCGTGCCCATCGAGCAATCTTGAAAGAGAAAAACAATACTAGGCCTACGACGCTGTCCCCCCATTGTCCTATAAGATAGCCGATAGGATAGGCCTCCGTAGGAATGGCTCCGCCCCCTAAGCCACCCTGCCAAGGTACTGATCCCTCAAAAATCGTCAAGCCATAATAGAGTTCATAACCCACCGGCTGAGGAGGATTGCCCTGGACAAAGTCGATCCTCAAAGCGGGAGAACCCAAATAACTAAACCTCACCTCATCAGAAAGCTCGAAGGGATCATTGGGATCCTGCCGCCCATAGTGGCGGAGGAGCTGGGCCCGGCCACTCCCATCCAAATACACACTATCATAAGCCGCTAAAAAGAGACTGCCTCCTGTCGTGCCATACCGATCAAACCGCCGCACATTCCCACTTTGGCTCTGAATCCAAACCCCAAACGTGTCTTGGGCATTCGCTATCCCATACACCGTGTCGGCCAACTCTACCCAGGCTAAGCTGGGCGCCTGTCCAAAAATCATGGACAGCATTCCGCAGAGAAGTAATGTGCTGCGCATATCGGGACAAAGGTAAGGATTTATGGTCAATCCAAAATCTATGCAGCGCGTAAGTATTTTTTGAAGGAAGCGAGGGAGAACGTCAAGAGTAAGCATGGGGCTCCCTACTGGTAAGGATAAGGAACTTTGGCCCTATCGGAATCCGACCCGACGCATCCCATACGCCCATAGCTCCTAAGCCCACCTTTCCCCGCTGTCTTCGGGGTTTCATAAAAGAAAAAGCCCCCTACTAATGGCAGGGGGCGCGTAAAAGGGTAGTTTCCCCTCCTTAGGGCATTAGGTACAGCCGAGCAGTCCCTACATCGGTATGTAAGTAGTAGAGACCCGGCGGGAGAGTCAAAGGCACCTGAAAGGTTTCCGCTCCTTGCACGCTCCCTTGCCACACTATGCGGCCCTGAAGGTCGTACAATCGCAAGGCCGTAAAAGCCCCCGCCGGCTGGCAGGTAAGAGCCCCCCGGCGCTGGCTCGCATCCCAGAATAAACAATCCCCTCCCAGCACAGATGACAAAGAGGCCGGCGCACCTCGGTACCTTAGAAGGTATCGATGCCGGTAGGGGCCATTATCATTTACGCCAGACTGCCGAGTCTCTATGAGCCGACCCCAGCTATCGTAGGTGTAAAGGACCGTGTCAGAGTCCGATGATTCCACATCCACCATCCGTATGGGACGATTATTAGCGTCATAAGAGTAGTAAGTCCTGAAGGCTGTGGAAATAAGGCTATCTATGCGCCCATTCATGTGACAGATTTTACCCCTAGCATTTCCACTCGGAGTCTCCATTATGAACGTATCACAGGCGCCGGGGCGTGCCCATCGAGCAATCCTAAAAGAGATAGTCCCCAATTGGCTTACGACTTGGCCTACGACGCTATCCCCCAATTGTCCTATACGATAGAGGCGAGGATAGACCTCCGTAGGAATGGCTCCGCCCTCTAAGCCAAAATCCCAACCCACTGACCCCTCAAAAATCGTCAAGCCATAACAGAGGGTATGGACTGACACGTGGAGGGGAGGAGTGCCCACGGTTTGATCGATCTTCAAAGCGGGAGAACCCAAATAACTAAACCTCCGCTCCTCAGAAAGCTCGAAGGGATTATTAGGATCGTCCCGCTCATAGCGGCGGAGGAGTTGGACCCGGCCACTCCCATCCAAATACACACTATCATAAGCCGCTAAAAAGAGACTACCTCCCTCCCTCCAATACCGGTCAAACCGCCGCACATTCCCACTTCGGCTCTGAATGTAAACCTCAAACGTGTCTTGGGCATTCGCTATCCCATACACCGTGTCGGCTAACTCTACCCAGGCTAAGCTGGGCGCTTGTCCCAAAATCATGGACAGCATTCCGCAGAGAAGTAATGTGCTGCGCATATCGGGACAAAGGTAAGGATTTATGGTCAATCCAAAATCTATGCAGCGCGCAGGTATTTTGTGGAGGGGAGAAGGGGCTCAAAGAGCGCACAGCCGATATTTGGTTTCCTGCGGGGAGGGAAGGGGAAAAATTGGGCGCTATGAGGGGGCCGCTTTTGGAGGCATAGGCTCGGCGGGCTGCTACGAAGGGCTGGGTAAAGCTCTGCTGGGAGCTCCGGGGGCAGGCTAATCCCCTCAAAGAAAAGACTCGGCCAAGCGACTTTTCTCACAGAGGCCCCGCAAAAACCTCCCTCACTTAAGCCTATAGCGCTTCAGAAGGCAGCCCATCGCCCCTGCGCTTCAGCTAATACCATTTGCGATCAAAAACCTTCTGAATGAAGAGAGATGTTTTGGGCGGCGGGCCGCCCCCCGGGG
>Ga0308398_1001946_pt1 | contig 10442 bp, 6 predicted proteins | sample Hotspr20SampleT9_FD_202360 | JGI IMG/M metagenome (GOLD analysis project Ga0308398, IMG submission 202360) | Hot spring phototrophic mat microbial communities from Mushroom Spring, Yellowstone National Park, Wyoming, United States - 20051001_T9 ...
GCATGCGCGCCGGGCGTTATCGGACGGCGACCGGACGCACATGCAACGGCATACCGACAGGAGGCGGCGAGCAGGCATGTCCCCGTCGCCCATCGCACTGCTCTCCCCTCGACGTTCGCGGGAATTGCGCGCGAGCGAACAACGATCGGGTCCGCTAACGCGAAGGAATGACGATGGGTGTCCGCAGCGCAGCGAGGATGAGCCGCGCCCCGCAGACGCTGCGGGGCGTGGGGGAACCATCGTTCCGCTCTCATGCTATGATCGTTATGCGCTGCTGCAGCATACCCCGCGCATGGTCGCCGATGAACGGTCTTGCACCCGCGCCGGTGCGTCTATCATGAAGGACGTGATAGCATCATCAAAGGAGCGTGCTCCATGTATCCTCCATCTCCCGCCCTCATTGCGACGCTGCGAGCGTTGCACGGCGAAACCGACCCTCACATCGTCGCGCCCGCCCTTGACGAGCGCCAGTTTGCTCGCGTGCTGGCGCTCGCGCCAGGGGTCGATTCCGTTATCAGCGCGCTCGGCGCGCTGGCAGGCGAGCGACCGGATTTCCTTGCACCCGATATCCGCACCTCCCCCGCGCTGTCCGCCGCCGTTGCGTCGCTGATCGGAACGAACGCAGGCGCCTGCGTCCTGCCAACGTGGGCCAGGGTTGCGTCCACGGGATGGGGCGTCGCCCATGCCGACGCGCTGATCGACGCCGTACACGACAACCGCTGCCCGCGCTGGGCGGCGGCGGCGCTGATCGGTCCAACGGGGAACGCTGCTGCGCTGCTGCACAAACCATGGGAGATGGCCGATGCCATCCGGTGCTGGGGACTGATGACGCCCGACGATCCGATGGCGTGGATGGATGCCCTGGCGCCTGCGGAACGGGATCGGCTCTTGGGAGATCTCCGCGCCAACCACGATTCCGCCGCCATCTGCCTGCCCTGGTTGCCGGAAGCAAACGCGGTCGACGTCGTTGATCGCATCACTGGATTGTTTCTTCGATTCGCACTCACCGCCTACATTTCTGCCTCCCCGATCGCTCGCACCACCCATGCCGCCATCCTGTCCGCCCTCATGCAACGCGCTGAACCTGGCGATCTCGCCGAACTAGCGCACCTGGCGGTCGCATCTGGCATGGACGCAGCATGGGGGGAGATCATACGGATCCTGCGCGTCAATCCCTGGAACGCCGTCCATGTCGTTGCCGCGACACCGTGGGACACCCTGCGTGCGGATGTGCAGAAGATTATCCTGTCTTCCGCCAACCGCGACGACGTCTGCGCCGCCATTGCGTACGCTCGTGGGGATCGCACCGTTCCACCCGCGATCACGCAGAAGACCGCCCGCGCCTTCTTCGCCGCCGTCACGCCGGATGTCTGGACAGCGCTGCCGGCGGAGACGCAGCAGGAATGGCGCGATGCCCTTGATATGGCGCATACCCATCTCGCCGTGCGGTCGCTGGGACCCGATCCCGCGTTCCTGGCGGGCAGCTATTGCAGCAATGAACTTGTCGCCGCCGTGCGCCGCCACCTCCGCAATGACGCCGCCATACCGCAGACGCTCCTGCCCGTCGTCGTGCGCGATCTGCCCATCGCCGACCTCCCCGCCGTCGTCGCTGCGCTGCCGCCGCCATCCGATCCCTGTGCCTTCGTCCAGATCGCAGGCGGCAGCCCGACCATGCCGCCCGCGCTGCGCGCCTGGATCACGGCGCATCCGACGCCCCAGGACATGGCGGCGGCGTCGACGGTGCTGCACGCAGCGGAGCGGTTGGCGTTCGACTCCGTCGCCGACCGCTGTGCGGCGCTGGCGGCGGCGCTCGATGGGCGAACGACCGGGGAGACAGATGCGCTCATTGCCGCGTTGCCCGACGAGAGTCGCCAGGCGCTCAACCTCGACCTTGATTCCATGACCCTCATGCTGGCGCGTCCCAACCATCACGACGCCTTCCGCCGCGCCCTCGCGTCCCTCACCGCCCTGCCGCCGTCGGTCGCCATCCCCGTCCGTCACGCGCTGTCCGTACTGGCGACCAACGACGACCCCACCATGCGACGGTCGGCAAGCGAAGGGTTGGCAACCACAGCGCGTGATCACGGACCGCTCGTTCTGGATATCCTCGAATCTTGCACGAGCGACGTGCGTGCGGCAATGTTCCCCGGAGCCGTTGAGGTCCGTTCCCTTGCGGCATCCGACCCGCTGGTCGTCCATTACCTGGCGTATGCGCTGCAGGACGGCGACGCAGACGTTGCGCTGGACGCGCTGGCGGCAGCGCCGGCGGAGGAGATGACGCGCATCTGGCGCCTTATGCCGGAGGCGCTTCAATCCGCCGTGCCCGGCGACCGTGATGCGCTGGCGTCCGCCGCCGCCGCGCCGGGCGGCGCGGACGCCCTGGCGCAGACGCTGCGCGCCTGTCCTGCGGACGACACGCTTCCCCTGCTGGCGCTGCGCATGCTGATCGAGGACGATGAGAGACGGCGGGCGCGGGGCGCGGCGATCCTGGCGCAGCGTCCCGATCTGGCGGCGGCGCTCCTGCCGCTTCTGCGCAAGGACCTGCATGCGTTGTTGGCGCGTGACCCGCGCATCGTCGTCGCCGGCGCCGATCTGCCGCCGCCCCATGATCCTGCGCCTGTTTCCACGCATACCCAGAGACGGCGGCGCTAGCCATCCGCGCTGTGTGCACTGTGCGACGAATCTGATGTGCGCATTGTTGCGCCCACCCTTCGCAAGCGCCAGCACGCGGACGAACTAGCGCTTGCGAAGGGTGTCGATCCTCTCATCATCAGCGCGCTCGGTGCGCCGGCAGGCGGATTGGCAGACCTTCTTCCATCCGCCATGCGTACCTCGCTCGCACTGTCCGCCACCATCGCATCGTTAATCGGCGCGGACGCGGAACGGCATGTCCTGGCGACGTGGGGAGATGTGGCACACGCCGGGTGTGGCGCATCCCATGCCGTAGCGCTCGTCAGCACAATGCCGCATAAGCGCTGCGAATCCCGGGCAGCAGCGCTGATCGGTTCAACGAATGACGTTGCCGCGCTGCTGACATGGACGGATGACATCGCCCACGTGGACGGATAACATTGTCTCCGCTGTGCGGTGCAGGGGGTCAACGACGTCCGACCACCCGACTGCGACGAACACAATGAATCGCCATGCGTGCAACGCACGACCGACGGACGACGACCGACGGACGACGGACGACGGGCGACGCACAACCGACGACCGACGGACGACGGGCGACGGACGGCGGGAGACGAACGACGTGCGACGAACGGCGGGAGACGAACGACGTGCGACGGGCGGATGGCGATGAATGGACGGACGGGCGACGGGCGACGGATGGGTGATGGGCGACGGGCGACCGACGGACGGCGGACGACGGACGGGCGACGGGCGGGCGACGGGCGATGGAGGACGGGCAATGGAGGACGGATGGACGGCGGGCGACGGGCGACGGGCGACGGGCGACGGACGGGCGACGGGCGACGGACGGGCGACGGGCGACGGGTGACGGATGTGCGACGACGGACGACCGATGGACGACGGACGACGGGCGACAGGCGACGGACGAACGGCGGGCGACGGGCGACGGATGGGCGACGGGCGACGGGCGAAAGAAGCCCGTCGGCTCACGCTGGGAACGTTGGGGCAGCAGGATCGCCTTCCGCTGTGTGTCGGCGAGCGTGTCCACGATCGCCGGAAAACGTCCGCCATGCGCCCGCAGCGCCTGCGCCAGACCCTCGCCTGCATACCGTCGGTCTGACGGTGTCGTCGCCTGCATGCGTGTGTCGAGTGTGTGGAGCGCGGGGATGGCGACCGATGGCGGTAGGGCGGCAAGGGATCCCAGCGTTTGGCGGAAAGCGTCTCGCCGGTCGGGATGCGCCAATGCGCACGCCAGTGCGTTGGGGTCGGAGCGCAACGCAGCGCACACGTCGTCCGGCAGCGCGGCGAGGAGCGCATTCGTTTCCTCCCAACTCCAGCCTGCCGGTGCGTGCGCTGGTGCGCGGCGACGTTTGATGGAGCCGCCACACTGCACCGCCGCATGCATGACGGTCACCGCCGCGCCGTGCGCCTGCGGCGCTGGATGCGCCACGATCCAGGCGTGCAATGCAAGCGGCATCTCCCGTCTACGTCCCGCGATGTGCACGAACGCAACGGGATCGGGCGGCACGGGCAGCGCGGCGACGACGGCGGGAACGGCATCGGGGGCAGATCGCGCACGGCGACGGGAAGGAGCATCCAGCGTATGGTGAGATCGTCCAGGGCGTCGCGGCGGATGGCGGTGATCATGTCGTCGTTGAAGGGAGCGTTTCCCATGAACATGGGATCAAGTTCGAGCGATCGTACGGCGAGGGAGTCGTCCAACATGTGCAGGGCATCGCGCCATGCCCGGTGCGTCTCCGCCGGCAACGCGTTCCAGACCTCCCGTGTGACGGCGGCGAAGAAGGCGCGGGCGGTCTCCCGTGTGATCGGCGTCGGTTGGTCGCACACGCAGCGTGCGAACGCGATAGCCGCGCAGACGTCGTCGCGGTTGGTGGAAGACAGGATGGTTCTCTGCACGTCTGCATGGAGATCATCCCATGGCGCTACTGCGACAACCTGGTCGGAATGGTTCAGCGCCGTACGCAGAAGACGCACGATCGTCGCCCATGCAGAATCCATACGGGATGTGACTGCCAGACGCGTCAGCGCAGCGAGATCATCCCGTTTGGCGCGTTGGATGAGCATCGCAAGGATCCTGGCATGACGATCACGGGTGACGGGTAACGCAGCGGCGTAGGCATCCAGCGCCTTATCCGTCCACCCGCCGATCACGCGCATGGACAACGATGCCGCGTGCTCCTCCGGCAGACAGGGCCAACACGCTGCGGCGCTGTTGGGGGCGGTGCGCAGCGCGTTCACCAGACGATCCCGATTCGCCGACGCCAGATGATTCATCCACGCCGCCGGGTCGTCGGGCGTCGCCTGCCCTCAGCGCCGGACGGCGCGGGCGATGTTCCACGGTTCGGTCAGCAGCGCGATACTCGCGTCGCAGGGACCGATGAGCGCCGCCGCCGCCCAAGATGCGCAGCGGTTGCGTTGAACGGCATCGATCAGCGCGGTGGCATGGGGGACGCCCCATCCCGTGGGTGCGACCTTTGCCCACGTTGGCAGGACGCCGTTGCTTGCGTTCGTTCTTCCGATCAGCGACGCAACGGCGGCGGACGGCGAGGGAGAGGTGCGGATATCGGGTGCGAGGAGATCCGGTCGCTCGCCCGCCAGCGCGCCGGGCGCGCCGACGACGGGATCGACGTTCGGCGCAAGCGCCGGGATGCGGGCGAACCGTCGATTGCTGAAGGCGGGCGCAATAACGCGCAGATCGGTTTCGCCGCGCAGCGCCCGCAGCGTCGCAGCAAGGGATGGAGATGGGCTATGATGCATGGGAGCCCTCCTGTTCACAGAACATCGCGTTGATGAGCGCGTCTTCCTTCCGCGATCGCGGCGCCTGCCGTTTGTCATCAGGAGTCGCCTTCCCTTATCGCGAGCGCCGCCGTCTCCGAGGGAGCATGGGCGTGGGCGCGGGCGATGACGGCGGCGGGAGATCAGCGCCGGCGACGGCAATACGCGGGTCGTGCTCCAGCAGCATGTGCAGATCCTCGCGCAGGAGCGGCAAGATCGCGGCCGCTACGTCGGGACGCCGCGCCAGCAGCGCCGCGCCCCGCGCCCGCCGCGCCTCATCATCGTCGATCAGCATCCGCAGCGCCAGCAGCGGCAGCAGGTCGTCCGCGTTCCATCCCCGCAGCGTCTGCGCCAGCGCGTCCGCATGCCCTGGCGCGGCGACGTCGCGGAGCAGCGCATCCCTATCGCCAGGGATGGCGCTGCGGATCGTGTCCGGCAGGAGACGCCAAATGCCCGGCATCTCGTCCAACGGCGTCGCCGCCAGCGCATCAAGCGCGGCGGGCATGTCGCCCGCCCACAGCGCATGCGCCAGATGATGCGCAACGAGCGGGTCGGCGACGGCGAGGGGGAACAGCGCCGCTTCGTCGTGCGGATGACCCCGGCGCGGCAGAACGGCGAACCGTGCGTCATCGTTCAGCGCGCCGACAATGTCCGCAAAGATACGCCCGTGATTGCGCAGCGCCTGCGCCAGCGCAGCGCCCGCTTGTTGGCGCCGATCGTCATTGAGCGATGTCACCATCGTTTCCAGCGCAAAGAGCGCAGGACGTGTCGCTGCAGGCGGCAGCGAATCGATCGCGTCCAGCGCCTGGCGGAAGGCGTCTCTTCGGTCGGGATGCGCCAACGCGTCCGCCAGGACCTCAGGATCGGGGCGCAGCACGGCCCGGGCCGTATCCGGCAGCGCGGCGAGGAGCGTCGTCGCCTCCTCCGACGACCACCCGGCGAACGCTTCCGCAAGCGCTGTGCAGCGGGCAGCGAAGGGGATGGTGATCGACTGCAGCACAGCGTGCAAGGCGGTCGCCGCGGTTCCGTATGCCTGCGGCGTCGGATGCGCCACGATCCAATCGCGCAGGGCGGGCGGCAGGTCCCGCCTGCATCCCGCGATCTGGACGAACGCGGGAGGGTCGGGCGGCACGGGCAGCGCGGCGACAACGGCGGGAACGGCATCGGGAGAAAGATCGCACACGGCGACGGGCAGGAGCGTCCAGCGCAGCGACGCCTCATTCGGTGCGTGACGGCGCACGGCGGCGATCACGTTGGCGTCGAGATCGGCGCCCGCCAGGAACGCAGGATCGGGCCCCAATGACCGCACCGCGAGGCAAGCGTCTTCCCATGGCAAGACATTGCGCCACGCCCGCTGCGTCTCCGCCGGCAGCGCGTTCCAGACCTTCGGTGTGACGGCGGCGAAGAAGGCGCGGGCGGTCTCCCACGTCATCGCAAGTGGATCAGGGCGCACACCACGGGCGAACGCGATGGCGGCGCATTCGTCGTTCTGCTGAGCGGCGGACAGGATGGTTTCCTGCACGTCCGCACGCACATCGTTCCACGGCGCTGCTGCAACGACATCGCGAGCGGCATCAGGATGCTCGTGCAAGATCCGCACGACTTCCGCCCATGCTGCGTCCATGCGGGATGCAACCGCCAGGCGCGTCAACGCGTCAAGATGAAACTGGTCGGCGCAGTGCATGAGGTCCGACAGCATATCGGCATGACCAGTGCGGGCGACAGGCGACGCGGCGGCGTAGGCGGCGAGTGCGGAGAGAAGAAAAGGTTTGTCGATGCGACTAATGATATCAGCGGCGATTACGTCCGGCAGCCAGGGCAAACACGCTGCGGCGTTGTCGGGAACGGTGCGCAGCGCGTTCACCAGGCGATCCCGCTCCGCCGACGCCAGATCGTCCATCCACGCGGTCGGGTCGTCGGGCATCGCCTGTCCCCACCATCGGATGGCCCGGGCTATATCCCATGTCTCGTACAACAGCGCGGCCGCATCTGCGGATGGTCCAATGAGCGCCGCCGCCACCCAGGGTCGGCAGCGCCCGCCCCGCACGGCGTCAATCAGCGCAGCGGCATGAGATTCACCCCACCCGACAGGCGCAACGTCCGCCCACGCCTTCAGGATGTTGTTGCCTGCTTCCGTCCCGATCAAGGACGCGATAGCGGCGGAGAGGGCAGGTGAGGCGCACTCGTCGGGCGTGAGAAGGTCCGGCAATGCGCCTGCCAGCGCGCCGAGCGCGCCGACGACGGGATCGACATCCGGCGCAAGCGCCGGCACGCGGGCGAATCGTGGGTCACGAAGGGCGGGCGCAATGATCTGCAGATCGGTTTCGCCGCGCAGCGCCCGCAGCGTCGCAGCAAGAGATGGAGATGTGACATGATGCATGGGTGACCTCCTGTTTCCAGAGCATCGCGTTGATGAGCGCGTCTTCCTCCCGCTTGTCATCAGAAGTCGCCTGCCCTTATCGCGAGCGCCGCCGTCTCCGAGGGAGCATGGGCGTGGGCGCGAACGATGACGGCGGCGGCAGATCGGCGCCTGCGACAGCAATGCGCGGGTCACGCACCAACAACGCACGCAGATCCTCACGCAGAAGCGGCAGGAGCGATGCCGCCATGTCGGGCTGCTGCGCCAGAATCGTTGTTCCCCGCGCCCGCCGCGCCTCGTCGTCGTCGATCAGCATCCGCAGCGCCAGCAGCGGCAGCGGGTCGTCCGCATTCCATCCCCGCAGCGTCTGCGCCAGCGAGTCTGCACGCCCTGGCGCGGCGACGTCGGCGAGCAGCGTATCCCCATCGCCAAGGATGGCGCTGCGGATTGTGTCCGGCAGGAGGCGCCAGAGATGCAGCGTCTTCTCCAACGACGAGTCCGCCAGCGCGTCGAGCACAACGGCGGCGTTGCCATCCCGCAGCGCATGCGCCAGGCGATGAGCAACCAGTGGGTCGGCGGATGCCAGAGTGCGTATCGCGGCGCTGTGCGGCGCAGAGCGCAACGGCGGCAGAATCGCCTTCCGCTGTGCGTCGGCGAGCGCGTCCACGATCGCCAGAAAGCGTCCGCCATGCGCCCGCAGCGCCTGCGCCAGCCCCTCGCCCGCATACCGTCGGACTGACGGTGTCGTCGCCTGCATGAGTGCGTCGAGTGTGTGGAGCGCGGGGATGGCGACCGACGGCGGCAGGGCGTCAAGGGAGTCCAGCGCCTGGCGGAAAGCGTCCCGCCGGTCGGGATGCGCCAATGCGGCCGTCAGCGCGTCGGAGTCGGGGCGCAACGCAGCGTGCGCATCGTCCGGCAGCGCGGCGAGGAGCGCGTCCGTTTCCTCCCGACTCCAGTCCGCGAGCGCCGCCGCCAGCGCCGCGCAACGAGCGGCGACGGGGTCGGTCGCCAGGCGCGCTGCTGCGCGCAGCACCGTCGACGCTGCCGCCATGACCTGCGGCGTCGGATGCGCCACGATCCAATCGTGCAGTGCGGGCGGCATCTCCCGTCTGCGTCCCGCGATGTGCACGAATGCAATGGGATCGGGCGGTGCGGGCAGCGCAGCGATGATGGCGGGAACGGCATCGGGGGGCAGATCGCGCACGGCGATGGGCAGGAGCGTCCAGCGCAGCGACGCCTCATTCGGTGCGTGACGGCGCACGGCGGCGACGAGCGCAGCATTCAGTTCGGTGTGCGCCACGAATGCAGGATTGGGACCCAATGACCGCACGGCGAGAACGGCGATGTCGGAGGAAACTATCTCCGCACGCCATGCATGCTGCGTCTCCGCCTGCAGCGCAGTCCAGACCTCCGGCGTGACGGCGGCGAAGAACGCGCGGGCGGTCTCCCGTGTGATCGGAGTCGGTTGGTCGCACACGCCGCGTGCGAACGCGATAGCCGCGCAGACGTCGTCGCGGTTGGCGGAAGACAGGATGGTTCTTTGCACGTCTGCATGGAGATCATCCCACGGCGCCGCTGCGACGACATGGCGAGCGGCATCAGGATGCTCGTGCAGGATCTGCACGACCGTCGTCCATGCCGCGTCCATGCGGGATGCGACCGCCAGGCGCGTCAGTTCGGCGAGATCAACCCGTGTAGCGTGGCGCATAAGTGATGAAATGATACCGGCATGACCGGCGCGTGCGACTGAAGGTGCGACGGCATAGCTGTCGAGTGCGTACTCGGCCGCACCATAACAAACGTACCCGGAGAGCCTCGCTGCATGCTCCGCCGACAGCCATGGCAGGCAGCGAGCGGCGATGACGTTCGCGGAACACAACTCCTCCAGGAAACGATTCAATTTCGCAGGCGGCACGTGGTTCATCCACGCCGTCGGGAGGTCGGGCGTCGCCTGCCCCCAACGGCGGATGGCGAGGGCAATGTCCCATGAATCGTGCAGCAGCGCGACGGCGTCATTCGTTGAACCGATCAGCGCCGCCGCCGCCCAGCGCGGGCAGCGGTCGCGTTGAGCGGCATCGATCAGCGCAGCGGTATGAGATGCCCCCCACCCGACAGGCGCAACGTCCGCCCACGCCTCCAGGATGTCGTTGCCCGCTTCCGTCCCGATCAAGGACACGATGGCGTTGGAGAGGTCGGACGAATTGCACTCCGCGGAGGCAAGAAGGTCCGGCACTTCGCCTGCCAGCGCGCCGAGCGCGCCGACGACGGGATCGACGTCCGGCGCAAGCGCCGGGATGCGGGCGAATCGCGGATCACGGAGGGCGGGCGCAATGATCTGCAGATCGGTTTCGCCGCGCAGCGCCCGCAGCGTCGCAGCAAGGGATGGAGATGAGACATGATGCATGGTGGTTCTCCTGTTTCCAGAGCATCGCGTTGATGAGCGTGTCTTCCTCCCGCGATCGCGGCGCCTGCCGTTTGTTATCAGGGGTCGCCTGTCCTTATCGCGAGCGCCGCCGTCTCCGAGGGAGCATGGGCGCGGGCGCGGGCGATGACGGCGGCGGCAGATCGGCGCCAGCGACGGCAATGCGCGGGTCACGCACCAGCACCGCACGCAGATCCTCGCGCAGGAGCAGCAGGAGCGATGCCGCCATGT
>Ga0308398_1001958_pt1 | contig 10397 bp, 13 predicted proteins | sample Hotspr20SampleT9_FD_202360 | JGI IMG/M metagenome (GOLD analysis project Ga0308398, IMG submission 202360) | Hot spring phototrophic mat microbial communities from Mushroom Spring, Yellowstone National Park, Wyoming, United States - 20051001_T9 ...
GATGCGGCTATCTGTCCAGAATGAAGGGGATGAGTATTACAGCTATGAAGGTTTACGGAAGAAGAAAAGGGGGAACTTAATATTAGCTTGATTATTGTTTCGAACTGACGTTTCAAACAAAAGGGCAGGTAAATTCGGCTCAGGGCAAAAATTTTCAACATTAGCTCGAATTAACCAGCCCTAAATGCTTAATAAAGCTGACATCCCAGCAATAATACAAGCTAAAGTGCTATTTCTCCGGCAGGAATTCTTAATTCATTTCTATCGTCTAAAACAGCTTCCGCTATGTTGTTGCAATGGTCACCTATTCTTTCCAAATTATGAATCAATTCGATAAATGTTATCGTGGAGCGTGGGTTGCATGTCCCGGAATTAAGCCTTTCAAGATGCCTCATTCTTAAATTGGCTTCAAGCTTGTCCACTTCATATTCTTCGGACAATACTCTTCTTGCCAGGTCAACGTCTGCATTTCTTAAAGCATTTATGCTGTCTTTTACCATATTATTAAGTACATCAAATGCGTTTGCAAGTTCTGCGAGTGCTTCGGAAGAGAAAACTAATTTTTCCTCTATCTTTATAGTAGCAGATTCAGCTATATTCTGGCAATAATCTCCTATGCGCTCTATATCGCTTGAAACATGCATCAAACCTGCGAGACGGATGGATTGCCGTTCTGTAAGGGCTGATTGAGAGAGCATTGTGGAAAGATATTTTACGATTTCGTTTTGCAGCATATCAACGATATCTTCTATGTCATGAACTTTCTTTATTTCTTCAACATTTGCTTCAATGAATGCTTTTCTTGCGCTAGACATCATTTGCTGTGCATACTCTGCCATTCTGGCCAGTTCTTTTGTTGCCAGATTCATGGCAACAGTAGGATTGTTAAGCACATGCCTGTCCAAGTAAAGAATCCTTTTTTCCATCACATCATCGTTGCCTTTGACAAGAAACGTTACTATTTTAGCCAGAACTGCTACAAAAGGTATCCATATAATCGCATTAAGCACGTTGAAAAATGTGTGGGCATTTGCAATCTGCCTTGCAATTATCTGGGTTTCAGGACCTTTTGGAGAAATAAACACTATAAATTTGGAGTAAATGGGTATTAGAAACATAAAAATTACTGCTCCGAGAACATTAAACACCAAATGAGCTAAAGCTGCTCTTTTGGCATTTATTTTTGCACCAATAGATGCCAGGATTGCTGTGATGGTAGTACCTATATTATCGCCAAAAAGTACCGGCAGAGCTGCAGGAAGGCTTATGAGCGCACGATTTGCATCGCCGACCACAGGTTGCGAAGCAAGATTTTGAAGAACACCGATAGTGGCGCTGCTGCTTTGAACAATGACAGTCATTCCTGTACCTACAAGCAGCCCAAGTATAGGATGGTGGCTCAAATTGATAATAGCATCGGTAAAAGGTTTATACTGGGCTAAAGGCTTCATTACATCCCCCATAGTGTTTAAACCTATAAACAAAAGACCAAAAGCGAAAACAGTCTGACCTATATACTTGATATTTTTCTTTTTAAAAAAGAAATACAATATGAAACCAAGAGCTGCAATTGGATATGCGTAGTGACCAATTTTAAAGGCAATAAGCTGGGATGTTATAGTAGTACCTATATTAGCCCCCATTATAACACCTATAGCCTGAGGCAGAGTCATAAGCTTTGCGCTTACAAACCCTACCACCATGACGGTTGTAGCACTGCTGCTTTGCAAAAGCATTGTGACAAGAGTACCTACAAGAACTCCGCGAACAGGATTGGATGTGAGAACTTCAAGTATTTGTCTCATTTTCTCTCCTGCCGCTTTTTGAAGACCATCACCCATAAGGTTCATGCCATATATGAATACGGCAAGACCACCAAATAAGCCGAATAAGATATTTACCAAGTCAATTTTTTCTGATCCCATAGCACATTCTCCCATTCTTGTTCAGAATATTTTACAAAAATCTTAAATCCATATTCAGCGAGATATAAAATTAAAATGCAGTTGTTAAGGCTATGTTAATTTCAGCCCATAAAATTCTAACACAAATTTAACATAAAGAGCAATAGACAAAATAAGACAAAAAAAGAGGTTAGTCTCTGGACTAACCATGTAAAGGGGGTCAAAATGTATTTTGTGAGGTCATTAATAATGATTCCCATGTTTCAAGTGTTTATACCTTATTTTCAAAAAATTTTTATTAGGAGGGGCAAATATTTTTCTCAAATCTCGATAAAAATATCTTATAGGGTATATACACTTGATACATTTGTATTATATTCAAAAAAATAAAATGTGTTACGGAGGTTTTTATGAACGAAAGGAAAGAAAAAATTATAAATGCCGAAGCTCTAAATATAGATGCCACGCTGCAACAAATATCTGATCAGCTTAAAGAGAACGAAACGCTTATCCTTGATGTAGGGAACAACTTTTACCATCAGGCAGATGCAATATACGATTCACTGGTTGTAAAAGGATACAGTGTTAAAAAATCATTTAGGAACGGAAGGAATCAAATCATTGTAAACAGATGATAGAAACCGTATCATTTATAATGATAATTTATAGTATTTTTAAGGGTGCGCAAACACATGCATAGAATAGATATGTAAAAGCATAATGCAGCTAATCTATCCGAAACGTTTGTTCGTAATATAAATTAATAAGTATGTCAAGGGCTCTGCTTGTTTCCAGAATTCTTTCGTAATCCTCAAAACCATTGACAAGCAATGAGTCCAATTGTTCTTTTAAATCATTAATTTGTTCTGCAAGCATAACACTCAATCCTCTCAAAATAAACAACGGAAACACAGTTACTCATCATGAGAAATATATTTATTTCCTATAAAAGTATATTTTATAAAAATAATCTATACATTTTAAGTATAAAATGCGAAACGCGTTTTGTCAACCATTTTTTTATAATACATGAAAGTTTTTTCTGTTCTTTAGCGCAATACTCTTGTCTTTAAGATTTTTTGCAGCTTTTATAAATTTATCGTTGGAGGGATCAGTTACAAAAGCTTTCAGCTCGTCACTCAGATGCGATATCGAGGTGTTTCTGTCAGGGGAGTTTCCAACCAGGTAATCCACACTTACGTTGAAGTATCTTGCTATTTGTATGAGCTTTTCAATAGAAGGTTCCCTGCTGTTGTTTACATAACCATTAAAAGTAGGCACTTTCATGCCCAGCTCATATGCTATCTGCTGCTGTTCTTTTCCTGTTTCCCTGACCAGCTGCTTTAATCTGCTTCCTATATCAATTTTCATTCCAAATCCTCCCATAAAAAGCATCGATAAAAGATACAAACTATATTGTAACATTATATCGCTTTTATGTGAAGAGGTTTTGCGTATGCGCAAATATTCTCTTCATAATATGTTCATATACAAAAAATGAACCCGTATTTAATATGCGAAAATTGTTAAGATTCAATAGGAACTGTTTCTAGAATCAGATGAAAATATAGTAATAAATAAAGTAATAATATGAATAAAATGGAAATAAAATGTATTGCAAAATAAAAAAAACAATGATATAATGTCTTGGTCAAAAAATATCCTTGCTCTGCACTTTGATGCAGGGCCGCAGTCCATGAGGAGGTGAAAGTGACATGATTAACAAGTATGAAACCATTTTCGTTATCAATACAGACCTTGGAGAAGAAGGCGTAAAGGGTCTCGTTGAGAAGTTCAAGAATCTTATTCAGACTTCCGCACAGCTTGACACTATTGATGAATGGGGCAAAAGAAGGCTTGCGTATCCTATAAAATTTAAGAATGAAGGATACTATGTCCTTGCTACATTCACAGCCGACTCCAAGTTCCCTTCAGAGCTTGAAAGAATATACAAGATAACGGAAGGTATCTTGAAGTACATCGTTATAAAAAAAGAAGCTGTAACCAAGTAAAGATATTATATTAAAGACTTTATTTAAAAATTAAATTAAAAGTAAAAGGTGATTTTATGAACAAAGCCATATTGATGGGAAGACTTACCAAAGATCCTGAGCTCAGGTATACCAGCAATACCAATACTCCTGTGTGCAGTTTTACTTTAGCTGTGGACAGGCGGTTTGCAAAACAAGGAGAGGAACGTCAGGCTGATTTTCTCCCGGTTGTTTCATATGGCAAGCTTGCGGAGTTCTGCAGCAAATATTTTTCTAAAGGAAGAGCAATGCTTGTTGTAGGAAGAATACAGACAAGAACATGGGATGATGCTGAAGGCAAAAGACACTATGTGACTGAGATAATTGCCGATGAGGCTTATTTTGCGGACAGCAAGAGATCTGATGATACAGGTGCTCCAAAAGTAGTGCAGAATTATTCCGCCGGCGATATAGCTGAGCCTTCGGAAGGTATTTTCCCTATAGATGATGATCAGGACGATCTTCCCTTTTAGGCTTTGATGCAGTGTAGTTATTTTGTGAAATTTCATACTTTGGAAAGGAGGCGTTCCATAATGAGCAATAAAAGAGAGCGTTCAAACAGAGAAGGTGCAGACAAAGCAGAAGCAAAGAGCAATGCAAGAGTTAGAAGGGCAAAGAAGAAAGTTTGCAGTTTCTGTGTTGATAAAGTGCAAGATATAGATTATAAGGAAGTAGCAAAACTTAAAAAATTTATTTCCGAGAGAGGAAAGATTCTTCCCAGAAGAATTTCCGGCAATTGTGCCAAACATCAGAGACAGCTTACGGTTGCAATAAAGAGAGCCAGACATATAGCTTTGTTGCCATTTACAGCGGATTGATTTTCTAGATTTTCATATTCCCATTCGTAGACTTTTTAAGTTTTACGAGTGGGATTTTTGATTTATTAAAACTCTTGCGTAAACATTTTAGATGTTTTAATATTGCCGCAGCAGTATTGGAAAATAATCTAAAAAGTGCTATTATATTATTACGTATTTAAGCGTTGATACCATATGGATTGCTTTTATGCTATATATTGCATATATGAACAGTATTGAATATGTTGAGAGAGTGCCGGTTATTTTATGAGGTTGCTTGTTGTAACATAATGCCAAATTAATGGCAGCCGGCGGATAAAAGCAAAATTACACGGATAAAAGCAAAATTAAAAATAAGATTGCAGTATGCGATCTCCGGGAGGACGAATGTTAAGGATTGGTTATCTTGGGCCTGAAGGGACTTTTTCAAGCATGGCGCTTGATTTATATGCGCACAAGCTGGACTGCGCCTGGTGCAAAATACCTTACATGAGCATATATTCCCTTCTTCGAGATGTTTGTGAAGGCAGGATTGATGATGCCGTAGTGCCTATAGAGAATTCTATAGAAGGTGGAGTCAGCGCTACGATGGACATCTTGTCTGAAAAAAATATGCTCATGATAAAGAATGAAATTATAATAAAAGTTGAACAGAATCTTATAGGACATAGCGGAGCAAGTATAAAGGAAATAAAGAGGGTGTTATCTCATCCTCAGGCGTTAGGGCAGTGCTCCCGGTTTATTTCTTCATACCTTCCGCATGCACACAATGTATTTTGTGAAAGCACGGTTGAAGCTATCCGGAAAGTCAAGGAAGAAGGAATAGAAAGTGGGGCGATAGGTTCAAGATATGCTGCAGATTTGTATGGACTGGAGGTATTGATGGAAAATATACACGACGAAGATAACAACCATACACGATTTGTTGCAGTATCGACTCATGATAGCTCCAGGACAGGCAAGGACAAGACTTCAATAGTTTTTTCAACTGAAGATAAACCAGGAAGCCTTTATAGAATATTAGACATACTAAACCTCTGGGATATAAACATGACAAGAATAGAGTCAAGACCTGCCAAGAATGAACTTGGGAAATACATATTCTTTGTGGATATGGAGGGGCATAGGGAAGACACTGATGTAAGAGACGCTTTGGCCATGATACGCAGGAAATGCTCATACTTTAAGTTTTTAGGTTCATATCCTGTAGGAATTTGCGGTCAGTAGTATTATATAATGGAGTGGTTTGATGAAGATATTTGACAAAGATATAGATATTTCGAGAAATATAAAAATTATAGAGTGGCTCAAAAGCGAGCTCCTTACAGATGCAGCAGCGCTATTTAAAGCACTTGCCGGAGGCATGAAGGAAGAAGTGTATGACGTTGTTGCGGAAACTATTTCAAATATAATACTTATAGCATATCTTCTGGCTAAAAGGCTTGGCATCAGTTATAATGTGATTGAAATGAAGATAGCCAACAAGATAAAACTTGGCATTATTGAAAATCATGAGGTTGAGGCCCACTATGGCGATTTAAGCGAGCTTTCAAGGCATCTGAATGGTTCCAGGGAAAAAACGAAATAAGAAGGAGATAGTATGGATAAGAGATTAAACCATTTATTCAATATAAAAGCAAACCTTTATTTATGGGTTATTTTTCTGCTGGTTGCCGTGATTGCTGTCCTCGATTGGCGTGTGGCTATTCCGGGTTCTGTTTTGATGGTATTTGTAATATATCACTATTTTTCTTCAAGCTTTAGAAGACAAAAAGAAATAGTAAAGTACATCGAGAATCTTAATTTAAATATAAATACAGCTACCAAGGATACACTTTTGAATTTCCCAATGCCTTTGGTGCTTGTGCAGCTTGATGGTACGGTGATATGGTACAATTCATCATTCAAGAAGGTTTTTAAAGATAAAAATCTGCTAAACATAAAAATACAAGAGGTAATACCTGATATAGACCTCGGAATGTATCTTAATTCATCCAGAGATTCCGGGCAGAGTGTTTCATCTCATGTGGCTTTAATGGATAAGAGCTATAATGTTCTGGGCAATTTTATTAAAATAGAAGACAAGGATGATTATGAGAATTACAGTGTTCTTTTGTATTTTATAGATGTCACTGAGCTTACTCTGGTAAAGAAGACATATGAGCAGGAAAAGACTATTGTAGGTACCATAATTATAGACAATTATGACGAGCTTATGCAGAGCATAGAAGATTCCGCAAGACCGCAAATGCTTGCTGAAATTGAAAAAAAGATAGTGCAGTGGATGAATTTCACTTCCGGGATACTAAAAAAATATGAGAGAGACAAATATATTTTTATTTTCCAAAACAAATTTTTAAAAGAAATGGAAGATAAAAAATTTGAAATACTGGACAGCGTGAAGGAGATTAATATTGGCAACAAGATTCCTGTGACGTTGAGCATAGGGCTTGGAATGAATGGAGAAACACTTCTGGATAATTTTTCCGCTTCTCTTGCATGCATTGATATTGCGCTGGGAAGAGGAGGGGACCAGGTAGTCATAAAAAACGGAGACAAATTCAGCTTCTATGGCGGCAAAACAAGAGAGCTTGAAAAGAGGACCAGAGTGAAAGCCAGAGTAATAGCATACGCGTTAAGAGAGCTCATGGATCAATGCTCCAAAGTATTTATAATGGGACACCAGAATGCTGATATAGATGCTTTGGGAGCGGCGTTAGGCCTTTACCGCATTGCTATGACAAGACAGAAACAGGCTTATGTTGTGCTTAACAAATCAAACCCGACCATAGACAACCTTGTAGCAAAAATTTTAAAGAATGAGAATTATCAGTCCTTGTTTTTAAATCACCAGGAGGCGCTTGAAGTAATAGATGACAAAACACTACTGATTGTAGTGGATACTTTTAAGCCGGCTTTTACGGAGTTGCCGAAGCTGCTTGAAAAGGCCGGCCAGATTGTTGTAATCGACCATCACCGTAAGGGTACGGATTTTATTCAGGATGCAGTACTTATATATCAGGAGATATATGCTTCATCTACTTGTGAACTTGTAACTGAAATACTTCAGTACGTCGACGACAAGCTGAAATTGACATCTATAGAAGCTGAGGCTTTGTATGCGGGCATTGTGGTGGATACTAAAAATTTTACGTTCAAAACAGGAGTAAGGACATTTGATGCTGCGGCATTCCTCAGAAAACAAGGAGCGGACACGGTATCTGTAAAACAGCTTTTCCAAAACGATTTTATGACGTATAATAATGTGTCGGATGTAGTCAGGTCTGCAGAGTTTTACAGAGACAACATGGCTATATCATTATGCCCCGCTTCTGTAAGAAATGTACAGCTTATTTGTGCCAAGGCAGCGGATGAGCTTTTGAACTTGTCAGGAATTACAGCCGCTTTTGTCATCGGGCAGGTACAGAATGAGGTAATTATCAGCGGCAGATCTTATGGAGATGTAAACGTGCAGGTTATTCTTGAGAAGCTCGGGGGCGGGGGGCATATGACGGTTGCCGGAGCGCAGATTCAAGGCATAGGCATGGAAGAAGCCAGACAAAAGCTTAAAAAAGCTATTGAGGATTATATGAATGAAAATAGCAAACAATCTTAATTCAGGAGGTAGATTTTATGAAGGTAATATTGAAACAGGACGTTAAAAGTTTAGGTAAAAAAGACGATATAGTGGAAGTAAACGATGGATATGCAAGGAATTTTCTTATACCTAGAAATTTGGCTGTTGAAGCATCTTCAACTAATGTAAATACAGTCAAATTAAAAAAACAAGCCGAAGAAAACAAGAAGCAGAAAGAACTTGAAAATGCTAAAAAACTAGCTCAGAAGCTCAACAATATTACGTTGGTGATGAAGGCTAAAATAGGCGAAAACGGCAAGCTTTTCGGCTCAATTACAAACAAAGAAATAGCTGACAAGCTCAAAGAAATGCATGGTATTGATATTGACAAAAAAATGCTGGCAATGTCCGAAAACATTAAAAGCATAGGAATTTACGATATAGAAGCAAGGCTTTACCCACAGGTTGCCGCTAAATTTAAAGTAAAGGTAGAGCAAGAATGAATGCAGCTATAAAGAAAGGGAGATAGATTATGGATGCAGAGGTTATAGGCAGGGTGCCTCCACATAGTATAGAAGCTGAAAGATGTGCTTTGGGATGCATGTTGCTCGACACCGACTGTATCCTTACAGTTAGTGAGCTTGTAAGACCTAAGGACTTTTACAGCCCTGATCATGAAGAGGTATTTGAAGCGATACTTGAGCTTTTTGAAAAAGGGCAGCCTGTCGATATCATAACAGTATCGGAGCAGCTTGCTTTAAGAGGCTCTTTAGATAAAATAGGAGGTCTTGCGGCTCTTGCCGCAATGGCTGATTCCGTGCCTACAACAGCAAACGCAAGGCATTATGCAAAGATCGTTGAAGAGAAAGCGATACTAAGAAGACTCATACATGCTTCTTCTGAAATACAGGAAAGTTGCTACAAACCTGACAGACAGGCAGACGACATTCTTGATGAGGCTGAAAAAAGTATTTTCAACATAATCCAACGAAGAAATGTACGCGGCTTCATTCATATTAAAGATGTTCTTGTTGAAACATTTGACAGGCTTGAGGAACTATACAACAGCAAAGGTCATATTACAGGAATACCTACTGGTTTTGTTGATTTGGACTACAAGACTTCCGGACTTCAGAATTCGGATTTGATACTAATCGCTGCGAGACCTGCTATGGGAAAGACTGCATTCGTGCTTAATATTGCCCAGTATGCAGCAGTACACAAAGGCATACCTGTAGCGATATTCAGTCTTGAAATGTCAAAAGAACAGCTTGTCAACAGAATGCTGTGCAGTGAAGTAATGGTAGATTCTCATAAAATGAGGACAGGAAAACTTGAAGATGAAGATTGGCAGAAGATAGCCATGGCTTTGGGACCTTTGTCTGAAGCGCCTATTTATATAGATGATACCCCCGGCGCCACTGTCATGGATATAAGAACGAAGTGCAGAAAGCTTAAGCTCGAAAAAAATCTGGGGCTTGTGATAATAGACTACTTGCAGCTAATGCAGGCAAGAGGACGATCTGAAAGCAGACAGCAGGAGATATCGGAAATTTCGAGGTCTTTAAAAATACTGGCAAAAGAAATCAATGTGCCGGTGGTGACACTGTCTCAGCTAAGCCGTGCTCCTGAAGCAAGAAGCGACCACAGACCAATGCTTAGCGATCTCAGGGAATCCGGAGCTATTGAGCAGGACGCGGATATAGTTATGTTTTTATATAGAGATGACTATTATAATCCTGAGACAGATAAAAAAAATATAGCAGAAGTAATAATTGCCAAGCACCGTTCAGGATCTACCGGAACTGTGGAACTGTTATGGATGGGGCAGTATACCAAATTTGCAAACCTGAAAAAAGAATAACAGCAATAATGGTTCAATAACGGAGTATGACTGCAATGAAAAGTAATATTAACAATGTGGTTGATAATGTATATCAAACTATAGTCCGTCATAATCTTATATCAAAAACAGAAAAAATAATAACGGGAGTTTCCGGAGGCGCCGATTCTGTTTGCCTCCTGCATATTCTAAACATTCTTTCCAAACAGATGGGTTTTTCTCTGCACTGCGTTCATGTCAATCATA
>Ga0308398_1001970_pt1 | contig 10363 bp, 7 predicted proteins | sample Hotspr20SampleT9_FD_202360 | JGI IMG/M metagenome (GOLD analysis project Ga0308398, IMG submission 202360) | Hot spring phototrophic mat microbial communities from Mushroom Spring, Yellowstone National Park, Wyoming, United States - 20051001_T9 ...
CACGGACGTTTGCCGCAGCCGCGTTCGCGGCCGCCCTCGTCGCGGGAACTGCGTCCGCCGCGACGCTCTACACCGATTCGCCTTCCTCGCCGCCGCCCCAGGCACGACCTTCGACAACTTCGAGAGCTCGACCGTCGCTGGCACGACGATCACCTTCGGTGGCGGCACGATCACATGCTCGGGGATCTTCTGCACCGTCTCCTTCGGCAACGAGTCCACTCCTACCCCGATCGCGCTCAGCGGCACCAAAGCGCCCTTCTTTGCCGCCCCTGACACGCTGACCTTCACCTTCGCCGCCCCGATCGACGCTTTTGGCATCTTCATCGGCGGTTCGGGGGACCGCGAGCAGCAGACGCTTTCCATCACGCTGTCGGACGGTTCTGTCTTCCAGCCTTTCCCGAACTACAGCAACATCAGTAACACCTCTCTCAACAACACGCTGTTCGTCGGCATCGTCTCGCCCACGCCGTTCACCACCGTCGCCTTCACCGGGACCGTCGTAAATGACTTCATCGATGTCGTGTACTTCGACGACCTCTCCTACAGTCTGGCGCGCGTGACGCCGGTGCCCGCTCCGGCGGGCCTGCTCGTGTTCGGCGTGGCCCTCGCCGGGCTCACCCTCGCCGCGCGCGGCCGGCGCGACGCCCCGCCACGCACGGCCTGAGGCAGGGCGGCGTCACGCGGCCTGGCGCAGCGCGCCCAGGATCGAGAGTCCCTGCGGCGAGAGCCCCATCGCAGTGCGCATGAAGAGGCGCTTCAAGGGCGGGATCCGGTGCACGGCGGCGAGGCCGAAGCCCCGCGCGAGCCGAACCGGGGCGAGATCGTTCGAGAACAGCCGATCGAGTGCATCCGTCATCGCGAGCATCGCGAGATTCGCCGGACGGCGCGCCGCCTGGTAGCGGGCGAGCACGGCGGGGCTGCCCGGGTCCTCGCCCGAGCGGACAGCCTCGATGATCGCCGCGCCGAGCGCGCCGACATCGCGGACGCCGAGATTGAGCCCCTGCCCGGCGATCGGGTGGATGCCGTGCGCGGCATCGCCAACGAGTGCGAGGCGGATGTCGGTGTAGCGCTGCGCCAGGAGCGCCGAGAGCGGGTAGCGCCAGCGCGTCCCGACCGGGGTGACCGTGCCGAGATGGTCGCCGAAGCGTCGCGCGAGCTCCGCGGCGAAGCGCCCGGGCGAAAGCTCCCACACGCGGTCGACGAGATCGGAGCGGTCTGACCAGACGATCGCGGATGTGCGGCCGTCCGGCGCGCCGCCGGGCCCCGGCTCCCCGGGCAGCGGCAGGATCGCGAACGGGCCTCCGGGCAGGAAGTGCTCGACCGCAACGTGGCCGTGCGGCCGCTCGTGCCGCACCGCGCAGACGATCGCCTGCTGGCCATAATCCCAGCGCGTGACGGGAATGCCGGCCTCAGCCCTCAGCGCGCTCTCGCGCCCCTCAGCCGCCACCACAAGGCGGCAGGCGATCACCGTGCCGTCGGCGAGCCGCACCTCGGCGGTTTCGGGCGTTCGCGCCACCGACGACACGGAGGCGGGCGCGAACACCGCAAGCCCCGGCAGGCGGGGCAGCTGGGCGTTGAGCGCGATGCGCAGGTGCCGCGCCTCGACCATCCAGCCGAACGCGTCCTCGCCCACCTCAGAGGCGGCGAAATGGAGAAAGAGCGGCGAGGCTGGGCGGCCAACCCGGCCATCCGACACCCTGATCTGGCGGATCGGGCAGGGAGCACCGCCGAGCCTCGCCCACACCCCCGCCTGCTCGAGCACGTCGCGCGAGGTCAGCGCGATCGCATAGGCGCGGCCGTCGAAGGCGGGAAGCTCCATCGGCGGCAGGGCGGAGCGGTCGATGACGGCAGCCGGGATGCCGGCTTCGGCGAGCAGGCAGGCGAGCGTTGCCCCGACGGGCCCAGCGCCGACGATGCAGACGGTGACGGAGAGGTGCGCGGCCATGCCTCGCACGATAAAGCCGCGCCCCGGCCGGCGGGAAGACGCCGCCCGGTTTTGCGCCGCAGCGCACACGAATGCCCAAGGATTGGGCAGCGCCCGACGCCTGGGCAGGGCTGCGCCAGGGCTTGGAAATCCCGGCTCTCCGCACCACCGCAACCGCCCCGGAACGTCCGGCACGGTTCTTGAAAGCCCTGTGCCGTCAACCGGTGCCGCAACGGCGGGAGAGGACGGCGCATGAAACTGATCATGGCGATCATCAAGCCCTTCAAGCTCGACGACGTGCGCGAGGCGCTCACTCCGCTCGGGGTGCAGGGGCTCACGGTGTCGGAGGTGAAGGGGTTCGGGCGGCAGAAGGGCCAGACCGAGATCTATCGCGGGGCCGAATACCACGTGAACTTCCTGCCCAAGGTGAAGATCGAGGTGGTGGTGAACGACGACCTCGTCGACCAGGTGTGCGAGGCGATCGCCAAGGCCGCCCACACCGGCAAGATCGGCGACGGCAAGATCTTCGTGCTCGACATCGAGCGCGCGATCCGGATCCGCACCGGCGAGACCGATGCCGCCGCTCTCTGAGCGCGGCGGCAGGCGCTTTCATGATCGATCCGATCAACAGGGGATCAGGCAACCGATGAAGAAGACACTCCTCACCGCGGCCGGCGCGCTCGCCCTGCCGCTCGTGGCGGCGCTGCCCGCCTTCGCCGCCGACGAGCCGAAGATCGACAGCGGCGACATGGCGTGGATGCTCACCTCCACGGCTCTCGTGCTGATGATGACCATCCCGGGCGTTGCCCTGTTCTATGCCGGCATGGTCCGGAAGAAGAACGTTCTCGCGACGATGATGCAGAGCTTCGCGACCTGCGCTCTGATCACCATCGTCTGGATGGTCGCGGGCTACAGCCTCGCCTTCTCCGGCGAGGGCAAGTGGATCGGCGATCTGGGGCGGCTGTTCCTCTCCGGTCTCGCCGATGTTTGGGACAAGCCGAAGCCCGAGGGCACCATCACCGAGCCGGTGTTCATGGTGTTCCAGATGACGTTCGCAATCATCACCGCGGCGCTGATCACCGGCGCGGTGGCTGACCGGATGAAGTTCTCGGCCCTGCTCCTGTTCCTCGCGCTCTGGTCGCTCTGCGTCTACAGCCCGGTGGCGCACTGGGTGTGGGGCGGCGGCTTCATCGCCGATTGGGGCGTTCTCGACTACGCGGGCGGAACGGTCGTGCACATCAACGCCGGCGTGGCGGGCCTCGTCGCCTGCCTCGTACTCGGCAAGCGCAAAGGCTACGGAACCGAGAGCATGGCGCCGCACAATCTCGGCTTGGCGGTGATCGGCGCGTCGCTGCTCTGGGTCGGCTGGTTCGGCTTCAACGCCGGCTCGGCGCTGGCGGCCGATGGCCGCGCCGGCATGGCGATGGTGGTGACGCAGATCGCGACCGCCGCCGGCGTGCTCGCGTGGATGTTCGTCGAGTGGGCGGTGAAGGGCAAGCCGACGGTGCTCGGCGCGATCTCAGGCGCCGTGGCCGGCCTCGTCGGCATCACCCCGGCCGCGGGCTATGTCGCCCCGGTCGGCGCGCTCGTGATCGGCGCGGCGGCGGGAGCGATCTCCTGGTGGGCCTCGGTCGAGCTCAAGCGAATGCTGAAGTATGACGACAGCCTCGACGTGTGGGGCATCCACGGTGTGGCCGGAATCGTCGGCGCTATCCTCACCGGCCTGTTCGCCGTCGAGGCGATCGGCGAGACCGCGGGTGGCATCGGCCAGATGATCGTGCAGATCCAGGGCGTGGTGGTGACGATCGTCTACACGGCCATCGTCAGCTTCATCCTGCTCAAGATCGTCGATGCGATCCTGGGCCTGCGCGTCTCCGACGAGGAGGAGCAGATGGGCCTCGACGAGGCGCTGCACGGCGAGAGCCTCGGCTGACGCGCCCCTCCTCCACGCGGCCCGGGGACCGCCCCGGGCGGGCGCGCGGAGAGACGGGACGGGGGCGGGGTCCGCAAGGGCCCCGCCCTTTCCGCATCCGCCCGCGTCTCAGCCCTCGCCCGCGAAGATCCGCGCGTAGCGATCGGCCATCAGCCGCTCGTCGTACTCGCGCTCGGCCTTGAGCCGGTTCGCCTCGCCGGCGGCGACGCGAAGCACATCGTCGGCGAGACCGCGGGCAAGTGCCTCGGCAAGCGCGGTCTCGTCCTTCGCGACCACAAGGGATCGGTTCTCGTCCGACAGGATCGCGCGCACATCGCCGACATCGGTCGCGACCACCGCAAGCCCCGACGCCATCGCCTCGAGAACGGAGAGCGGCATCTGCTCGGTGTCGGAGGAAAGCGCGAACAGGTCGAACCGCTCAAGGAACGGTGCCGGATCGGCCTGGGCGCCGTGGAAGGTCACAGAGGCGCCGAGGCCGAGGCGTGACGCGAGCGCCTCGAGCGCGGCACGCTCCGCCCCGTCGCCGACGATCTCGAGCCGCGCCGGACGCTCCGCCCGAAGCCGCGCGAAGGCGCCGAGAAGCCGCGCGAGGTTCTTCTCCGGCCGGAGCCCCGCCACCGTGCCGATCACCGGCTCGGGCCCAAGTGAGGCCCGCGACCGCAGCCGGAACCGCTCGAGCGCGATTCCGTTCGGCACGTAGCGGAGACGCTCGGCCGGAAGCCGCCAGACCTCCTCGGCGATCCTTTTGAGCGTGAGCGAGGGAAGGACGACGGTCGACCGGCGCAGCGCAAGCCGACGCGTCCACACCCGGCGGGGGAGCTGCCGGTCACGCTCCTCCGGGCCGAACCCGTCCTCGATGTGCACGTGCCGGGCGAGCGGAACGAGATTGGCGAGGCACCATTCGATCGCCCCCCAATTGTAGGTGACGAGAAGCTCGGGCTTCAGCGCGCGCAAGGCGGCGCGGAAGCGCCGCACATTGCCGAGAAGGTCGCCCTTGACCACCCGCACCTCCGGGTACGACACGGCGAGCCCATCGGGCAGGCGGCGGGCGCAGTCATACACCCCGTCCATGGCCACGATCGCGTGCCGCCAGCTGTCGCCGAACAGGGCGGCAAGCCGCGCGAAGCGCACCTGCGGCCCTCCGACCTCGAAGGTCGAGAAGGCGGAGAGCATCACGGGCGCGGCGTGGGTCATGCCGCGTGCACCTCGATCGCCTCTCGGATGAAGGCCGAGCGATCGCCCTCTGGCTGCCAGCCGAGATCGCGCTTGGCGTCGGTGCAGTCGAAGGTGGCGGAGAGGCCGCGCGAGAGAATCTCGCGCCGCGACGGCAGCGGCGACCGGCGCCCGCCGGCGCGCTTGATCGCCCATTTCGCGACCTCCGCCGCCCAGAGCAGGCTCGGCCACTGCGGATGGAAGCGCAAGGGGCGGCCGGTCGCGCGCGCGAGTTCCGCGACGAAGGCGCGGGCGGTCAGCCTGACGTCACCGACGAGATTGTACGTCCGACCATCGATCCCCTCGGCGCGGGTGGCGGCGACGATCGCCGCGGCGACATCGCGCACCAGAACGAAGGGAAGCGGGTTGTCGCCTCGGTTCCAGCCAATCACGTGCTGGTCGTTGTAGGAGAAGCCCAGGCCTGCATGGAAGGGCGGGGTGCCGGCGCCGACCACGAGGCCGGGGCGGAGGATCACCACGCGCAGCCCCTCGCGTGCCGCGAGCTCGTGGAGCAGCCGCTCCGCTTCCGCCTTGGCGCGGCTGTAGTCGGCGCGCTCCGCGGCGCGCGGATCGGAGGGTGTGGCACCCGTCACCACACCCGCATCCGGGCCGAGATAGAGCGAGGCGATCGAACCGACATGGACCAGCCGGCGCACGCCAGAGGCGAGGCACTGCCGCGCCACCACCTCCGCCCCGCCCACCATCGCCGCGCGCACCGCCTCGTAGCTGTCGCCGCCGCCGCCATGGGCGAGGTTGACGACGACCGATGCGCCCCCGATCGCGCGCGCCACCGCTTCGCGGTCGCGGATGTCGCCGCGGAAGAGGGCGACCTCCGGCCGGTCGAACACATCCGGAAGGTTGCGCGGCGACCGCGCGAGCACGGAGACGGCGAAGCCTGCGTCGAGAAGCGCACGCACCGTCGCCGTGCCGATGAACCCCGTGCCGCCGAGCACCGCCACGTCCCACCGTTCCGGGGCGGGCGGGCGAGGAGGGCGGCGTGGCGCTCCTCTCTCGCCCACCCCGGCGCGATCGGCGATCCGTTCGCAGACCGAGACGAGCCGCCGGCCGAAGGCGGCGTCGCAGAACGGCCGCTGCCCCCTGTCGAGCGCGTCGTGGAAGGCGGCGATGCTCTCGCGCATGCTGAGGAAGAACGGGTCTGACCGGCCCCTGAGCCGAAGCTGCGCGAGCGCATAGGCGAGGAGATTGACCGCCCCCGCGGTGGCGATCGCTCCGCCGGTCGCGGCCGAGGCGAGCAGCCCGTCGAGCGCCTCGATGTAGCGCGTGCGCGCATGCCGCCAGGTCCGATTGCCGAAGATGTCGGCAACCGCCACGCCATCATCGCCGATCACAGAGACGAGCCAGAACGGAAAGCTCTGGCCGACGGCGAAGCGCAGGCTCGCCGGCATGCGCCGACAGGCGAGAAGGGCGGTCAGGCTGCGCTGGAACGGAAGGCCGGGCGCGAGCGCGAGCGGCGGCTCGGCCAGCGCCTGCACCTCCTCGATGTCGCCCGCAAGGGCGACGATCTGCGACAGCGGGTGCACGGCCTGCTCAAGCAGGATGTTGCGCGGCTCGTCGAACATCCAGTGCGCGAACTGCCGCGCGGCGAGCTGGGCAAGCGGCGCGTTGTAGACGCAGCTCACGTGGTTCGGCCGGCCGATCCGCCCGGCTTCGACCAGCCGGCGCAGTTTCACGAAGGCCGGGTGGTGCACATAGTTCTGGTTGACGCCGACCGGCACGCCCGCTGTCTCGGCCTCGGCCGCGATCGCGGCACAGTCAGCCGAGGTCGTCGCGAGCGGCTTCTCGACCAGCACCGGCTTCCTGGCAGCGACCAGGCGGCGGGCGATCTCCGCATGCAGCGGCGGCGGCACGAGCACGTGCGCCGCATCGACACCCCCGGCCGCGAGCGCCGACTCGACGCTCTCGAAACACTCTGCCTCGGGCACCGTGGCTGCGAGCCGCCGCGCCGCCTCGAGGTTCGGGTCGATCACCGCCGCGACCCGGATGCCCGGGAGCGTGCGCAGAGCCTCGAGATGCACGCGGGCGATGTTGCCGGCACCGACAAGAGCGACACGTCGCACGGGAGCTTCTCCTCGGCGGTTTGGCTGACGCCGGCGATGGCGCGAGCCGGGCGCGTCCAGAAACAGCGCCTCCCCCTAAGGCACCGTTAGCGGAGCGGGCAACTGCCCCGGCCGTCGGTGCCGGTGCGGGTGATCACCGCCGCCCGACCCGGCAGTCGGGACAGCGGCCGAGGGTTTGGGGTATAATCTCAAGAGTCGCGTGCAAGAGTTTGATCTGCCATGCCTCGATCTCCAGGCCCGTCCGGGCCGCCCGGTGCCGCCCTGCGCCGCACCCTGCCGCCCGGCTTTGCCGCCTTTCTCCGCCGCCGGGCGGCAGAGCTCGCCGGGCTCGCCAGTTGCGTCCTCGGCCTGACGCTTCTCGTTGCGCTCGCCACGCACCACCCGAGCGACGCGAGCCTCAACACCGCCGGCTCAGGCCCGGTGCGCAATCTCGCCGGCCCGGCCGGGGCGGTGATCTCGGATGCGCTGCTCCAGGGCGTGGGGCTTGCCGCCCTGCTCGCCGGCATCACGCCGCTCGTCTGGGCCTGGCGTCTCGTGAGCCATCGCCCGCTCGGGGCGCCGCTCGCTCGCCTCGGCCTCTTTGCCCTTGCCCTTCCCGCCGCCGCGACGGCGCTTTCCCTCGTCGAGCTTCGCCATCCCGTCCTGCCCGCAGGGGCGGGCGGGGTGATCGGCAGGCTGATCATGGGCGGGGCGCAGGAGCTTGCGGCGTCCTTGTTCGGGCCCTTCGGTGCCGCTTTCGCGACCCTGTTCCTCGCCGGGCTCGGGGTTCTCCTGCCGCTTGCCGCCTTCGGGGTGACGGCCGGGGAGTGGCGCGGCGCGGGGCGTGCTCTCGCCGCCTCCGGCGGCGCGGTGGCAGCGAGCGCGAGCGAGGGTGCGGGGCGCGCCGGACGGGCGGCGGCAGGGCTGTGGCGCCGGGCGAACCTTTCGGAACGTCTCGCCGCCTGGCGGGCGCGCCGACGCGCCGAGCGGGCGGCGGCGGAGCCCGTGTTCCGACGCGAGCCGGGCCTCGAGGGGGCGCCTGAGCCGGCGGCTCGGGAGGCAGTGCCCGAGCCCGCCGCCGCTGCCGCGCCCCCCATCGCCCCCCTGCCCGCGGCTGAGCAGCGGCCGCGCGTCGCGCCTGCGCCCGAGCCCAAGCGCTCCGCCGCCGCCGCCCAGGCCTCGCTGCCGCTCGGCGCTTGGGTGCCGCCGCCGCTCGCCCTGCTCGCCGCACCGCCCGCGAACCGCCCGGGCCGCCCGACCGAGGAGAGCCTCGAGGCGAATGCCCGGCTGCTCGAGGGCGTGCTCGCCGATTTCGGCGTCCAAGGGAGGATCACCGCGATCCGCCCGGGGCCGGTCGTCACCCTCTACGAGCTCGAGCCGGCGCCCGGGACGAAGTCGGCCCGCGTGATCGGGCTCGCCGACGACATCGCGCGCTCGATGAGCGTCCTCTCCGTTCGTGTCGCCGTCGTCCCTGGGCGGAACGCGATCGGCATCGAGCTGCCGAACTCGCGCCGCGAGACGGTGTGGCTCTCCGAGCTCCTCTCCTCGGAGGCCTGGGCCAAGGCGCGCGGGCGGCTCAACCTCGCTCTCGGCAAGGACATCGGCGGCGCGCCGGAGATCGTCGATCTTGCTGCCATGCCGCATCTTCTGATCGCCGGCACCACCGGCTCGGGCAAGTCGGTCGCGATCAACACGATGATCCTCTCGCTCGTGATGCGGCTCTCGCCCGCCGAGTGCCGGCTGATCATGATCGACCCGAAGATGCTCGAGCTCTCGGTCTACGAGGGGATCCCGCATCTGCTCGCCCCGGTGGTGACCGACCCGGCGAAGGCGGTGGGCGCGCTCAAATGGGCGGTGCGTGAGATGGAGCGCCGCTACCGGCTGATGAGCCAGCTCGGCGTGCGCAACATCGGCGGCTACAACGCGCGGGTGGCGGAGGCGCGCGCCAAGGGCGAGACCCTCAGCCGGCGTGTGCAGACCGGGTTCGACCCAGAGACCGGCAAGCCCACCTACGAGGACCAGCCGCTTTCGCTCGAGCCGCTTCCCTTCATCGTCATCGTCGTCGACGAGATGGCGGACCTGATGCTGGTCGCCGGCAAGGAGATCGAGGCAACGGTGCAGCGGCTCGCGCAGATGGCGCGCGCGGCCGGGATCCACCTTGTGATGGCAACACAGCGCCCCTCGGTGGATGTGATCACCGGCGTGATCAAGGCGAACTTCCCCACCCGGATCTCGTTCCGCGTGGTGAGCAAGGTCGACAGCCGAACCATTCTCAACGAGCAGGGGGCGGAGCAGCTCCTTGGCCAGGGCGACATGCTGCGCCTCGGCGATGGCGGGCGGATCGTGCGCGTGCACGGCCCCTTCGTGTCCGACAGCGAGGTGGAGCGCGTCGTCGCCCATCTGCGCAGCCTCGGCGAGCCCGACTATGTCGACGAGGTGACCGAGCCGGAGTCGGCGTTGGCCGACGCCGGAGCGGGAACGGGAGCGGGCGCGCCGACACCCGGCCTCGACCTCCCCTCCGCCGACGAAGGCGACGAGAACGCCCTCTACGACAAGGCCGTGGCGCTGGTTGCGCGCGAGGGCAAGGCCTCGACCTCCTTCATCCAGCGCCACCTGCAGATCGGCTACAACCGTGCCGCGCGGCTGATCGAGCGGATGGAGAAGGAAGGCGTGGTCGGGCCGCCGAACCATGTCGGCAAGCGCGAGATCCTGATCCGGCGGGCCGGCGAGGACGAGCGCTGAGGGAGAGGCAGGGTATGGAGGAGAGCGCGCCGGACGCCGCCGCGGGCGGCGTTCTCTACGTGCAGAAGGGGCCCGCCACGCTCACCGAGATGACGGGCCAGGAGGTGGAGGCGGCGGTTGCGCGCACGCGGCTCATCCTCCTGCCCGTCGGGGCCACCGAGGCGCACGGGCCGCATCTTCCGCTCGGCACCGACACGATGGAGGCGCGCGAGATCTGCCGCCGCGTCGCGCTTCGGCTTGCCGCCCAAGGCCGCGAGGTGGTGATCGGCCCCGTGATCCCCTCGGCACCTCGAGCTTCCACCTGGGCTTTCCCGGCACCGTCTCGATCTCGTCACGGACGCTGATCGCGCTCCTCGCCGAGATCGCCGCCTCGCTGCACCGGACGGGATTCCGAGACTTCGTGCTCGTGCACGGGCATGACGGCAACCTGCCCTCGATGATGGTCGCGGCACAGGAGATCGTCGACACCCTGCCCGAGACGCGCGCTGTGGTGCT
>Ga0308398_1001975_pt1 | contig 10343 bp, 7 predicted proteins | sample Hotspr20SampleT9_FD_202360 | JGI IMG/M metagenome (GOLD analysis project Ga0308398, IMG submission 202360) | Hot spring phototrophic mat microbial communities from Mushroom Spring, Yellowstone National Park, Wyoming, United States - 20051001_T9 ...
TAAAGATAATTTTGTTTATTATCTAAAAGAGCTTGAATTTAGATATAATTTTAGAGAGAATATTGATGATAATTTGTATGTATGTTTAGGTGGAATATTTTGAGCAATCACCAAAATTTTTAATAGAAATACTCAAAAATTGGTTTTCTATTTAAAAAGGAGCTGTAATTTCAAAAATTAAATTTTTGATTTCTTTCTTATAAGGAATTGAAACAGGAGAGATTATAAAATTTTTTCCTTTCGGATATAACTCCCTGAATTTTTTAACTGCTTTTATAGATATATCCTCTGCATCCCATTTACATTCAAATATGTCAATATTTTCTCTGTCTCTTTGTATTACAAAATCAATTTCATTTCCTGATTTATCCCTCCAGTAACATATATTTAGATATGGATTTGTCGCAATAAGCCAATCAAGAACTATATGTTCCCATAAAAGACCTTTATCGCTGTCTCTTAATGGATACCAGTTTTTAAAAAAACTTACAAACCCTGTATCAAATGAGTATATCTTTGGCATTCTAACAATTTCTTTTTTACTTTTTGCAAAAAATGGACGGACAATTCTAATAACTCCGGTTAATTCAAGAATTCTCATATAATTTCCAGCTGTTTGTCTTGCTATTTGAACTTCTGATGAAACCTTTGAAATCTCAAGCATACCACCGCTTTGAACCATCAAATACTCAAAAAAAATGTTAAATTTATGGTAATCTTTTAAACCAAACAATTTTTGAATATCTCTTGAAAAAAATGAATCGCTCCATTCCTTGTAAAAAGAAAAGTCTTTTTTTTCTAACATCATTGCAGGTGGCAGGCCACCATTTAAAAGACGCCTTTCAAGTGAAACATTAAATTTATCAAGTTCATTATACAAAACAGGTAAAAGATGAACGTTTCTTTTTCTTCCTGTAAGAGTGTCTCGAAATTTTTTGCCAGCAAAAAGGGTTGATGAGCCAGTAACAAGAAATTTGAGATGAGAAAACATATCTGCACCGATTTTAAGAATACGAGCAGGATCTTTAAGTTGATGTATTTCATCAAAAACAATAATCGGTTTTTCACAGTTTTTAAAGAATAATTCCGGCTTTTTTAAAATGTCATTTGAAACTGGAAGATCACAATCTATATAAACACAGTTATCTCCACAAACAAGTTTTGATAAAACTGTCTTCCCAACCCTTCTAACTCCACTAAGCCATACAATAGGAGCTTTATTCCACTCTTCTTTTATTCTATTTTCCCAAAAACCTCGTCTAATCATAAACTATATTTTACAAAAAGTTGGACTAAATGTAAAGTGTATTTTCATTTTAGCATTTATTACCTATTACCAAGGAGAAAATGGGAGACGAAGAGGGGGATTTTAAAAGCAAGGATAAAGCCTTGTCATACAAAAAGATATGTAAGACTCCGACGTAGCATCGGAGCAAATTTACAATAACAGAGAAAAACAATCTTTGCAGATACAAATTAAAATTATTTTTAAAAGAATTAGCGGAAAGTTTACTTGATCCCCAGTTATTTATCTTTAAATCATATTATTTTATAATTTTAATATGTCGGTGTTAGATCAAAATTCGATGTCCCTGAAGTAAGATTAGTTAGATCAAAAAAATGTCCCTGAAATTTATGCATAAACTTTAACTACTCTACTATTATTTTACTATTTTTACTCTCTTTTAACCTTATAAGTTTTTCTATAAATTTTTTCTTGAAATAAAATAAAAATAAATTAAATCCCCCTATCTCCCCCCGACGTAACGTCGGGGGGAATTAAAGAGGGATTTAGTATTTTGAATAATTGAAATATTTTTAGGGACATAATTTTGAACTATCCATTTTATCTTCAGGTACAAAAATTATGATCCAATGCGATGTCTTGAAATTTAGTTAAAATTAATTTATAATACATATTATGTATAATCAATTGCAAATTAGAGAAATTTTTCATATACAATTTCTTCGTTATATGTCTATGGATTTTCCTACCGGGGTTTGGACACTTAAAGGAGAAGTTAACTTAAGATTGTTTTTTAAAAGCAATAGATATTCAGAAGATATGGATATAGATGTAAAAACCATATCAGTGGATTCTCTAAAGAAAAAAGTTATAAAAATACTTATTTCTCCATCATTTATAAATAATCTTAAAACCTTTGGCATAAGGGAAATAAAAGTTCCAGATATGACAAAAGTTAAACAAACAGACACCACTCAACGATTTAAAATTCATCTTTTAACTTATGCTGGTGGGGATTATTTTACAAAAATAGAGTTTTCAAGAAGAGGTTTTACAGGCAATGCTGTGATAGAATCTATTCCTGCAAGTGTTCTTCGTCCATATGGGATAACACCATTTTTAATTTCTCATTATCCAGGACATATTGCTGTGATACAAAAAATTTCTGCTATTTTATCAAGGCAATCTGTTCAGCCAAGAGATATTTTTGATTTGTATCTTTTGAGTTCTCAAGTAAAATTAAGTGAATTTAAAAATTTGTTTTTTACCAAAAAAGATTTTCTTAAAGTAAGCGAAAATATTATGTCAGTAGATTTTTCTTTATTTAGGGATCTTGTTGTTGAATATATGTCCGATGAGGATAGAAAAATTTATGGTTCGCCTCTTGCGTGGGATGATATTAAACTTAAAACAATTTCTTTTATAGAAGAATTGGAAAAGATAAATGAGCAATAAAACTTTATTAGCTTATATAAAAGAATTAAATAAAACAGTTTTTAGAACAGAGGAACTTGTAGCAATTTCTGGAAAATCATCTTCAGTTGTTATACAGGGATTAAATTTTCTTAAAACTCAGGGGCTTGTTTTTAAGATTTATCATGGGGTATGGAGTTTTGGTAATAAATTACCTAATCCTTATTCAGTTATTCCTTATATTTTACCAAAACAAAGAGCTTATGTTTCATTTATAAGCGCTTTGCATCTTTATGGAATAATTGAACAAATTCCACAATTTATTACGCTTGCTTCGGTTGCGCACACAAGAGAAATAAAAACTGCAGTTGGAGTTTTTATGGTTCATCATTTAAACCCTTCTTTCTTTTTTGGGTTTGATTGGAAAAAAGATGAAGAAGAATTCTTAATTGCAGAGCCAGAAAAAGCTCTTGCTGATTGTATTTATATTTCTACTTATAAAAAGAAACAATTTTCTAACTTCCCTGAACTTTATTTTCCCAAAGAATTTAATTTTAAAAAGGTAGAAAAATATTTAGAAAAAATAAAAAATAAAAAAGCATTTATTTATGCTTTGAAAAAATTAGAGAATATAAAAAAGAAAGCAAAAAATAATTAAGGCGAAGAATAATAATTGAGTTGGGGTCTTCGGATTTGGGAAATGGGGGTTTGGAAATGGGGATTTAAGATTATAAATGTTTAATTTTTGATTAAAATTTTAAATAATGAAAATCCCCCTCTAGTCCCTTCCGACGTGACGTCGGAGGGGAAAAGAAGGGGGACTTTATGTAACCGGATAATTACAACAAATCCCCCCTAACACCCCTTTCGTAAAGGAGGGAACAAAGAGGTGGATTTTAAAGCAAGGATAAAGCCTTGCCCTACATTTTTAGTAAACATAAATATATTTTTCTTGTTTATAAAGAAAATTTGAGATTTTTTATTGGAAATTAAGAAATTACTATATTGATACAAAATTATAAAATTTCATTATTCCAGAGAAGTTCTAAAAATTCTTTATATGGAATAATCTCTATATCTTTGAGAAATCTTTTCCTTAAATCAAAAGAGACAACAATTTTTCTTTTAAGATTACTATGTTTTTTAGAAAATGCATATATTCCTTTTATATCTCTTTCAACAACCATATCCTTTGATTTAACTTCAATTAAAATCTCTCCGTTTATTATAAAATCAACTTCATTTCCATAATAGTCCCTCCAAAAATTTATTGTCTCTATTTTGCCTGTGTATGACTTATATGCTGAAAGTTCATTGAATATAAAATGTTCAAATAATTTTCCAAAATCCGATGTTCCTTTAACTACATCAAATCTATTAAGTATAGAATTTACAACACCTATATCAAAAAAATAAAACTTTGCTCTTGAATATATTTTCCTTTCTTTTTCAGATTTATATGGAATAAGAAGATTTCCTATAAGTGTGTCTTCAAGAATCTTAAAATATTCTATAACGGTTCTTTGCTTAACACCAGAATCAGATGATATCTGAGTAAAATTTATAAGTTCAGCATTTGATAATGCAGCCACATTTAAAAATCTGGAGAAACTTTCAATGTTTCTTACCATTGCCTCATATTGTATTTCTTCTTTAATATAAGTGGATACATAATCAATAAGTTCATCTTTCGGATTAGACGATAAAAAAATTGGCGGTAGAGTCCCATATTTTATAATTCTTTCAATATCAAATCCAAAATCTTTTATTTCTGGATAGACAAAAGGCATTAATAAGATAATTTTTGCTCTGCCTGCCATAAGTGATGTGTGTGTTCTTTTAAGTTTTCTTGCGCTTGAACCTGTTAAGACAAATTTTATATTTTTTGATTCTATCAATCTATGAACTTGATCCATTATAATTGGAAGTTTTTGTATTTCATCTATTACAACTATTTGGTGATTGTTTTTTATTTCTTCCTCTATTAAGAAGGGTCTTTGCGAAAGGCGCAGAAATTGCCTTGAGTCCAAAAGGTCATAAATTATATCAGGTTTTAGTTGATTTAATATATAATGAGTTTTTCCAGTTCTTCTTGGTCCTAAAAAGAATATGCTTTTATTTTTAAGAAACCTATTTAAATCAAGATATCTTTTTATAAACATATATTTAAATACTACAAAATTTTGGTAAAATTAGCAATATCATTGCTAATTTTACGGTAAATTTGGTAAAATTATATATAAACTTTAAAGTTTTTCATTCTAATCTTTCTCCAAAAGTGGCAAGAAAATAAGCAAAGCAAACTTTGCGACTACAATAAATTCCCCTATAGTCTCCATTTTCCAAAGAGCGAAATTAGAAATCCCCCTTAATCCCTTCCGACGTGACGTAGGAGGGGAAAAGAAGGGGGACTTTATATAACCTAGGATAATTGCAAAAAATCCCCCCTAACCCCCCTTTCGTAAAGGAGGGAACAAAGAGGTGGATTTTAAAAGCAAGGATAAAGCCTTGTTACAATAAATCCCTCTTACTCTCCCCCGACGTTACGTCGGGGGAGAAAAAAAATTTAAAAAATCCCACTATATTCCCCCTTTTTTCAAAGGTGGAGAAATAAGAGGGGGATTTAAAAGTAAGGATAAAGATTACCCTACAAAAAATCCCTCTTAATCTCCTAAAGACGCTACGTTGGATTTCTATAATTACAATGCAAAATCCGTAATCTATAATTCATAATCCAAAATTTACAAATTAATCCAAAGTCCACAAATTCTATCCCCCAATCTCCAACCCCTAGTCCCAAATCCCATATTATCCATTAACACATCATAAACCTAAACCCTAACCCTGCTTCTATCTCCATTAGTAACCTCACCTCTGTAACTACAAGATTAATTCTATTTCATCTATAACTTTTATTTTAGTATTTCTATCAAATGATTGATATTAAAAAATTCTACTTCAATAGAAGAAAATGTCTTTTTATAAGGAATAGTTACATCAGAAGAGACAACAATCCTTCTAAAATCTGGATAGTGTTTTGAAAAAATCTTAAAGTTTTTAGGATCAAATTCATCTTCTTTCCATTTACATTCTATAGCAATTTTGTTTCCATTTAAATTAGGGAATACAAAATCTATTTCATGACCTTGTTTATCACGCCAATAATAGATATTTTTACTTTGAATTATTGAAAATATTTCATTTAGAACAAGATGTTCCCAAAAAAATCCCATATCCTCTAATCGAAATTCTTTTATACCTTTAAATACCCTTATAAAACCTGTATCAAATGAATAAACTTTTGGAGCAGAGATTATTTCATTTGAACGTCTTTTAGAAAATGGCCTTAAAATATTCACCATCATAGTGTTATTCAGAATATCAAGATAAGAAAAAATAGTTTCTCTGCTTACTTCACAAGGAGAGGCATAAGAGGTTGCTTCAAATATCCCCCCACTTCTTATAATAACAAGCTCACAAAATTTTAAAAAAGATGACCTCTTACCAATTCCAAAGAGATCCTGAATATCTTTAGCGAAATAATACTCTATCCACTCCACATACTCTTTATCATCAAGTTCTTTTAAAAAAAATTCAGGTAAACCGCCATAAAAAAATCTTCTTTTTATATCCTCAATTTTAAAATCCATTAAATCAGAATAATTCATAGGAGTAAGAAAGATGTCTTTTTTTCTTCCAGTTAAAGTGTCTTTAAATTTTTTAGTTCCTGTTATTACTGAAGAGCCTGTAACTATTATTTTTGTATCTGGAAAATAATCTGCTGCAATCTTTAATAATTCTGAAGGATTTTTAAGACGATGAATTTCATCTATAACTATTTTTTGTCCACGAAAATTTTTTAAAAATGATTCTGGGTCCTCAACAACATTTCTTATACTTGGCAATTCACAATCAAAATATTTTATTTCATCTATACTTTTTGAAAGAAATGTTTTTCCAACTCTTCTAACCCCTTGTAAATAAATAACACTTCTTTTTTCCCATAGTTTGTTTATTAAATTAAGCCAGTAATTTCTTTTAACCATATGTAATATAGTTTAGCATAAAGTTTAACTATATGCAAGTTTAGTTTACAAATAGTTAATTTTAAAAGATTTTAATGATTTTTTTATTAAAAACAAATCTGGCGCTTTGCCGCTACAAAGAGGATAATGCAAAGAAATCTTTGCGACTACAAACTATAAATAGGATAATTGCAAAGTAAACTTTGCAACTACAAAAAATCCCCCTCTAGTCCCCCTTTTCCAAAGGGGGAGACGAAGAGGGGGATTTAAAAGCAAGGATAAAACCTTGCCCTACGAAAAACGAATAGTAGGACAACCTTTTAAGGTTGCTCATGAATTTGCAGTATTGAAGTCCTGCCATACAAAAAAACATAGGTAGGACAATCCTTTAAGGTTACGTAAAGCAATACTAAACCAATTTCTTTACAAGATACAAATTTTAGGACATAAATTCCGATAAAAATATTAAAATTTTAGATTTATAATCCAAAAAAATTGACTTTTTTATAGATTTATTGTATAATTTTAATATGATAAAAAGAATAATTTACGATAAGATTGATGAAAGTTTTAAGAATTACCGGATTATTGTCCTTAATGGGCCAAGACAGGCAGGTAAAACGACGCTTGTTAAGGAATATATTTCAAAATACTCTTTTAAATCAAAATATGTAACAGGTGACGATGTAAGGATTGAAGAAGTTTTCTCATCAAGAAATCTTGATACAATAAAAGATTTTGTTTATGGTTATGATCTTGTTGTTATAGATGAGGCACAGAGAATAAAAAATATAGGATTATCTTTAAAACTTGCAGTTGATAATATAGAAAATATAAAGTTTATAATAACATGTTCTTCTTCTTTTGAATTGATTGGAGAAGTTGGAGAACCACTTGTTGGGAGAAAAAAAACATTAAATCTTTTCCCATTAAATATCGATGAAATTAGAACAGTGTATAACAATTTTGAGATAAAAGAAAAACTTGAAGAATTTATGATATTTGGAACTTATCCTAAAGTTTTTACTGCTCAGAGTAAAAATGAAAAAATAGATATAATAAACGAGATTACAAATTCTTATCTTTTGAGAGATGTCCTTAAATTTGAAGGGATAAAGAAGTCATCTTTTATATTAAAAATACTGCGTCTTCTTGCTTTTCAGATAGGAAATGAGGTCTCATTAAATGAAATTGCAAATAATTGCAATTTAGATGTTAAAACAGTTATGAAGTATCTTGATTTGCTTGAAAAGAGTTTTATAATCTATGAAATTGGAGCATTTGCAAAAAATCCAAGAAAAGAGATTGTCAAAAAGAAAAAATATTATTTTTATGATAATGGAGTTATAAACTCGCTTATTTCAAATTTTAATTCGCTTGAGCTTAGAAATGATGCAGGGAGATTATGGGAAAATTTTATTTTTATGGAGAGATTAAAAAAGAATATGTACTCAGAAAGTTATGTAAATATGTATTTTTGGAGAAGCAAAAGTGGAAGTGAGATTGATCTTGTGGAAGAAAAAGATGGAAGTATCAATGCTTATGAATTTAAATTTTCAGAAGAGAAAATAAAAAAAATAACCGATTGGGAAGAAAATTATAAAAGTGATGTTAAGATTATAAATAAATTTAATTTTACAGATTTTGTGTAAATTATTATAGTTTAATTTCAACCTTTAATTAAAGAAAACAAAAATAGAATAGATTTAAAAAAAGCTAAAGCATTGCCCTACAATAAATCCCCCTTAATCCCTTCCGACGTGACGTAGGAGGGGAAAAGAAGGGGGATTTAAAATCCCTCTTGGTACCCCACGACGTAACTTTGGAGGAAATAAGATGGATGATTTCGATCTGATCAAAGTTCATTGCTAAGAAACTTCACAACAAATCTGTGCGGTTTTCCCTACATCTCTTTCCATAAATTATTATTGCTTTTTCTTTAAAATAAAGATTTCAAACGCTTTTTCTAATACTTCTATTGCCTCTAATTCTTCCATTTCTTCTATATTATATCGCCATTCCAAAGCATTTGAAGAAAATCTATATATGGAAGATGTAGAATATCATTATCTTTTCTTCTAAATTTTGATCTATTTATAATTATTTTCTTCTTTGGTTTAAACTCATCTGAAAAAATATGAAGTCCTTTTATCTTATAATTTGAAGATGATGTCTTTATTTCTAAGGCAACCTCTCCTTCGCCAAGTATCAAATCAACTTCATTGCCAGCGGCTGTTCTATAAAAATAAAGTGGAAAATCTTTACGAGAATATTTTGAATAAGCAAAGCATTCATTTACTATAAAATTTTCAAATGCAAAGCCATATTCTGATGTCATTTCGCTAAGGCTTTTTCTATTAAGGAGAGGAGTAATTATCCCATTATCAAAAAAATAAAATTTGGCTTTTTCTATTAATCTTCTTTTTTTTCTTTTACTCCAAGGAAATAAAAATCTACCAATAAGTGTATCCTCAAGAATTGAATAATAATCAATAACAGTTTTTACTGAAACACCACACTCCCTTGCTATGTTTGAATAATTGATAATCTGAGCATTAGTTAGAGCTGAATAATATAAGAATTTAGCAAAATTAGGAACTTTTCTCACTACTGCTTCTGCTTGAATTTCTTCTTTTAAATAATCATTAACATAAGATTTTAAATCCATTTCTGGATTAGGTGATAAATAATGAGATGGGATAAGTCCATATAAAAGAATTCTATTTAGATTTATATCAAGATTTTCAAAACCAATTTCCTTACTTACGAAAGGATATAATTCATATCTCCAACATCTTCCTCCAAGCAAACTGCCTGTAGTTTTCCTTAATTTTCTTGCACTTGATCCACACAAAATAAATTGAGTTTTTTTATTTTCAATAATAAAGTGAATTCCATCCATTAAAGAAGGAATTTTTTGAACCTCATCAATTATTACTAATCTTTTATCATTTGCTTCTATTATTTGCCTTAGATAAGAGGGATTCTTATTAAGCTCAAAATAAATATTATAATCAAGAGGATCAATCCATAAAGCATCTTTAAATTTTTGTTTTAGCAATGTAGTTTTACCTGTTTTTCTTGGTCCCCATAGAAATGCAGAACGATTTTGGGGAAGTTTTATTTCAAGAATTCTTTCCACAAATTTTTCCATAATTTAATTTTATGATAATTTGGAGTAATAAGTCAAATTATATGTGATATTTTGGAGTAAAAATAAAATGGGGTAAGGATTAGGAGAGTGTGAGGTTAGGGATTTGGGATTGGAGAGTAGAGGATTAAGGGATTAGAGGGTAGGAGATAAGTGTTAGAAAAGAAGGGTTAGGGGTTGGGGAATGTTGGTTAAATTATAAATGTTGGATGATGGATTATAAATTAGGGATGATAAATTTTAAATTTTGGATTATAAATTATGGATTTTGGATTATGAGTTTTTGGAGGTTAGAGGATTAGTTAAATGTAGGTCATGTCAATATTTGTGTGTAAATTGGGTTAAAAATATTTGTTAATTTTTTACTAAATTTGTCTAATTTTATCCTCTTCCTAACATGTGCTTGCTTATTGTATTCATTAAACTTGTAATAGATTATTCGTTCCAAACTACTAATATTTGTAAATGCTCCAATATTATTCGTCCTTCGCCTAACTTCTTTAAATAC
>Ga0308398_1001977_pt1 | contig 10339 bp, 7 predicted proteins | sample Hotspr20SampleT9_FD_202360 | JGI IMG/M metagenome (GOLD analysis project Ga0308398, IMG submission 202360) | Hot spring phototrophic mat microbial communities from Mushroom Spring, Yellowstone National Park, Wyoming, United States - 20051001_T9 ...
ATTTTTTTCTCTATCCTTGGGGAGATAAAAGCAAAATCGGTATCATAAAATCTAATAAAAAATGGTTAATCTTCTACGAACAAAGCGAAATTCAAGAATTGGATTTGGACGATAACCAAATCAATACATATTTTCTCGAGGGTGAACTTAAAAAGTTTTTGATTGATTGGGAACCTTCTTTTTCGCGTAAGTAGATATAAATTGTCTTAAAAAAGAGATTATGTATCAATGAGAAATTTATTTGCTTGACTTCATAAATACATATACATTCTATGTGTAAATAAAGGAGGTAGAAATATGAAGATTGAAATTCTCGGTAAGGGTTGTGCAAATTGTGCTCGTTTAGAAGAAAATACTCGTAAGGCTCTAAGTCTTTTGGGAAAAGAAGCCACAATAGAAAAGGTGACAAACATTGATGACATTTTAAGTTATGGCGTTATGCGTACTCCTGCTCTGGTTGTTAATGGGGAAGTAAAAAGCTCGGGACGAGTTCTTACTCCGGAACAAATTGTCGAAATTCTAAAAGCATATTAAAGTAATAAACGATGAAGTTTCAACTCGATAAATTGCCAGTATCTCTTTTCGCATCTGTGATGGGATTGATGGGTGTTGCATTGCTTTCTCTCTTGATAGAGAAACATTTTTCCATAGCTTGGAGAATTTCTTTTCTTTGGGCAATTTTAGGAATAACTGTATTTATTCTAATCACAATCTTGTATTTACTCAAAGTTGTGCTATACTTTAAAGCTGTAAAAGAAGAATTTTTCCATCCTGTTGGTATAAGCTTTTTTGCTACAATAACTATCAGCATAATGTTAGTAGGGTATTTTATACAAAACATCGGAAACGAAATCGGAGGATGGTTGATTGGGATTGGTGCAATCGGTCAGCTAATCTTTCTTGTGTTTACTATTTCTCAATGGATTCGTCAAACATATTTTGAGATTCATCATATGAACCCAGCTTGGTTTATTCCTATTGTTGGGATTGTTCTTGTGGATATCTTTGCTAAGAATCTATTCCCTGATTGGTTTCTCTGGTTTTGTCTTTCTGTTGGTGGTTTTTTTTACCTTACATTTAGCGCCATACTTCTCTATCGTATTATCTTTCACCATCCATTGCCACAGAAGCTCATCCCCACTTTGATGATTTTGGTTGCACCACCTTCTGCTTTTACCATCATTTTTATACAACTTATGGAAGGAACTACCCTTAGTCTATTTTGGTATTCTATATCGGTTTTTTTTGTTATCCTTCTATTAACTCTTGTAGATATGTTTTTAAAAATAAAATTCGATCTTTCTTATTGGGCCTATACATTTCCTTTGGCACTTTTTGGAAATGCTACAATAGCAATGACTACGGTTTTACCCTTTCTTCGGTGGTTTGGTTATGGAATTGCCATAGTAGTAAACCTTCTTGTCGTGGGAATTTCTATTACAACTTTATATAGATTAATCAAAGGTTCGCTTTTTGAGCCATCCAAGGAGTAAAAAATGTCTTTCAAAGATTTATCCCCCAACAAACAGCTTTTTGTTTTTTTTCTTTTATTTCTAATTGCGTATTTTGTACCGTTTGATCATCCAGTTGTAGTTCGATCTATTTTAGAAGCATTTTTGATGCTTTCCGACTATGCTCGAGAACACGTTCTTCTTTGTTTAATACCAGCATTTTTTATAGCAGGTGCTATAATGGTTTTTGTCAATCAGCAATCTGTGATTCGCTATCTTGGCCCCAAAGCTCAGAAGTGGTTAAGTTATTCTGTGGCTTCTGTTTCAGGTGCTGTTCTTGCAGTATGTTCTTGCACGGTTTTGCCTCTTTTTAAGGGTATTTACAAAAAGGGTGCTGGACTTGGTCCTGCTATATCTTTTTTGTATTCTGGACCTGCTATAAACATTTTGGCTATTATCCTTTCTGCTAAGGTATTGGGTTTAAAGTTAGGTATTGCTCGAACAGTGGGAGCGATAATATTTGCTGTGGTTATAGGGCTAATAATGCATTTGATTTTTAAAAAAGAAGATGAGGCTCGTTTAGCAGACGAAAAACTTTTTAGTGCTCCAACAAATCCTATGCCGCGAACCCTTTTGCAAGATACCATCTACCTTGCCATTATGGTGGGGATTTTGGTTTTCCTCAATTGGGCTCCCTCTCGAGGGAACATTGCATTATGGGATGCAATTTATCAGTGGAAATGGGGAATAGCTGCTATCTTAGGATTTGTGTTGCTTGTAATTCTTAGACAATGGTTTTCACGTGATGAACTTTCCTTTTGGGTCTCTGCTACAAGAGATTTTGCTCTGCAAATCATTCCTCTTTTGTTTTCTGGAATACTTTTGGCAGGTTTATTACTTGGTAGACCAGGACATGAGGCTTTAATTCCATCTAGGTTTGTAGAAATGCTTGTTGGAGGCAACTCTCTTTTTGCAAACCTTTTTGCATCTTTTGCTGGTGCCCTAATGTATTTTGCTACATTAACAGAAATACCCATTTTACAAGGACTTATTGGTGCTGGAATGGGACAAGGACCTGCACTTGCACTTCTTCTTGCAGGGCCATCACTTTCGCTTCCTTCCATTCTTGTGATTGCAGGAGAGCTTGGATGGAAGAAAACAATAATTTACGTGATACTTGTAGTAGTTTTGTCTACCTTTGCAGGTTGGATATTTGGATTGATGGCATAAAATTTTGTAATAACAAAATGATTATATATATAATAATATCGCGCTTTTGAGGCATTTTATACATGAATCAATTAGCGGTGAGAATAATTAAATCAGTATAATTTAATTAAAGAATGGTTAGTGTTCTTTGAATAGAATTGGTAAGCTGAGTGTAGACAATAACCAAATCAATACGTATTTTCTCGAGGGAGAACTTAAAAAGTTTTTGATTGATTGGGAACCTTCATTTTCGCGTAAGTAGATATAAACTTGGTTAGCTCTTTGTAGCATTCAGGGCTTAGATGTACAGAATCAGAAAATTTTTTACACGATATCGAAGTTGTATCAATGTAGATTATGTTTTGGTATCTTTCAAATTGTTTTATTAAATCTTCTAAATCGTATAAATGATAAGTTTTTAATATTTGATTTGCATATTCTGTCATTGATGGTTTATAAATAATCAGTGGTATATTTTGTTGGTGTGTAAGGTCTAAGATTTTTTTTAGAAAAATTAGCTGAGTACTGGATAATTCTGAAGAAGGCAAAAGTCTTAAAAAGTTTCTTTGTGCATCAATCGAAAGATCTTTTTCTGGAATTTGAGTATAAAATTCAACAGGAATTCCTCCCAACGTATGCTTAAAATTTTCTAGATTTTTGAGCTTAGTACGATGAGCAAATTCGTACAAAGGAATTTTGATTAGAGTATTTTTTGTTTCGTCAAAATAATCAATTTTTTTAAAATTTTCGAAAATCTTATTGGGATGAATGCTATAACGATTTATAATAAAAAAGTACTTCATAAAATATGTATCTACTTCGTCCGCGCTAAAACCCTTAAAAATTGTATCACTAGAAAAGATCAAATCTATGTATTTTTTTTGTTTCTCTTGAGGGATATTTTGTGGAATATCTCTATAAAAATCCATATATCGAAGCATAAATATCGGATCATAAGAATAGGGTAGGGAGATGTAAACAGAAGGATTACCTAAATTTATAGCATCCAGTTCCATCAAAATCCATTGAGGTTTTTTTTGTAGAGATGAATCAATCTTTTCTAACCAGTAATAATAATAAGATGTACCTGCAAGAGGTGCACTAAAATTAAAAATATAGCTTTCTTTACCCATTTCTTGCTGAAATTCTTTGTAAGAGAACATTCCAGAACGCGAACTTCCTAATATTAATGCATATTCTCTATCGCGATAAGTTTTTAAATATTCGAACAATTCGAAACGAGATTCATAGAAAAATATTTCTACTTTTTTATAATATAAAACAATTTTTTTTATAGAAGGTATTAAAAAGATTTTATCTGTTAAGAAGAGTGCTAATGCTAATAAAATCGTACTAATAAAAGGTTTTTGGATAATTTTTTTTAACATAAATTTCCTTTAAAATTGAAAATATATAAAACTTTGCGTTTGTGGTGAATAATTTCCTAAAAGCCAAATCACAAATAAACCTAATAGAAATAAGATAAAATAGTCTCTTTTTATGTTTAAAATAAACTTATTTCTAATATACTGAAGATAATTAAAACCAAAGACAATTACCAAAAAACCCAAGATCTGTATCAATTGATCTTTATGAAAAGAATTACCAACACCACCCAAAAAGATTTGTTTTAGCATATAAAAAGAGTTTAATATATTAGGTGCATTAAAAAAACAAATACCAATACTAAAAAATAAAAATGTGTAAAGAATTGCTAAAAACTTAAAAAAGATATGCTTGTTTATTATATTCTGAAAAGATTTTAAAAAAGGTTTTTCTAAAACTAATAGAACTCCATAAAAAAATCCCCAAACAATATACGTATAATTTGCTCCATGCCATAATCCACCTAATGTAAAGGTAATAATAATATTGATGTTTGTTCGAAATTCAGAAATTCTATTACCTCCTAAGGGTATATAAATATAGTCTCTAAGCCAAGAAGAAAGGGTAACATGCCATCGCCGCCAAAATTCAGAAATTGTTGTGCTAAAAAAAGGGGCATCGAAGTTTTCGGGTATATGAAATCCTAACAAATAAGCACTACCCCTTGCAATGTCAGTGTACCCAGAGAAATCCGCATAAACGCGAACAGCATAACCAACTGCGGATAGAAAATTGGTAAAACCATTATATTCTAGTGGATTTAAAAAAACCGGTTGGATTGTATTGGTTAAATTGTCTGCGATGAATGCTTTTTTGATTAATCCAATCAAAATTAAAAAATATCCTTTTATTACTTTTTCGTGGGTTAAACAAGGTTCTGAATCCAACTGAAAGAAAAAATCCGAATGTCTCATAATTGGCCCTGCAACTAATTGAGGGAAAAATAATATAAATACATAAAATTCTAATAAACTAACTCTTCTTTGAATTTTTTCGTTATAGCAATCGATGATATAAGCTAATAACTGAAACGTATAAAAACTAATAGCTAAAGGTAATACAATGGATTCTTGATAAAAATGTTCAAAAAGAAAATTGTTCAATACTTGTTTTTGAAAAAGTTCTATTTTTGTTAAATCATACAGAAATTGGAAAAGTAAATAAAAATATTTAAAAAAAATCAAATTGAAAATATCGATTAAAACAATGGTAATAAAATAAATTTTTTTATAATTGGTATTAGTACGAATCCTTAGAGAGAAAAAATAATTTAAAAGAATTAAAAATGCAAAATGGATAAAAAACGGAATAGACCAGGATGCATAAAATAGAGAAGATGCGAATGCAATCAACAAAAGTTTGTGGTGTTTATTCTTCAACTGCCAATAAAGGACAAAAACCAGAACAAAAAATATTAAGTAACCAAAAGTGATAAATCTCATTTTTGGGTCAAAATTTTAGAAAATTTTACTATGTCAATGGAATAGAATCTTGTTGCATTAAGGGATTGACATAATACATGAATTTTTTTGATTATTATAATATGCTTCAATTAAAAAAGGTTCTGATAATATTTAACGTCTTTCTCTTGTTTTCGTGTATTAAAAAAAACAATAAAGATGAACAACTTAACTTATTATTACTATATTATTTACTAAATCAACCTGAACATTTATCTATCACATGCGAAGATATCCCTGCAAATCAACCCACTACAACGATTACAACACTAACAGAAGATTGCAGCATTAATTCTGATACTCTATATAGTCTACAATGGCATTTTACTAAAATCAATATGGGAACATCTTGGCAATCTTATTGTGGAAGCAATATATCGATTAGTGTAATCGATGATGGGATAGAAATAAACCACGAAGATCTAACTGCAAACATTGAACCATCAAAAAGCTATGATTATTCTGATAATGATACCGATCCCACGGGAAATCCTTCTTTGGATGATTCGATGCATGGAACAGCAGTATCTGGTTTAATTGCTGCAAAAGATAACACCTTAGGTGTAAGAGGAGTTGCTCCACGTTCTAAGTTAAGAGGCTATAATGCAATAAAAACTGGTTTTACATCCAATATTATCGATGCAACAAAAAGAGATATACAAAATATTTGGATTTCTAACAATAGCTGGGGACCACCCGATGGAACAGGTTATTTAATCGGTTCTGATAGTTTATGGCAACTTGCTGTGGAAGAAGGTTTAACCAGTGGACGATTTGGTTTAGGAACTATCTATGTATTTGCAGCTGGAAATGGTGCATATTATACTTACAATAATACTTCCTATTATGCTGACAATTCTAATTACGATGGATATTCGAACTATCACGGTGTAATCAGTGTTTGTGCTGTGGGAGACAACAACGTCAAAGCAAGCTACTCAGAAAAGGGAGCAAACTTGTGGCTTTGTGCACCTTCTATGGGGGATAATCTAAATGGATTGGTTACAACAGATCTAACGGGTTCGAATGGTTTAAATTCAAAGTACTATGGAGCCACTGATCTTCCGAATACTAATTATACCAAAAATTTTAATGGAACATCGGGTTCTACGCCTATTGTTTCTGGTGCTATTGCTTTAATGCTACAAGCAAATCCTTCTCTAACTTGGAGGGATGTTCGATATATATTAGCAAAAACTACCCAAAAAAATGATTTTACGGATAGTAATTGGACAACTAACGCAGCAGGAATTAAAATCAACCATAAATATGGATTTGGTTTACTAAACGTTTCTTATGCAGTAAATACAGCTAAGACATGGACAAACTTCGGTGGATATCGAAAATGTGTCATCAGAAATATTCCTGTTTATAAAGATATTGTGGATAATGGTCCTGCAGCTATAAACGAATTCGATGCATCTTTTACAGGTATAAAGAAGATTGAGTGGGTAGATGCAACAGTTCATCTAAATCATGGATATTGGGGGGATCTATTAATTCAACTCTACTCTCCTTCTGGAACAGAAGCAATATTAATGGAACCACACAATTGTTCCAATGGTAATGGAACGCGAACAGAATGTCAGACTGGTAACATGGATTGGCGATTTGGTATTGCTCGGTTTCTCGACGAAACTGCGGAAGGAAAATTTAGAATCTCTGTACAAGATAAAGCAGTACAAGATGCAGGTTATTTTAAAAAATGGGATTTAACCATTTATGGTAGGACAAATTAATTTTAATAAACAAAATGGTGTTTTCTACCGAAAAAAATTTAGATATGCTTAAAGTATCTTTAATTGCTTATACCAATGAACCATATAACCTATCTATTGCTTCTGCAAGAACCTGCTATTCTTCTAAAGGAATTGTTTATCCAGACGATGTTTCGAAAGACGAAAAGTCTATTTTATTAAGAGATAAAATCGCCGATTCTACATTAAAAGCTGGACACTTAACTACAAGACAACATCCTCATTTTGTTTTTGCAATTGAAAATATCAGTAGAATGGCTGTTTGGTCCTTTCTACATTCTCATCCTTTTTATAATTCTGAGCAAGTCAGTCAAAGATATGTAGAAGTTCAACCTCATCAATTTTATTATCCTAATTCCTTAGAGCGAAAACAGAATATTAAAGATATTTATAAAATTACTATACAATATCAAATTGAATCGTATCAAAATTTGATTAAAATTTTAATGCCTTACGTACAAGAAGAATATTATAAAATTTTTCCTTATAGAAAAAAGAATTCCCAAAAATGGGAAAAGGTAATCTATAAAAAAGCGATGGAAATTGCAAGATATGTACTTCCTCTTGCAACGTATACGTATTTATATCATACAATTAGTGGAATAACCTTATACCGTTATAAAAAAATGGCAGAAATCAGCGATGTTCCCAAAGAAACCAAAGATTTGGTTCATAAAATGTGGGAATGTGTATACCAGATTGATCCTTTATATGCAAAAGAGATGGGCGATTCTCTTCCCATCGAAGAAACACCAGAATATAATTTTTTTATAAATTTTTATGAAAATTCTTCGAAAACACAAAAACAATGGATACAACATTTTGACAAGCAGATTGGCAATCTTTATTCCAAATTAGTGAGCTATCAAACCAACATAAAAGAAATTCTTATAGATAGCACAAGAAGTGTATTAGGATACTATGATGAAAATCTATCCGAAGAAACACTGCTAGAATATCTACTCCATCCCAAATATAACAAGCATTTAGGTTCTACTTTGAACGAAACTATGCATTCTAAATTAAATCGCGTTTTATATCATGTTCATTTTACATTCCAAAAAAAAATTTCTCATACGGCAGATAGTCAAGATCAGAGACATAGAATGGTTCCTGCATCAAGACCATTTCTAATGCAACAATATATAGGAAAGCCTGATTATATTACCCCAACCATAATAGAGAAACATTCTTCTTTAAAAGAGATTTACGACAATATAATGAAAAAGATTTTTGATTTAATCAACCAATTTTTGGATTATGGTGCAACACTAGAAGAAGCAAGTTATCTATTACCCAATGCATTTCCTGTACGATTTTACGAATCAGGGGATCTTTTAAACTTGATTCATAAATGGAAGATGAGAACATGTTTTAATGCACAAGAAGAAATCTTCTATGCTTCTATACAAGAAATCACTCAAATCGAAGAAAAATTTCCATTTTTAAAGAACTATTTTCGCGCACCATGCAGTTTTCGAAAAATGGCTAATATGAAACCTTTTTGTCCAGAAGGGGATAGGTTTTGTGGTTTACCTATATGGGACTTCGATTTAAGTCGCTATCATGAAAGGATTTTATAATAATCTTAAATATTTTTTGATCTTTTTCATCCTTCTTTTTTTATTCTATTATCCAAAAAAATATTTTAAAACCATCGATACTGTTAACACTCGTTTGCTTCCTATAAGCATCCTAATAGAAAAAAACCTCAACCTCGACGAATTCTATGGTAAACCCGACAACTACCTCAAAGAAAACAAAAATAACCCTTATGCAATTTATTTTCCACCAGACTCGTTTTTCGAAGTCCAAGACAAACAAGGAAATATTTTTTATCATCCTTTTATTATTACTATTATTGACAATCATATTTATTCTACTTTCCCTTATGTTTATCCGATTCTAAACCTTCCTTTCTATGTGGTCTTTGGTCTATTTTTCGACTTAAAACAAATCTCTTTTTTAGATATCATTCATCCTCTTTCGCCTCTTAATCAATTAGATAACTTTATTGCAGCTTTTTGGACTGCACTTAGTGCTGTATTGTTGTTTTATTACATCTATCAGTATATAAACCAAAAAGTTGCCTATATTATATTGTTGATTTATGTTTTTGCAAGTCCAGCTTTGTCTTTATTATCTCATAATACATGGCAACATACACTGATTGTTAATGCAGTCTTATTACTTTTGATATTGCTAAAAAAGGATTCGAAGTATAGTGCATTAGCCATTGGAATGATTTTGGGCATACTACCACACATAAGACCTACAACGATTTTCTTTTATCCTTTGATATTGCTAAACTTTAAAAAAGAATTTATTATGTATTATATCATAGGATTTTTATTACTCAACATACCGTTTGATATAATCAATCTAATGATTTATGACCATATGGTTGGACCTTACTATCACCATTTTAAAATAACAAAAACTCTTGAAAGCAAAAAAGTAGATTTTTTGGAGGCATTTTTAGGTTTACTGGTATCGCCATCGAGAGGTTTGTTTTTGTTGTTACCTTATTTACTACTTTTGTTTTTAATTCCTTTTAAATGGAAGTCTTTGAATACACGAAAAAAAGAAATTCTTGTTTTATTGTTTATTATTCTTGTTTATATATTTTATTATACAACATACTCCATGTGGCAGGGTGGTCATGACTATAGTCCAAGGTTTTTTACAGATTTACTACCAATATTTATGATTCTTCTTGCAGAGATTACATGGGCATACGATCAAAACAAAATTTATAAAATCAGTTTATTTTTATTAAGCTTAGTAGCATTTTTTATTCACATACAACCTCTTTTAAACGATGAGTTTATCAAATGGGAAAGTTGTTATTTTAAAAACAACAAAAAAAACAAAATTTGGGATTGGGAATATCCCGTATATTTACTGAATGTTTATAATGCACAATTGTTTTGGAAAGACCAAATATCCATAAAACCAGAATTTTTATGTATTAACCCCCTCTATCAAATTTCTTACAAAAACGATGCAGTTCAATACAATAAAGAACAATTAATAAAAGATCAAAAATTCTTTTTAAAAGATTATCTTTTATTTG
>Ga0308398_1001986_pt1 | contig 10297 bp, 6 predicted proteins | sample Hotspr20SampleT9_FD_202360 | JGI IMG/M metagenome (GOLD analysis project Ga0308398, IMG submission 202360) | Hot spring phototrophic mat microbial communities from Mushroom Spring, Yellowstone National Park, Wyoming, United States - 20051001_T9 ...
ACAATCGCCGATTGTCTCGCCTTCTACGAACCTGTTCTCGATATAAGCATAGGTCGTATAGAAATCTTCTCCGACACGAATGTCGGAGATGACACCTCCATTCCAGAGGTAAATTACGGGGGTGATGATTTCTTGCCCCCCTATACTACTACCAGTTTGGTAGTAGTCTTCAAAAGACATGTTCAAGACGTCTTCAGTTGAACTTTGTTGTTTGAGACCGTAATAGTTCATTGTTGTCATTAGTTTAAGTTGCGCCGTCGAAATTGACGGCAATCCCGCATCGGTGCAATTAGAATCAAACGCTACAACGCAAATATACATCAAAAAGTTGCAAATCGCAAGTATTTTTCAAACTTTTTTTTGCGCTGCATTGCGTTGCGCTACATTTTGTCAAAGAACGCGCCGCTTCTGCATTTCGGCGACTTCAATCTCGAATCGGTGCAATTAGATGCCCGCCCCGCGCACACACGCGAGGCGGAGTTGGAATTAACATTCTTGCTTCCAGCCTGATTCGGGAGTCCAAACAAATGTCTCGCGAATCACCCTCTTTGTCATCATGTCAACTACTGACACGACAATTTTTTCAACGGCGTCTATTGAGACGCTGTGCCGTGCGAGACAATTTCCGATTGTCTCGCCCTTCACGGACTTGTCTTCTGTGCAGATTTGGAAACCTACGCAGATGTCATAAATTTTTCTGCCGTTTTTAAGGTAGATTGTCGGGGTTATCTCTTCACTCCCTTTACCTCCGACCACGCCGCCTGGTAGGTAACGCGACTCGAAGGTCAAATCTTGAATTTTGGTTTGATTTAACAGACGTAAGTATCGCATTGTCGTATTGATTTAAGTTAAACCGCCGAAATTGGCGGTTTCAAACGCTACAACGCAAATATATGCAAAAAAGTTTTACAATGCAAGTATTTTTCAAACTTTTTTTACACTGCATTGCGCTGCATTTTGTCAAAGAACGCGCCGCTTCTGCATTTCGGCGACTTCAATTAACACTGCAAACATACAACAAAAATTTGAAATATGCAAGTGTTTTCAAATTTTTTTTTGCAACTACATTGCGCTTGTGCTGCATTGTGCTGCATTGTGCTGCATTGCGTTGCGCTGCATGTGTCGCAATTACGACTGCATTGCGCTGCATTGTTCAAACGCAACTTCAAACCTGCATCTGCTTGCAGCACTGCATTGCAGGTTGTAATTTCAGTTCATATTGCTAAACCTTAAACCGTTTTCACATCATGCGTAATCCACAAACAAAATGCGACACTTATCTTCGCCGATACTTTCGCGACATCGCCCATCACCTCAACACTTCGTTGAGTTCTATCCTGAAAGGCTCTACCATCACTCCACAACGCTTCTATGAACTCTCAACTCATACCTACGTCCGCAAAATCTTTGCCCGCGACCTCTTTGAACTGAACCGCGTTATTCAAAAACACGGTCTCCATTCAACGCCTGAAATCCTTTACGAACTGTGCGACATCTGCAAGTCCGAAAAAGATTACCTCGATAAACTCGAAGCACTTATGGATACGAAAGGCAAGCAATTCATTCCACCTGTCTCCGTTTCAGACGGTCGTTTACGCCGAAAGTGAACTTCTTTGCCGTTCTTCTGCTTCACCGACAAGGTTTAGGTCTTTTGATTTCAAAAGCACTTGCAAGTTCTGCGGGCGTTCATCACGAATAACCACTATATTTGGTCTGTTTTCTCTTTGAAAACTCGGTTGCATACCGCCGCCACCGCTTACACCGCCACTTGAAATTCCAAACGGCTGTGATGTTACCACGCTCGCTCCACCACCGCCACGACTTCCTTCGGGTGTTCTCATAATCAACCCTTTCAACGCACCTTGCACTGATGAAATCAAAGTCGCCGCTCCAAGTATTAACGCAAGACCTGAAAACGGGTCTAACATTGACGCTTTTCTTGCCACAACTTGCATCACGGCTTCCGCCGCAAGATTGGTGATGTTCATCAAGATGTTATTGGCAAGTGTTTCCGACCGTCTTCGCTCTAATTCTTTTTCGCGTAACGCAAGTTCTTCTTTTTGCAACTGTAACGCTTCCATTTGTTCTTGAAACTCCTTTTGAGCTTCTGCACGCCGTCTCAACGCCTCCGATTCCGTGATTTGTTGCGTCGATAACAGTTCATCGGTCATAGACATCTGCCGACGGTATGACTTCATCAACTCTTTTTCCTGCTTCTCATTTTGGCGGCGTTGCATCGCAATTCGCCGTTCTGATAGTTCCAGTTCCTTGCGCATCAACGCCTCTTCACCACTGACAACCATTTCTATTTTCCGCCCAATCAACTGACTCGTTTGCATGATAGCCGTTTGCGCAAACTGCATAAACGTACTCGTTACGTCTTGTAACGCGCTGTCAATTCGCGCGGAATTTGCGACAATTTGGTCGGTCAGTTTATTGTATTCCTCTGACAACTTACTGATTCGCTCCACTTGCGCTTGTATTTCGGCTTCGGTGGCTTTGTATTCGGCTTGTCTTGCTTTGTAATCGGCTTCTGAATACATTGGTCGTGTTGGGGGTTTGGAAAACTCTTCTTGAAACTTATCCTGCATTTCGGCTAACTTTGCAAGTTCTGCGTCGCGAATTTTTGCAATCGCTTCACGCTCGGCTTTGAGTCCTTCCACTTCAAGTTTTCGGATAAGTTGTTGCTGTGCGGGCGTTAGTTCTCGTCCCATTCTTGATGCAAGCGCACGTGCCTGACTTTCTTTGGCTTTTCGGTTAAACTGTGCTTTGCCTAATATGTCGCTTGCACTCCGATTGAGTTCCACACGTCGTTCTTGCTCGGTTTCTCGCTCCCGTTCTTTTCTTTGTTCGTATTCAATTCGCTCTTTCTCGATGCTATAAAGTTTGAGGTTCAACTCATAGTTTGCCTGTCGTAGCGATAATGCCGCCCGTTCCGTTTCAAGTTCTGCCGCCGCATCGCTTCGTCCCATGCGTCGCAAAAGTGCTATCCGCTCTTCTAATTGAAGTCGCTCTCGTCTGATGTTTAATCCTTCTGTCTCTAATTCATACGCTTTGGCTTCCATACCTTGCCTGACCACACCATCTTGCCGAGAAATGGCAAATAACACATCTTCAAGTGATTGTCGGCGTTTTAATAGTTGAATGGCTCTGTCTTTATACGCTTCACGTTCTTGTGCCGCTTGCGTATCCTTATAGATTTGGAAAAATCCTTGCCGACGTGCGATTTCTTGACCAAGTGCGTCAGCCAGTTTTTTATCGCCTAAATCTGTTGCCGCTTTCTTTTGCGCATTTAGTAGCTCAATTTCAATTTCAAGTTGGCGTTCCTTTTCTTTTGTTTCGCGCCGAATTGCCGCAAGACGTGCGGGATATTGCTCTAATCCTATCTCTGAAACACGCGCTCGTTCTTGCTCAATACGCAACAATTCTTTCTGTGCGTTTGCTTCAATCTTTGCTTGCTCAACGGCGCGGTCAAACCGAATCTTTCTCTCTGACTCCACCATCTCACGAAACATCGCTTGTTCTTGCTCGTTTGCGCCGCCCTCAAATAAAAAAGGAATGTTCAGTAACGCATTCAGTCCGCGACGTAATCCACCCGCTTTTGACGTAACGGTTGGGTCGGTTGTTCCCGTCTCTAAAAATTTTTCTATCTGCTTTTGAACGGCTTCATCTTGCAAATCTTTCCCGATAAACTCGTTTATACCTCGTTCAATCAGTTGGATATTGCTTTCGTAGGCTCGGCGGTATCTTTTCAAATCGGTTCTTGAGAATGGTGCAATAATTTGTGCCAACGCATATGCAACTTCGTTAGGTCTTGTAAGTAAATAGCGTATCTTTTCGACTTCTTTACGAGCGGATTCGTTTTGTTCGCCGACGGTAATTCGGCGCAAAGTTGCAAGTTCCGCGTTCAGTCCTGCAATTTCATCACGCAACTTGCGCACGTCTTGCGCAGCTGTTTCACCCAACGCATCTTTCAAGCGAAACTGTGCCAATTTTGTAAGCTTTTCGCTTGTGCCTGTAATGACTTCATTTAACTTGGAAAACGCATCGCTCATGAGTTTGGGGTTCGTTACCATGAGAAAGGTTAAAGGGGCTTGTATGGCATTGAAGGCAGAAACCAACATCATAAACCGATTGTATTGCGCTTGGGTGATTGCGCCGACTTCTAATTGCTTTAGTTTGAGACGGTTTAAGGCATCTATAAGCGCGGGGATATTGTTCTGTATCGCAACAAAGCCGAACGCCAAATCCTGCATAATCAAGCCTGTCGCCCGTGTAACTGCCGCCGTTTCTTTCGTGAACTTTTGATATTCCTGTTGTGCTTTTGCGTTGTTTCGCAACGCCACTTCTTGACGCTCTAACGCCGCAATTTTCTTTTTGGTCATTTCAATTTCAAGCGCAATTTCACGCCGTCCGTCTGCTACCGCTTGATTATAAGCAAGCGTTTGTTTCGCTAATGTTGCATATAGCCCGCCTAATTCCTTCTCGATAACCGACTGCAACCGTTTAACCATTGCCTCGTCAAGTTCTATCCCGACAGGCACTATAAATTCGTTTCCACGTGTCATATTTTACTCTGATTTGACTGTTTGCAGATACCTTGCTCGCGCAACTGCAAGCAAATAATAGCCAATCGGTTTATCCAACAGTCGTTCATAGTTGTCACCTAATACCAACGCTTCGTCAAACCGCTCGACAAAGTTTTTGAACGGATAATTGTAAAGCGCGTTCAATGACTTGTTCCGTTCTTCTCTTTCCGCGTCCCAATACCGTTCATCAGCCCCTTTTTTGTAATCCCGTTGCTCATAAGCGCGTTCAAGATTACGAACTTCCTGCAACTGTCTTAACCGCTCCACGACTTTTTTTCTTTCTGCATCAAATACAATGATTTCTGCTGAATAGAGACGGATATTTGTTTCCGCCACGCTAAAAAAAAATTGATGGCGTCTAATAGCAGTAAATCAGGAAGTTCTAACAACGCCTCGCACATTTTTTCACGTGGAACACTCTTGTCTAATCCACCGTCAAGCAACACGTCCCAAACATCATATCCCCGTTCACTTCTTGACAGCGACAAAACCGCTTTGTGATAGTCTTTTTGCTTTTCCTTCCATTGCTCAACCTTGTCTTCAACCTCTTTGAGTTTTTTGCGATAATGCTCAATCCCACCTGAACCCACATCGCTTTCGGAAATCAACATTTCTATCGCTTGAATTTGAGCAATGAGTTCGGCGTATTGCTCAAAGTCGGGCAATTCCACAAGGCGTTCAAGCTCACGACACCGCCTCGCCGTCGGAAACCCAATTTGATAGACCTTGCCTTTAATGACAATCGGCAACCCGCTTGTTTTGGGCTGTCTCACAAACAGCCACGCCTGAATAAAATCCACAACAAATTTCGGTAAAATCATTGCGCGTTACGGTTGATGAATTTGCAAGAATGATTTTGGTCAAATTCAAGTGTGATAGGTTAGAAAGGATTTTTGTGAGGGTGTTTGACCTATTCCCTTTCTTCGCCTGCTCCGCTCCCTTCACGAACACCCTTGCGGAACACAATGCCGAAAACCATGCGACTCCCACATGTCGCACAAAACGGTGGATACCTATCACACAAGCATCACTGCTCGAATATCCGCCGATTGATGATGATACATTCGCCAAATGGGTCAGAAAACGGAACTTGTTGTGTGCCTACCAATCTACTGAGCCATTTCCACCCACCGCCCGACGGAACTGTTCCCCGTGCATTCGCGGGCAACCCCGCCGCTTTGTTTTCGCTTTCCAATATCGCTTGACTTGGATAAAACTTTTGTATCACTACCTCTGGATTAACTATCGCGCTACTTATGTCGGTTGAAAATATGCTCATATTCGGTGATTCCGCCACTGATCCATGCACATTTCTAAACGATAAATCATACGCCGTTGTCAAAGTTGACCCTTTCCGATAGGCTAATCTTACATAGTCCAAAAATAGCGTTACATTGTCATCAATCAATCCAAATCCGTGTGAAGTAAATCCTGACATTCCAGCAAAACCGTTCGCAAACGGCGGGTCAATCGCCACTGAAAAATTCCTTTTTTCCGTATATCTTTTGCCGTTAATCTCAATGAACATTTCTTCTCCACTTGTATTGTATCTTGTAACAAACTTAAAATCATAAACCTTGTTTGCACTAAATCCCTCAGGCACATCAAACATATATCCATAGGCGTTAGAAAAATTGATGTCATACTGTCTAATTCGCACGCCGTTTGGTTCAATGCGTATTTCAACCGTAAATCGTGATAATCTAATCCCACGAATAATTGCCAAAACAAAACTACCCGTTGCCTTAAATGCCGCTTGAAACACCACTTCGTCAGGCAAATTATACGTGTTCGGAATCGTCGGTCTGCCAGGTAAGGTTTGAAGGTCTGAAAGCGTTAATTGGCGAATTGCGATACCTGACCGCTTTCTTGCCACATACACGCCGTTAGCAACATCAAAAAATCCAACGAACTTTTCGCCGTTTTCACGCCGCAATTCCACATGCCATCGCCCCGTTGGAGTTTCGTGAAGCAACAACGCATCTCTTAACGTGAAATACATATCAAAAGGTTGGAAGTATGAAAACGAAGACGGAATTTCAATGTCCTTAAACAATTCATTGAACCCTACCTCATTGCCGTATATTCCGCAATCATAACGGTGAGACTTCAAATACTCTCTTTTTCCGTTCCTAACCTGATAAATAGATACATACTTGAAATTCCGATTTTGCACATCAAATATCGGCAAAGTGCCGCTTGCCGAATACGCAAGACTTGAAAACTTTGGATTGCCGCCAAAACTGCTATTGCTTCGACCAAGCATAAAGCCGTCTCGCCGAACATTGCGTAACGTATTATCTTGTGTGTTAGCAAGAATGGATTTTAGTATCATTGGCACTTGGGTGAAAACCGATACGGGCAAAAAGTTAGGCGGCATTTTTATCATATTGCCGCCGATGAACCCTCTTATTCGGTCAATCACACCATCTACAAAAAACAGTCGTTCTGTTTCACCGTTTAGCGATAAAAGGTCGGTTTCAACAATCCACGTTGAGTTTATTGTTTCTTTGTTTGGCAGACTAATAATCGCGGGTGAATCCAATACACTACGACCCGCCGCAACATTCATCGCAATCACATGTGCCTGATACGCCTCCGCAAAAAACTTATGAAACACCATCTCACCATTACAATTCGTGTAAAATGCAACGGGATACCCATACCCGTAACTTGTCTCAATCAATATCCTGTTGCGCGGCGTATAAATGTCTCTGTCAGCATTCGGTTGATACTCTAACAAAAAACGTTTCTCCCATCGTCTTGTCGCTACCTGAACATCTGCCGTAATCGACTCTAAACGACTTTGGTAACTTGCCCTAACTTCGTTAAAGTATTCGGTTTGAAAAAGGATTTTTTTCTGAAAATCGTCTTGAAAGTCCCTTGTTCCATCAATGCGTTGCGTGTTCCCCGCACCAAAAAGCTCTTTGGATAATACCCGTATGGCTTTTCGCGATTCAGGTTTATACCCGACATCTTCTTTGTTAAGCAAGTGCCCGTTGTTGCTATACAAGTTTGTCGTAACACTTAATTCATTTGACTTCAAAACGAGTTTTCTTTCAAACTTAAACTCCCGAACAAATCCCACTTCAACTTCAAGCGTTAACTCTGTAAGCAGTGGTGGTAATGGTTGCGGTGGAACATTTGGCTCTACCAAATGTTGCTGAACCAAACTTACACGCAATCCATTGGAACTTGACAATACCCCTGACACATACATAATCTGTCCACCCACTCTAACTCTTTGCCCAACGCGTAACCCCATTGCATAACCCGTATCATTTGAGCTCGGTGTGGTCGTAACAGCATAAATAATACCGAAGCCAGAACTGTCAACAGACTCCCGCCGTATTTTGAACGGGAACGGTGCTTCTACAAATGAAGGTGTGGTTGGACGCTTGAATCGATAATACTTTCCGTCGTGGTAAAGGCTGTGCCACAACGCCTGCACACTGTAACTCCCATCTGCGTTTTGCACGACCTCAAAATCGCATATCAAACGCAAGGTTTCTTCAAAGAACCGTTTCAGGTCGTTTGCGCTTTCATAGCGTCCCCACCAGTATGGATATTCTGCGCCGTTTTCGCTTTCGCCCGTAAAAAACCCCTCTTTGTCTCTTAACCCTCGTGTAACCTCAACGCTGTAACTTCGTCTGCCAATGCCTTCGGGTGTTTCTTCTTCGGGATTGCCGTAATGTCGCGAAAAAATAAATGTGGTTACATCTATTGCACCTTCTAAACGGTCAATATGCTCTTGGTATAACACACGCTTTGGTTGTGTTCCGCCAAGCCAATCTTGAACCTCTTCAACCGCTTCACGATACCGCACAAATCCGATTTGGTCTAATCCCGCGAAGTAAGCACTTTCTGCTTTTGGGGCTAAAAATCCAAACTTGGCTAACAGGCTGTTTTCGTTGAGGTATCGGGAAAACAGTTCGCATAACTCAAAGAAATGATACACACGCCGAGATGCAAGACGTGTCGGCTGTAACACACCATTGACCGTCGTTAAAATAGATAACCGCAAGGTTGTAAACAGGTAGTCTAAAAATCCTTTGCCAGTTGACCCGTCTGCCGTGTATGAAATGCGTTTGCTTTCTTGGTCGACCATCGGAATCCCGCGCAACAAACTTGCAGGGTGTGCGACCGTTATGGTCAATCCGCCTTGAAAATGGTCAAATGTCGTCCAACTGCCTCCGATTCCTTTATACCGAGCGGTAACTTTTGGCAATCGCGCTTGAAAGCGTGTGTTCTCACCCGTTATTTGTAAATTTCCGAAACAGACCACTTCTCCCGTCCGCAAGTTCATTATCGTTGCCACGTAAAAATGTTGTGGAATCAACTTATTAGGCTCAATTTGCTGATTGATTTCACGCTCAAAAACTTTTTCTTTCGGAAAGCGATTGTTTAACTGCAATGTCCAAGACGGGTAAGACGCGGTGTTTTCTTGAAACGCCCGTTGCGTAACAAATTCTTCGCTCGGCAACACATCTAAAACCTGTAATGGATAGCCGTTTTCATCGGCATACTCAATCGCATCATAAACCCCTTCGCCCTCTTCGCAAAAGGAAATCGTTAGACGATATTCATCACGAATTGTCCTGTCTTGCGTGCTACTGCGAATAAATTGCTTGTCAAAAATGTGGTCAATGCGTTTAAGTTGATTTGAAACAACATAAATCGGAACATAAACATACTTTTCAACCATTAACAGCGTTTCTTGATTGAGGTAGCGATACTTCATATAAACATCGTGCCGTCCCACTCGTAGCGGAATACGATTTGACGCATTGACCACCGATAACAACCTCTCATTGTCATAAGAGCGCGGTAACGGTGTTCCGCTAAATGCTCCAATTATCCAACTTGCTCCAAACGGCACACGAACTTCAAGTATCTCAAACTGTGTGTTATTGTCGTAGTAAATCTCTATTGAAGGAATAACAAATACCGTATCGTTGATGTTGAAAACGCTGGGGCGTGGAATGATATAAACGGGCGGAAGTTCATTTCGGTTTATTGCAACCTCGTGCCTTGTTACGCGCGACGGCAACCGAATCGCAATCTTGTGCTGTGTTACCCTTGACGAAAGTCCTAATTGAATTTGGTGGAAGGTTACATGCGACGGTTGGTCAATAAGAACCCTGTGCTGTGTTATCCAAGCGTTTGGATTAACCAGCAACAAGGTGTGATTGGTTACACGACTGCCAACGGTTATCGCAACGGCATGATAGGTTACCCGTTGGTTTGATTGTTCAAACATCTACGCGAAAGGATTGTTTAAGTCAGACGGATTCACGGCAAACTGAATTTCCAATATCCCCGATGTATTTGGCGTGCCTTTTAGAAACCATTGCTCGCCCGACCATCCTTGACCATTAATGGGACTAAACTGCGTGTAGTCATTTGGATTACATTGCTTATAGTCTAAATTCATTCCCAAAAACGACGGTTTTAAGGGCGTTGACATAGCTCCATCTGCAATACCCGCCTCTGTCCAGTTGCCGTTATTAAGCCGCCATCGCATTCGCCAAATGATTGTTCCGATACCACCCTGACCTGTATCATAATCTTCAATCGGCGGGTTAAGCCAGTTTACTTCAAGCAACAGTATCCCTTGTGTTGGAAGTGCTTGGTTTGACAAAATTTGAACTTGTTGAAGTTCATATGTGCGGAGCACATTTGTATTTGCACCAATAATTAGCGACATA
>Ga0308398_1001991_pt1 | contig 10269 bp, 11 predicted proteins | sample Hotspr20SampleT9_FD_202360 | JGI IMG/M metagenome (GOLD analysis project Ga0308398, IMG submission 202360) | Hot spring phototrophic mat microbial communities from Mushroom Spring, Yellowstone National Park, Wyoming, United States - 20051001_T9 ...
CAGCACTCCGATTGCAGGGTGTTTGAGCAGCTTATCAGCAAATGGATACATTCCAAAAGAATTATTGCTGATGTTCTGACCGAAAAATATTCTGAGCTCATGGACACGGGATATGCATTAAAGTCTGAACAGATAGACAGGGATTTAAATAAATATTTTAGGGATAACTTTATGAGTTTTTGCTAAATCTCATAAATCCTGCAAGTTTCTGTATGCTCCTTGGTATTGCATCTTTTGAGTTGCCCCAGGGAGCATCATTGTTTCTATAATCGAATTTAAGTGTAAACCAGTTCACTTCTTCTTGTATTCTTTTCAAGTTAGAAAGTTGAAGAGACAAAAGAGATGGTACAAATTCATCTGATTGTTTTGCGTTGAGATATTTCTGGGTGCCTTCCAGAAGCAGCTTGAAATGAGGAAGGCAAAAACCTTTTGAAGAATTGAAAGCTTCACGAAAATCTTTTTCCTTAAACCATAGATATAAAATCACATCGATATATCTATCCATAGTGTAATTAATTTTATCACACATTGAACATTTTGAGATGATTTGTGAAATTTTGCTTAAAATATCGCAAGCTAATGTGGATGACTGTTTTTTCCTTGGAGCAAATATATTTTTAAGCGAGACAGATGCAGTGCCGGGGTTTTGAGATATGTTATGATTTCTTCCTATCGATTCAATTTCTTTGTTTAATTTCTGCATATGAGTATCTATAATTAGTCCCATTCCTAAGCGATTTTCTTGCCTGTTGTATAATAATTCGAAGTGCTTGTTGCAAAAACCTTTTTCGTTTGTTTCTATCCTGTGCTCAGGCTCCATAAGAGAAGGGCCAAGATAATATTCGCAGGCTTCGTCCTCGAGCTTTTTTTCCAATACGCACAGGGCACATTCCGAAGGCTCTCTGAAGGCATCGGTAACAGGTATGGTATATATTTTTTCTTTCATATGCATATCTCCTTTTAAAATTATATTTGATGACCAAAACAACTTTGTTTTGATTGCAAATATATTATACTATAAAACAAGGGTATATTAATAATAATTTAATAACGAAGAATAGTTTGGAGGTTTGGAAATGAAATACGGAAAATATGAGATAAAAGAAGCGGATGAAGGAGTACTTGTGCATGGAATAGATAGTTTTGAACCCAGGCATATTTTTGAATGCGGGCAGTGTTTCAGGTGGATAAGGCAAGATGATGGAAGCTATACAGGTGTTGCAAAAGGGAAAGTTGTGAATGTCAGCATTATAGACAATGATGTTCTTTACATAAAAAATGCAAAGATAGAGGAATTTATTGGTGTTTGGTTCGATTATTTTGATCTTGGAACAGATTACAGTGAAATAAAGAAAAAGGTATGCAAAGATGAAATAATGAAAACAGCTATTGACTTCGGATACGGCATGAGAATTTTAAACCAGGATATCAGAGAGGTTGCAGTATCATTCATAATATCTGCAAATAACAGAATTCCTATGATAATGAAAGTAGTTGACAGCATTTGCAGAACTTATGGAGATAAAATATATTATAACGGAAGAGAATATCATACATTTCCTGAGCTTGCAAAGCTTGCAAATTCTGGTGTTGAGCAATTGAAGGTCTGCAAGGGAGGATTCAGATGCAAATATATCGTTAACTCATGCATGATGATAGAAGATAAAGTTGTTGATATAGACAATCTCTGCCGGATAAATACGGAAGAAGCAAGAAAAATGTTGACCAGATTGGATGGAGTGGGGAATAAAGTTGCAGATTGCATACTTTTGTACAGCGGAACAAAGCAGGATGTTTTCCCTACGGATGTATGGGTGAAAAGAGTAATGGAGGAACTTTATTTTAGACGGTCATGCTCATTAAATGAGATTCAGGAATTTGCTTCTTCTTATTTTGGTCAATATGCCGGGTATGCGCAGCAATATCTTTTTTACTACGCCAGAGAAAATAAAATAGGGTCCAAAATGCACGATTTAAACAAATAGCAAATATTATGTTAATGAAAATATTATATATTAAGGAGCTTTTAATTATGAATTGCTTAGCTTTGCTTGAATCTGGCAATTATGTTATTAATTTATGCAGAGCCCTCGAAAGAAATGGCTTTGTATTTGAGGTGGTTTCAACTCCGTGCCAGATATCAAAAGGTGGGTGCGGATATAGCCTTAAATTTCCTTGCGAATATAAAAACATTGTGCTTGATTTTGCCAGAAAATTAAACTATAAGGTGCTGGAGATATATAGCACAAATGATATGATAACCAAGTTTACCTATGAGAAGATATATTAATTTCAATATTTTTGTAAAAAATTACCTCGGTGGATTTGAGTGTGTTTTGATTTTTGAAGAATGAGCGAGAATAAGCTAAATAAACCATGCAATAAGAGCATAATAGGACATAAGATTCTTTGAGAATGATATTTGTGTTTGATATAATAAGCATGAAAGGAACGCAGAGAGCCTGGGATGCTCGGATAAACCTATTATTTTGAACCTACATCCGACATAAGGGAGTCCGTAGTGTTGAGAGAAGGATATCAGGCCCCAACATAATACCGACACCAGATTGTAGTCTGGTGCAACGGCGGGGGAAGATTGAAGCTCTCACCAGGGCACCCACCTAGCTGAGGCTAGGTGTCAAAATATAGGGGAACGGCATTTTGGGTCTTTGCTTTAATAATACGGGCAGTCTGATGAAGGCTGCCCCTATTTGTATGCTCGCAAGTATTTTATCCATCTTCTTTCTTTATACTATTTTCATTTTGCGTTCTTACATCATGCTTGTTATTAATGCAGCCGATAGTTTTTAATTCTTCTATTTTTTTGTATATTTCTGCGCGGAGACTCTCAAGCTTTGAGGACATATATTTGGGAGATACATATTGTGTTTCCTGCATGGACATTCTTAAAGTGTTTTTTGTTACTTCTTTTTCAAGTTCAGATATTTGCTTTGCAATTTTTAACAATGAGTCATTCATGCTTTTTTGCTTATTTTCTATTTCTTCTAAACGTTGCTCAAAAATTTTTGTTGTATCCGCAGAGTTTATGTTTTTTAATGCAGGCATATCGCAAAAAGCCAGTCTGAGTGACGGAGGAGGCGTCCCCGGTATATGGGAAGCATTTATTTTATACTGTTCTGATTTCATATTGGTGCAATAACAAAAACATACCACGTCACGTGGATTTGATATTATGTATTTTGAAGGCTTATTCCATGTTAAGCCCCCATCTTCCGAACTGCAATAAAAAATATTTTCATCTCTTACCCAATAAATAATTATTTTTTTGTCTGAGATAATTATTGAAGATTGTTCAAAAGGTATGGAAGATGTATATATTGGTGCTTCAGCAGACCATATATTCTTGTCGGCAGCTTTTTGTTTGTAGGTAAGTTGATATTGTCTTGATAGTTTCTTCTGATAGCAGAGATGAATGATATTGCTTGAATCACATACAGCTTTTGGATATTGGCATTCTTCTTCGCTTTTGCATACAGGTACAAATTCTCCCCATTGCTTTATAGAAGACGAATATTTCTTGCAGCCAAGAACAGAAGTATTGTTATCATATAATTCATAAAAAACATATATATTCATGTTCTTGTCACAAAGAGCGCTATATGGATGCATATTATTCACAATATAATCTATAGCTTTTGGAGTGGAAGGTTTGCCATCTTCATAAAGCTGGTGGGAAAGAAGCCATTGGTTGTTGTGTTTAAGCACATAAAACATGTTTATGCTATCATCGGAACTGATGATGTATAAATGCTTGTTGTACATCATGGGCTTTTTGCTGCTTAGTACAGGTGTGAAATTGGATGTCTCTGCGATAGTCCCTAATAATATATTTCCTTCTTCATCCTGCACAAGTACCTTGATATTTCCGTCAGAATCAAATGTGCATGAGAAATTTTTATGAGCATTATTGAATATGCTGACCGGAGTCTGCCATTTTGCAGCAGAGGAAATTGTAGAGAGGCATACTCCTTTATATGAGTCATAAAAAACATAATATGGCTTTCCGGCTTGAGTGATTAAAAGGTAGTGGATATTCTCAATATTAAACATCTTATTTACCCATGACGGCATAAAAAAATACTCTATTATATTCTATATTATTTTGATTGAATATATGCTTTAAATTATAAGAATGAATAATAGAGTTTACAAAAAAATTATTATTTAATCACCAAATTATTCATTTAACATATTATGAAAGTGAGAGTATAAAAAATATTTTTAAGGAGGTTTCCTATATGGGTCATTGCCATGATAAAGTAGTTGCAGGATTAATCAGTGAAAAAGATCTTTGCAAAATAAGAGAAGCAGTTTGCATACAGGTTGAAAAAATATATGATGCCTGTAAAGAGAAAGATTGCATTGAGAATGCACCGGTATTATTCAAAAACCCAAGATTAATGCAATGCATTCTTAGAAAAGCCATTAACGTAAAAGTAAGAAGAGCTGAAGTTGTTGATGTTTATGCAGATGTAGAGCCTGTACCTTTTAAGAGAGGGTTCTATACTGTGGACATCAAGTACTTCATAAAAGTTACATTGGATATTTTCCTTCCCAAATTCCCTTGTGGAACCAGAATTATAACAGTTCCGGGACTAGTTCTTTTTGACAAGAAAGTTATACTATTTGGTTCGGAAGGAAATATAAAGATATTCAAATCCAAGTATGTAAAATACGGCATAGACACACCCGGAGAATCAAATTTGCAGCAGGATAATCTTCCTATATCAAAAGTAGAAGTTGCTGAGCCTATCGCTCTGAATGCCGTTCTTGCAGATGTATGCAATAAATGCTGCGATGACTGCTGTTGTGATGGACATGGACCAAGAAGCTTTGAACAGTACCTGGAAGATGTTGAAATTGACGAAAGTGAGTTTGAAATGGATGAACGCCACGGTCAAGGCAATATTGGGAATGAAAGAGAAGTACAGGTAAGCCTGGGATTGTTCTCAATAATCAAATTGGTAAGATTTGTACAGCTCTTGATACCTGCATTTGATTTCTGTGTTCCTAACAAGAAATGCATTGCAGCTACAGACGAAGATCCTTGCATATTGTTCGATACCATAGATTTCCCTGTTGATGAATTCTTCCCGCCTCAAAAATTTGATTTTCCAGGTGCCGTAGCACAGGAAAAAAGAATGCTTGGAGAGGAAGAAGAGGCACAGGCATAACAAATTGAATTCGTACAAAAATAGCTAAATTTAATATTAATACAAATAAACATAAAAACAGGGTGGCAAATCCACCCTGTAATTTTTTGGATATTAATTAATCAACTTGTATATTGTTTTGCTCTGCCTGAAAAATGCAAGGTGAGCCGGCGCTAATTGCAGCAAGGCTGAATCACAAGGAGTTTTCCAGCGAAAACTAATAATGCTGTCTTACAGGTATTACTGCACTGACAATTCCATAAATGAAAGCACCTATCAATGCACCGATTATAGTAACATTATAACCTGGCACAAAAAATTTAGTAACATAGATTATTACGGCAGCAGTAAGAAAACCTGAAAGACCTCTTCCGGTTGAAGAACGATTTGAAAGCGTTCCTGATACCAGATAGTCTAACCCTGATAAAACGATTGAAGCCAGGAAAAGAGCCCACAGACTTCTGATTCTGAACCCCGGAGTAAAAAATGCAGTGATGCCAAGCACTATCATTCCAGATATAAGCCTTGATATAAAACCAAACATGTTATCAAACCTCCCTTTATTTATTATATTCTATTTTACCATTCATTATGAGTATTATATATTGTGTTTACTAATCCACAAAAAAAGTCAATTATAAAACAATATATTTATAGAATATTTAAGGATTATATTATATAATTCTTTCTGCATATTATTGAGCCTATGTCAATTGCAGCGAGACTTTAGCACAAGGAGTTTTTAATCCAAAACTAATTAATGAGATATCAAAAATTTTGTTGCAACGGAGGAATTGAAATGTGCAGTATTTTAGAAAAAATTCGACTATTCGGTATTATTCCTGTAATCAAAATAGATAATGCCAATGATGCGGTACCTCTTGGAAAAGCATTAATTGAAGGGGGATTGCCTGTTGCGGAAATAACATTCAGAACTGCAGCAGCAGAAAATGCCATAAAGAATATTTGTTCTCATCACCCCTCGGTGCTTGTTGGTGCAGGCACAGTCACAAGTGTTGAACACGTGAAAAGAGCCATTGATGCGGGAGCAAAATTTATTGTAAGTCCGGGATTTAATCCTCCTGTTGTCGATTTCTGTGTTTCCAACAATATTGCCATAATTCCCGGGTGCAGCAATCCTACTGATATTGAGCTGGCATTGCAATATGGACTTGATACGGTAAAATTCTTTCCGGCTGAAGCATTCGGAGGGCTTGCAACTCTGAAGGCAATGAGTGCCCCATATAGTATGATGCGTTTTGTTCCTACGGGAGGCATAGGACCGGAAAATCTTAATAATTATCTTTCATTTGAGAAAGTCATCGCGTGCGGCGGAAGCTGGATGGTAAAAGATGAGCTTATAAGAGCTGGCAGATTTGATGAAATTACCAGACTTGCAAGGGAAGCTGTCAGTCTTATGCTGGGTTTTGATATTGCACATGTGGGAATAAATGCAGAAAATGATGAAGAATCGTTTGAAATTGCAAATAGATTTGCTAATATTTTCAATATGCCCGTAAAACAAGGGAACACATCAAATTTTGCAGGAACTGTTATTGAAGCTTGCAAAGGAGCAGGGCCTGGAAAAAATGGTCATATTGCAATTAAAACTAACAGCATCGATAGAGCTGTTGCTTATTTTGACCGTATCGGTGTGCAAGTAGACATGGATACTGCTAAAAGGTTTGAGAATGGCTCTATCGCTGCAGTCTACTTAAAAGAGGAAATAGGTGGGTTTGCAGTGCATTTGATGCAAAAAAAGTAAGAGAGGTGCAAACAATGCAAAAAAAAGTAGTAACTTTCGGAGAAATAATGCTTCGTTTAAAACCACAAAGTTGTGAACGTTTTTTTCAGTCTCCAATATTTGAGGCTTCGTTTGGAGGCGGAGAAGCAAACGTTGCTGTTTCACTTGCGAATTTTGGGGTGCCTGTTTCTTTTGTAACAGAACTTCCCAAAAATGATATAGGTAATGCTTGCGCGGCAGAGCTTCGCAAATTTGGTGTAGATATATCCATGATAAAATATGTTCCTGGAAGGATGGGGATATATTTTCTTGAAGCAGGAGCAAACCAGAGACCTTCCAAAGTCATTTACGACAGGGATAATTCGTGCATGGCTTTATCCAAACCTGGAGATATCGATTGGAATGATGTATTTAAAGATGCCCGATGGTTTCATATTACAGGGATTACTCCTGCAATAAGTGCTTCGGCAGCAGAGCTATCCTTGGAGGCGGTTAAGGCTGCCAGAGATATGGGACTTATGATCTCATGCGATCTTAATTACCGCAAGAACTTATGGAAATATGGCAAATCAGCCGTAGAGGTCATGAGTGAGATTGTAAAATATGTAGATATAGGCATAGCAAACGAAGAAGATTGTCAGAAAGCTCTGGGAATATCGGCAGATGTGGCTGTGGAAAAAGGCCATCTGGATATAGAAGTATATCAGAGCCTTGCACAAAAAGTTCTTGAAAAATATACCCAAATGAAGCTTATTGCGATTACCCTCAGGGAGAGCAAAAGCGCGGACTTTAACCGATGGTCCGCATGTGCATGGGATGGGAGACGGTTTTATTTAAGTCCAAAGTATGATATAACAGATATTGTTGACAGGGTTGGAGGCGGAGATGCTTTTTCCGGAGGATTGATTTATGGGTATATGAAATACAATGATGTACAGAAGGCCTTAAATTTTGCTGTAGCTGCCAGTTGTCTTAAACATTCTATAAGTGGTGATTTCAACCGCGTGACTGTTGAAGAAGTTGAAAATCTAATGTCAGGGGACGCTTCGGGAAGGGTTCAAAGATAAAAAAGCATTTTGCAAATTATTGTACCTGCTGAAGATGCAGATCACGCTGGACTTCTCTGCACATTTCCAGAAGTTGTCTGCCGTTTATGCATTGTATTACATTTTTGTGGCAAAATTTGATTGTAGTAGGTTTAAAATCCCCAAGAGTTATTAAAATGCCTCTATAAATTGAATTTGATTGCATACATTTCGCCAGCTTCATACCGGTCTCAACATCCATAAAATGTTTGAGACCGTTTTTCCATACTTCTACAAATATGACATTGTCTATTAGCAATCCATTGCCTTCTTCTCCGCATTTATCAGTTATTGTTACATGGAACCCTTTTCTTCTGTAAACTTCTGCGGTAAGATAGACAAAATCTTTATACCTCATGAAAAGAAAATCTTCCAAAGAGGAGATACTGTCAAGAGTTTTTGATATTTTTGCTTTGTAAGCAGCACAGCAAATACACTCAATAAAGTATTGCACTATCAATGCTATAATTAATGATATTAATAACAAAATAAACATAATCATCACCTGTATTTATTATGTCACAAATTTATTGTCAAATGCATAGATTTTGAAAAAATAATGTAAATTGCATTTACATATGCAATAATATATACTTATTATCAGGTTATAATATATGGAGGATGATTATATGTCTGAAATTTTGGTTATTGGAAGTCTTAATATGGATTTGGTTGTTGCAACACAAAAGATTCCCCGGATAGGTGAAACTGTTCTTGGAAGTGGCTTTTCGACGGTGCCTGGAGGCAAAGGAGCGAATCAGGCAGTAGCTGCTGCAAGGCTGGGCGCACATGTTGATATGATAGGCTGCGTAGGGGAGGATTTGTTTGGCAAAGAGCTTATTAGCAATTTAAAAGCTAATGGGGTTGGGGTAGAGTGCGTGAAAGAAATAAAAGATGTTCCTACAGGAATAGCAATGATAGTCATAAATGAAGGTAATAATTTTATTATTGTTGATCCGGGAGCAAATTTTGAAGTTTCTTGCGAATTTATAAAACAATATGAATATAAAATAAAGCAAAGTGATATAATCGTTATTCAGCTTGAAATCCCTCTTGAAACTGTAAAAACAGCGGTTAATATTGCTTTTGAGCACCGTAAAAAAATAATTCTCAACCCTGCACCTGCTCAACAACTTCCAGATGATATTTTAAACAAAATTACTCTTCTCACACCAAACGAAACTGAGTGTGAAATTCTTACAGGTATACGGATCAACACAACAGATGATGCGGCAAAGGCCATACAGTATCTTATGAATAAAGGTGTTAAGCAGGTCGTTGTAACCATGGGCAGCAAAGGGGCTGTGTATAACATAGGAAATAGAATAGTAAATAAGCCTGCAAGGAAGGTGGAAGCTGTTGATACTACTGCCGCAGGAGATTCATTCACTGCTGCACTTGCCGTAGGCATGTCAAGAGAATTAGACTTTGAACAGAGTGTGGAGTTTGCAAATGTCGTAGGGTCGTTGACTGTCACAAAAAAAGGTGCGCAGAGCTCATTGCCGTATATTGATGAAGTGATGGAAATTTATTTAGCAAATAAAAATATTTACTAAGAAATATGAGAATAAAGAAACCATTGAACCTGTTAAAACATCAGATGGATAGTGGCATCCAAGATATATCCTTGATATGCCGACAAGTGTTGCCAATAAAAACAAAACTAAACTTATTGTTGGTAACGCCGAAGACAATACAAGAGCTATTGAAAACGCCGAACATGTATGACCGGACGGGAAAGAATATGCACAAGATACAGATTTTACTACCCTTGCCCATCCTAAGGATTTCCAGGGTCTGGGTCTGTTAAAAAGCCTTTTCGCTGTTTGTGTAATAAATTGGCCTAATATCATGTTAGCGGACATCAATAGCCATAGTTTTTGATTTGATGAAAACAATCTTAATAAAATTAGAAACAAACAAATGCAAACGGCAAAAACTGTAGACCCGAGCTCTGTGATGTATTTCATAAATACATCAAGTATCTTGTTCTGCAGTTTTTTATTTACAAAATAAAACATGCCTATATCATTTTTTTCAAAAAAAAGCCTTATTGCATACACTTTAACCACCTAGCCATTTAAAAACCATATTTTTATTAAAATGCACCATAAATATTCAATCATAAAAATATTAATGCAATATTAAATTTTTGTTATTATTGCTCATTTTTTATTTTTTTCACAATTAATAAACAATTTACAAGTACATAATCTTCTCTTATTATTAATTAACTAAAATTAAAGCAGAATAAATAGTATTTTTC
>Ga0308398_1001998_pt1 | contig 10242 bp, 9 predicted proteins | sample Hotspr20SampleT9_FD_202360 | JGI IMG/M metagenome (GOLD analysis project Ga0308398, IMG submission 202360) | Hot spring phototrophic mat microbial communities from Mushroom Spring, Yellowstone National Park, Wyoming, United States - 20051001_T9 ...
TAGATTAAATCCATTTGTTTTAGGTGAGATAATAGATAAAAAACTTGAAAAAATATGGGAAAGTGCAAATAGAAAGATTAAGTCAGTGATATCTAAGAGAGAAACAAAGAACGAGGAGATAATAAAGTCAATTGAAAAATTATTAAAAAAGAAGGTAAATCTTAGTTAGGTTTATTTTGACAAGACGATTATTTCTATGGTTAGATTTATTTTTGACTTGACAGGATTTTCGCATTAGTTTTTAAGAGAACTTTTGCTTTCTATAAATTTAATTTTAAAATATTATAACCAGATTTTAACATACAAGATCATAATTTTTGTCACTGAAGATAAAGTGGATAGGTCAAAATTATGTCTCTAAAAATATTTCAATTATTCAAAATAGTAAATCCCCTTAAAATCCCCCTTTGTTAAAGGGGGAGATAGGGGGATTTTAAATAATGGGATTTTGATTTATTTTTACTTTATCTTCATGGAAAAATTTATAGAAAAACTTATGAGAGTAAAAGAAAATATTAAAATTGATAAGAGTTTATGCATAGATTTTGTGGACATTTTTTTTGATCTAACGATTATTACTTTAGGGACATCGAATTTTGAACTAACACCAATACCGTAAGCGTCCATAACATATTGGACTTTTTAGAATTGTTGATAACTTCTTCAAGATAATATTTTAATGGCGGTTTGTTATTCAGAGACCTATGCACCTTATTCGTATTATACCATATCAAATATTTCATCATCCTTCTATTAAATCTTTCTATATCTCCTATCTCATCTAAATTATTATACACAAATTGCTTCTTTATTGTCCGGTTAAATCTTTAAACACATCCATCTCATTGTGGATTTATTAACGCTTTCAGTTTGACTAAATTATAAATTATTTGTTCATATCAATCCTATACAAATACTTAAAAATATTTGCTTGATTTCATATCATCAACAATTCTATTTTATTTAATTTTTGGCTTGATTTACCTTGTGGATATCTGTCCAATATGTTTATGAAATTCTTAAAATTATTTTAATGCAAGGTATTTTCAGAAAAATAATTTTCACTTCTGTTTAAAGAAAGAATAAGTATTTCTCTTCTAAAGCGATATCCTCTTGAAAAAGAGGATGGATTTAAAAGAAGTGGAGATTTTATAAGTGTTTTATATATATTTGCTCTTGAAATTTTAATTTTTGATTTAAGAGGATTTTTTACTGAAACAAGATATAGAGTATCCATCGCCCAATAAACTGGCCATATAAGCGAAAGTTTAAGGTAAATTTCACTTCCTTTTATAGAATTTATAAAATACTCTGACTCATCAAAATAATTAACAGCCATAAGTATCATTGAATTTATAAAAGGTCTTATTTTATTTATAACTTTAGGATCTTTAAGATCATATTCTTTTAAACCTACACTTTCGAGATAATCATGAGGAATATATGATCTTGATATAGAGATATCCGAATGTATATCTTTAAGAATATTTGTTATCTGAAGCGCTGTTCCTATTTTATAGGCAGAACTTAAAACATTGTTTTTATATGTTTTTTTGTTATACTTCAAATAAACTTTATACCAATATATTGCTGGAATACCGCCTATAAGCCGACAATATTTTATAAGCTCTGAAAGTGTATTTAGCGAATGTATCTCAGATCCATTATCAAATCTTTCCACATCTATAATCATCCCATTTAAAAGCCCTCTCAGCAAAAACTCAACAAGAGAAATCTCATCAAGTTCAAGGTTAGATGTAAAATTTGCAACAATATCTGGAAGTTTTTTTAAAAGATCTGCTTCAGATTTAGATAGCTTATTTGAAACATAAGTAGATATTTTTTCTATATCTTTTTTAAAATGATAAAAACCCGGATTTGAAAAAAGATTTAAAAACTCAATTTTTTTCTCCTTCTCTATAGAAGTACTATCAACAACACTATCCATCGCTCGTGCAATAAGATATCCATTACCAAGCATATATTTAACATAGGGAGGAAGTATTTTAAAACTAAGATACAATGTTCGCGATGTATCTTTTAAAAGTTTAAGATGCTCTTTTTTAAATTCATATTTTTTCATAATCACACCAACACATATCCTTTATTATTTTCTACAAGAACAAACACAGGTGTCTCAAAACTAACAAGTTTAACATCTTTAGTTTCAAAAATAGTTTTAGCATTTTCTATCTCATTCCACATGATATTTTCAGATTTTTCAACTGAAAAATATGGAATTGAAAGTGCAACAATATTATGAAAAAAATGTGTTCCAAATGATGGTGTTATATAAAAAGAATCATAAACTGACTCAATTATAACCTTTGCCATTGATATATCATTCCATTTAATAGGAATTCCAAGATGTATATCACTTGTTCCCCATCGTCCAGGTCCAATAAGAATATAATTTATATTTTTAGATTTACAGTATTCATTTATTTTTTCAATCTGAGTAGCAATATCAACAGTTTTTAAATTTGAAAAGGTATCTTTTTTAACATATACCATATGCCTTATATCCTTTATAAAAGAATTTCCAACTGCATTCTCCGAATATATCAACACTTTTTTCCCATCAAGATTTAGATCTATTTTTTTAATTTTATGAGTTATTGGTAAATATTTTATCTGAAGTAGATAAAGCTCAGCCTCTGAAGTTTTAAAATCAAAATTTAAAGCAAATTCTATCTCAACATTTCCACCCATAACATCCTTAGTAATCTCAGATATTTTTAAAAGAGTATCATTAAGAGCAATAATTTGGTTTTTAACAAGAGGCAAAAAGGTAAGCAAATTTTCAAAGCCATCAGTATATCTGTCAATAATCCTATCCTCAGTATTTGAATAAGAAGAAAAAAGAATTTTCATTTCTTGTGAAGGTTTTACTTCGTTTACATCAATTTCAACCACACTTGCTTTTTGATCATATGAAACTTGAGGAGTTCCTTTAAGTGATATAGCCATAAATTTTTTTTGTGAAAACTTAAACATATCACTTATTGTAGAAAATTGATGAATATTATTAGGAAAAAGCGGAGAGTATCTTAAAAAATATCTTCCACTTACTACTGTCTCACCAAGCCCCATAGCCATATGGACAATAGGAGAGTCAGATGTTAAAGGATATATTGGATAAAAATTATACGATTGCATAATCCCTGATATAAGAGGAAAATAAAGTCCATCAATATACTCTCTTCCCACAACCTGCTGTATAACAATAGACATTTTTTCTTCGCTTGCCATATATGGACTTACTTTCCTAAACTCCAATGACTCTTTTGAAAAGACAGAAGCATATATGTATTTTATAATCTTTTCAACATTTTTTAAATCATCATAAATCTTCCCATTATTTTGATACATATAAGTTTTATAAAGTCCTGAAAAGGGGTAATTTTTTGAGTCCTCAAGAAGAGATGATGATCTTATAGCAATTGGTCCTCTTATTTTTTCAAGAACAACAATAAGATCTTTAATTAAATAATCAGGAAGATTTACATTCTCAAATATTTTTGCCAACTCATTTTCACTATATTTTCCCACAAACTCAAAAAGATTATTTTGTTCCATAAAAAAATCAAAAACATCACTTGATATAGCAACAGTATTTGGTGTTTTTATTTTTATTTGATTTACATCTTGTGTTATAATTTCTTTTCCTATCAAATAATTTAAAAAAGCAATTCCTCTTGCTTTTCCACCAATTGAGCCATTCCCAATCTTTGTAAATGGCATATCTAAGGTGTATTTTTCTCTATTAAACTTAAGAACACTTCCCATCTGCGTTCTATATAGAAATTGGTGTATGCTTTCTATAAGATATTTTCTTATATCAGAAGGATTTTTAAACTCTTCTATTTTTTTTGGTCTTATTTTGTATGCAATTTCAAACTCTGTTCTTGCTAAAAGCCATTTTGAAAAATGATTTCTTGATGCATGATAAATTATTGATTGATCAGGAACGACACGAAGAACTTTTATCATTGAAATTAGATCTGTTGCTCTTGCTATTTCTCTTCCCTTTCCATCATCAAATATAAAATCACCAAAACCAAAATATCTTTGAATAAAACCTCTCAAATTTTTTGATATATCTTGAGAATTTTTATTTAAAAATGATACTCCAATATCCTTAGCAATTTTTTCATAATCCACATTTGAAGATTGAACAAGAACTGGCATATCATTTATTTTTTCTTTAATTTTTCTGGCAAGAAGTAATCCTGATTTTAAATATGACTTTTCTTTTGAAGGATACTCCACATCGGTAATTACACCTAACATATTATTACTATATTTTTCAAAAACACCCCATGCATCCTCATAATTTTTCTTCAATATTATTTTTGGTCTTGCCCTCATTCTAAGAAATTTTCTTGTAATATTTAAATCATCAGACATAACTATATGCATCTGTTTTATCAGTTCAGCATATATTATTGGTAAGTATTTAGAATAGAAACTTATATTATCCTCAACAAGAAGCACAAACTGAACACCACACTTTATATCGCTTTCAAAATTTATCCTATCTTCTGTTAGATTTATTATCGAAGAAAATATTCTTGTATCACCCTGCCATAAAAATATCTCATCAATTTTTTCTTTTATCTCATCATCAAGTAGACCTATATCTGTAGAAGAAAACGCAAGTAAAACAAAAGGGATAGCAAATTTTTCCTTTATCGTTATAATAAAATTTTTGATATCATAATCAGGAGGCATATTCATTGATATAACAATATCAAATTTTTCATTTGAAAGTATTTTAAGAGCTTCGTTAGGATGATTTGCTCTCTTTATATAGAAATGCTCTCTTCCTGTAAGGTTGTGTTCAAAAAGAACTTCAGAAAGCATCTCATCATCTGCAAACATAAATGAATCATAAAGGGATGCGACAAGAAGAACCTTTTTTATTCTAAAACTCATTAACCTTTCAAAAAACTCAATACTACTTTCTTCCATATGTTTAAATAAAAAAGGGGGTAGTTTGTGCCACCCCCTCAAATCTCAGTTTTAAGTTAATTTTTAAACAAGTCCTTGAGCCATCATTGCATCAGCAACTTTTAAAAAGCCAGCAATGTTTGCCCCAAGCATATAATCGCCTTTTACCCCATATTCCTCACTTGTTTGAAGACAAGTGTTATGAATATTTATCATTATGTTCATCAAGTGCCTATCAACCTCTTCTCTTGACCAACTCATCCTTATAGAGTTCTGAGTCATTTCAAGTCCGCTTGTTGCAACACCACCCGCATTTGATGCTTTTCCAGGAGAATAAAGTATTTTTGCTGCTTTAAAAACCTCTATTGCACCTGGAGTTGATGGCATGTTTGCACCCTCACAAACACAAATACATCCGTTTTTGACAAGTTCCTTTGCATCGTTTTCATCAAGTTCATTTTGAGTTGCGCATGGAAGTGCAACATCAACTTTAACTCCCCAAGGTTTTTTCCCTTCAAAAAATTTAGCATTCTTAAACTTCTCAACATACATCTTTACTTCATCCCTTCCTGATGATCTCATCTTAAGCATATAATCAATTTTTTCTTCTTTTATTCCATCCTCATCAAGAACAAATCCATCTGGGCCAGATATTGTTACAACCTTTGCACCAAGTTCTGTTGCTTTAAGAGCAGCACCCCATGCAACATTACCAAAACCAGATATAGCAACTCTTTTTCCAGCAAGGCTTGTATTTCTTGTCTTAAGCATCTCTTCTGTAAAATAAACAACACCAAACCCAGTTGCCTCGGGTCTAATTAAAGAACCACCCCATGTAAGTCCTTTTCCTGTCAGAACACCAGTAAACTCATTTGCAAGTTTTTTATACTGACCAAATAAATATCCTATTTCTTTTGTTCCAACACCGATATCACCTGCAGGAACATCAGTATCTGGACCAATATGCCTAAAAAGTTCTGTCATAAATGCTTGGCAAAATCTCATAACCTCGTTATCGCTTTTTCCTCTTGGATCAAAATCAGAACCACCTTTTCCACCACCCATTGGAAGTGTTGTAAGTGCATTTTTAAATATCTGCTCAAATCCTAAAAATTTAAGAATGCTTAGATTTACTGAAGGGTGAAATCTCAATCCACCTTTATAAGGACCAATTGCACTGTTAAACTGAACCCTGTATCCTTTGTTTATATGTATCTCACCTTTATCATCCTGCCATACAACTCTAAACATTACCACTCTTTCTGGCTCAACAATTCTTTCAACTATTTTTGCCTTAACATACTCCGGATGTCTTTCAAGAGCCGGAGCAAGTGTTAATAAAACTTCTTCAACTGCCTGATGGAATTCCTTCTCACCTGAATTTTTTCTTTTAACATTTTCTATAACCCCGTTGAGATACTCATTTACATCATTTTTTGTCATAACTGACATATTTTCCTCCTTAAAAAACTATTCTAAACACCTTCCATAACTAATATTACAAATATATTTTCAAAAAGTCAAGCAAATGTAAGCGTCTATAACATATTGGACTTTTTAAATTAGAATTTTTTTACAAAATAGCAATAGAAATATCTCCTAAAAATTTAAAAGAAAAAAATTTTTATTTAAAGGATTAATTTAAGATCTAAGTTTATTTAAGTAGAATTTTTTGAGAGATTTTCTTTTCAATTTCTAATGATACTTCTTCAACACTTTTTGAAGCATCAATAATTTCAAATATTCCTTCTAATCGATAGTAAGAAATAAGTGGTGACGTTTGTGTTTTATAAACTTCAAGTCTTTTTCTAATTACCTCTTCTTTATCATCGTCTCTTTGATATAGCTTAACATTACATATATCACAGGTCTCATCATTTTTTGGTGGATTTGTTATCATATTATAAATCTTTCCACATTTAGGACAAGTTCTTCTTGCAACCATTCTTTTAACAACATCATTTTCATTAATTTCAAAAAAGAAAACAATATCTATTTTCTTACCAAATCCGTCCATCATCTCATCAAGTTTTTCTGCCTGCTCAACAGTTCTTGGGAAACCATCAAATAAAATATTACTACTTGGATTTATTCTACTTCTTATAACATCAATCACAATTTCATCAGGAACAAGTTTCCCTTGATCGATAAATGATTTAACCTTTAATCCTAACTCAGTTTTTTTTTCTATTTCTTCCCTAAAAAGATCCCCTGTTGAAATATGAATAAAATTTCTTTTATTTGCCAAAATCTTTGCTTGAGTTCCTTTTCCGGAACCCGGTGGTCCTAAAAATATTATATTCATTACCCCCCCCTTTTATTATCTTCCTACATTAAACCATCTTCCTTGAATCTTTTTGTTTTTATAAAAACTCTCATAGTTTCTCATAAGAAGATGTGCTTCAAGTTGAGCCATTGTATCAAGTGCAACACCTACAACAATCAAAAGGGAAGTGCCACCAAAATAAAAGGGAACTGAAAATTTAGACCTCAGATAATCAGGTAATATTGCTATAAAAGAAACAGCTAATGCTCCACCCAGTGTAATTTTATTTAGAACATCTTCAATATATTTTGCAGTTGCCTCACCAGGTCTTATTCCAGGTATGAAACCACCCCATTTCTTCATGTTCTCTGCAAGATCTTTTGGATTTATAGCAACTGAATTATAAAAATAACAGAAAAATATTATAAGCGCCATATAAACTATATGATAAACAACACTTGAGTGGTTAAAATAATTCAATATAATCTGTGCAATTTTTGAGTTTGGATTAAATGTTGAAATTGTATATGGTAGTGTCATAAATGAAACAGCAAAGATAACTGCTATAACACCAGATTGATCAACTTTTAAAGGAAGAAATGTTGAAACCCCTCCATAAACTTTTCTTCCAACCATTCTTTGAGCATACTGAACTGGAATTTTCCTTTGTGCTGTCTCAATCCAAACTACAAAAGCAACTATCAAAACAACAATTGCAAGTATAAAAAGAGCTGTTAAAATTGAGATATCTTCAAGTTGGACAAGTTTCAACATATCCATTATTGCCTTTGGTAATCTATCAACTATACCTGCAAAAATTATTATAGATGTTCCGTTACCTATTCCATTTTCTGTCATCTGCTCACCTATCCACATTAAAAGTATTGTTCCAGTTGTCATACTTAAAACTGCTGTAAGATAAAATGTAAAATCAGGATTATAAACTATTGGCATTCCACCAGGAATAGGCATATGATTTAAAGCCATTATTAAACCAAAAGATTGAATTGCTGCAAGCAAAAGAGTAAGATATCTTGTAATCTGAGTTATTTTTCTTCTTCCGCTTTCCCCTTCTTTTGAAAGCCTCTCAATATATGGGAACATATGTGAGCCTTGAACAAGGCTCATTATAATAGATGCGTTAATATATGGCATAATACCAAGCGAAAATATAGAAAGCCTTCCAAGAGCACCACCAGAAAATATATCAAGAAAGCCAAGAACACCACCCTTGTTTGCTTCAAAAAGTGCTCGTAAAGCAGATGGATTTACACCAGGTATAGGAATTGATGCCCCTATACGATAAGCAAGAATTCCAACAAGAACAAAAAGAATTCTTTTTGTAAGATCCTTTGATTTAAAAATATTGGCTATATTTTCATTCATAATTATAAGGATTATTTAATTACAATGACTTTGCCACCAGCTTTTTCAATCTTTGAGATAGCAGATTTGGAAAAAGAATGAGAATGAACTTCAAGTTTTTTTGTAAGTTCTCCATCACCAAGAATCTTTATATTTGTTGTATCAACAAGTCCCTTTTCTTTTAAAATCTCAGGTGTTACTTTATCACCATTGTTAAAATATTTTTCAAGTGTTGAAATTTTGATTATCTCATAAACTTTTTTAAACGCATTATTATTAAATCCTCTTTTAGGAATTCTTCTTATAAGTGGCATTTGACCACCCTCAAAACCAACCATCTTTCCATCACCACTTCTTGCTCTTTGCCCTTTTTGACCTCTTGTTGATGTTTCTCCATGACCTGAACCTTGTCCAAGTCCAAGTCTCTTTTTCCTATGAACTGCACCTGGTTTTGGTGATAAATTATGAATATATATCATAAAACCTCCAATTACTCTCTTATCTCTTTAATTTCTTGTGGTGTTCTCAATTTTTTAAGTGCTTCAATTGTAGCATATGCTGAATTAAATGGATTTGTTGAACCAAGATTTTTTGTAAGAATATTTCTAACACCTGCAACTTCAAGAACACTTCTTGTTGCACCACCAGCAATAAGACCTGTACCTTCAATAGCAGGTTTCATCCAAACATATCCAGAGCAAAATTTTGCGCTTACCTCATGTGGTATAGTTCCATTTTTAAGTGGAAAACTAATCATATTTTTCTTCGCTAATGCCATAGCTTTTGCTATTGCATCTTGAACCTCTTTTGCTTTCCCAACAGCAACACCAACCTTACCATTTCCATTCCCAACAGCAACAAGAGCATTAAACGACAACCTTTTTCCACCTTTAACAACCTTTGCAACTCTGTTTATTGCTATAACTATTGATTTTTCCTCAGTTGATTCATCTTTAACTTCAAGATAATCATCAACCTTTTCGTGTTTTTCAATTTTTTCTTCAATAATTTCTTTTTGATTTTTCGTTATCATCTTCTACTCCTTAATATTAAAATTTAAGACCTGCTTCTCTTGCAGCATCAGCAAGGGCTTTTATCTTTCCATGGTAAATGCTTCCACCTCTATCAAAAATAACCTCTTTAACTCCCTTACTTATAGCTCGCTCAGCAATTATCTTGCCAAGGATCTTTGCAGCTTCAACACTTTTTGCAGATTTTTGTGTCTTTTTTATCTGCTCAAGTATCTCTTTTTCTATGGAAGAAGCACTTGCGATTGTTATTCCTTTTATATCGTCTATAACCTGAGTGTAGATATACTTGTTTGATTTTTTCACACTCAGTCTGGGCTTGGTAATCCCATTTTTAAAAAGTTTTTTTCTCGTTCTTTCTTTTCTTAAAAGATATCTCTCCTGTTTAGTAATCATAATTCACCTCTAATTATTTTTTACCACCACCTGCAACCTGAGCCTTACCAGCTTTTCTTATAATTCTTTCATTTTGATACTTAATACCGCTTCCTTTATATGGTTCAGGTGGTTTTATTTTTCTAATTTTATCAGCAAAATTTCCTACAAGTTCTTTATCTACACCGCTTATAGTTATAATATTCTGTGTTTTTGAATCAATATCAACTTTTACAACGGCAGGAATATTTACAC